>OAVY01000003.1_pt1 | contig 362977 bp, 376 predicted proteins | sample 1476481 | NCBI WGS metagenome assembly OAVY01 (sample SAMEA2580116, study PRJEB22360) | human gut metagenome | biome: human gut; feature: human-associated habitat; material: faeces | place: Denmark | collected 2008/2010 | reverse complement strand
TCAAGCCGCTGTGTAACTAAATTTCAAACTGTCTAACTTTTTTGTTGCACTTCAATTAGGCGGTGGGTTTTTTGTTTGGCATAAAAGCGTTTGTAGGTTTGACAGCAGGGGCCTTTTTGGACGTTGAGCACGTACATTAACGGTGTAAGATTGAGATGTCGGGTTTCTATGTATAATTGTGACATGTTCAAAATTACTTTCAGGCCAGCTCCTTTGTTTATAGGCAGCAACCTATGTAAAGGTATGAATGCTAATGGCCTAAGTCTTGGCATCGCCTCCAAAGTCGTTCATTCCAAAAAAGACTTGCAAAGTTCTGATTGATTGAGTAATATAATTAGGTACTTGCGCGGTTAGTGTAATGGATCGCACGTGAGATTCCGGTTCTCGAAATCCGGGTTCGACTCCCGGGCTGCGCAGAAACCCAGTCAAATGGGAAAAGCTAGGAACAGTAAAAGCCCGCTACGGTGGGCTTTTTGCTTGCCGGAAAAGTAGGGAAAACGAATTTATGTGCAATTTTATGTGCAATGGACTTAAAAAAACGTCTAAAAAATTGGTTATTGCACATGATTGCACACACATAGCTGAATCGACTATGGTACAAGCAATACGGCGGACACAGTGATTTAAAAACCTAATTGGTAGCGTATGGGTTGCGGCTGACACAATAATTCGAGCTGGAATTAAACATGGAGTGGGAAGACTGGAAGACTTCTTAATTTAGTGAAATATCTGGTGGCACCCGTTATGCGATTACAAACAGGCTTAGCGGGCTTTGTCAGTAACAAGATAGTTCTTCATGAAAGCCGACCAACAAATAATTAATTTACAAGTGAAAATTGCTCAAAACAGAACATGTCTCGGTGAAAGAAGCGCGTGTTAGGTATATTCGGGAGCCTGAAACAGTCACACAGAAACTGCATGAAAATTTCATTAGAACCCACCCGAAACCTGCGTTATCAAAAGGCCGATTCAGGGTCATCGGGAAAGCTAAAAACCGAACACTTGAAGAATTTTCAAATTAGATGTTCAAACTTAGCGGGTTTTGTGATTACTTTAAGTCGATTTAGGCATCAGACTTGCGATAAAGCGGAACCCCTGCTACAATTGGTTCTGTTGGTAAGGGAAAACAGCAAATGTTGGATTCCTAATTTTTTTCAGCTTGCTGGGTCGGAAAACGACTCGGAGGGACGTGGAATGACCCATTAAAGAAGGACGTGCCTTATGCATACTGAACTTGCGTGGCTCAAAGCGATCGCGCCTGATCTGATGGGCGTTGTCACTAAACGCTATCAGGTCCTTCAATTTATTAACTGGATGGCACCAGTTGGTCGACGAACTTTAGCCGAACAGATGAAGATTTCGGAACGTGCTTTGCGTACGGAAACGGATTTTCTACGCGGACAGGGGCTTTTGGAAAGCTCTAAGTCCGGGATGGTGTTAACAGCTAAGGGGTTAGAAACTTTTCATGGTCTTGATCATCTGATGAACCAATTACTGGGCATTAAGGATGATGAAAAACGACTCGCAACTCATTTGGAGATTGACCATTGTCTGGTCGTTTCCGGAGATGCGGATCAAAGCAGCCGAGTTTTAGACGAACTTGGTAAAACGCTGAATTCAACCTTACAATTGCTGTTGCCGCCCGGTCACCTGACAATTGCGGTGATGGGCGGTACAACGATGGCTCATTTGGCTTCGCAGTTGACGTTTCAATTATCTGCCGGCCGTGAACTATCATTTGTTCCCGCACGTGGCGGTCTCGGTGAGGCTGTCACGATTCAAGCCAACTCGATTGCGGCTGCAATGGCGGAAGCAACCGATAGCAAATACCGAGCGTTATATGTTCCTGAAAACCTCAGCTCGGAATCCTACGAGTCATTGATTAAAGAGCCATCGGTAAAAGAGGTTTTAACACTTATCGATAAAGCTCAAGTCGTGATTCATAGCGTAGGTGATGCACTTGTTATGGCGAAACGCCGTGGCATGTCACCTGATACGATCCGCATGTTGAAAGCCAAACATGCCGTTGCCGAAGCATTTGGCGTTTTCTATGATGCAGAGGGCAAGGTCGTTTACAAGATACCGCAAATCGGATTACAACTTGCGGATCTTGATCATATTCCGTATGTCTTCGCAGTTGCGGCTGGCAAAAGTAAAGCCAAGGCAATTGCGGCGTACATGCAACATGCACCGAGTCGGACGTGGCTGTTAACAGACGTCGGTGCCACAAACTCGATTTTAACTGGGGCAACCCGTTAGAATAAAACCTTATTTCCTAAAGGAGGAAATTTTAGCATGACTGTTAAGATTGGTATTAATGGTTTTGGCCGTATCGGTCGTTTGGCATTCCGTCGTATTTACGAATTGGGTGCAAAGAGCAATGACATTCAGGTTGTTGCGATCAACGATTTGACCAGCCCAACCATGCTGGCTCACTTGCTGAAGTATGATTCAACCCACGGTACTTTCCCTGGTGAAGTTAGTGCAACCGATAACGGTATTGTCGTTGACGGTAAAGAATACCGTGTCTACGCAGAACCGCAAGCCCAGAACATTCCTTGGGTTAAGAACGACGGCGTTGACTACGTTCTTGAATGCACAGGCTTCTATACTTCTGCTGAAAAGTCACAAGCTCACTTGGATGCAGGCGCAAAGCGTGTTCTGATTTCTGCCCCAGCTGGCAAGATTAAGACTATCGTTTATAACGTTAATGATGACACCTTGAATGCAGACGACAAGATCGTTTCTGCAGGTTCTTGCACGACCAACTGCTTGGCACCAATGGCTTACTTCCTGAACCAGGAATTCGGCATTGAAGTTGGTACCATGACCACCGTTCATGCCTACACCTCAACTCAGATGTTGCTTGACGGCCCAGTTCGTGGCGGCAACCTGCGTGCTGCACGTTCAGCTGCTGCTAACACGATTCCTCACAGCACTGGTGCTGCTAAGGCTATCGGTTTGGTTATCCCAGAATTGAACGGCAAGTTACAGGGTCATGCACAGCGTGTTTCTGTTGTTGACGGTTCCTTGACTGAATTGGTTTCCATCTTGAAGACCAAGAACGTTACGGCTGACCAAGTCAACGAAGCTATCAAGAAGCACACCGAAAACAACCCTAGCTTTGGCTGGAACGAAGACGAAATCGTATCTTCCGATGTTATCGGTACGACATACGGTTCAATCTTCGATCCTACTCAGACCGAAGTTACAACTGCCGGTGACTATCAATTAGTTAAGACGGTTGCTTGGTACGATAACGAATATGGCTTTACTTGCCAGATGATCCGTACCTTGCTGAAATTTGCTACTCTCTAATCCGGAGTAACGCTTTTCTAACCGCAACATCCGAAGCGGAGGGAGCTTTACTCCCTCCGCTTTTTTTGGAAAGACCATTAAAAGGTGCTTTTATCAGTGTCGCTTTGGCCTTTGTAAACGAGATGTTGATGGTAAGCTTAATTGAAACATCATCTTTAGGAAAATGAAGGAGGTCATATCTTTTGGCTAAATTAATCGTTTCAGATTTAGACGTTAAAGACAAAAAAGTCTTGATTCGCGTTGACTTCAACGTGCCGATCAAAGACGGCGTTATCGGTGATGACAATCGGATCGTGGCAGCATTGCCAACCATCCAATATGTCATTGATCACGGCGGCAAGGCAATTCTGCTGTCTCACCTTGGCCGGGTTAAGACCGAAGAAGATAAGGCAAAGCTGACCTTGAAGCCTGTTGCAGAACGCCTTAGTGAATTGCTGAAGAAGCCAGTTACATTTGTACCAGCTACCCGTGGTAAAGAATTGGAAGACGCGATCGCAAAGTTAAATGACGGCGACGTACTTTTGATGGAAAATACGCGGTTTGAAGATCTTGACGGTAAAAAAGAATCCGGCAACGATCCTGAACTCGGCAAGTACTGGGCAAGCTTAGGCGACTTGTTTGTCAATGATGCCTTTGGTACCGCTCACCGTAAGCATGCTTCAAACGTTGGTATTGCCTCCAACATGAAACAAACTGCTGCCGGCTTCTTGATGGAAAAAGAAATCAAGTTCTTGGGTGACGCTGTGGACAATCCAAAGCATCCATTCATCGCAATTTTGGGTGGTGCTAAGGTTTCCGATAAGATCGGTGTGATTGAAAACCTGGTTCCTAAAGCTGACAAGATTCTCATCGGCGGCGGCATGACTTATACCTTCTATGCTGCCAAGGGTATGAGCATCGGTAATTCACTGGTTGAAAAGGACAAGATCGACTTAGCTAAGAAGATCATGGACCAAGCCGGTGACAAGCTGCTTTTGCCTGTTGATTCTGTGGTTGCCCCAGAATTTTCTAACGATGCACCGCATAAGGTTGTTGAAGGCGACATTCCGGATGGCTACATGGCGTTGGATATCGGCCCTAAGACGATTCAGGAATTCAAGGATGCACTTAAGGGTGCCAAGACAGTTGTCTGGAACGGCCCAATGGGTGTCTTTGAAATGAGTAACTATGCTGAAGGCACACTTGAAGTTGGTCGTGCTCTTGGTGATTTGAAGGATGCAACTACGATCATCGGTGGCGGCGACTCAACAGCTGCAGCTAAGCAACTTGGCATTGCACCTAAGATTACCCACATCTCCACTGGTGGCGGTGCTAGCCTTGAATACCTTGAAGGCAAGACCTTACCAGGTATTGCAGCCATTTCTGACAAGTAATTGTTAGTGATGCTGATCTAACAGTCATTATCGACATGCATGATGCATGTCGGTACATAATGAAAGGAAGCTATGTCATGCGGACACCATTCATTGCTGGTAACTGGAAAATGAATAAGAATCCTAAGGAGACGCAAGCCTTCTTAGATGCTGTTAAGGGTAAGTTACCTGATGCAAGCAAAGTTGAAACAGTCATTGGCGCACCTGCCATTGATCTAACGACACTGGTTGCCGGTGCAGAAGGTACTCCTTTGAAGACAGCGGCGGAAAACTGCTACTTTGAAGACGAAGGTGCTTTTACCGGCGAAACCAGCCCGAAAGCCTTAAAAGAAATGGGCGTTGATTACGTCATTATCGGTCACAGTGAACGTCGCGGTTATTTCCACGAAACCGACGAAGATATCAACAAGAAGGCTAAGGCCATCTTTAAGAACAATCTTTTGCCGATTATCTGCTGTGGTGAAAGTTTGGCTCAGCGTGAAGCCGGTCAAACCGAAGACTGGGTTGCTTCTCAAATCGAAGCAGCTTTGGCAGGCTTAAGTGCCGACCAAGTTAAGGTTTCGGTTTTGGCTTATGAACCAATCTGGGCTATCGGCACTGGTAAAACAGCAACTGCAGATCAAGCACAAGAAGTTGTTGCTCACATCCGTGCAACCGTTGAGAAGTTGTATAATAAAGATACGGCAGATGCTGTTCGGATTCTTTACGGCGGCTCTGTTAAACCAGCGAACGTCAAGGAATTAATGGCTAAGCCTGATATTGATGGTGGTTTAGTTGGTGGCGCTTCGATGGATCCTGACAGTTTCATCGCCTTGGCTAACTACCAAGATTAATCTGGTTTCAATATTAAACAGCCTTCTGGCAAAAAGGAGAAGAATATATGTCTATCATTACTGATGTATTGGCACGCGAAGTTTTAGACTCACGTGGCAACCCTACTGTTGAAGTTGAATTGTATACCGAAGATGGCGGTTTCGGCCGCGCATTAGTTCCATCAGGTGCTTCAACCGGTGAACATGAAGCCGTTGAATTGCGTGATGGCGATAAGGATCGTTTTGGCGGCAAGGGTGTTTTGAAGGCCGTTGACCACGTAAACAATGAAATTGCTAAGGCTGTGATTGGCCTTGACGTCACCGAACAACGCTTGATTGACCAAACCATGATCGATCTTGATGGCACGCCTAATAAAGGCAAGCTCGGTGCCAATGCGATTTTGGGTGTTTCCTTGGCTGCTGCCCGTGCTGCGGCTGATGAAGTTGGTCTGCCATTGTATCAATATCTTGGCGGCCCGAATGCTCATGTTTTGCCAACGCCAATGATGAACGTTCTTAATGGTGGTGCACATTCAACTAACACCGTTGACTTCCAGGAATTCATGATCATGCCTGTTGGTGCCAAGAGTGTTCGTGAAGCCGTTCGGATGGGTTCAGAAACCTTCCACGCATTGCAGGCACTGCTCAAGAGCAAGGGTGACATCACTGCTGTTGGTGATGAAGGCGGCTTTGCACCTAACTTGAAGGATAACGAAGAAGCTTTCGAATTGCTTGTTGAAGCGATCAAGAAGGCTGGCTACAAGCCGGGTGATGACATTGCTTTGGCCTTCGACGTTGCTGCTTCAGAAATGTACGATGCTGATACCAAGACGTACACAACCAAGTGGTCCAACCCTGACAAGAAGTACACAACCGAAGAATGGACCAACATGATTGACGGCTACATTAACAAGTATCCGATCGTTTCTGTTGAAGATCCAATCGATGAAAACGACTGGGAAGGCTGGCAGACATTCACCGAGAAGATGGGCGACAAAGTCCAAATCGTTGGTGATGACCTGTTTGTTACCAACACCGATTACCTGAAGAAGGGTATTGACATGGGTGTTGCTAACTCCATCCTGATCAAGTTGAACCAAATCGGTACATTGACAGAAACCTTCGAAGCAATCGAAATGGCCAAAGAAGCTGGTTACACGGCTGTTGTTTCACATCGTTCAGGTGAAACCGAAGATACCACGATTGCTGACTTGGTTGTTGCAACCAACGCCGGTGAAATCAAGACTGGTTCAATGAGCCGGACTGACCGGATTGCCAAGTACAATCAGTTGATGCGCATCGAAGATCAATTAGGTGCTCAATCACAATACAAGGGTCGCAAGTCCTTCTACAACGTTAAAGCAATTGACTAATTAACGCTTGACGTTAACATGAAAAGCACGTCACTTCAAATGGTGGCGTGTTTTTTCTATTCTTAGCTTAAGCAAAAGATGAACTTGCTCACGCTTTGTGACTGAGGGCTGTCTGGTGCCGGTGCAAGCACCTATGTCTGAGCATTAATAAAACGAATGGAGGCAATGATGAGAAAGTTTTTTGCAATTTTTGCCTGGCTTGAGATTATTTTGGGCCTAGCCATGCTGTGGATGACCTTTGATGTTGGATTGCGAGTTACAGGACCTTTTTTCGGCGCCTTAATCGTCTTAATTGGCATTGTATTGCTATATGGCTTATTGATCTATGCGCTTGTCGGGTGGTTTATTGATCGACAACATTGGCCGTGGTATGTGGTAACACTAGTCGTTACCTTGATCTATAACGTGTTAGCGTGGTCTTTCCCTAAGATCATGGTGCAACGCTGGGCTACGTATCCTTTTCCGATGTTGACGCTGATACTCGGTTGTTTGATGGCGTGGATTGCTTGGCGTGAGCAGAGCGTAACGCACAAGTCGGTGTAGAAACCGGGCTGGTTCACGCTTTCCAAAACGCGTTCACCGGCGCAGTAGTCTTGCGTGTAAGGGCCTCGAACGCAATTGGCCAACGCCTGGCCATCACGCCCGAGGCCACTTACACTCCGATTGCTAAGCGCTCCTGCTCACGCTCTAAAAATGATGTTTTTCACGTTTCCCTCAAAGGGTTATACTAAATAAATGTTGGCATGGAGGGAAGCATTTTGGCACGAACGGTAAAAGAAAAAGAAAAATTTGATATCACCCGGCTGCGGTTTGTCTTGCTGGGATTGCTTGTAGGTTTAATGACGGGAACGGTTGTCAGTGCGTTTCGTTACTGTATTGAAGTTGGCTTACGCGCCAGTCGTCAGGTGTACGGTTATTTGCGCGTAACACCGTTTGTTTGGTGGCATTGGGCGTTGTTAATCGGCTTTAACTTACTACTTGCTGTTATTGTTGCATGGCTGCTTAAAAAGGAACCGTATATTTCTGGCTCAGGGATCCCACAGGTAGAAGGACAACTTGCCGGTGAGTTGGAAATGAATTGGTGGTCGATTCTTTGGCGCAAGTTTGTCGGCGGGGTTTTGGCGCTTGCTCCCGGTTTGTTTCTTGGACGTGAAGGGCCTTCGATTCAGTTAGGTGCATCAGTCGGGCAAGGCTTGGCAGGCGGGTTTAAACTGCGCGGCACTGATCGACGGTTGCTGATTGCATCTGGATCGGCTGCTGGTTTGGCGGCGGCGTTTAATGCACCGATTGCCGGTACCTTGTTTGTGCTAGAAGAGGTTTATCATAACTTCTCGCCACTGGTTTGGCTGACTGCCTTGGCCGGGGCGATTGGTTCGGACTTTATTTCGTTAAATGTGTTTGGACTGGTGCCGGTCTTGCATTTGAGTTATTCGCGCAGTTTACCGGTTACGAGTTACTGGCATTTGATTTTATTAGGGATTTTGTTAGGTTTGCTGGGTTATCTGTACCAGCGGGTGTTACTAGCCATGCCCCGTTGGTATCAACGATTGACTCATTTACCGCGTGCAATCCAAGGTGTTGTCCCATTTGTGCTCTTAATAGCGGTTGGCTATTTCACACCGAACCTTCTTGGCGGCGGTAATAGTTTGATTGTTGGTTTTGGCCAATATGTGCCATCACTTCTGGTGTTACTGGGTATTTTTGTGATTCGCTTTATCTTTTCCATGATTTCTTACGGTTCGGGGTTACCCGGCGGCATTTTTCTGCCTATTTTGTCGCTGGGGGCGGTGATTGGTGCGGTTTATGGCGTGGTGATGAATCAGCTAGGGTTATTGCCGCATGTTTATATCATGAATTTGATTATTTTCTCGATGGCCGGGTACTTTGCCGGTATCGGGAAAGCGCCGTTTACGGCAATTTTGTTGGTAACCGAGATGGTGGGCAACTTAACGCATCTCATGCCCCTTGCTGTTTTGTCACTGACCGCGTATCTGGTGGTTGATTTGCTTGGTGGGGCACCGATTTATGAAGCCTTGCTGGAACAGATGACGATTCCTAAAACCGTCGCCCAACTGCACCGGCCTGATCGCTTGGAAATTCCGGTGTTTGTTGGTAGTTCATTGAATGGCAAACTGGTCCGTGACATGCCTTGGCCAAAAGAAGCCTTGCTCATCGGCATTCGGCGTGGCGAGCGTGAAGTTATTCCTCATGGGGATACGTTGATTCGTGAAGGCGATACATTGGTATTGTTGACGGATGAAGCACAACGAGCACGAGTGAAACGCCGAATAGATGCTTTTTCAGCAGCCTTGGCAACCGCGCATAAGTCTGAACCATAGTCGATTAGGGCGAAGCTTTTTCAAGTTGGTTTAGTCAATTCAGGCGTATACTTGTACCTAGCAAAGACGTACCGACTTGCAATAGAAAGGTTTTGATTAGTATGAAAAAACTTCGCATTGTATATGCAATTGTCAGTATTTTCTTAGGCCTGTTTTATTCAATCGGCGGAGAACTGGGTTTGCTTACGTCATCTGGTAGTGGCGTTGCGAGCTTTCTGGTGCCATTTTTGTTAGGCTTTGTTGCTAATTGGGGCATGATTGCGTTGGTAATTGCTGGATTAATTGTTGATAAGCAGATGCGCTGGTGGTATCTGGGTTATCCGGCTTTGATGGGAATTAACATTGGCCTGAACCTGATATTACCGTTGCAGCTTGCTGATCAGGCGAGTTATTTGGCTCCTTTTCTCGTTGCGATTATTGGCGGATATATGTTGTATCGAACGGTTAAGCAACGTCCTGATGCCGCTTAAATCTTTCGTCAGTGTACATGATTTTGTCAGGTTTGAAGTGTAAATGGCGGCTAAAATATCCGGCTGGCGGCTATAAGAACAAAATCGGGTAAAATTCGCCTTTGCCTTGCTTTTATGCTAAACTACTAAAGTGAGATTTTTCGCAAGGGAGGCAGCAACTTGCAAAGTTTATTGACCACATTATTAGTGATCGATTCGGTTTTGATCGTGATCGCAACTTTAATGCAACCAAGCAAACAACAGGACGCCTTAAGCGCATTGTCCGGTGGAGCAACAGATCTTTTTGGGAAGACGAAATCGCGCGGTTTTGAAGCGTTTATGGAGAAAGTCACCGTCGTACTGGGTGTCATTTTCTTTGGGCTTGCCATCGCGCTGGTTTATCTGGAAGCCCACTAAAACAAAGTCTCCTGGAACATTCAGGAGACTTTTTTTGCAGAGTACATAAAATCTGCAGTATGCTGACATAACCATTTAATTTAAGCTCTTTATGTCAGGCAGGGCAACAGGCAGTTATCGGTTGGCGGTCTTTTAGGATTGCTTGCTAATCGATTGTCACGAAGGATGATTGATCATGATTTTCCGCAAACCACAACCATTCGAATATGAAGGTACCGATACTGGCGTGGTATTGTTACATGCATACACGGGTAGCCCCAATGATATGAATTTTATGGCGCGGGCCTTGCAGCGAGCCGGTTATGGGGTTTATGTTCCGCTTTTTTCCGGGCATGGGACAGTGGAGCCGTTAGATATTTTGACAAAAGGCAACCCGGATATTTGGTGGGCAGAAAGTAGTGCCGCGGTTGCGCATATGACCGCAAAATACGCCAAGGTGTTTGTTTTTGGCTTATCACTGGGAGGTATTTTCGCGATGAAGGCGCTAGAAACCTTGCCAGGGATTACAGCAGGCGGTGTTTTTTCATCCCCGATTTTGCCGGGCAAACATCACTTAGTACCGGGTTTTTTAAAGTATGCCGAGTATATGAATCGGTTAGCAGGCAAATCAGATGAAAGCACACAGATTCTGGCATATTTGCCGGGACAGTTGGCCGCAATCGATCAGTTTGCCACGACGGTTGCTGCTGATTTAAATTTAGTCAAACAGCCGACTTTTATTGGACAAGCCGGTCAGGATGAATTAGTTGATGGTCGATTAGCGTATCAATTACGCGATGCCTTAATCAATGCTGCACGCGTTGATTTTCATTGGTATGATGATGCCAAGCATGTCATTACCGTTAACTCGGCCCATCACGCATTAGAAGAAGACGTAATCGCATTTATGCAACAAGAAAACGAGGGATAGCATGACCACAGTTGGCCATATTCGTAATGAACTATTAGCAACGTTTCGTAAGAATCCGAACATTGATTATTCGGTTCAAACACTCAGTCGCGCACTTAAGTTAAGTGAAGGCGGCGATTTTAAAGTACTCGTCCAGGCGTTAAACGGTATGGAAAATGATAACCTGATTCACGCCAATCACGAAGGACGTTATGCATTGGGCGGCGCGCCTAAAGTCTTGACCGGCACTTTCCGCGGCAACGAAAAAGGCTTTGGCTTCGTGGCAGTTGAGGGCTTGGACAATGATGTTTATGTACCGGCGATGAACACCGATTTTGCGCTTGATGGCGATACCGTTGAAGTGCGGATCGTTCGTGAAGCCCGTCCCAATGATAGTCGCGGACCTGAAGGCGAAATCACTAAGATTGTGCAGCGCAGTTTAACCACACTGGTTGGTGAATTCAAACCATTTTCCGATAAAGATCGGGCTAAGTCTGGATTTATCGGAATGGTGGTTAGTCATGAAAAGAAACTGAAGAATTTTCCGGTTTATGTTAAAGATACCGGTAATATTCCGCAACTCGGCGATATGACCGTGACGGAGATTACTGAATTTCCAACCGAATATCATCCCAAGTTGATGTATGGGATCGTTGTCGAGACGTTAGGCAACAAGAATGATCCTGGCGTTGATATTATGTCGCTGGTCATGCAAAACCATATCAAAACGGAATTTCCGGATGAAGTGATGGATCAGACCAATGCCATTCCCGATCACGTTACGCCAGAAGAACGAGTTGGTCGCAAAGATATTACCGATCAGGCTGTTGTCACGATTGACGGGGATGACAGTAAAGACTTTGACGATGCCGTGGTGGTTTGGAAATTACCAAATGGAAACTTCCATCTTGGGGTTCACATTGCCGATGTTTCGCATTATGTGACGGAAGGCTCTGCGTTGGATCAAGAAGCATTTGATCGTGGTACCAGTACGTACTTGGTTGATCGCGTCATTCCAATGCTGCCATTTCGACTATCCAATGGCATTTGTTCGTTAAATCCAGGTGTAGATCGATTGGCAATGTCATGTGATATGGAAATCGATCATGATGGTCATGTCGTAAACCACGAGATTTATCAAAGTGTGATCAAGAGTCATGCCCGGATGACCTACAACAATGTGAATAAAATCGTGACCGATCACGACCCGGAAGTCATGGCCGAATATCAAGAACTGGTACCCATGTTTGAAGACATGGTTGAATTGCATCAGATCTTGTATAAAATGCGTCATGCTCGCGGTGCCATTGATTTTGAAGAAAACGAAGCCAAAATCATTGTGGATGATATGGGTCATCCAACTGACATTGTGCTGCGCGAACGCGGCGTCTCAGAGCGCATGATTGAATCCTTCATGCTGGCAGCAAATGAAACCGTGGCTGAGCACTACAACAAGCAGCATTTACCATTCCTCTATCGGGTACATGAAACCCCGGATGCAGATCGCGTCAAGGAATTCATGGAGTTCATTGCCAGTTTCGGGATCACGGTACCGATGAAAAAAGGCAAGGAGATCACTCCTAAACAACTGCAAGATGTTGTAACCGATGTAACTGGCACGCCAGAAGAAGCCATGGTCAATGTTAAATTATTGCGGAGCTTGAAACAGGCACGGTACTCACCAGATCCGCTGGGGCATTTTGGCTTAGCGGCAAAATACTATTGTCACTTCACAAGCCCGATCCGGCGTTATCCTGACTTGGTTGTGCACCGCTTGATTCGGGATTACGCTCTGGAAGGCACCACCGATGACGTGAAGACGTCTTGGAATAAGAAGCTGCCTGATATTGCGACCCAAGCATCGATGGCCGAACGTCGCAGCATTGATGCCGAGCGTGCCGTTGATGACCTGAAGAAAGCTGAATACATGGCTGATAAGGTTGGCGAAGAATTTGACGCCGTTGTCAGCGGTGTCACGAGCTTCGGGATGTTTGTGGCACTGCCAAACACCGTTGAAGGCTTGGTTCACATCACACGAATGAGCGATGATTACTATTCGTTTGTCGAAAGTCAAATGGCCTTAGTCGGTGAACGCACCAAGCGGACTTATCGAATCGGGCAATCGTTGCGCGTGAAGTTAGACAATGTGGACATCGATCAGCGGCAAGTTGACTTTTCATTGATTCCAGACGAAAAAACGCCAACCAGCGATTTAGGCAAGTTGGTTAAAAAAGATGATCGCCGTGATCGACGCTCAAATGGCAGTCGCCCGAGCTTCGGGAACAATGGGCGTGGTGGTAATCGTAATCAGCCCAATAATCAACGACCACATAAGCCAGCAGGTGCGCCTCATCAAGGTAAACATTATAACGCCAAGCGCGGGACTAAATAACGCTGGCAACTTTTAAATATACGAGGGGATGGTTCAATGGCGAAGAAACATCGACAAAAACCTGACAACCTGCTCGCCCAGAATAAAAAGGCCGGTCATGATTACAACATTCTTGATACCTATGAGGCCGGGATTGCTTTGACAGGTACCGAGATTAAATCTGTGCGCGATGGCAAGCTCAATTTGCGTGATGGCTTTGCCCGTATTCGCAACAACGAGGCTTGGCTTGAAAATGTGCATATCAGTCCTTACAAAGAAGGCAATTTGTTTAACGTTGATCCGATGCGTAACCGTAAACTGTTGCTGCATAAAAAAGAAATTCGCAAGCTCGGTCAAATGACGGCGCGCCAAGGAGTTACTTTGGTTCCGTTGCGGATGTATCTTAAACATGGTTATGCCAAAGTGTTGATCGGCGTTGCGGAAGGTAAGCACAACTATGATAAGCGCGAAACCTTAAAGCGTAAGGATCAAGAGCGTGAGGTTCAGCGGGCATTAAAAGCGCGGTATTAATAAAATTTACGCTAGCATGAAGGCTTTTTGGCAGATGAGTGTTGGTGTAACACAAATAGGCATTAGCGGTCAGAGATGACGCTGATGCCTATTTATTTTGTCCTGAGCGTGGCAGCCCCATTCAATGATCAAGGTCATCGGGCTCTGACGCATCGGGCCCTGACGCCTTGTATGATGCCCTAATGATGAACCGCCAATAGACTGTTATGATTGTAGCCTAAATGACATTAAACGATGATCAGTTAAGCGGAGGGCAAACACGCTGATGCGAATTGTTTGAGCGCCTGATATGAAGGCGGTATGATCGCTGTATAGATACCGTTTTTTGGCAGGATTTTGTTACTTATGAAGAAAGAAGGGCGGATTATGAACTTAGCTGCTTTGTTGCATCGCCCGGAAAGTGAAGATTGTTTCTTATATACGGATGAGGCAATGCGTGTGCGATTTCACACGGCACGTGCCGATGTTGCGAAGGTGACGGTTCTGTATGGCGATCCTTATTGGCAACTGCCTGATGCAGATGGCACTAATAAGTTGATTTATCAGCGCCGGTCGATGCATTTGATAGGTCACGGGCAAACTAGGGATCACTGGGAGGTGACACTCGAAGCTCCTTATCGCCGCCTGCAATATTTATTTGAAGTTACCGGCCAAGATGGCGCTGTGTGGTTGTATGGTGATCGCGGCGTCCGAGAAAATCACGCGGCAGCACGACATAAGGCGGAAAACTATTTTCGGATGCCGTATTTTCATGCGATTGATCGGGTTAAAACGCCGGATTGGGTTAAACAGACAGTTTGGTACCAGATTTTTCCAGAACGCTTTGCAAACGGGGATCCCGATAATGATCCGATTGGAACCAAGCCGTGGCGGCCAACGGATCATCCCGGGCGCGAGGATTATTACGGCGGTGATTTACAAGGGGTACTGGACCACCTTGACGATTTACAGGCGCTTGGTATCAATGGGCTGTATTTTTGCCCGATTTTCACGGCTGCTTCCAATCACAAGTACGATACGATTGATTATTTGAATGTGGACCCAGCGTTTGGCGATAAAGTTTTGCTCGCGAAATTGATTCAGGCGGCTCACCAACGCGGGATGCGAGTCATGCTTGACGCGGTGTTCAATCATATGGGCTTTGGCAGTATGCAGTGGCAAGATGTTTTACGCAACGGAGAAGCATCGCGGTTTGCGTCTTGGTTTCACATCTATCAAACACCAGTCACACCGTTTCACAATCCTCTCAAAAATGCAGGCCAACCGCAGTATGATACCTTTGCATTTGAAGAAAAAATGCCTAAATTGAACACTGCCAATCCTGAAGTTCAAGAATATTTATTAACAGTTGCCACTTACTGGATCAAGACATTTGATATTGATGCGTGGCGGTTGGATGTTGCCAATGAAGTCGATCATCATTTCTGGAAAAGGTTTTACGCCGCGGTAACCGCGATTAAGCCGGACTTTTATGTGTTAGGTGAAGTCTGGCATCGCGCGCAGCCATGGTTAAACGGGGATGAATTTTCCGGGATCATGAACTATCCCTTCACGCAGCAGATTGAGGATCACTTTTTCAAGCGAACATTGACCGCTGAAGAAATGGTGGCGCTGTTAACCGATCAACTCATGTACTACCGCGATCAAACCAATCAGGTCATGTTGAACATGCTGGATTCGCATGATACACCGCGCATCCTGACGCTGGCGCATGGTGATGAAGTTCTGGCATTGCAGGCGTTGACGTTTACCTTTATGCAGACTGGTGCGCCATGCTTGTATTATGGTACCGAGATGGGGATGTCGGGTGGCGATGATCCGGATGACCGCAAGCCGATGGACTGGAGCAAACTTGGCAGCCCGATTTGGAAAAAGGTGGCGGAGCTGGTACACTTTCGCCGGAAACACGCACAGACATTAGGCCAAGGCAGCACTAGGATGTCGGTGACTGCGGCCGGTCTGATAAAAGTGACCCGCCATGGTGATGAAACGTTGACGGCTTACTTTAATACGCAGGATCATGAAGCAGCCGTTGGTGGCAGTGCTGTTTTGGCGCAAGGTTTTACGAATGGCAAGTTGGCGCCAAAAGGATTTATGGTACAAGTGGGTAACCGGTAAGGAGTATCAGGGTTTGCGTATGGAACGAGACCTACCTGTGCAAAGGAGTATGTGCCATAACGCGCTTACCGGTACAGGTTTCTACCCGCGCCAGTAAGCGTTTATTTTCTTTTAGTGGGGGGATTAAAAGTGAAGCGATTATTCGAAGTCGATCCTTGGTTAGTGGCAACACATCGTTTAGAGAAGCCAGATCGTCGGCTGCAAGAGAGTATCACCGCGGTAGGCAATGGTTATATGGGCTTGCGCGGGAATTTTGAGGAAGGTTACAGCGGCGATGGTTTGCAGGGGACGTATTTAGGCGGCGTCTGGTTTCCGGATAAAACGCGCGTTGGTTGGTGGAAGAACGGTTATCCCGAGTATTTTGGCAAAGTGATTAATGCGCCTAGTTTTCTGGGGATTGGAATAACGGTTAATGGTCAACGGGTGGACTTAGCCAAAAGCCATTACCGCGACTTTTATCTGGCATTGGATCTGCATCAAGGGCTGTTGACACGGCGGTTTGTTTATATCGGCGCTGACGTGGAAGTTCAGTTTGAGTTTGCCCGCTTTTTGAGTCAGACAATACCAGAGGCGGCTTTGATCACCGTGAACGCAACCGTGCTAAAAGGAACCGCTACGATCACTTTTGACGCTACCTTAGATGGGCGGGTGACCAATGAAGACAGCAACTATGATGAGCGATTTTGGGTGGCGCAGCATGAGGATGCAACAGCTAAAAGTATTCAACTGCAAACCAAGCCGAATCCATACGCCGTCCCGCAATTCACCGTATTACTTAAGCAACAATTACGCGTGAATGGGCAGGCAATTGTCGGCAAAGTCACAACTGCTAGTGGGTGGCTTCAGGAGCAGGTCACAGTGCATTTAACAACAGGCGAGCACTATCAGCTGGAAAAAGATGTGGTGGTTGTGACAAGTCGTGATATTGCCCCTGACGATCAAGCCGCAAAAGCTACCCAGCTGATGAACCGAGTCGTCAAGGATGATTTCAAGACCCATTTAGCAGCTCACACGCAACGTTGGGCTCAGCGCTGGGCTAAAAGTGATGTCGTCATTGATGGTGATCCGGCCGCGCAGCAAGGGATTCGGTTTAATATCGCGCAATTATTTATGACTTACTATGGTGAAGATAAACGTCTCAATATCGGGCCAAAGGGATTTACCGGTGAAAAATATGGCGGAGCGACTTATTGGGACACCGAAGCTTTTATCGTGCCGATGTATTTAGCCGTGACCCCGCAGGAAGTGACCCGCGCGCTGCTGCAGTATCGGCATGATCAGTTACCGGGTGCCTATCACAATGCGCGTCAGCAAGGCTTGGCTGGCGCGTTATATCCCATGGTGACGTTTAACGGGATTGAATGTCACAATGAATGGGAGATTACTTTTGAAGAAATTCATCGAAATGCGGCGATTGCGTTTGCGATTTATCAATATACGGCTTATACCGGCGACGAAAGCTATGTGAACCACGATGGGCTCGAAGTATTGGTCGGCATTGCCCGCTTTTGGGCTGATCGGGTGTACTTTAGCCAGCACGCCCAAAAGTATATGATTCACGGGGTCACTGGCCCTAATGAGTACGAAAATAACGTCAATAACAATTGGTACACCAATACCATGGCCGTGTGGGAGTTGCAGTATACGCTGGCACGGTTACCTAAAGGCGATCCTGATGTTGTGGCGGCATTGGCAGTAACAGATCAGGAAAAGCGGCATTGGCAGGCGATTATTGACGGGATGTATTATCCCACTGATAAGAAATTGGGGATTTTTGTGCAACAAGACGGCTTTTTAGATAAGGATATACGGCCGGCAAGTACGATTCCGGAAACACAGCGCCCGATTAATCAGCATTGGTCATGGGATCGAATTTTGCGTTCACCGTTTATTAAGCAGGCCGATGTTTTACAAGGATTGTATTTTTTAAACGACCGGTTTTCGCACGCGGAAAAAGAACGGAATTTTGATTTCTATGAGCCCTTAACCGTCCATGAAAGCTCACTTAGTCCGTCCATTCACGCTATTTTGGCGGCGGAACTTGGCAAAATGGATACGGCTGTTGCCTTGTATGCGCGCACGGCTCGGTTGGATCTGGATGATTATAATCACGATACTCAAGACGGGTTGCATATTACATCCATGAGCGGGAGTTGGCTTGCGATTGTTCAAGGATTTGCCGGCATGCGCTATGACCATGACCGTTTGCGCTTTCGGCCACAATTGCCGAAAAATTGGCGGCGGTATCAATTTAAACTGACTTATCGTGGTCGGCTGTTAGCAGTTGACGTTGGCCAAAAAGTAACGGTCACATTACTTGCTGGTCCGCCGATCGATCTTGATATCAATGGCGAAACGCAGCACTTGGAGGATGACCATGCTTAAAGGGTTTATTTTTGATTTGGATGGAGTTTTAACCGACACAGCCGTTTATCATCTGGCCGCTTGGCACGAACTGGCGCAGCATCTCGGCATTCACTTGCCAGCTGCAGCCGATACGGCGTTGCGTGGCCGCTCGCGAATGGACTCGCTGAATCTGATCCTGCGTTATGGTCATCAAGAAAATGATTACGATGAGGCACAAAAAGCCGCCTTAGCCGCAGAAAAGAATCAGCGCTACCAAACGTTCATTCAATCACTGACGTCTGCGGATATTTTACCGGGAATATCAGCACTGTTGAAAAATGCCGAGCAGCACGGGTTAAAATTGGCGATTGCCTCGGCGTCCAAAAATGCTTCGTTGATTTTACGGCGGTTGGGATTATTCGCGCAATTCGATGCGATTGTCGATCCGCAAAGCCTACACCATGGCAAACCGGATCCGGAAATTTATCGCGCGGCGCAGGAGTTGCTGAAGTTGCGCGCCGATGAGGTTATTAGCTTTGAAGACGCACCGGTTGGCATCGCGGCGATTAAAGCAGCCGGCCAGTTTGCAGTCGGCATCGGGGAGGCTTCGGCATTGGCGGCGGCCGATTATTTGGTTAGCAATACAGCCCAGCTTGATTACGATCAAATTGTCGCGGCGTTTGAGCGGTATCATGCGCGGTAATCAGCAACGTCACGCTAAGTTGATACGGATATTGATAGGTTAAAAATCATGTGCTGAAAAGTAAAAACATTTTGACATTTCTTTCGCTGGCGTTATACTAATCATGTCAAAAGAATTTGACATTTAAGGGTGAGAGCCATGAAGAAAATGGATGAAATGGAGCGGAATTTTGCCGATCACTCGATAAGAATTGCTTACATGATGATGTTTCTAATGTTATGGTCAAGTGCGGTTTTTCAGCATATTCGTACAGGAGCGTGGAATTTCGATTTCTTTGTGGTTAACGTGGTGACGGTTGTTCAAATTGCCAGCTATGAGTGGTTCAAACACCGAGCTGATTCAACCGACAAGGAGCCGGGACGAGTTTTGTACATGACCATCGCAGGGGTGGCGATTGTTCTTGCTATTGGCGTGCTCGCCTTGATGCGTCATGGAAAATAAGATTCGCACCCTCAGAACCCAGCAGCACCTGACGCAACAGGAATTGGCTGATGCAGTCAATGTTACCCGGCAAACGATCAATGCCATCGAAAACAATAAGTATGATCCCACGTTGTCCTTAGCATTTGCGTTAGCCAGGCAGTTACAGACAACCGTTGATCATCTCTTTCAAAGTTAAAAGCAGGCTGTCCACGTCAACAACGTGAATAGCCTGCTTTTTAGATAGATCAATCATCATATTCTCCGAGTGCATCGAAGTCATAATAAAGATCACGTTCGGGTAAGACAACATCTGCATTTGTTTCCGCGTCAATCGCCTCAGCTTCACGTTCCGGGTGAAAGCTATGCCACGGCACGATCACCCGGGGGTTCACTTCTTTGGCCAACGTGATTAAGTCTTCGCGAGTTGCATGGCCGGAAGCATTCATAAACTGCAAAGGAATTTGATGATCCGCTAACCAATCCTTGAGCTGAGCAAACCGCGGATCGTAATCCCCCAAAGGTTCACCGTTACTGTGTACATAAGCGCTGATTGGTAAGTCTGCCAACCGCTCAAGGTGCGCGTAACTATTTTGCAGAACATATTGTTGAGGCGCCTGTGCAAGGTCAGTTAACTGGATTGTTTTGCCAAGAATCGCATCAGGCTGCTGGTTGGTCATTGCAGTTAAAATTGGCGCTTCGTTAGGCTCCCACACCAACTGACGTCCGCTTGCATGCGCTGAAGCTTGGAAGGCTGCCATGCGCTCATAATTGCGATTATAAGGGTTAATGACAACCAGTTGCGAGCTGTCAGTCAGCAATTGGCGAAATTTAGTTTGCAGGCTCATTTCGGTCAAGGGCGCACTTGGATGATCCTGATCTTCAACCGGTGTCGGTGTATCAAACGAAAAGCTAGTGCCTTCAAGCATGAAGAGACTGATCTTTTCAGCATTGAAACGGCTAGCCCAGGCGTGCACGCGATCAGCATGCGGGCCGTTGAGGCGAACGTCCCCGGAATGGGCAAAGCGGCGCGCACCATCATCAATCAACAGCGCCATCACCCCGGGTTCATCGTGATCGCTGTGAAATCCGGTTACTGTCAAATCGCCAATTGTTAGTGGCGCTTCAAAGGCTAAGGGATGGAGATTGGCAACCGGTTTTTCGATGCCTAAGCGAATGAGCACCTGATAGAGGCGATAGGATGGTTCAGAAAGATAAATCGGAATGTTTTTCTGCAAATATTGTAAGGCACCCATATGATCAATATGCAGGTGCGAGATGAAGATGGCTTCATTGGCAAACGAATCCGGTTGATCGAAAAAAAGTTCCGGGACATGCGGTAATTTGCCGTTATCAATGGCCGAGGCAACCGTTTCATGGCTTAAATCAGCTGCAACCCCAAAATCCATGATGACCCGGCTAGTTTTGGTAGCAAATTCAACAATGTTGCCGCCAATGGTATTGAGACCGTTTAAAAAGCGAATCGTCGTCACAATAATTTCCTCCAATGTCTCTCGTTGGCTTTCGCGAGAACATTAAATCGTACCCCGGCTATGCGTGAAAAGCAACCATTAAAGTGAACCCGGAAATTAAAATCAGCCTCAGAGACAGTTTCGTCTCTGGGGCTGATTCAGTGTCGTGCTGGTATGACAAGTCACAATTTGTCATATCAACCTGGCAGTTTTTGGTTATTTGTTTGTCTTGATAATTGTTTCTGCCTGACTTTGCAGCGTCTTCAAAGCTTGGTCTGGTTTTTCGTGTTTCGTCAGCATAGCATCAACCGCGTTCAGAAGATCGTTGCGATATTCCGAGAAGCCGATGAAGGCAGTGGATTGGAAACCGAAGCCGAGTGAATCAACGGCTGCTTTGCTGGTTGGATTATCACTGAGATATTTCTTGAAGTCAGCTGATTGAACCGCGGATTTACGCAGCGGAACATAACCGGTTAATTGTGCCCACTTGGAAGTTTCCTTTTCAGATAGCAGGAACTTCATGAATGCCCAAGCACCTTTTTGCTGATCAGTAGAAGCGGATTTGAAGAGAACAATATCGTTGCCGGCCAGTTCAGTTGCTTTCTTACCCTTGTAACTTGGTAGTGGCATGGTGCCCCACTTAAAATCTTTAGGCGCATTTTGCTTCATGTTGGTGATGCCGGCACTGGAGCCAGCGTAGAAGAGTGTTTTGCCGGAAGTGAAGTTCTTATCGCCATAAATATCTTCGCCGGCGGTTTTAGCCTCGCCGTTGTTCACCATATCCATGATGAAGTTGGCTGCGGTTAAAGTCTTCTTGCTATCCAGGTTTGCCTTCAGTGGGTTAGCAGAAACAAGCGGATTGCCTGCTTGGCGAGCAAGGCCTTCGAATTCCATATCGAAACTCTTGTCAAAGCCAATTGCCGCAACGCCGTCAGCCTTGAGTTTCTCGGCATCCTTCTTAATGTCTTCCCAGCTCTTTGGCTTATCGATGTTATACTTCTTCATCAGTGCTTCATTATAAAAGAGAATCCGCGTTGACTTGGAGAATGGCACGCTATAGTACTTGCCTTGGTACTTGGAGCTAGACAAGAAGGCTGGGTAGATATCCTTCAAGTCGCTACTGCTCATCTTGTCATCACCTTTAAGCATGTATTGATCAAGCGGGGTGATGAAACCATTTTTCACATAATCAGGAACGGTGGTGTAGGTTGTCTGCGCAATTGTCGGGAGATTACGCGACTTTGCGGCAGCCATAATCTTTTGCTGCAACGCGGTGTAATTGCCTTGCGCGGTGCCGACAACTTTATACTGCTTTTGGCTCTTGTTGAAGTCCGTGATGATCTGATTAAGCGCCTTTTGATAAGGACCGTTCATCCCATGCCAAAAGGTGATCGTCACACGTTTACCCGAATCGCTTTTTGTGGTGGAACTGGATTTGCTGCTACTGTTGCTGCCGCATGCGGTTAAGATGGCAACCAACATGACCGTAAACATTGCAAGTAATGCTTTTACCCAAGTTTGCTTTTTCATTTTGATAGATTATCCTTTCAATCCAGCTTTAGAAATCCCAGCAATAATGTACTTCTGCAAGAAGATATACAAAATAACCATTGGAATGATGACGAATGTGGAAGCCGCCATCAAAAGTTGATATTGTGTGCCGGCATCAGTTGTGAAGGCCTGTAAGCCGACTGGCAAGGTGCGCATTTTGTCGGAGTTCGTGACGATCAAAGGCCACATGAATGCGTTCCATGACCCGATCACCTGAAGGACGGTAACTGCGGTGATCGTGGACTTGCTCATTGGAACGAGCACCTGCCATAGATACTTCCAATCCGATGCCCCATCGATTTTGGCGGCATAATAAATCTGATCCGGCGTCGATTGGAAAGTCTGACGCAACGTGAAGACGGTAAAGAAGCTGGCCAGCCACGGAAGAATCAGCGCTCCGTAGTGGTCGATTTGTCCTAAGTGCGACAAGGTGACGAAATTGGGGATGATCAGCATTTCACCAGGAATCATCATGGTTCCCAAGAAAATGATAAACAGAATATTCTTGCCATAGAACTTCAACCGTGAAAAAGCGAAAGCAGCAAGAATACTGGTGAAAAGCTGTCCAACCGTGGTCACCAACGTTACGATGATACTGTTGATGAAATACTGACCAAATGGCGCTTCATTCCATGCCTTAACATAGTTGCTCCACTGCAAGGCCTTTGGAATCCAAATTGGTGGAACGGCGATTGTTTCCGGTGCGGTTTTCAGTGATGTCGAAATCATCCATAGAAAGGGGATCAGCATGGTGATGGCCCCTAAAATGACGATCAGATAAAGTAAGACTTTACTGAGCTTTTTTGCCATAGTTTGCTTTTCCCCCTTAATAATGAACATGCTTGCGCGAATACCACAGCTGCACGAGCGTCACGAGCAAGATGAGGAAGAAAAGCACAACGCCGGATGCGGCCGCAATCGGATACTTATACTCGGTGTAAAATTTCTGGTACAAGTAGTACACAATCGTTAAGTCGGCCTTGCCTGGTCCCGGCGTCCCTTGGAATAAGGCAAAGATTTCATCAAACACTTTGAAACTGCCGATAATCCCGTTAACGGAAACCAGGAAAGTGATCGGTGAAAGCATCGGAATCGTGATGTTCCAGAATCGCTGACGAGCATTGGCCCCATCAATTTCAGCAGCTTCGTAATAACCGTGGTCGATGTTGTTTAAGCCAACCAGGAAAAGGATGATGTTGAAGCCCAAACTTTTCCAGATACTCATGATGATCAGTGCTAACAAGGCGTAGTGCGGATCAGTCAACCAGTTAATCGGATGAAGTCCAAACCAGCTCATGAAGTAATTGATCAAGCCGTAATTACCATGGAACATCCAATTCCAGACCATTGCAATCGCAACCGTACTTGTGACGAATGGTAAGAAATACACGGTTCGGAAAAAACCGGAAATGATCTTTACCTGATTAAGCAGCAAAGCAATGATCAATGACAAAACAACTGTTATCGGGACAACGCCGATCACAAAGACCAAGGTGTTGCGCACTGCTAAATGAAAATCAGGATCATTCCAGAGATAAACAAAATTGTCAAAGCCCCAGCCGCTGACCTTATCTGTGTAAAAATCATACTTGGTGTACAGACTCATTAAAAAGGAATTAATGATCGGCCAGATATTGAAGGTGATGGTAATGACGAGCATTGGGAGTAAATAGAGTGCTGCTTTAGCCGTCGATTTGAGCGTGGCTTTTTCATTCAGCATGACTTTCACCACCAAAAATCAAGGCGCCAGACTGATCAAAGAGAAAAAATCCTGATTTAGTGATGTAAAAATCCAACTCCGGCTGACGACTGGAAACGCCAGCCATTTCGGTAGACAGAAGCCGTTCGCCGTTATAATCAATATCGGCAGTCGCCTCACGTCCATATTTGGAACTATGCGTGATCTTGCCATGGAACTTGGCAAGGACATTTTCGCCAGCATCATAGGGGATAATGGCTTCGCTACGAATGCCGGCAGTGACAGCTTGTTTCAAAATCGCCTCTGGTACCGCATTAGCTAAATCAGCTGATAATGCCTGTGCCGGGATCGTGTTAATAACAGGTTCGCCAATAAACTTAGCAACGAACAGATTGTTAGGCTGATCGTAGAGGGTCTGTGGCGAACTAAACTGCTGAATGGACCCGTTTGCAAGCACCATAATATTGTCGGAAATATGCAGGGCTTCGTCTTGATCATGGGTGACGAAAATGGTGGTGACGCCGGTTTCACGTTGAATCCGGCGAATTTCTTCACGCATCTCGATTCGTAACCGCGCGTCAAGGTTGGATAGTGGTTCGTCAAGCAGCAAAAGACTTGGCGATTTGGCTAACGCGCGCGCAATGGCGACTCGCTGCTGTTGACCACCGGATAAAGCTCCCGGTTTTTTGTCAAGCTGGTCTTCAACGTGCACCAATTTGGCAAGGTCTTTAGCTTTGGCGTGGCGCTCGGCTTTTCCGACTTTAGCCATCTTCAGTGGAAAGGCAATATTGTCCAAGACCGACAAGTGCGGATACAGACTGTAGTTCTGAAATACCATGCCGACTTTACGGGCTAAGGCATCTTTTTTAGTGACATCCGTATCACCAAAGAAAGTTTGCCCGGCAGTTGGCGCCAACAGTCCCGAAATCAAATTCAGTGTCGTGGTCTTACCGCCGCCGGAAGGACCCAGCAGGGAAACCAGCGTGCCATCGGGAATGGTAAAATTCAGATCCTTCAGGGTATCTTTCTTGCCATCGTAGGACATCGTGACGTCCTTGAAAGTAACTTTCAACCCAGTACGCTCCTTCGAATAGTTTTCTGCTCCTCACCTCCGTTCGTCGGTCCCACGCAAGCATGCCGGTGGGGTCGCGCCAAAAAGAAAATTTGGAACAAGATATTGTGGTGCCGCCACTTCACTAAAGCATATCTAGGGGGCGGGGCGACAACACAACTCTTCACATATTTTAACCCAGTTTCACTCAAAATTGGACTCATTCGCTTAAAAACATTTGATTGTTACACAACAAGTGATAAGACGCGAACGTTCGGCTTCTCTGCTATAATAAATTCATGAAAAAGGAGCGATTTTTGTGATCATACGTCCAAGTAAACCAGCAGATGCTGCTCAGGTGGCCCCGCTGATTGATATTGTCTTTACTGAAATGGAAATACCGCAGTTAATGCGGGTTCCAAAACCAACCTTATATGCAGTTTTGCAACAAGCATTTCTGCTGCCCACTTATCGTTACGGTTATCCACAAATCCTTGTAGCCGATCAGGATGGGCACATTGAGGGTATTGCAGTGGGGTATTTGCACGAACAAGAAGCACATATCGATGATGCTTTACGTCCTTTGTTGCCAAAACTTGGGTTAACCCCGCAATCATCTTTGTTTACGGATACCGAAACTTATCCAGGCGAATGGTATCTTGACACCTTAGCCGTGGCGGCCACTGCGCAAGGACATGGCATTGGGACCAAGTTATTACAAGCGGTCGATCCGGTTGCCCGCGCCCGCAAAGCCGATGTGGTCAGTTTGAACGTGGACAAGCAGAATCCGCGGGCTAAGAAGTTATATGAACGCAATGGCTTTGTCAAAAATGGCGAGCTGATGATTGGCAGCCATCGCTACGATCATATGATTCGGCCAGTTGGTGATTAAGTGAAAAGTCGGCACTTACAGCTGGTAGTGGAACCAAACAAAACGGCACTCGCGATGGGAAATCTTTTGCGAGTGCCGTTTTGTTTTTCTTACCATACTTAAGGTATCGTCCATTTTTTGTATCAATACAGCAGCTAAAGCCTCAGTCGGGGAAGTCCAGACCATATTCATAACGTTTCAACGGATCAGCCACCCCAACATGGCGGAAGCGGTCGAGGATAGCCGCCAACAAAATGGCAGCAGGAATGTCCCGATTGCTGGGAATCGTAAGCTTAACAATTGCCGGAGCGACTTCTTCGGCACTAAAAATGGTTTTGACGCCATGGAAGACCTGATAATGATTGTTGAGCAAGTTACCCATGGCGACCCAGTTAAGTTTGGAGATAAAAATGAATTGGTGCCAGACGCCAAACATTTTTTTAACACTGGCAACATTACGATCGGCAATATATAGGTCATAGCGAGGGAAAACGCTGACTGTTTTTTGACGAATCGAACCGAGCGGATTGCCGCTTAGTGTGTTCAAATCAAATCCGCCATTGATAATACCGTGGCGGGCCGTCAAAATATACGCCGGTTTGCCATTGTCGGTTTTTACCACGCTCAGACTGCCGGTACTTAACGCATTCATATCAAGATATAACGCCATTTGCAGACCTCCCAGGAAAGGTCACATGCTGTGTTTAACCGCAAAGATTAGAAATGGGCATTTGATGCTTCTGCCTTGTTAACGCGAATAGCCTTACGAATTGCGGCGGCAACGCCATTTTCGCTGTTGGTTTTGGTGGTATCCCATGCCAAAGCAGTGATTTCAGGAATCGCATTTCCCATCGCAACGCCATACTTGGCCATTTTAATCATGCTAGCATCGTTGAGATTATCGCCAATCGTCATGACTTCATCCATCGTGATGCCCCGTTGCTTGGCATAAGCTTCAACGGCATAACCCTTTTGTGCTTTAATATTGTTAACTTCAATGTTGTTGGCCGAACTTGAGGTGACACTGAGTTTGCCGGTGGCTTCAAAAGTCTTTGCGGGTGCTTTTAAAATGTCATGCCGTTCACCGGTAAACGCGATGAACTTCATAATCTGGATGGTTGGATCGTCCAATAATTCTTGGTAGTTATCAACGTAATTGATATTCATTAGTTCAAGTCGAGCAGCCGCCAGTGCCACCGCAAGTTTGTAAGTTGTATCAGGATTCAGATCAACGAGCAGATCGGCAACATTTTGAATCCGCTCGACGCGACTATCTGAGAAGACGCCTTTGTTGGTGACAACTTCAAAGTAAATGTTGTCTTTTTGCAGCGTTTTGACAATATAATCGTTTAGATCGTCAGCAATTGGAATTGTGACCACGAGCTTGCCAGCCTCGTCAAAAACCATTGCGCCATTTAACGTGATGAAGGCGGGTTTTAAGTTCTGAGCTGCCAATAAGGGTTTTGCCTCAGTCACGCCGCGTCCGGTTGCAACCATGAATTCGATACCAGCGGCTTGCGCTTCACGGATGGCCTGGGCGTTTTCGTCTGAGACTTCCATTTTGTCATTCAAAAGGGTGCCATCCATGTCCGATGCAATAAGTTTAATCATATTTACAGTTCCCTCCGGTTTGTCATGGTGCCGTTACGAATTTAATTTTAGCATGAAAAACACTTGTCCGGTAGCAAACGTGCTGGGATTCTTGTACACTATTTGCGGAGGTGCAGCTTTTGAAAACATTAATCCATAATGATTGGCAGACGGTTCTGGAACCGATTTTTGAAAGTTCCGAATATGCACGGCTGCATGGCTTTTTAAAAGAAGAGTATGCCACTAAAACGATCTATCCCGAGATGCATCATATCTTCCAGGCCTTCGAATGGACCCCGTTTCATGATGTTAAAGTGGTGATCTTAGGCCAGGATCCTTACCACAATCCGCATCAGGCAGTGGGGGCCAGTTTTGCGGTTGCGCCTGGCGTTGCCTTGCCACCATCACTGCAGAACATTTATAAAGAATTGCAAAGCGACTTAGGATATCCACCTGTGCATCACGGCTATCTTAAAGCGTGGGCGAATCAAGGCGTTTTACTGCTCAATGCGGTCCTGACCGTGCAGGCTGGACACGCGTATTCGCATCAGAATCACGGTTGGGAAGCATTAACCGATGCCGCGATTGCCGCTTTGTCAGCGCGCGGTGGCGTCGTGTTCATTTTATGGGGCAATGCGGCCAAGAAAAAAGCTGCCTTGATTGACACATCTAAAAATGCCATCATTGCGTCCGCACATCCAAGTCCTTTATCAGCATCACGTGGTTTTTTTGGTAGTCGACCGTTTTCACGCACGAATGAGGCATTAGAGAAAATGGGAGAGACGCCGATTAATTGGCAGCTGCCAGAGACGGTTACGACAGAAAATTAAAAATATAGCAACAGCCGTTTAAGCGGTGCAAACCAGTGATCCCCATTTGCCTCAGCGTGGACAGTGGGGTGTTGAGGAACAAGTAGCCGATTTTTCCTTCTGACTTCTGCTGGTCATAACCCAATAAAAACGGTATGATGATACAGAATAAAGCGCTTTTATGGAGGGATAAAGTTTGGACCTATTTGAAAGCTTAAAAGATAAAATTAACGGTAAACATTTGCGGATTGTATTTCCGGAAGGCGAGGATCCGAGGGTTTTAGGCGCTGCAGTTCGGCTTGCAGCTGATGGCCTGGTTCAGGCAATTGTCTCAGGTAACCCGGATAAGATTCAAAGCCTGGCCGCCGAAAAAAGTTGGGATCTGAGTAAATTAACCGTTCGCGATCCTGAACATGACGAGCTCCATGACCAAATGGTGACGGCGTTTGTCGAGCGGCGTAAAGGTAAGGCGACCCAAGAACAAGCCGAAAAGATTGTTCAGAATGCCAATTATTTTGGGACCATGCTCGTTTACATGAAGAAAGCTGACGGGATGGTCTCCGGTGCGGTCCATTCAACGGCTGACACGGTGCGCCCGGCGTTACAGATCATTAAAACGCGGCCTGGGGTTCATTTAGTGAGTGGTGCTTTCATCATGCAACGCGGTCGGGATGAACGATACTTATTTGCCGATAACGCGATTAACATCGATCCGGATGCTGACCAATTGGCTGAGATTGCGGTTGAATCGGCTAAAACTGCCGCATTATTTGATATCGAACCACCCCGCGTGGCTTTGTTATCATTCTCAACCAAAGGCAGTGCCAAGGGACCGCAAGTGGATAAAGTGGTTGAAGCCACCAAAAAGGCGCATGAATTGGCACCGGATTTGGCTTTGGATGGCGAATTACAGTTTGATGCTGCCTTTGTTCCAACTGTTGCCAAGCAAAAGGCTCCTGATTCCAAGGTAGCCGGGGAAGCTAACGTCTTTATTTTCCCAGAACTGCAATCAGGCAACATTGGCTACAAAATTGCCCAGCGATTCGGCGGTTTTGAAGCGATTGGGCCAATTCTTCAGGGACTGAATCAACCGGTTTCCGATTTAAGCCGTGGTGCAAATGAAGAAGATGTCTATAAGTTGGCCATTATCACGGCGGCCCAGACCTTGCTATGACGAGTTTGAAGAAAGATTTCACCAGTGAGGCTGCACTGCAGGCTTTTGCCGCCTCACTGGGACCGCATCTGCAAGCAGGCGACGTGTTACTGCTGGACGGTGATCTTGGTGCTGGTAAAACGAGCTTTACTAAAGGCTTGGCCAAGGGACTAGGCATTACAGATTATGTCAAAAGCCCGACCTTCACAATTATTCGTGAATATCGCCATGGTCGCCTGCCGCTTTATCATATGGATCTTTATCGTTTGGAAAATGGTGGCGCCGAGGATTTAGGGTTGGAAGAATATTTCGAAGGTGACGGGGTTTCGGTTGTCGAGTGGCCTGACTTTCTGGGGCTTAGTGAACCGGAAACCGACCTGCTGATTCATTTTCAAAAGGATGATAATTCGGATACCACACGTCACTTAGAACTGGTTCCCCGTGGTCCGCGTTATGAGGCGTTACTTCAAAGCCTCAGCTAATGTGTTAATGATGGTTTGCTAGAGAACATTCGGAAAAACAGGATCGAGCATGATCGCAAGTCGAAAAAGCGATGCCCGGTGCTGTTTTTTTGTTTGAATCAGCCGAGTAATTGTCTAGCTGAACGCTTATATTTTGATAACTAAAGTTTGCATGCTAAACTAATGGCAATGTGAGCTGTTGAACGAATAGGAAGGTAGGTGCAAAATGTTAGAAATCAAGGATCTGGTCAAGACTTTCGGTACCATGACCGCCGTTGATCATGTGAGCTTCACGGTAAAACCCGGTGAGATCATGGGATTGATCGGACAAAATGGCGCAGGTAAAACTACGACTTTTCGAATGATTCTGAATTTCCTGACGCCTGATTCTGGCACCATTAGTTGGAACGGGCAACCATTGACGGCCAAAGATTACGATATCATTGGCTATTTGCCGGAAGAACGCGGGTTATATCCTAAAATGCGGGTGCAGGATCAAATTGTTTATTTTGCCCGGTTGCGGGGTATGAAAACAGCTGAAATCAAAGCGAGGATTCCGGAATGGCTGGAACGGTTTCAGGTTAAAGGTAAGGCTACGGATAAGATCAAGGATTTAAGCAAAGGCAATCAGCAAAAAGTTCAAGTGATCGCGACAATGATACATATGCCAAAGCTGGTCATTCTTGACGAACCGTTTTCCGGACTCGACCCGGTTAATGCCAGTTTGTTAATGGCCGGCATCGAGATGCTTAAAGACAACGGCGCAGCGATTATTTATTCCAGTCATGATATGGCTAATGTTGAGGCTATTTCGGATCATTTGGTGATGTTGAAACAAGGTCGCATGGTCTTAAATGGTGCTGTAAATGCCATTCGGGAAAGCTTTGGCCGCACAAAACTGTTTATTGAATCTGGCTTGTCGGAAGCGGAATTACAAGCATTTGACGGGGTGACACGTCTTCGTCAGCACGGACAGGAGTTTGAGTTGACACTGGCGGATCCCGCAGTAGGACGGCAAATTTTTGCCAAAGCGGTAGCAAATGGCTACATACCGGAATTTCGCCAACAGCCGCCAACGCTTGATGAGATTTTCCGCTTGAAAGTAGGTGAGTCGAATGCATAAGTTCTGGGTGGTTATGAGTCAGGTTTACAAAAAGAACGTCAAAAGTGGTTCGTGGATTTTCCTAGTGTTGTCGCCATTGCTTTTTCTGGCAATTGGGGTCGGCATCGCGTTTTATGTAGCCAAAACACAAGCACCTGCCCAAGTGGCCGTTGTCAGTGACGTTAGCGCTGTGGGTCAGGCATTAAGCAAACAAAGTACCGATGACTTAAAGTTTAAGGTTTATTCGTCAGATAAAAAAGCCAATGCTGCTTTAAATGATGAGAAGATTGACGGCGTTTTAACGGTGAAGGCCGCTGACCATTTCCGTTCCCATTATGTAGCGCGCGATAACGGGCAAACGGTTGACACGTCGACCCTTGTCACCGCACTGAGCGGCCTTAAGCTCAGCAGTACCGCTGCCAGCATGCACTTGACGCCTGCACAAGTTACCGCCTTAACGCAACCGCCTGTGGTTACCTCAAAAACAGTCGCGATTGAAGACGGCAAGCAAGTACCCAAATCAGACTCCACGCAACTCATGAACCATGGTGTTGCCGTCGTGTCCATGGTGCTGATTCTGATGGTGACGATGGTTTACGGCTCCATTCTCGCGCAGGAAATCGCGACGGAAAAAGGCTCACGGATTATGGAGATCCTTCTATCATCCGTCAGTGCCACGACTCAGTTCTTCGGTAAGCTGGCCGGGATCTTCGCCTTGTTATTGACACAGCTGGCAATTTATCTTGTTGCCGGATTGATTGGTTGGCAATTCCTTAAAAACCAAAGCATGGTCGCAGGGGTCTTGAAACAGTTTGATTTCTCGATTCTATTTTCCGGGACTACTGGCATGATCGCAATCTTCTTTGTTATTGGAACGCTAACATTTTCGGTGTTAGCTGCCTTGACGGGTTCGCTGGTTTCCAATCAGGAGCAGGTGCAACAAGCTGCTATGCCGATTAGCATGTTGGGTTTGGTTGGCTACTTCATTACCATTGCCGCGCAGTCAGGTGATTCAATGCTTGCTCAAATAGCCAGTTATGTGCCGTTTTTAAATGTCTTCGTGATGCCGACGCAAATGTCACTGGGACGAGCAAGTATGGGCGAGGCGTGGATCAGTATTGCAATTAGCATCGCCTTCTTTGCCTTGTTTACAATGTTCACGGTCAAAGTCTATCGCAATAATGTGTTGGTTTACTCAGGCTCCGGCTTATGGAAGTCAATGAAGACATCCTTTAGCATCTGGAAGTCAGAGCGGCATGTCGTGAAAAAATAAGCTGAAAAAGAAATTGTGAACGCCTGATTGAACGGTTAAATAAAAATGGCTGCGCAAAGTTGCATTTCAACATTTGACGATCAGCGTGCTGTTTGCAATTTGAAAATAAAAACGAGTGCAATTTTTCGTGTTAAGCTGCAGCGAAAATTGCACTCTTTTTTTAGTTTTATGCGCTAATTTGTTAAGCTTCAGCCTGCTTTAGCTAACTTCATCATGGCTTTAGTCTGCGCTTCGCCAAAATGTTCATTTTCGGCAATGAGGATTCTTGCACAGGCATAACTGTCCGCTAAGGCGTTGTGATGGTGCTCAAGCGGAATCTTGAGTGCAGCACTGACTGTATCCAAACGATGATTCGGTAACTTTGGTAAAAACTGCCGTGATGTTTTAACCGTATCAATGACCTGATAGCGTGGCGCGGCAATGCCATAGCGATCAAGTGTCAAGCGCAATACGGAAACGTCAAACGGTGCGTTGTGGGCGGTGACAATCCGACCAGGCGTATAAAACATTTGAATATGCGGCCAAACCCGATCAAAAGTCGGCTGGTCTTGAACCATATCAGGTGTAATCCCGTGAATCCGAATGTTTTGCGGGTCAAATTGCATCTGCGGGTTGATCAGTGTGTAAAAACTGTCAACAACTCGATTTTGTTGCACGACGACTAAGGCAAGCGAGCAAGCCGAAGCCCGTTTGCGATTTGCCGTTTCAAAATCCATCGCAATAAAATCCATGTCATCTCTCCTAAACTAAATCCTGAGTCACCAATTCGACAGGACAGTGATCACTGCCCATAATTTGCGTTAAAATCTTAGCATCCTGAATGTAAGGTTGAAAGGCTGAGCTGGCGACAAAATAATCAATCCGCCAGCCGGCATTGTTAGCTCGCGCGTGGAAGCGATAACTCCACCAGGAATATGTGACCGTATCCGGGTAAAAATGGCGGAACGTATCAATGAAGCCACTATTGAGCTGTTTGGTAAAATCAGCACGCTCTTCATCGGTAAAGCCGGCGTTGTGGTGATTGGTTTTGTCATTTTTCAGATCGATGGGTTCATGGGCAACGTTTAAATCGCCACAGTAAACGAGTGGTTTCTTTGCTGCCAGTTCATTCGTGTACGCGAGAAAATCCCGATCCCACTGTTGGCGATAGTCGAGTCGTTTGAGCTCGCCACCGGAATTAGGCGTATAGACCGTCATTAAATAAAACTTGGGATATTCAAGCGTAATAATCCGCCCTTCGGTATCATGTTCAGGGATGCCCATGCCATACGTGACATTCACCGGCTTGTGCTTAGTAAAAATGGCGGTTCCCGAATAACCTTTACGTTCGGCATAATTAAAATATTGATAGTAGCCGGGCAAATCGAGTTCTACCTGACCAGCCTGCATCTTCGTTTCCTGAAGACAAAACCAATCTGCATCCAATTCGTTAAAAATCGTCATAAACTCTTTTTTTAAAACCGCTCGTAAGCCGTTTACATTCCATGAAATCATTTTCAACATGCTTCACTCCTATCGCTGCTATGCGCCTTCATTTTACTAGACTTTACGGGTGAATGCGACTGGCGTTCTTAGCAGGTCACGCGGGAAAGGCGTAATGACAGAAATGCAATCATAGTCATAGTTACTGCTGGAAATATTTAAGCATGTTTAAAATACTCATGGTGGAATCAAACGAGTAAGTATCAATTTAGACGATTCCAACCGCAGTGCGATGGGTCACCTTGTTAGGATATTAAAATAGAAAGCAAGAGCTGGCGGAGCGGTGGCGGGCTCAGTGGTGAAATTGGTCTTAAGCGGAGTGGGCTTCTCCGCTTTAGACCAAGGCCGAGCTTTGAAACGGCGGTTTTTGCGGGTTCGAAGTCGTGCCCACCACTCTAGCTTCGCGGTCGCCAGCCTCCACCACCGCGGAGCCAGCTCGGAGTAACGGAAATCACTTAATTAGAGTAGAACCGAGAAAAAGTTGACACTTACGGTGTTCTTAGGTCTGTGTTCATGCGCCCGAATTTCTGCTAAAATAGTAAGTAGTCTTTTTGAAAGGACCTGATGTTGTGGTAGACGCACCACGGATACTTGAGGGTATCACCATGTTGCATGATGAGCCGTTGAGTCATTATACCTTTACAAAAACCGGTGGGCCAGCTGATTTGCTTGCGTTTCCTAAAGACGTGGCTGAAGTTCAGGCTTTGGTTGAAATGGCTCGGGAGCGGGATATGCCGTTAACGGTCATCGGCAACGCCAGCAACTTAATTGTGCGTGATGGCGGCATTCGGGGATTAGTCTTGATTTTAACGGCGATGAAAAAAATTACCGTGAATGGTAACGATGTGACGGCTCAGGCGGGGGCTCGGCTGATTGACACAACCGAAGCCGCTTACCGTGCCGGATTAACCGGACTTGAATTTGCGGCTGGGATTCCCGGCAGTGTTGGTGGCGCGTTATTCATGAACGCGGGCGCATATAACGGTGAAGTCTGCAGTGTGATCAGTCAGGCTCACGTTTTGACGCGCGCAGGGGAACTTAAAACCTACAATCATCGTGAACTGAATTTTCGCTATCGGCACAGTGTGGTTCAAGATACCGGCGACATTGTCTTAAGTGTCACCTTTTCCATGAAGTTTGGCGATAAGCCTGCTATTCGGGCCAAGATGGATGAACTCAATGCAAGACGGGCAGCTAAACAGCCACTGGAGTATCCGTCATGTGGTTCGGTATTTAAGCGTCCCCCGCATCATTTTGTTGGTCCGATGATTCAAAAAGCCGGTTTGCAAGGGCATATCATTGGCGGTGCGCAGGTATCCAAAAAACATGCCGGGTTTATCATTAATTTAGGCAATGCGACGGCAACCGATTATCTTGATATGATCCATCTTATCCAAAAGACGGTTAAAGCCAAATTTGGCGTTGACTTAGAGCCTGAAGTTCGGATTATTGGCGAACCGTTACACTAAGCAATAGCTTAAAAATCTATTTGAAAGGGGCTACACAATGCATTTAGTCGAAGCCGTCTTATTCTTGATGGCATTGGTCATCATCTCAAACGTGCTCAGCCATTACATTGTGGCTGTCCCGGTTTCTTTGATTCAAGTCGCGCTGGGACTAGGCGCGGCTTTATTTTTTCATTTAACGATCAATTTAGCGACTGATTGGTTTATGTTACTTTTCATTGCCCCGCTGCTGTTCTACGATGGTCGGCATTTTCCACGGAGAGAACTATGGGAGTTGCGTGGTCCGATTATGGGGAACGCCATTTTTCTGGTGTTTGCAACGATGCTGGTCGGAGGTTACTTAATTCATTTCCTGATTCCGCCATTACCGTTACCAGCGAGTTTTGCGTTGGCAGCCATCCTTAGCCCTACCGATCCGATTGCGGTACAGAGTTTGGCTAAGCGTGTGCATTTGCCAAGCGGGGTTTTGCACTTGGTGAGTGGCGAAAGTCTGATCAACGATGCCAGTGGCTTGATTGGGTTTAAGTATGGCATCGCGGCCACCATGACCGGAGCATTTGCACTTGGCCATGCTGTTCGGGACTTTTTCTATGTGGCGTTAGTAGGGGCGTTAGCTGGCTTGGTGCTAATCGGCTTGATTAATTTGAGTCGCAACTGGCTTTTGCAACAAGGGATCAATGATGTCATTTTGCATACGATCTTGCAGGTGTTGACACCGTTTTTCATTTATTTGATTGTGGATGAATTTATGCATGCTTCTGGCGTCATTGCTGTCGTAGTAGCCGGTTTACTGAGCAATACGCAGCATAATCGGTATGTTGCCGCGTTACCGGAGTTGCGGATTGTTTCTGAACGGACGTGGGATTTAATTGTTTATACCCTGAATGGGATTATTTTTCTTATCTTAGGGATTGAGCTTCCTGTTGCCATGCGGGACACGATAGCCGATCATGAAGTCAACACATGGCAAGCTCTTGAATTTGTTGTGATTGTTTATCTCGGCATTTTGGTTTTGCGGACGTTATGGATTTATGGCTACATGTGGCTTACGGTTCGTTCAAAAGGCAATCCTCCTTCTTGGCGGGCGGCGTTGTTAAGCGGTATTTCAGGTGTCCGCGGTGCTATTACGCTAGTCGGTGTGTTTGCTGTTCCCGCGGCATTGGCAAATGGCCAGCCGTTTCCCGAGCGCAGTCTGATGCTGTTTATTGCTGCCGGCGTTGTCGTCTTGAGCTTAATCGTGGCGATTGTAGCCTTGCCGCTGGTGACGCGCTCAGTCGCACCGTTGCAAACCCGTGGCTCCACGATTGCTGCAGATGGTAGCAGCGATGTCGCCGAGGATGATGAAAATAGTCACGATGTTCGCATTATCTCTCAGCGTCAAGCCCAGCTGTTTGTCTATCAAATGGCAGTTCGTCGCGTTGAATCCGAGCGGCGGGAGTCAAATCAAAAAGCGGCACTTGATCTGATCGCCGAATATCAAAATCTGATTCGGCGCCTGGAGCTAGCCGAGGATACCGGCGCCGCCATTCCGCCATTGGTTCAAGATGAGCTTGATTTACGTAAGGTGGGGGTTCAAGGCGAGTTATACGCGTTAGATGACTTATGGCGCGAGAACAAAATCATGTCCAAAAGTTATGCCAAAGCTCACAAACAACTGCAGCATCGCCTGGATGATTTGAATTCAATGGCGAAACGCTCCGGCCGACCAACATTGCGCATGCTTCTTGACCGGTCCGCATTGAAGCTATCCCACTTTTGGTACACAGTTGCGAGTGAACAGAATCGCTCGCATCGCTTTTTCAATGAGAAACTGTTTATTGAAAAGGAAACAGCAAAAGGCGGCTTGAAGTATTTGTCCCAATTTCTACGCCAAAAAGAAAACAAGGCCCATCATTACAACCGTCAAGTGATTTATTCGTTGATTGTTCAGTACCGCAATCGAATTGCATCGGTTAAAGCGTTAAACACCCACAAATCAACGCAATATGAACATGAACTAGGCCGATTACGCGCGATTGCGTTTGCAGCCGAGCGAACGGCCATTCATGATCTACTTGAAAAAGGGTATATCACCATGGCCATGGCCCAGCGCTTAAATCAAAATGTTAACTTCACGGAAAATGCTGCAACTTTAACTTCGATGGAAGAAGTTTAGGAACTGGGATTAAAAAATAGCTCGACAAACAAACGGCGACCAGATGTTCTCAAATGAGCATGTGCGGGCGCCGTTTTGTTGTATCAAAGGGCATTTAAGCTGCCGTGAAATTTTTTTTTGAAAATCAGCTATAAAAGCTTGCGTTGGTGCGTGACGTTCGTATAATAGGCAGAGTTAGTAAACTTAAAGTTTAGTTTAACGAAACTTATAAAGGCGGTGTGCCATGGACATTGGCAGTAAAATTCGTGATTTGCGCATTCGCAAAAACCTGACCCAAGAAGAGTTAGGGGAACGAACTGATTTATCAAAGGGTTATATTTCGCAAGTTGAACATGATCAAAGTTCGCCGTCACTGGAAACCTTTTTTGATATTTTAAGCGTTTTAGGTGAGTCGCCAGCCGATTTTTTCCGTGAAGAACCAGTTGATTCACTGGTCTATCATGCTTCGGATCAGGTGACTTATCTTGATGAGGACAAAGGTTATCAATTGAAGTGGTTAGTTCCCGAAAGCAATGAAAACGAGATGGAGCCGGTGATGATTGATTTTGCACCGGATGGGATTTTTAAAACTTTCGAACCATCACCGGCGGAAACGTTTGTGTATGTGGTTAGCGGCAAAGTGAAGTTGTTGCTGGGTGAACAGACTTATGTCGCTAAAAAAGGGGAAACTATTTATTTCCACGCAACGAAACAACATCAACTGGTGAACGCCGCAACGGGTCGCAGCAAATGCCTGCTGGTTGCGACGGCATCTTATCTATAAGGAGTTGGGGTCATTGAGCAATATCATTGTTGAACTGAAGCATGTTGGCAAACGTTATGGCGACACGCAGGTATTAAAAGATGTCAATATCGAAATTGAACAAGGCAAGTTCTACACATTACTTGGTCCGTCCGGGTCTGGTAAAACGACGATTCTGCGCGCCATTGCCGGATTTCTGGATGTTTCGGAAGGCGAAGTGCTTTTTGATGGCAAACGGATTAATGATGTGCCGGCTAATCAGCGCAAGGTTAATACGGTATTCCAAGATTATGCGTTATTCCCGCATCTTAATGTTTTTGACAATGTTGCGTTTGGACTACGCCTGCATCGGATGAGCAAGGAAACGATTAAGACCAAGGTGACAGACGCACTTAAAATGGTTCGGTTGCAAGGCTATGCTGACCGGGAAATCTCTGAATTGTCTGGCGGCCAGCAGCAGCGGGTAGCCATCGCCCGCGCCATTGTGCTGGAGCCGCAAGTCTTGTTATTGGATGAGCCGTTATCGGCATTGGACGCAAAGCTGCGAAAAGATATGCAATATGAGCTGCGCGAGTTACAAGAACGGCTCGGGATTACCTTTTTATTTGTGACCCATGATCAAGAAGAAGCACTGGCACTGTCGGATGAAATTTTTGTTATGAATGATGGTCAGGTTCAGCAAAGTGGCACCCCGGTTGATATTTACGATGAACCGGTGAATCACTTTGTTGCGGATTTCATTGGTGAAAGTAATATCATTCAGGGGCATATGATTAAAGATTTCCTGGTCGAATTTAACGGTAAGCAATTTGAATGTGCCGATGCAGGGATGCGGCCGAACGAACCGGTCGAAGTGGTTTTACGGCCAGAAGATCTTGATATCACGGCAGCCGATGCCGGCAAAGTGAACGTTGAAGTCGATACCCAATTATTCCGCGGCGATTATTATGAAATCGTTGCTTACGATCAGCTTAAGAATGAGTGGTTGATTCATTCGACCAATCCGGCAAAAGACGGCGAGACGGTGGGGTTGACGTTTGATCCTGAAGACATTCACGTCATGCGGCTAAACGAATCCGAAGAAGAATTCGATGCGCGGCTGGAAACTTATGAAGGCGATTAAGCACAGTATTGACAGCGACTTTACTGTGACCGTGTCCGTTAACGCACGGTTTCGGCTAAGCACCGTTTGATTTCTAATCTGAGGAGGGTCATCGTGAAAAAATCCACCACGAATGTAGCATTTTACACGCCTTACGTGATGTGGCTCGCGTTGTTTGTGATCGCGCCAATGGTGTTGATCGTTTATCAAAGTTTCTTTGATATTAGCGGCCATTTTACCTTGGCAAATTATCAGACTTATTTTCAATCAGGCACTTATATTATGATGACGATTAATTCAGTCTGGTATGCCTTTTTAATCACACTTGCAACATTGCTAATCAGCTATCCGACCGCTTACTTTCTGCATTATGCCAAGCACAAGCAGCTATGGTTGTTGCTGATTATTCTGCCAACCTGGATTAACTTGTTGCTTAAAGCATATGCCTTTATCGGAATCTTTAGTCAGGATGGCGGCGTGAACAGTTTCTTGGGCATGTTCGGAATTGCCCCGCAGCAATTTTTGTTTACTGATTTCAGCTTTATCTTTGTCGCCGCTTATATTGAAATTCCGTTTATGATTTTACCGATTTTCAATGCGATTGAAGAATTGCCTGAAAATTTGGTCAATGCCTCACGTGATTTGGGTGCCAAAGGGTGGCAGACATTTACCAAAGTTGTCTGGCCACTAACCATTTCCGGCGTTAAATCGGGCGTTCAGGCAGTGTTCATCCCTAGCTTGAGCTTGTTCATGTTAACGCGCTTGATCGGCGGGAACCGGGTGATCACATTAGGGACCGCGATTGAAGAGCATTTTCTCACCACCATGAACTGGGGGATGGGTTCCACAATTGGCGTGGTCTTGATTGTGGCGATGTTTGTGATTATGTTCCTAACCGGTGAACGAAAGAAGAAGGGGGTCCGCCGTCATGAAGCGTAAGTTTAAGTGGTCCAACCTTTATCTGATTTTCGTCTTCATCTGTTTATATGTTCCGATTTTTTATCTGGTCATTTATTCATTTTCAACCGGCGATCGTATGAGTAACTATTCCGGGTTTACCTGGAAACACTATGCCGAACTTTTTGCGGATACCCGGATGATACAAATCGTTTTGGATACACTGCTTGTGGCGTTACTATCCAGCCTGATCGCCACGATTATCGGGGCATTAGGTGCGCTTGCGATTGATCGTACCAGTCGGCCGGTGGTTAAAAATACGGTGCTGTCATTGAACAACATTTTAATGGTCAGTCCGGATGTCATCATTGGGGCCAGTTTCTTAATCTTTTATACCGCGTTAAAAGTGCCGCTGGGTTTCTGGTCGGTACTGATGAGCCATATTGCCTTTTCCATTCCGATTGTGGTGTTGATGATTTTACCGCGGCTACAGGAAATGAGCCATTCCATGCTTGATGCTGCGCGTGATTTGGGTGCTTCAAACTATCAGGTGCTGACGCGGGTCATTGTGCCATATATTACACCGGGAATTTTCTCGGGTTTCTTCATGGCCTTCACCTATTCACTGGATGATTTTGCCGTAACCTTCTTTGTGACCGGTAACGGCTTTGAAACGCTAGCGGTGGAAATCTATGCCCGGGCACGTCAGGGAATTAGCTTGGAAATCAACGCATTATCTGGCGTGATGTTCGTCTTTGCTTTGCTGCTGGTGGTGGGGTACTACTTTATCCAGCAAGCGGGACAGAGCAGGCGGGCAAAACACAAGCGAGAAAGCGAGGCGTTACTCAATGAAACGACTCATTAGTATTGCGGTTGCGATCCTGGCAGTCTGCCTCGGATTATCTGTTTGGAGCGAGAACTTACAAAAATCGCAAGGAGATACCGGTGACAATACACTGAATCTTTTTAACTGGGGCGATTATATTGATCCGGCCTTGATCAGTAAATTTGAAAAGCAAACTGGCTATCATGTCAATCAAGAGACCTTTGATTCCAACGAAGCGATGTTTACCAAGATTCAACAAGGCGGTACCAGCTATGACCTGACTGTTCCTTCAGATTATATGATCGAGAAAATGAAGAAGGCCAATTTGCTATTACCGCTGGATAAAAGTAAATTACGCGGCATGCAGCATATGGACCCGCGTTTAATTAATAAAGAATTCGATCCAAACAACAAGTACAGCATTCCGTATTTCTGGGGCACACTGGGCATTATTTATAATGACAAGTTTGTCAATGCCAGTGAGGTTCAACACTGGAACCAATTGTGGAATCCGAAGTTTAAAGACTCGATTATGTTGATCGACTCAGCCCGTGACGTCTTTGCGCCGGCCTTAATCTCGCTAGGCAAGTCGGTCAACGAGACCAATCCGCAAACCCTTGCTGTTGCCAAAGCCAAACTCGATCAGCTCTCGCCCAACGTTAAAGCTGTCGTTGCGGATGAAATCAAGATGTACATGGCAGAAAATGAAGCTAAAATTGCCGTCGACTGGTCAGGTGAAGCCAGCGAAATGTTAGCTAACAACAAACACCTGCACTATGTCGTTCCTCAAGAAGGCAGCAATCTCTGGTTTGATAACCTTGTCATTCCTAAGACGGCCAAGCATTTCAAAGCGATCTATGCTTTTCTCAACTTCATGATGGAGCCAAAAAATGCCGCGCAAAATGCAGAATACGTGGGTTACGCCACACCAAATGCAACGGCTAAAAAGCTATTGCCTAAAAGCGTTCAAAACGATCGCCAATTCTACCCTGATGACGAAACCATGAAACATCTTGAGATCTATTCCGATCTGCCACCTGCCAAAGTTGGTCTATACAATGATTTATTCTTAGAATTTAAGATGTACCGCCGCTGAGAGTTTTGGTACCATTCAGTCCGCTGCGGTTAGCTGAAAAAGCTGACTTGGCGGGCTTTTTTGTTTGGACTTTTTCGATGGTTTCCGATGGTATCTGATGGAATTGTGGTACATTTTTTGGATACCGTTTTTGTACCCACCTTGTATGGATAAGTCGTTGTTGATTTTCTTTTTGTAGGTCATCAAATGACAAAAGTTTGATGAAACGGCGGTACATTAGGCGGTACATTCATTTTGTACCGCCGGCTTTCAAATTTTCCGGATTCTGCGCATATAAAAACGGAACGCATTTCAGGTATTGATGCATTCCGCTTTTTGACTAATAAGTGTCATGAACGAGTTCCAAGATCTCATCAAGTGTGTCTTTTGGCAAGCGACCAATGACAGTAAAAGAACGTTGACTGAGATCAAGACACCTTTATTGTTCCAGCATCACTGGGAGGAATTAAGCTATTAGGAGATCTCAGCGCCTATATCCTTACCCCAGTCTAGTTCGCTTTTGTGACCATGCTCTTTAACGTATGGTTGGAGATCAAATCCTTGAAATCGTTTTTCTAATTTGGAAAGTCGGTTTTTCTTTTCAATAATTAGCCGTCCCTTAGCATCTATTTTCAAGGCTACGGGTTGACCATCAGGATCGTCAATTCCCATTTTAGCTAGAATGGTTTTAGGAATGATAATTCCTTGGGAGTTGCCCCATCGTTTAATGGTAGTATCCATGAGAAACGCCTCCAGTCTTTGCAGCTCATGTCTTTACGTCCAACGCATCTGACTCAAAAATAGGCAGCAATACTTCATTAGTTGAAAAGAGTTTAACATATGTATAAACGAACTACGTGATTTAGATTATTTCAGTGAAAAACGGATTCGGTTAATTTACCAGTAGAGTACGCCCAAACTGACCGAATATTATTTTCATATAGATGATGTGAGTAGTACAAGCAGCTGCAATCGGGTACCATAGTGATGAGGTGATCGCGATGAAGAAGCATAGTCGGCATAGTGAAGGTGTGTGGCTGGATATCGTTTGTTCTATCAGTCTATGGCTGGCGGTTGGAAGTTTGGTGGCCGCAGCGGCGGTGATTCATATTAATCGACCATATATCATTATTATGTTGGCATTAGCTTTTTGTGCGATTGGCGAAACGGTGGCGGTTTTTAAAAATTGGTGATTGGCCAGGATGATCTGAATCAGCCGGGTAAGTTCTTGGCATGCATCCGTTTTCATTTTTCGCGATGAGTGTAGCATAAGTTTATTTCGTTTATCAAAAGATATGCACGGTAATTTTGATTTAAAAATTAAAAGTGACACTAAAAAATGGCCTCGGAAAGTTCAGATTCCAAGGCCATTTTCTTAGTGTTGCTTATTCGACATGCTTTACCTTTGCATGGGCTAAGCGCCGACGATTGAGCCATTTCCGTCCTTCTTCGATTAAGAAGAGTGGAATCGGGATGATGGCTAGGAAGATCCAATCGGTGAGGGCTAGTGGGCCCGTGTGGAAGAGTTCCTGTAAGAACGGAGTGTAACTGAGTAGGGCTAGTAGGAAAATTTCAAAGATAATGCCGAACCAGACAAGTCGATTGGCAAACAAACCGACTTTGAAGACTGAGGCATTTTCCGTGCGGCAATTCATGGCTGCTGCAATTTGACAGAAGATAATCGCAGCTAGGGTCATGGTAGTCGCCATGACATAAGTTGAACCGCTTGTGGCTAAACCATGTGCCGGCCAGCCGTCCAGATGATTGACGAAGAAGTAGGCGCCGCTAGAGATGATTGAAGCAATCAGTCCGTACCACGCGAAGGCTTTCCACAAGACGGTTCGGCTCATCAGGTGAGCATTACGTGCGCGCGGTGGTTTGTCCATAATCCCGGGCTCGGCTTTTTCAGATCCCAGTCCCAAAGCAGGCATCATGTCGGTTCCGAGGTCAACGGTTAAGATTTGCATCACGGTTAACGGTAGGGGAATAGCGCCACGTGAGAAGAGGAAAAGCGCAGATGGCACAGCTTCAGGCAGGTTAGAGTTCAAAATATAAATCAGGAACTTTTGAATGTTGCTGTAAACAGTTCGGCCTTCTTCAATCGCCGCAACGATAGAAGCAAAATTGTCGTCCGTGAGAATCATATCGGCTGCATCTTTGGCGACGTCTGTTCCCGTCACGCCCATTGCCACGCCAATATCGGCTTTTTTCAAAGCGGGTGCATCATTGACGCCATCACCGGTGGAAGCAACAATTTCACCCATTTCTTGAAGGGTTGAGACAATTTTATACTTTTGTTCCGGTGCTACCCGCGCAAAAATGATTTCGCCAGCAAGCGCTTGTTTGAGGTCGGCTTTACTCATAGCATCCAGTTCGGTGCCGGTGACGACGCGGGCTTTATCAGAGGTTAAGCCGATTTTGACCGCGATAGATTTAGCAGTCAACGACGAATCGCCGGTGACCATAATAATCTTGATACTGGCGTTATGACATTTTTTGATGGCCGCGTAAATCTCTGGTCGTGGCGGATCGGACATAATCGCAAGGCCAACGAATGTGAGCTTGGTTTCAGCCGTTTCAATCGTCAGACCATCGAGCTGTTTTTCTTTGTCAGCTGCTTGTGGGATTTCGCGATATGCCGTGGCAATTGACCGCAAACCTAAAGCTGCATATTTACGGTTGGCCGCATCGATGGCATCTTTGTCAGCTTGCGTTAGCGGTCGGACTTTACCATTTTCTTGAATGGTATCGCAATGTGGTAATAAATCGCTTAATGAGCCTTTGGTACAGATGGAGAGCGTCTGGGGATCGTGTTGGTGGATGGTGGTCATGCGCTTTCGATCCGAGTCGAACGGCAATTCTTTGAGTCGCGGGAACTTCTGGGTGTAGGCGTTCGTATCGATGCCTGATTTTTGCGCCAAAATGACCAGCGAGGCTTCGGTTGGAGTGCCGAGAATTTTCGGTCGTGCTTTGCCTTTTGCCGGTTCGACTTCAGTATCATTATTAAACGCGACCAGTCGGATGAGTAAATCCAGGTCCGGATCGCTGCCATAGTGAATCGGTTTACCGTTTAGCTGGATCTCGCCGTTGTTGACATAGCCTTGGCCAGTGACGGTATAAGTGTGCGCCGGCGTCCAGACGTGATCAACTGTCATCTGATTCTGCGTTAGGGTGCCGGTTTTATCCGAGCAGATAACGGTGGTTTCACCAAGCGTTTCGACACTGTTTAGATCTTTGAGTAAGGCGTGTTTTTTCGCCATTCGCTGAACGCCTTGTGCCAGCGACAACGTGACAGTCGGTAAAAGCCCTTCCGGAATAAACGCAACGATCATGCCTAGCGCAAAAATAAAGCTTTGCGCGACCGGATAATGGACAAAGAAAATAGCAGCAACGAAGAAAAGTACCCCTAAACTGATCGCAATCAACGAAATCTGTTTGGTTAAGCGATTGAGTTCCAGTTGCAATGGGCTTAGACTGCGCTTTTGTTGCTGGGTTAACGCGGCAATCTGGCCGAATTCCGTATGCATCCCCGTTGCAAACGCCACCGCCGTTGCAGTACCGGCGCCAACAGTGGTACCGGCATAAACAAGGTTGGACTCGGCAAACTCGCCTTGTCCGGCATCAAAAGCAACTTTTTTGGATTCGGGTACGGATTCACCGGTTAAGGCACTTTGATCAACCTGAACGGAGGTAGCTTTGATTAACCGGGCGTCAACAGGGACCGCATTACCGGCTTGCAGATTAAACACATCGCCAGGGACAATTTGGGTCGCATTAACTTGCTGCAACTTGCCATCACGATAGACCTGCGTATAGGTCGGCAGCATTTTCATAAGTGAATTCGTCGCTTTTTGAGCTTCATGTTCTTGCCAGTAGCTGAAAATACCATTAATAATATTGACTAACCAAATTGCGATGCCCAGCTCCAATGTGCCGGACAAAATGGCAACAAATCCGCTGACCCAAAGTAAGATCGCCATCACGCTGGTAAAATTCTTGAGAAAGATCAACAGCTGCGATGTCTGCTTTTCGCGGGTGATCGTATTTTCACCGTATTTTGCGAGCCGGGTTGAAGCTTCCTGTTGACTCAATCCAGTTGAAGTTGTGTGTAAATCAGTCATTAAATCTGCAATTGATTCAGTGGCAAACTTACGCCGCGTCTCCTTTTCATTCTTCATGACTCAAGCACGTCTCCTTTGAAAAAACGTTTAACTCCATTCTAACGTTCTGCGGGATGGAAAACACCAAAAGTGCTAATTTTCATGAGTTGGCGGGGCAGGATAAGTGACTTCTCCTTGTAAGCCGCGCTCAAGAAAGGTGACGGCTTCATTAACCGCGGTGTTGAGATCAAATTGTGATTGGATATCGAGTATGACCGGAAGCAGATAACTGAACACCGTGCCGAAAATGTACTGCAAAATTCGGATCACCGGCCAATTAACGAGAACGCCTTTTTCTTGATACGCGGTTAGTAAATGCGTGGCTTCACCCAAAAATTGCGTTTGAAACTGTTTTGCTAGTGTCTTGCTCAAAGATGAATCGCGCAAAAGGGTGGCAATAAGAATGCGCAATTGTGCTTGATTGGTGATGGCAAATGTCATGCGATCGCGGACAATAAACGTTAAAAAAGTATGCAAATCAGGCAGATGATGCTCGCCAACTTCATGAATAAACTCTGTGATCGCGCTGGGGATGACCTGTTGAATCATCGGAGCCAATAGCGCACGGAGAATACCTTCTTTGGTTTTAAACTGTTTGTAGACAGTGCCTTCGCTGACTTGGGCGACCCGGGCAATTTCTTGGGTACTGGTGCGATCGTATCCTTGTTCGGAGAAGAGTTTTAAACTGGCCTTGAGTACGGCTTGTTGTTTGGTTGATAGCTGACTATCTGCAAGTGATGCCGAGAATAAATCGGTGATATTATGCGGTTTCATCGAGCTACACTTCTTTCATAAATTGAATTAATTTCAAACTTGACGATATTTGCGCATTGTCAAAAGATTCAAGCCTAAAAATAGCAGGAAAAAGCCTACTAATGCAATGACATCAGGGTATAAAACTGCTAGTGATTGGCCTTTGGTAATAATTCCGGTTAAAGCATTGGCACCATAATAAAGTGGCATCAAATGCGCAATGGGTTGCAGCCATCCAAGCATCTGATTGACAGGAATCAATCCGGTGAAGAAAATCTGGGGGATCACAATAATAGGAATAAATTGCAACATCTGAAACTCACTGTTGGCAAAGGTTGAAATGAGCAAGCCGAGCGCAAGTGCTGTTAATGCCAGCAACAAATTGATCAGAAAAATGGCCGGAATGCTGCCAAGAATTTGGATCTTAAAGACCACCAAGGCATAGCCGACAATCAAAACCGTTTGAATGACCGCAAAGATCCCGTAACCAAGTAGGTATCCACTGATGATTTCACCGCGACGAATCGGAGTCACCAGCAAGCGATAAAGCGTTCCGGTTGTCCGTTCGCGCAGTAAGGCAATGCCGGAAATCAAAAAGACAAAGAAGAAGACGATAAAGCCAATAAGAATCGGTAACAAAGTATCAAAGTAAGTGGATTCAGACGAGCCGTAGCGATAGTGGGTTGTCATGCGATAATTGGTCTGCTTGGGTTGTTGCGGGATGGGGACTTGTACCGCACCGTGCGTGGCTTGTTGTAACGCGTCCGCCAGTTTATTTAAGGCAATCGCTTGTGTTTTAAGGCTGGTGGCCGCAGCTTTTAGTCTTAACTTAACGGTGGCAGCCTGTAATGTTTGCTTCAACAGCGTGCTTTGTCCCTGATCGGTGTTGGCAAGCGTTAACGTAAGCTGATTGCCATGTTGCGTTAAAACGCCCGCATAATCATGCTGTTTGATTATGCGGGTAGGTTTTTCAGTGCCAACGTGATGTAATCTTAAATGCTTCGTATCCATCGCCTTGGTTAAGGATGTTTGGACGCCATGCACGGCCAAATCAACCTTTGTCGTTGTGTTGGACTGAAATAAGAAGAAGATTAACGTCATGATAAACAAAGGCGCGATAAACATTAAGGCCAGTGTGCGTTTGTCACGTAACATTTCTTTGAAAATTCTTATCATCAAAGCTTCAATGCGCATCTTGCTGCCTCCCTGCGGCTAGAAATACCGCTTCAATCGAATTCGCTTGATAGTCAACTTGCAACTGCTTCGGTGTGCCTTGAGCGATTGCTTGACCATTGCGAATCATCATGAGCAGATCCGCTTCTTCAGCATCCGCCATCACATGGGTGGTTAAAATAATTGTCACGCCTTGTTTTGCCAGTCGATGCAATTCCTGCCAGATCTGGCGACGTAACGCAGGATCGATGCCAATCGTCGGCTCGTCTAAAATCAACAATTGTGGTTTGCCAATTAAAGCGATGGCCAATGATAAACGTCTTTTCATCCCGCCTGAATAATCCTTGACGAGTTGTTTAAGGGCAGTTTGTAAATCAACAACGTCAGCAGCATACATTAACTGTTTGGTCAGTAAGGAACGGCCAACGCCTTGCATTTTGGCAAAAAAAGTGAGATTTTCGGCTCCGGTTAAGCTTTCGTACAACGCATCGGTTTGCGCCATAAAACCAATGCGGCCTAATAATAAGCGATTGGGAACATGCTGGTTAAAAACGGTAACCTTCCCGGCGCGAGGACGGATCATCCCCATAATGGTGCTGATCAAAGTTGTTTTACCAGCGCCACTAGGACCGATCAAAGCGAGAATCTGACCGCGATTCAATGTTAGATTGATGTGGCTAAGCACCGTTTTTGTACCGTAACCCTGTTGAAGATCGGAAACCTGGACGATTGCTTGAGTTGACATTTGATTCGCCACCTTCTTTTTTGATAGTGAGTACTCACTCACCTGCATTGTAAGCTATTTGTTAAAAAATGCAACTGATTTACGTATCTCGACCGATGCCTAGGAATTGCGGCGATGAGGCTAATTGTGATGCTGCGTTTGAACTTGGAGGCTGTGAAGGCGGTGCCACGCTTCGTCATTTGTTTCCGTCCTCGCCCGTTCGGTTTCTCGTGGTATAATTATTCAGAAGTTCGATTTTTAACAATAATGGAGGGACGCGGATGCGCACCTATCTCGCAAACTTATTAACTTGGTCCACACTTATTAATCTGGTTGACATCCTCGTCGTCTGGTACGTCATTTATCGCTTGATTATGCTGGTTCGCGGTACAAAGGCGGTTCAATTACTTAAAGGTGTCTTTGTGATTGCGGCCATCAAGATCATTTCCTGGTTCTTGCAGCTGAAAACAGTTGGGTATTTAACGGATTTGGTGATTACATGGAGTGTTCCGGCGCTGGTGATCATTTTTCAGCCTGAAATTCGTCGCGGGTTGGAACATCTTGGTCGGGGCTCACTGATTTTCCGTAGCAATAATAATCAGCATGAAGCAGAAGCGCGGATGGTCAAGGAATTGGATAAAGCAATTCAGTACATGAGCAAGCGTCGAATCGGGGCATTGATCACCATTCAAAAGAATACCGGCCTTGAAGATTATATCGAGACGGGGATTCCGCTTGATGCCGATATTAGCGGTGAATTACTGATCAATATTTTTATTCCTAATACACCGCTGCATGATGGGGCAGTCATTATTCGGGATAATCGGATTGCTGTCGCTGCGGCCTATTTGCCATTGTCTGATAGCAACCTCATTCCCAAAGAACTTGGCACCCGTCATCGGGCGGCAGTGGGGATCAGTGAGGTCACGGATGCTTTGACAATTGTTGTGTCAGAAGAAACCGGGGAAGTCACGATTACGAATAACAACAACTTGATTCGCAATCTGACCCGTGAAGACTACATGAAGTTTCTGACTGCACAGCTGGTACCTAAAGAAGAAGCACCTGATCCCAATCCGGTTGTCAGTTTCTTTTCACGTCTTTTTAGTCAACGTAAAAAGAAGGAGGGCAAGCAATGAATCGCTTATGGGATAAACCATGGGTCAATCGGTTGTTAGCCTTGCTTCTTGCAATCGGTTTGTTTGCCTATGTTAATGTCGAGAGTATTAATAATACCCGGCAAAGTGCCAATGATGACACCACCTTGGTCGCTAATAAAACGCAGACTGTGAAAGTGCCGCTTCAGGTTAATGCCAATACCGACAAGTATTTTATTACCGGATATCCGTCAAAAGTTTCAGTAGCATTGACGGGCACGGCTTCTTTAGTCACAATGACAGCAAACACACAGAATTTTCGCGTCATTGCTGATTTAACCAATTTGGGTGTCGGGAAACACCGGGTTCGGCTGAAGGCGGAAGGATTGAATAAGGATCTTAGCTATTCTATTTCGCCAAAGTCAGTGAAAGTTGACATCCAGGTTCGGGATAACAAGACGATGCCGATTCAGGTTCGGTATAATAAGGCAAGTATTGCATCTGGCTATGCAGCTGGTGAACCGAAACTTTCAACGCGCACTGTTGAAGTGACCGGTGCCCGCTCCGTTATTGATTCTATTGCGCAAGTGGTTGCAAATGTCTCGTTAGCGCATAATACGCGTAAGTCGGTTGATCAAGAAGTCTTATTACAGGCACTGGATGACAATGGCAATACCATGAATGTTGTTCTATCACCGCAAACAGTGCATGTCACCTTGCCAATTTCCCAGCCCAGTAAAAAAATAAATGTCGAGCTGAAGCAAACTGGCAATGCCGTCTCCGGACATACGTATGCCTTGTCGTCAGATACAAAACAGGTTACCGTATATGGAGATCAACAGAGTTTGGACAAGCTCAGTAAATTGACCGTTCCCGTTGATATCAGTGACATAACATCAAGTACTACCCGAACATTTAATGTCACGGATTTAAACGATGGTATTTCTGCCGCTAGTCCGGAAACGATTAAAGTGACTGTCAGTGTTGGTAATACCGGTAGCGGTGATGACGACAATAGTGGTAATAATAGCAGTGGCTCTGAGAGCTCGGCTACTTCATCAAAGACTGCTAGTACAAGTGCCAGTGCTTCTCAATCAAGCTCATCAAGTGAAAGCACATCGACAAGTGAAGATTAATGACTGGAAGAAATGAGGAAGAATTAAGATGACAAAGTATTTTGGTACCGATGGTGTTCGCGGCATTGCTAACAAGGAATTGAGTCCGGAAATGGCGTTTCGGTTAGGCCGGACAGGCGGATACGTTTTAACGCAGCATAAGGAAGATGCCAGTCGCCGCCCATTGGTTTTGGTTGCTCGCGATACGCGAATTTCTGGCCAGATGTTGGCCGATGCATTGATTGCTGGTTTACTGTCGGTCGGAATTGAAGTGCTGGATCTTGGTGTTATTACCACACCGGCTGTGGCTTATTTGATTAAAATTCAAGGGGCCGATGCCGGAATTCAGATTTCTGCTTCACACAATCCGGTAGCAGACAACGGCATTAAGTTCTTCGGCGCCGATGGTTATAAACTCTCCGATGAAACCGAAGAAGAAATCGAGGCCTTGCTGGATGCACCGGAAGACAAGTTGCCGCGCCCCGCTGCAGAAGGATTGGGAACAGTTGACGATTATCCTGAAGGTGCCCTTAAATATACGCAGTTTTTGGAACAGACGCTTGCTGATGATTTGAGTGGCATCCATGTTTGTCTAGACGGCGCTAATGGTGCTACCAGCGGATTGGTCAGCCGTATTTTTGCTGACCTTGAAACTGACTTTGATACGATGGCGACAACGCCGGATGGTTTGAACATTAACGCTGATGTTGGCTCAACCCATCCGCAAGCCTTAGCTAAGTTCGTAGTTGAAAAAGGGGCCGATGTTGGATTGGCCTTTGATGGTGACGGTGATCGCTGCATCGCGGTCGATGAGGAAGGCAATATTGTCGACGGCGATAAGATCATGTTCATCCTGGGCAACTACATGAAGTCTCAAGGTCGATTAAAGCAGGACACAGTCGTTACAACCGTTATGAGCAATCTCGGCTTGTATAAGGCGTTGGAAGCAAATGGCATGAAGTCGGTCCAAACGGCAGTCGGTGATCGGCATGTTGTCGAAGCGATGCGCAAAGACGGCTATAACATTGGTGGCGAGCAATCCGGCCACATCATTTTGTTTGACTACCACAACACAGGCGATGGGATGCTCACGGGTATTCACTTGCTGAATGTTATGAAAAAGACTGGCAAAAAGCTTTCTGAACTGGCAGCACCGGTTAAGGATTACCCGCAAAAACTTGTCAACGTAAAAGTGGCGGACAAAGAAAATTGGCAAGCCTATCCGGAAATCCAAGCAGCCATTGATACCGTGGAAAAAGAAATGGCTGGTGATGGACGGGTACTCGTCCGCCCTTCAGGTACTGAACCACTGTTGCGGGTCATGGCAGAAGCCAAAACCGAGGACTTGGTGTCACGATATGTTGATCAAATTGTCGATGTTGTTAAGCAGGAAATGGGAAGCTCGGAAGCCTAACTCTGGTTTGAATTGTCAGCTCGCTTAGGTTGAGTTGGATGATGAAGGTCTAAACTTGATGCTGAGGTGGATCAGCATTCGATAAATCTTTCCAAAAGTGAATCGGTCGTAGTGACGTGTTTGTCGCTACGACCGATTTTTTTAGTCAACTTTTTTCAGTTGCCGTTGCTAGGCGTATTCTTTAAATTTTTTTAAGACTAAAGTGCGCGTTTGGGCAAAACCTTGTTATAAAGGGAAACGATTAACCGAAATGACGGCTTTTGGCGATCTGATATAGACCGGTTTTACTTACGAAAGTATACCACTGAAAAACAGGTGTTGACATATCGCTTTGTAAAACATATAGTTAGCCTTGTTTTTAACAATACCAATAAATAAACCTGTCTAAACCAATTTTGAGACAGTCGGAAAAGGATGTTGACTATGTGTGGAATCGTCGGTGTTATCGGTAAGAAAAATGCAACCCAAATCTTGCTTAAGGGACTTGAAAAACTTGAGTATCGTGGTTACGACTCAGCAGGTATTTACGTTAATGATCAGGCAGGCCATGATCATTTGATTAAGCGGGTTGGCCATATTTCGAACTTGGAAGAAGCAGTAACGCCTGATGTTCAAGGCGTGATGGGGATTGGACATACACGTTGGGCGACCAATGGCGGTCCGACCGAAGCCAACGCACATCCGCAAGTTTCCAATGATGAACGCTTTTATCTCGTGCATAACGGGGTTGTGACCAACGCCAATGACCTGAAGCAACAGTATCTTCAAGATATTGAATTGCACAGTGATACTGATACAGAAGTCGTGGTTCAACTCATCGCGTTATTCGCTCGGGAAGGATTGTCAGCCAAAGAAGCCTTTCGGAAAACGTTGAAAATGATTCAAGGTTCCTATGCTTTTTCGATGGTTGATCGTTTGGATCCGACAGTTTTGTATATCGCTAAAAATAAGAGTCCTTTATTGATTGGCCGCGGTGAAGGCTTCAATGTCGTTGCTTCAGATGCATTGGCGATGTTGAGCGAAACCGATCAGTTTGTTGAACTGAAAGATCAGGAAATTGTGACCCTAACCGCTGATGCAGTTCATATCGAGACCCTTGATGGTAAGGTAGAAGATCGCAAGCCGTTTACCGTCAAAGTCGATGATGGCGAAGTTTCAAAGGGAACCTATCCATTCTTCATGCTCAAAGAAATTGATGAACAGCCAATTGTGATGCGGCGACTGGTTGAAAAGTATACCGATAATCAGCAGCATGTGGTGATTCCTGAAAACTTAATGAAAGCCTTACAGAATGCAGATCGGCTTTACATTGTTGCCGCGGGGACCAGCTACCATGCCGGGTTGGTTGGCGCTCCTTTGTTTGAACAGCTGGCTGGCATTCCAACCGAAGTCCATGTTGCTTCGGAATTTGCTTATCATCAGCCATTACTCTCCAAACATCCGTTGTTTATTTTCCTGACCCAAAGTGGTGAAACTGCTGATATTCGTCAGGTTTTGGTTGAAGTCAAAGCGCAAGGTTATCAGACACTGACGATTACCAATGTTGGCAGCTCAACCCTTGCCCGTGAAGCAACTTTCACCTTGTTACTGCATGGCGGGCCGGAAATTGCGGTCGCATCAACCAAGGCTTACACCGCCCAGATTGCAGTAGAAGCCTTGGTAGCCAAAGCCGTTGGTGAAGCAAAGGGCTTACAAAACGCTAAGGACTTTGATGTGATTCACCAATTAGGTTTGGCAGCAACCGGCCAACAAGCACTGATTGATCAAAAGGATCGGATTCATGAATTGGCAACCGATATGTTCAAAACCACGCGCAATGCTTTTTACATTGGCCGTGGCGGCGACTACTATGCCAGTCTTGAAGCCGCATTGAAACTCAAGGAAATCAGTTATGTGCAGGCTGAAGGGTTTGCGGCTGGCGAATTAAAGCACGGCACCATCGCTTTAATTGAAAAGGATACCCCAGTCGTTGCCATCATCTCTGACCCAGTGACCGCTGCTCGGACCCGCAGCAATGCCGATGAAGTGCAGGCGCGCGGAGCCAAGGTATTACACATTGCCATGGCGAGCCAAGCCCAAAAAGGTGACCAGATTATCGTCGACGAAATCGATCCGCTTCTGGCACCACTAGTTACGATCATTCCGGCACAACTGCTGGCTTACTTCACAAGTTCCGATCGTGGGTATGACGTTGACCGTCCCCGCAACTTGGCAAAGTCGGTTACTGTTGAATAGGTCTAAGCTCATAGTGGTATGAAAAATTCCATGACAGTTAAGTTGATATTTAAATTTAATGTCATTGGGGATTAAACAAAAAAACTGTTCGCCGAATGTGGCAGACAGTTTTTTTGTCTATTGAAAGCTACCGAGCGATTTAAAGACGGCTACTTAAGATACGCTTCACTTAATGCCATGAATTGTTGGGCATCTTTAGCGGCTAAATCAATTCCTTGCTGCCAAAATTCCGGCTGGGTCAAGTCAACGCCGAGGTGCTTTTTCGCTAGTGCTTCCGTGCTCATGTTGGCGGTGTCCCGCAGTAAGGCAAGATAATCATCTTCAAAATGATCGCTTTGCTGTGCCTTAGCGTAAATACCGCTAGAAAACAGGTAGCCAAATGTATATGGGAAGTTATAAAACGGTGGGTTGTCAAAATAAAAGTGCAACTTATCGGCCCAATACATCGGATCAAATGAACTCAAGCCGCCAGCGTAAGCCTTCTCCTGAGCCGCAGTCATCAAGGCTTTCAGGCGGGGAACGCTTACAATACCGTGCTCACGTTCTTGATAGAAACTGTCCTCAAACAAGAATCGCGCATGAATGTTGAGCAGCATCGCTAGTGGATTGGCCATTTTTGCGTCTAATAAGTTGAGCTTTTCTGCCGGTTCGCTAGCAGCTTTCACCGTCGCATCGGCAACAATCAATTCGGCAAAAGTTGACGCAGTTTCGGCAACGTTCATGGCATAGTTTTGTCGCAAAACCGGCATATCCTTCAAAATAGAACTGTGGAAAGCATGCCCTAGTTCATGAGCAATGGTTGATACACCAGACGCCGAACCGTCAAAGGTCATGAAAATGCGACTTTCTTTGACATCCGGAACACTGGTCATGTAACCGCCTGCCCGTTTGCCCGGTCGATCTTCTGCTTCAATCCAGCCATTTTCAAACGCATGTTGCGCAAAGGCGGCCATTTTAGGTGAAAACTTCGCAAAATTATTAACAATGAATTCTGCAGCTTCGTCAAAAGTGTAGGTCTTCGGCTTGAAGTCGCCAACAACCACTGGTGCCCATTGATCTTGCCATTGCATGGTGGACTGCCCGGTTAATTGGGCTTTGCGCGTGAGATAGGCAGCGAAAGGCGCTTTATTGGCGCTGATGGTTTGCCACATTTGATCCAAGGTGGCACGCTTCATCCGGTTATATTGCAGTGGCTTGTATAGATAATCTGGATACTGATGTAAGTGATAGTTGGTCAAGCGGAACCCGGCAATATGGTTGAGGGTTTCGCCAAACAAACTGGCATGATCGCTCCAAACTTGTTCCCAAACATTGAAAACGTCCTTGCGCGTCTTAGGATCAGGCGCACCTTCAAACTTATTTTGCGTTTGACCGGCACTTAGCTCGGTCGTTTCGCCATTTTGAGTGATCGGGAACTTAAGACTGCCACTGAGCGTTGTATAGTGATTACTCCAGCCGGTGAATCCATCAACCGCCAAGTCATTGATCATGGTTTCGGTTTTATCATCAAGCAATTCCTTGGCCTGATCACGAATTTCACTTAAACCAAAACGACTCTCAGCCAATGTACCAGTAGCCGTCAACTGATCGAAAGCAGTTTGTGGCATGGCGGCTAATTTCTTTGCCAAGGGGTTGTTAATGTTTTGAAAACGGGTTTCTAGTGTTGTAAGTTGTCCTAGCAGGGGACCGGTTTTTAAGTTGGCAGTATCGGCGCTGGCAATCATTTCGACAAAACTGCCTGTGGTGCCGAGACCTTTACTGATATCTTCAAAAAGTTGCCAAAGCGTTTTGAAATCGGTAAACTCAGGGGCATCATCTTCAGGCGACCACGCTGCTACTTGGGCTTCAAGTTGGGGCAATTCGTCGGTCACTGTCTGAATCCGTGCGGTAAGTTGTGGCGAGTCGATGCCACCTGGGAAGATTGAATCAAGATTCCAATTAATGGGGTAAGACATAACAGCACTTCCTTTCCAAATAGGTTCATTATACAGTAGATGAGAAAAGTATGAGTGAAAGTAGGTTGAATTTGTGAATTCTTTTAAACGGCATTGGGGATTATGGTTGACGGCCGCAATTTTATTTGTTTTGTTCGTCAGTTCTAGCATGACCTATAAGGAACAAACAACCGTCCCGTTAATGGAACGTTTGTTGCATAATGAGCCGTTCAAGCCATTCTTAAGTAGCATTCAGTTTAATTATGCCGGCGAGACACAGTCAGTTGCTAAAGTCGGATATTTTAAGTTCGTTGAGTTTTTTGTGCGCAAAGGGGCCCACGTTAGTATCTTTTTCTTATTGGGCTTGGGTTTGACGCAAGGGACGTTTATGTATCAAAAAAATCGGTGGTTGCACTGGCCGCTGATGGTGTTGAGTTGTACCGGAATTGCAGCATTTGATGAGTTTCATCAAATGCTGACAGGCGGGCGCACGCCGTTGTTTCAGGATGTGATGCTAGACACTGTTGCCGCTGCGATTGCGGTGACCTTCATGTGGGGATGGTTGTGGCGTCATAAGCGGCGTTGAATAACCGCGCGTTCTTTGCTATAATTTTAGCGATCCATATGCTTCTATACTTATGAAAAGAGGGTTTATCATGTCAGGACATTCCAAATGGCATAACATTCAGGGCCGTAAGAACGCTCAGGATGCGAAGCGTGGTAAGATTTTCCAGAAGTTATCACGTGAATTATACATGGCAGCAAAGCAAGGTGGTCCTGACCCCAGTGGTAACCCATCCCTCCGTTTGGTCATGGACAAAGCCAAAGCTGCCAACATGCCTAAGGACAATATCAAGCGGGCATTAGACAAGGCGAGTGATCGCGATGCTGCTAATTATGATGAAGTTACCTATGAAGGCTATGGCCCGGGTGGCGTTGCAATCCTGGTTGAAGCGTTAACGGACAATCGAAATCGGACCTCCAGTTCAGTTCGAGTTGCCATCACCCGTCATGGTGGCAATATGGCGGCAGCCGGTGCGGTTTCTTACATGTTTGATCGCAAAGGGTATCTCGTTATCTCACGTGAAGCGTATGATGTCGATGAAGATCAGATGTTAGAAGATGCACTCGAAGCCGGAGCTGAAGATATGCAAACTTCAGACGATGCTTACGAAATCTACACCGATCCCAAAGAATTCGCACAGGTTCGCGATGCTTTGGAGGAAAAAGGGTATAAATTCGTCCAAAATGAATTGACGATGGTGCCACAAAATCTGACCCCGATTCCTAAAGATAAAGTCGAACAATTCCAAGCCATGATCGATCAGCTAGAAGACGATGATGATGTGCAGGAAGTCTACACAGCAGGCGACTGGCCGGACGATTAATGAGTTGAATAAATGAGTGAAGAGGCTGGGCTATCATTCCCAGTTTCAAACTAAAGGCGTACCATTTCTCGAATTTGACGAGAAATGGTACGCCTTTTAGATTCTCTACATTAGTATCAATAGCATTTAACGATTTTAGCACCAAGGCGGAGTAATCTCTGGCTAGATGGATGGCGTTGCATAGCTAGGGCGGAAACATTTCGGGAGAAACCGGAGCATAAGTGGTCATGGCGCCCGAGGACTTTACACGCAGACTCCTGCGCCAGTGAACGCGTTATGAGCACAAGCCAGCACTGCTAGGGCCAGAGTGTGCGCATTTTGAGACATAATGATCGTATTTTTTAATCACCGTGACCAACGTCCTTATGTGCAGACGATGACATCCGCAAAAGCGTGACGGGTAAACTTTTTTAGGCTAACGACAAACTCGACCTGAACTGCGAATTCTTTTAATGCAGGAGGAAAAAGTATGCAGTCAGTGAAAACGTTATTGATCAACGCATTAGCCAAAGGAGCCAGCGATATTTACTATTTGCCAAGTCCAAAGGGTTATCTGATTCGTCTTCGGTTACCGACAGGGTTAGTGACTTTAGGCCAACTGGAAACGCGGATAGGTCAGCAAGAGATTAATTATCTGAAATTCATGGCTGGGATGAATGTTGCAGAGCATCGCCGTGTCCAGTTAGGCGCATTTTATCATCCGGACTCTGATGTTTTTCTGCGTTTAAGCTCGGTGGCAGATTTTCGGGGCCGCGAATCATTGGTGGTGCGACTGATCAGTGGTATTCCAGATGCGCAGGGTGCACGTCAGTTGTTGGATCGATTAATGAGTATTTTGACGCAACGCCGAGGCATGTTGACATTGGCTGGTCCAACCGGATCGGGTAAAACAACGTTACTGTACCAGCTTGCAACTCGCTTGGCCGCCTCGAAAATGGTGCTGTCTATTGAGGATCCTGTCGAAATTAATCAGCCTCAGTTTCTGCAACTTCAGGTTAATCCAGACGCGGAAATGAGTTATCCGCAGTTGTTAAAGGCCGCTTTACGTCATCGTCCGGATGTATTGCTGATCGGTGAAATCCGCGATCGGCAAACCGCCCAGAGCGCCTGTGAAGCTGCCATTAGCGGTCATATTGTGCTTGCAACCGTGCATGCACGTTCGGCCAACGACACCCCACTGAGACTGACTAGCTTTGGCTTACCTGCCGAATTGGTTTCTGCCGCCTTAACAGCCAGTGCCGCAATCACGTTGCAGTATCGTCCAACGATTCATCCTGTCGCTGAAGTGATTGTTTTTGAGCCGGCGCATCAAAGCGGTGCAACGGAGGTGGTTTCGTGAAAGTGCCTCTGATCGTTCAGGAACGTTTTTGTCGTCAAAGTGCAGCCCTAATGATGGCGGGTTTCAATCTGAGTGACGTGTTCGCCTATTTGCAAGTGAGTTTGCCTAAACACGCCGCGATTTGGCAAGGGATTGAAAACGAATTGGCTAACGGCATGGCCTTTTCGGATGCAGTTGCGCGTCAGGGTCTGGCCCCGATTCTTTTCCAACAATTGCAGTTGGCTCAGGTTCATGGTGACTTAGCGAAGGCGTTGACGATTGCGGCGGATTATCTTCACTTGCGGGTTCGCAATCGGCAACGCATTGTACAGTTGCTGGTTTATCCGTGTTTGTTATTGGCAATGCTGGTGGTCTTACAGATTGTCGTTGTTTTTGGCGTTCTTCCGGCACTTTCTTTACCACAGTCGAATTTAGTCGTGCTTCAATTGATTGGGTTGGGTGTGGTGACAGTGATTGGGCTCTTGGGCTACTGCTACTGGCATCGTTTGTCGCCGCTCAAACGTTTACTGGTGTTACAGAAGGTCCCGGGGATGCGCCAACTGCTACGAACTTATTATCAGTTTCAGTTTACAGCAGGAGCAGCTCAATTTTTATTGGCAGGTGCAGATATTGCCAACTTTTGCCAGCACCTAGCAACCTTAGACGGACCGATGGGGAAATTAGGCACCCGCATTCAGACAAAGGTTCAACAGGGACACGAATTAAGTGTGGCGCTTCAAGAGCCGTTGATTCCCGCTGAGGTTGCCCGTTTGCTAACCATGGGCCAATCGCATCATTTGGTCGCAACCGGATTGAAACTTTTCGGTGAACAACTTTTCTCGCGGCTTCAACAACAATTGGAACGACTGGTGAGCTTGGTACAGCCGTTTTTGTTTCTAATCATCGGCGGAGAGATTTTACTGGTGTATTTACAAATCTTATTACCACTTTATCAATCTATAGGAGGCTAAGCATGAAACGAAAAAAGTTGCGCGCATTTACCTTAATTGAAGTAGTTGCGGCGCTGGGAGTCATTATTCTACTGACGCTCGCGCTGGTTTTGACCATTCAGGGCCAGATGAAACGTGTTGATACTCAGAACCTGAAAGCAACCGTGGCGACGGTCAACACCCAGTTGGAAATGACTTACAATGAGCCAGATCACGGCGGGGTTGATTTTAGTTCTCCGGATCAATTAGTTAAAAAAGACGTGATTTCACAAAGCCAGGCAGACACCCTTAAAAAAGGCGGGTTTAAGCTGACAGCAGGATCACCACCGACGTTTAGCAAATGAAACGGCTACATGGTTTTACCTTGATTGAAGTCGTGGCTGTCATGTTTGTCATAACTGCATTAGCAATCGTTGCGGTCCCGGTTGGCCGAAATGTTTTAACGCAATACCGCGAACGTGAATTTATGGAAGCCTTGGTGGAAGAATGGGAAATGCTTAAAATGCGGGCAAGAGCTGAACCATCAAGTGGCAATATGTATGTGAATGGTGAAAAAAGGGAAGTTAGATTCGTGACTCAAGGCAAGACAAAGATCCTTGCTTTCCCTGAATCATTGGCATTTGGTGGTGAAAGTAGGATGGAATGTAACCCAAACGGAAAAATAGTCACGGCAGGATCGTTATATTTCAGACATTTTAAAGACATTACTTGGAAGATAAGTTTTCAGCTAGGATGGGGGCGAGCAATATTGACCAAAAATTAAGTGGGGTGTTGTTAGTCGAACATCTTGCGGCTTTGGGCGTGGTTCTCATGGCTGTGGGTTGGTTGGCGTTATTGATGAGGACTTATCAGCAAGTTGTCATACCTGTCCGACAAGAAACCACTGCTTACTATGCCGCTCGCGTTGCTTTAATGCGGGTGCCTGCGCGTGGTGGGGAAACTCAGGTTAGCGTTGGCCCTGATGTTTGGAAGGTAGTGGTGAGCGCAAAGGAGGTTCGGGTTGATGCCAATAACTCGACGGCCAGCTATACCTTTAACCCTTAGCGCCTTCACCTTGATCGAAGTTGTGATTGGATTAGGAATCATAGTCGCGGTGATGTTGCTTTGGTCGCCGCTTTTGACAGGCGTTCAACGTTTTACAAATCAAGATCAATATTTACTGCATGCACTGCAAGCAGATGCAGACTTACAGGCTAATGTGCGGACCCATCGGATGAAACTCGAGTCGCTTAAACAGAAACGGGTCAGGCTTCAGGGAAAAGATGGTCATCAATCGAAATTTTATGTTTTTGAGTTTTATACCAAAAATGGCAACAGTATGATTCGCGCTAGAACCAATGATGGGGGCCATATTCCATTATTTATGCAAATCAAGTCCGGCCAATTTTTGGGGTCCGTTCATGGCTTTTTGTATGAGATAAGATTGGGTACTAACCAGACTTTTGAAGGCGGGGTGCGGCTTAATCAATGAAATTACGTGGAAGTGTGCTGGTTAATACCATCATTTTATTCGGTATATTTTTGACGATGACAATTGGGATGTTTAAGCAGTTTAACCGCTGGCAGCAGCATTATCAAATTATTAAGCAAGTCGAAAAGTCCCAGTTTAAGTCGGCTTATTCGCAGTGGCGGCAAAATGCGGAAGGAGTCAACCATCATGATAAGTCAGAAACAGCTGACAGTGCGAGCTTGAAATCTAGTCAGGCGAGTGAAGTAAGTGTCAGTCCAACGAGGTCAATGCCAGTGGTTGAAAAGACGGTCAGTGAGACAGATACCAAATCGGTGCCCTAGGTTAAAGAATGATCCCGCTTGAATAAGGTATTTCCAATCGGTACACTGGTAAACGGAGCGTTGAAGGGGCGCGTTAGCAGCAGACTCCCAATAAAATGCTTATTGGCCGTATATGGTCATGATGATGCGCGGCTTCAACCATAACGCGCTCACCGGCGCAGAAGTCTGCGTGTAAGAACCTCAGTCGCAATGGCCAAAGTGCGGCCATCACGCCTGAGGCTGCTTACACTCCGACTTCTAACCGCGCTGGTTCGCGCTTCAACCATAACGCGCTCACCAGCCCAGAAGTCTGCTTGTAAGGACCTTGGTCGCAATGGCCAAGCCCGGGCCATCACGCCCAAGGCCGCTTACACTCCGACTTCTAACCGGGCTGGTTCGCGCTCACTTTATTTAGGGGGTTGTCTTTGTGGCGAATGAACATCTTGAGAAGCTTTATCATGTTTTGGATGAAAGCACCACGATTTTGCATCAGCAGTTGAAATCTACTGATATTGCGGCAATTACTGAAGCTGGCGAAGATCTTTCTTCTGGTGAAGTGATGCAAGAAGATGGGTTGCCTAATGATGAAGCTAAGAAGAAACTGGAAGCTTTGTTTGGTCAGGTGAAGTTGGCAACATATGAACCGGAAGAAATACGGCAGGCTTTGCAGCTGGTACTGGTTAAAGCCATCAAAGTTGATGGCATTGAACCCAATAAACAGATCACACCGGATGCCATGGCCAGTCTTGCAACCTTTATGGCGACCGTTTTTGATCAGCAGCAACCGAACCAACTCAAAGTGGCGGACTTGGCAGTTGGAAGCGGGAACTTGTTGTTTGCAGTGATGAATCAACTACACAAAGCACGTAACGTTACGGTAAAAGGTTACGGTGTTGATAATGACGAGGCCTTGTTGGCGGTTGCCGGGATGAGCAGCAGCTTGCAACACCTGGACGTTGAACTGTTTCATCAAGATGCATTGGATGGGCTTTTATTTAAGGATATTGATGTGGTGGTCTCCGATTTGCCGGTGGGGTATTACCCTGTAGATGAACGGGCAAAGAAATTTGCGACTGCAGCCAAAAAGGGTCATTCATATGCGCATCATTTGCTCATTGAACAAAGCATGAAAGTATTGAAGCCAGGCGGATTGGGGATGTTTTATGTACCAAGTCGGGTCTTTCAGTCCGAAGAAGCTGCCGGTTTAACCGCATGGCTGGCGGAAAAAACTTACTTCCAAGGCTTGCTTAATTTGCCGGATGACTTTTTTGCCGATAAAAAAGCAGAAAAGAGCCTGCTGATTCTTCAAAAGCCAAGTGCGGACGTGAAGCGCGCTAAGCAAGTCTTACTTGGTCAGTTCCCGAATTTGAATGATCGTGAGGCATTCGCCGCCTTTATTGCAAAGGTTAAAGACTGGGCTGCCGCCAATATTGCACAATAGGGCGCGGCGGCTTGTCTTTGAAGACTCTGCGAAAATACACCAGATGTGTCGATAACAATGTGGCGAGTGGGATCATCGCTAAGCTGGCTCTTAAAGGGAAAAATCAATCCTGCTTATTGCTGATTTTCAGAAATGAATCGTTAGACGTCAGAAAACTGGCGTCTATTTTTGACTCAAAATAAGTTGCCGAGATGATTCTTCAAAGGGCATTTTCTGCTTTTTGGGGAACAATCAGGTAGAATAGATAGTTATAAACAGGAGGTTGGTTATGTCGTTATTGAGTATTGCTTACGTACTCATTGCCATTGTTGCTGTCGGCGTCACGATTTTTGACATTGTGCAGGTACGGATACGAGCGCGTCCGAAAGTATGGCGTATTCTTTTATATCTGGCAGTTGCGGCGTTTAGTCTGGTGTTAACCTTGCAACAAAGCCGTGCCTTTGATGACTTGATTAGCGGCGGGTTCATTGTTGTCATGTTTCTTTGTTTTGCAAGCTGGCAAAAAGGTTTAGCTGATCCCGCTATCATTGGTGGTTTGGGTAGTATTCGCATGTATCAGAGTCTGACCGGGGTTGTCTTACAAGCTCAGCCTAAAGGAACGGTTTTGTTGGCACAGGCGGGAAATCTGACGGTGTTAAAATTGCAGTTTCGTCAGGATCCGCCGACCATTCACGCATTTTTAGCTGACAAGATGCCGCCTGACCGCATTAGTATTGACGATCAGGCGTGAATGATTTGGGGTTTTCTGAAAATGGTGTATAATTTTTCTAATACCGCATGCTATTAATCAGACGGCAACAGCTACCTTGGCCGTCCGCATTAGTAAGTGTGACGCAAGGATAGTCAGACAATGATTAGTTTTAAGTTTGGTTCGCGCCGTTGAATCAAGATGAAAAATAAGTTTCAAGACTGTTTTATGCTTTTAAAGGAGGATGAGTATGCAAGCCGAAAAAGATGATCGGCCTGAACTAGCACGTCATTTGAAGAGTCGCCATGTTCAACTGATTGCAATAGGCGGCACGATTGGGACTGGCTTGTTTTTGGGCTCTGGTCAATCGATTCACTCGGCAGGACCGTCCATTTTATTTGCTTATTTAATAACTGGTGGCATTTGCTTTTTGCTAATGCGCGCATTAGGCGAGTTGTTGATGTCTGATGTGGATTCACATACTTTTATTGATTTCATCACAAAATACTTGGGTAAGGATGCCGGATGGGTGACTGGCTGGACTTACTGGATATGCTGGGTAGCACTTGCGATGGCTGAAGTGACGGCGATTGGATTATATATTCGGTTCTGGTTGCCTGATGTGCCGCAGTGGCTACCCGGTTTAATTGCTTTAGCGATCTTGTTGTTGTTGAATCTGGTCAGTGTCGGATTGTTCGGAGAAGCCGAATTCTGGTTTGCCTTGATTAAAATTGTGGCCATCATTGGACTCATTGTTTTGGGCATCTTCATGGTAATTGTTCGCTTTAAAACGCCACTTGGTCATGCCAGTCTTGACAATCTTGTTAACGATGGCGGCTTTTTCCCTAAAGGCGTTGGCGGTTTTCTCATGTCGCTGCAGATGGTTGTGTTTAGTTTTGTCGGCATTGAAATGGTCGGCTTGACTGCTAGTGAGACCAAAAATCCGCATAAGGTGATTCCGGAAGCGATCAATGAAATTCCAATGCGGATTTTGCTGTTTTATGTGGGGGCCTTGTTTGTCATCATGTGTATTTATCCATGGCGGCATGTCTCCCCGGTTAACAGCCCGTTTGTTGAAGTCTTTAATAATGTGGGGATTCCGTTTGCGGCCGATATTATTAACTTTGTGGTATTAACCGCGGCGGCCTCGGCTTGTAATTCATCTATTTTTAGCACAGGGCGCTTGTTATTTTCGCTAACGTTGAACGGAAAAAGTCAATCAGCGCAGTGGACTGCCAAACTTTCACGACGCCAGGTGCCAGCCCGGGCGATTCTAGTCTCAACCGGTGTCATTGCCGTAGCGGTTGTCTTGAACCTTTTTCTACCCGGCTCGGTTTTCACGCTGGTTTCAAGTATGGCAACGATCAGTTTTCTGTTTGTTTGGGGCATGATCATGTTGGCACATTTGCGGTACAAGAAGTTGCATCCCCACAGTACCGACTTTCGGATGCCATTGTACCCATTTGCTGATTATCTTGTGCTGGGTTTTCTGCTATTAACCGCAGTAATCATGATGTTTGATCGTGCAATGTTATCGGCGCTGATCTTCGCAATTGTGTGGATTGCCACACTCTTCATATTGCGGCGGCTGCGGCGAGCGGAAAAAGCGGCATAACGCACATTGGCGACAGGAAGAGGGGCTTTGCGTGGTAAAAGTTGTGACTTATCAGCGACTAACCGATGATATTGTGACTGCCCCTAATCAAAAAGATAGGCTTCCTGCTAATTATTGTTGGAAGCCGACATCGGTTTTTCGCTTCAAAGCCGATCTGGTTTATGCCGGTGCGTGGCTGTTTGCTCAGGGCTATTGCCGCATTGGGGTGCCGGTGCGTCATCGCAGCGTTTTACGCCAAGCAGCCGGTCGCGGTTACTTCGTTTATGGCAACCACACGCAGCCGTTTGGGGATGTTTTTACGCCGATGCGCGTTAATCAGGCGCGACGGGTGGCGACATTAGCGGCACCGGCAAATTTGAGTGTCCCGATTCTTGGGCGGTTGGTTCCATACGGCGGTGGTCTATTAGTCCCCAAGCAGTTGCACCAACTACGCGCCTTTAACGCTGAAATCAAACGGTTAATTGCGGCCAAACAAGTTGTAATGATCTATCCGGAGGCTCACGTTTGGCCATATTATACCGGTATCCGCCCGTTTGAGTCTGGTGCATTTCATTATCCGGTTGAACTAAATGCACCCGTATTTGTCACCACCATGACTTATCAACAGCGACACTGGTGGCCTCGGCCTAAACGCATTTTGTATGTCGATGGTCCGTATTGGCCGGATCAGCAGCTGCCATTAAAAATGCGCCAAAAGCAATTAGCAACCACAGTCCGGACCGTAATGATGAAGCGAGCTAAGTTGAGCAACGTTGCCTATATTCACTATCAGCAACAAAAGGAGGCGCAACCGTGACCATGAATATTTTATTTTGCGGTGATGCCAACATGACAGATGGTGTTTTGCTTGCAACCTTATCCTTGATGCGGCAAACGCGTGAGCCGCTGCATATTTTTGTTTTGACCGCGACACTGACAGTTAACGATCATCGTTATAAGCCGTTTCCAGTTGCGACCGCCGCGCAAATGACCAAGTTGATGCAAAAAGAAAACCCAGCGCATCAGTTCACGCGAATTGATATAACGAATTTGTTTGAGGCAAATCCGCCGCGCGCTAATCTAACAACGATGTTTACGCCTTATTGTATGTTACGGTTGTATGCCGATTTGGTGCCACAGTTACCGGATCGTATGCTTTATCTGGATACCGATGTCATTTGTCGGCGGCCGTTTGCTGCGTTTTACCATGAGTCCATGACTGGCGTTGATATTGCCGGCGCGTTGGACCACTATGGCAAATGGTGGTTTCATCACCGGTTGATGTGGTTTGATTATCTCAATTCCGGCGTTTTGCTGATGAATCTTGCTAGAATTCGCGCAGATGGTTTATTAGCGCGCTGCCGCCAGTTGTTACAGCAGCGGTGGCTGTTTATGCCGGATCAGAGTGCTTTAAATAAGCTGGCCAAGTGTAAACGGATTCTGCCGCCAAAATACAATGAGCAGCATAAGCTTGAGCCGGATACGGTTTTTCAACACTTTACGACATCGTTTCGCTTTTGGCCGCGTTTTCGCATTGTGACGGTCAAGCCGTGGCAGATTCATGCCGTTCATCAGCAGCTGGGATTGCATGAATATGATGATTTGCTGAAAGATTATCGCCGGCTAGCACCTAAATTGAAAGAAGTGTCCTAAATGCCAACTCCAACTACGGTTCCAATTTTCTTTTCCGTCGATGATGGCTACGTTCCTTGTCTGGCCGTTGCTTTGACTTCGATTCGGGCAAATAAAAATCCACGCGTTAATTTTGAAATCAATATTCTTAATAATGGCTTATTACCCGCCAATCAAAAGCGGTTGGCTGCTTTAGGGACATCCAATTTTGACATTCGCTTTATCGCGATGGATAAGGTCACGCGACAAATCAGTGGTGATACAAACAAACTGCGCGGTGATTACGTGACTCTGACCATTTATTTTCGCTTGTTTATCGCGGATATGTTTCCACAGTATGACAAAGCGATTTATATTGATGCGGATACGGTGGCAGAAGACGACTTGACCACTTTGTTTGCAACGGATTTAGGTGATAACCTGGTTGCTGGTGTAGCCGATCCGGTGATGATGACTTATCCGGAAACCATGACTTACATTCAACGCGACTTCGGCATTCAGCCAGGTAAGTATATTAATTCCGGTGTTTTGTTGATGAATCTCGCCCAGATGCGTCAGGAGCACTTTTCCGATCGGTTCTTGCACTTGTTGAAAACTTACCATTTTACGATGATTGCTGCCGACCAGGATTATATCAATGTCATCGCACAACATCGCATCAAATATTTACCGAAACTCTGGAATATGCAAACCGGAGTCCCTGCGGCTGCAGAGGCTGGTGGAAAGTTGATTCACTATAATTTGTTTGGCAAGCCTTGGCATTATCATCATGCTAAATTAGGCGATCGCTTTTGGCGGTATGCACCGGATTCGGGATTTGAAGCGGAACTGAAGCAGCAGTTGGCAGCATTTACGTTGGCGGATCAGCAGGCTGATCGGCAAAGTATGAGTGGGATGTTGCAGACGGCTATTGCTGTTTGCCACACGGAGAATACAATTTTGAATGCCGTTAAACATGGCGAGCAGGTGGCGCTATGAAATCGGGCCGGTTTGTCGGTCCGGATCGCGCGGCAGTTGTTGGCAATATTCGGCGTGCGGTGGCGGCTAAAGCGTTTAATATTAAAGTCGAAGAACATGATCCGGTGTTTTCCAAGTCGGAAGAGCAACGGATTGTGACACATTACTTACAACAGCGCCAGGACAAGCTGTTTAAGCTCAAGACATTGGTTTGTCGGTTGGTCGTTAATGCCTATGCGTTACAGGTGACCAAGGATGTTGAAGTAGTCGGGATCGATAAAATTCGGGACATCAAAAGTGGCGGTGTGATTACAAGCAATCATTTCAGCCCATTTGAAAATATGGCCGTGCGTAAAGCCGTGCATCTAGCAGGACGGCACCGCATGTATATTGTCAGTCAGGATACAAACTTGGCAATGAAAGGGCTGCTAGGCTTTGTGATGAACTATGATGATACGATTCCGCTGTCCGGACGCCCCAGTTTCTTAAATGGGCCGTTTAAACAAATGTTAAATGCGGCGTTTGCGGGTCATCACTGGGTGTTAATCTATCCTGAACAGGAAATGTGGTTCAATTATCGTAAACCACGACCACCTAAGCGCGGCGCTTATTTCTATGCTGCCGAGGCGGGCGTTCCGATTATCTCCTGTTTTACGGAAATTCGTGATCTGCCAGTCCGTGAGAATCAGCAACTGCGCGAAGTCCGTTATATTTTGCATGTTCTTGATCCAATTTATCCGGATCCGCAGTTTTCGGCGCGCGACAATAGTTTTTACATGATGCAGCGTGATTATGCCCAAAAATGTCAAGCGTATACAGCCGCTTATGGCAAACCGTTATCCTATGCTTTTACGCAGCAGGATATTGCTGGTTGGGATCCTAAACGGCAAGTCACAGAATAAGCTAAACAAAGGCGAACTTTTCCTTCAAGGGAAGTTCGTTTTTATTTTGCCATTTGGTGCGATCTGATTAATGAGTCGAACCGAGCCTTAACGAAAACGGTACTTTTGTCATACCGATGCTGACGGCAGAATGCCACTTATAGAAAGGCACATCAAAACAGTTTATATGCTATAACAAAGGTGATGTTTATCGCGGAAAGGGGACCCTAATTGATCGATGTTACTGACGATCATGCTTTTCATTTATATAATCAAAAGATCAGCTATATTTGTGCGTTATTGCCAAATGGTCAGTTGGGCCATCTCTATTTTGGCCCCAGATTATCGTTAACGACTGCTGATGTGACCTATCTATCGCAAGGTTCCAGTCCGTTTGCGTGGATGGCTAACTTTTCCGACGATCAGCCGTTTGCATTAGGTGATGCGCAACAGGAGTATCCGGTCTATGGAACTGGCGATTTTCGGCAAGGCAGTTTAAGTGTGACCCAAGCAGACGCACCCGTGTATCCGAATTTTGTGTTTAAAGATTATCAGGTGAGTCACACCAAGATGCGGGATTTGCATCATCCAACGAGCTTTGGTAATCCAGCCCTGACTGATGTTTTGACAATTCACCTTGAAGATGAAACGGCGCAGTTATTATTAACGCTGCAGTATACGATTTTTTCGGATAGTGCCACGGTCGTTCGGGCAGCTACTTTGACGAACCAAGGTGCTGAGCCGGTTATGATTGAGCGGATGTTGAGCGGGGCGCTGAATTTACCCCAAGGCCGTTATGATGTTGTTCACTTGTCAGGTAACTGGGCCAAAGAGCGGCACATTCAGACACAGCCTTTGACGCAAGGAACGTTTTCAGTGGAATCTTTGCGCGGGGCATCGAGTCATGAACAAAATCCGTTCGTCGCATTGCGCGCAGCCGGACAACCATTTGCTGTTGGCGATGCTTACGGTGCGAACTTAGTCTATTCAGGGAATTTTCTGGATAGCATTGAAGTTAATGAATGGGATCAGACCCGGCTTTTAGCTGGCATTCATCCGGCTTCTTTTAGCTGGCGACTGGATCCGAAAACCAGCTTTACTACCCCTGAAGTGGTCTTAAGCTTTAGTTCAGCGGGACTGGCTGGTTTATCCCAGGCCAATCAGCGTTTTGTGGCCCGGCATATTATTGACCCGCAATGGCGTCAAAAGCCGCGTCCGGTTGTTTTGAACAGTTGGGAAGCGACCTATTTTGACTTGAATGAACAAAAGCTGCTGCATCTGGCTAAATTGGGACGTCAGGTGGGGGTTGACTGTTTTGTTCTTGATGATGGCTGGTTTGGTACCCGTGATAATGATTTAAGTTCATTGGGGGATTGGTTCACAAATAAGCATAAGTTTCCGGATGGCTTAGGGCATTTTGCTGGGGAAATTCATAGCCTCGGCCTTCAGTTTGGCCTGTGGTTTGAACCGGAAATGGTATCGCCTCGATCGCAATTTTTCCAGGAACATCCGGATTGGGTGGTCCGTCCCAAACGCGGCCGAATGTCGATTACGCGTCATCAATATGTTCTGGACTTTAGTAATCCAGCGGTCGTGAATAATATTTTTGCGCAAATGCAACGCGTTATTACCGAAACCAAGCTTGATTATGTGAAGTGGGATCTTAATCGCAGTATTACCGAAGCCTATTCACCCTACCTGGCAAAAATTGGGCATCCTCAAGGTGAATTCTTCCATCGCTATGTACAAGGTGTCTATACCCTCTATCAAAAGCTGCTCACGGCCTTTCCTCACCTGCTGATTGAAGGCTGTGCTGGTGGCGGCGGGCGCTTTGATTTGGGGATTCTCTTTTATAGTCCGCAAATCTGGACCAGTGATGATTCTGATGCGATCGAACGGTTGGCAATTCAATCAGGAACCGCACTGGCTTATCCGTTAAGTTGTATGAGCAATCACGTGACGGCGATACCGAATGAACAAGTCGGACGCTCCACACCGTTGGCTACGCGATTTCGTGTGGCAGCGTTTGGCATTCTCGGCTATGAATTGGATTTGACCAAACTGGATGAGGCGGCATTGGCAGCAATCAAAAACCAAATTGCTTATTATCATAAATTACAACCATTAGTCTTAAATGGTGATTTTCGGCTGCTTTTGCCACGTCAATCCAACAGCCAGAATCAAGTAGCATGGCTGCTAAGCGATCATTCCCGCAAGCGTTTAGTCTTAGGTTTCTTCCGCGTCCTTGCCGATGCAGACAGCCGCGCCGTGCAGTATATGAAGATACCGGTTGCCCAGCCAAACCAACGTTATTGGGTAAACGGTCACACAGGGCCGGTTTCCGGTGATGTCTTGCAGCGGGTTGGCGTTCGCTTACCGATCCAATTCAATGGCGCTAACCGGCAACAAGCGCAGTTGATCGGTGACTATCAATCGGCCTTATTGACTTTTGATGGGGTAACAGCAACCAAAACCGACAAGCATCAACCTGAGATTCGCAAACAGCAGAAGGTCGGATATGCTTGAGACGTTACTACGCGGCTCGGGTTTAGTTAATCGCCTAGTTTGAAACTTGAACAGTAACGAAAAAAGCTCGTTGCAACGGGCTTTTTTCATTTCATGATATTTGATTGTCGCCATTCAACAATTTATGATGGCGAATGGCGGCTTTTCACCAGTAGTAAGATGCCTGAAGCAAGATTCATAGCGCCGGCAATAATGCTGAGGCTGCCAGCAACAATTGTTATGATACTGAGTGGTAAATGGTTGGCTTTTTTCAAGTTTGACATTCCTTTCTAGGGTTGCGGTGGGTCATAGCTGGCACAAAAACAATGGCGAAGGTTGATGATTTCTTTCTTTCGTTTAATATCCGTATTTTAACAAATGTAACTGGTTAAAGGTGAAGTTTATTTGGTAACGTTAAGTGAGATTCTTATGGACTGAACTCACTTTGAATAGGGGATTTCAACAGCTAAGATCGGACACTAAACGTACACTTTTTGTGCACTTCACTTCAAAAACACCCCCAAACACCCCAAAATAAAAAGTCCCAAAACGCTGATTTAACAGCATTTCGGGACTAACTAGAAGCAAGAAAAAGGGTCAAAATGGAGGTGAGGAGTCTCCAACTCCATTGGTTTTAACCACTGATATAACAGCATTTGTGCGGTGGCCTTACTCCAAATGTTACCTAAAATGTTACCTGTTCCATATATTCTGCTAATTTGTCGATGCCTTCTCGAGCGTCCGACTGATTCATGCCAGCATATATGCGAAGCGTCACATCGGGCGTAGAGTGACCGGCAAGCCGCTGCACAGTTGAAACATCAACACCACTGCGGATCATATTCGTTACAAAAGACTTCCGCAGACCGTGTAATGTGATTCGAGGTGTAAGGTGGTTTGCTTCAATAATATCTTTCAGCCACTTGTTAGGCCTGTTAATGCCTAAACGCCTGTCGAAGTGTTGTGGAGATGGGAACAGTGGCCGATCATCTCTAATGCTGATAATCTTGCTTGCATCAAGTAATGCTATCCACTTTTTAAGCTGTATTGTCACTTTCGGGGTTAATGGTATTGTGCGCATACCCGCGGTTGACTTGGTGCCTTTAATTGATTCCTTACCATTTAGACCAGTTGCATAGGCTTTATTGATTGACAGTGTGGACGTTTTGAAATTAACATCTGATACGTTCAAAGCGCATAGTTCTTCACGCCTGATACCGGTGCTAACCATCAGCAGAAACATTGTGTACTTTTCTGGATCGTTATTAGGATCAATGCAAGTTAGGAATCGGGCGACTTGCTTGTTATCCCAGTAAACTGGTGACTTTCCAGATCCTACCCCGCGTGGCAATTCGACACCGTCTGCGGGGTTCTTTTCGATGTACTGCATCTTAACAGCAAATGAGAGTATCTTCTTCAAATAAATGAAACGTTCCTTGTATGCTTTGGTGGTTGTTTCTCGCCACTGACTGACAGCACTTTGAATGCTGCCGGTTTTTATCGCGGTGAGAGTTTTAGAACCAAACATAGGGATCAGATGGTTATGGAAAAGCTGCTTAGTCTTATAGGCTGTACTTCCTTCCACAGTTTGAACATAGATCGGCCACCACTGATTGTACAAATCACTAAAGGTCTGAACCGGTGGGGTAGTGTCTTCTTCATCATATAAACCATTGGCCACGTCTAGCTTGAGTTTTGACTCTAGTAGACGTGCTTTTTGCATGCTTTGAACATTGCGAACAATATTCTTGCGTTTTCCAGCAACAAGGCCAGCGTTGACTGTTACGCGGTAGCGAACTGCACCAGACTTAAGCTTTACTTTTTTAATTGCCATATTCTTCTCCTATCCGTCACGCTGGGCAGGCGGTGTTAGATTGGAGAGTTTTACTCAAATTCGAGTAAAAGGTGGCGGCCGATTTTTCGGCCATGAAATTAGTCTAAATCATCTGGTCGAATTGGGCCACCATCGCGGAACTGTAAGTCAACAAGTTTTCCGGTTTTAGATCCCACCCAGAATGGATAAATTATGGACGACGAATTATCATCCGAAATTACGGCAGTGAAGATTGAATTGGGATAATTACCCTTTGAGAACTGTTTCAAATACAGATAGGCAGCTTGCTCACATATACTTTTCTTCTGGCTGTTATCCAATCTGTTTAACCAGTCTCTTGTGGATGATAGTTCTTCTTCAGTCAGCAGTGGTCGTTTCTTTGTTTCATCGGTGCGTTGCATAGGGAACCCCATGAAGAATTGGACCATGTCTTTAGACTCATTCATTTGAGTGACAACGATAAGATGTTCATTATTATTGTCAATTTTCAGCATGGGGCCCTCATTGGATGCCATTTTCTTATAGTCTTTTTCATTATAAACATATGCAATAGCCTGATGATTAATGCGTCTCTGCACGGGCATTACAACGACGTATTTATCAGGTGACAGTTCAATAAGATCGTTAGGTGTCACGTCTAGAAAGCTACATATTTTTTCTAAAGTGTCGAATTGAATTCCGCTTGATTCCCCGCGTCCAAGAACACTCAATGTGTTCATTGATAATTTAGTTGCCTTTGAAATATCAGTAAGTGTGTATCCTTTTTCTTTTGAGACTTCCTTTAGTCGAATAGTAATCAATGCAAAATCCCCCCTTGACCTTAAATATACGCGCCAGAGCGAATACATTCAAGCAGTTAAAAAAAACGTGGTTAGCTTGGATTTGCACTTGACTGCATGGAGTTATTTGTGTTACTGTACAGATGTACTCAAATGGAGGTGAACGTTATGCAAGTACAAGCAAATTTAACCATGACACCAGAGCTGAAATCAGAGCTTCGTAACATGGTTCATGAAGAAATCGCCAGCACGATCCAAGGCAAAATGGTAACGACTAAGATTCCCGAATACCTTAATTTGGGAGAAAGCGCCGCGTTTCTTAACATCAGCCGCGGAACGTTGACCAAACTAATCAACAAAGGCGCCATTAAGCTAGTACCATTTGGCCGTGCTAAGCGTATTAGCAAGAAGCAGTTGATCGAGTTCATGGCATCAAGGGAAGTTTAGACTGCTGGGCAGGCGGGCATGTAAGCAACTTATGACAGGCGCAGGAGCGTCAGGAAGGCACAACATTATGAAGCTATTCAGTAAAGAAGAGATGGCACTAGATCACGAGCTTGGAAATTTGATTGACGACATTAAGCTTAACGTTCATGCCATTGCAGAAGACAGCAGTGTCACGGTTGATGGCAAGTATATTTCCAATAGCGAGTTGGCCGTTACGACTGCAAAAGAGCTGCTGCGGGTATCGGAGATCCTAAAGCTGTATGAAAACGAGGACGATGCCGATGACTAGCCTTATTACGTGGATATTTATTCATCCGACAGTTATACCCGTCATGCTGATGGTTTTCATGAACGGTGGCGTACTGGGAGCGTTTCTACAGTTTAGAGAGGACTATGACCATGGTAAAAATGGTAAATAGCAAGTTCGGGTGGACGTGGCCGCAGTTTGTAAAGGCTGATGCTGATTGTGATCGGTATTGGCAAGCGCAAAAAGCCGAGAAATGCTCACTAAATGAGGCCACAAAAAAATCGCCAAGAGTGGCAGCTCAAGGCGAGAAGAGGACAAGCGAAAAGATATATATTCCTTTTTAGCTTGCCTCTAAGTAGGTACTTTTGTCAAGAAAAATGGAGGCAATTATGATGAAAAATGTTTCAACTACTGTTAAGAAGCCATTAGATTTGAGTGATTCGCTGTACGACTTGCGCAAAGCAAAAGGGGCACTATCTGCACTATGCGATGAACTAGATGAGTTCGGTATCTCAGTTTGCCATTTCGATAAAAATCACTCGCACGACAATGCCGCATTGGTAGCTTTAGAGGCTTTACGAGACTTTGATACGTGGGAATGTCTAGTCTTTTGTGCTCGAGACATTATCACCGACCAGATTACCGCTATTGACTCCCCCGAAACTGATGAGGCAGACAAATGATGAAGAAAGATTATTATACAACCGCTCAGGCACTTTTAAGCGATACAAGTGCAATGGTGAATATCTTGCGACATCAGATCAACAATGAACAGCAATCAGCACTGGCCGACACAGTCGCTGACATGATCATTGATGCTCGTCGTCTACTTTTGGAGGGAGATGCTGTCGATGGTCGACGTGCTTAAAGTAGCGCTTGGATATCAGCAGCATGGCTTTGCAGTCTATCCACTTGCGTCTGGAACCAGAACGCCACTTAATGGTTCCCACGGATATAAGGACGCTACCAAAGACCCAGAACAAGCCAAGAAATGGTGGGGTGAACATCCTAATTACAATATTGGCTTAGGGCTTGATGGCGTGCTGGTATTCGATATTGATATGGGGCATAAAAGCGAAGTCAATGGCAATGAGACGTTGGCTAAATTGAGCGCTGATGGTCGTGCTGGTCAAATTCCATCTACCTATATAGAAACAACCCCAAACGGTGGACTTCATATTTTCTTCACCTATCCCAAGGAATTGAAGCTAACCAGTCGATCGGATTTGTTCTCTAAGAATGGCGAGAAAACCGGCCTTGACTATATTGCGACTGGTGTTCCGGTTTTTCCTAGCATTCGCGAGAACGGCATGTATCAACCACTTAAAGGGCACAAGATCACCAAGCTGGCACCAGCACCTCAGTGGTTACTTACTGAGATTCAACGTGTCAGCCACCCGATCATGAGTAATTACCATGGTAACCCAGACTCTTGGTTTGGACATTTTATTAATCGTCTGGTAGATGGTTCAGACGAAGGAAACCGAAATCAGTGGTTGGCCAGCATTGCCGGTTCAGTCTTTCGGTCGGGTGCTGATCCCGATAGCTGCGCGGATCTAATTCAAACTATCAACCAGCGCTATGTTCGCCCTCCCTTGCCTAATGGCGAGCTAGTTAAGATCATCAATTCAATCAGCAAGCGCGAAATCGCGCGTCGAAGTTAGGCGGTGAAGCATACGGACAGCTTAAAGGAAGAACTAAACAAGTCGCCAGAGTTTACCCAGCTCAAGGTGATCTCTAAAAGCACATTAGAACCATTTGACGTGAACAAGTATCCAGAGCCTCAAGATAAGACCGAGAAAGGTATTCGGGCATATAACAAACAGCTTGCTGCTAAGTTACCGAACTGGTTAAGAGTTTGGTTTCAGTCAGAACAGAAAGACGAAAACGATCCTAAAAGTGTGACCATTCATCGCCACATCAAGGTGGACTTCTTAGCCTATGGATATCACTTCATGGATAAAACACGAGTAGAAAGTTTCCCCGGGTTGAGTGAAGGCGCCATTTATGAGCCAAGCAAAGGGACATGGCGAACATTTGGCAAGGGTGAGTTCACTAAGACCACCGAGAGCCGAACCACCAAAGAGATGCTCAAATGGGGGCTGTATCGTGAAAGTGATATTACAGGCGCCAGACGATTCTTGCAACGTATCAGCTATAACGAGGAATACGGCAAGCGATCACCATTTGATGAGAACCCACATCCAGAACTAGTTGCATTCGCTAACGGCACATACAGCATACTGACCAACAAGATGCAGGAAAGTAGCGCTGACAATTACATGCTGAACGCTCATGAGTACGCGGTCGATCCAGATAGGGACGATTGCCCAGAGACTGAACGACTGCTTGCAGCTATGATGGGCGATGCCGCGATCACATTTGAGGAATTCATCGGTTATATGTTCTATCGGTCTTACCGTCCATTCCAAGCATTCCTATGGTTGTATGGTACCGGTGGTGAAGGCAAAAGCACACTTATTCGCAGAATTACTAACCTCATCGGGCGTGACAATGTGTCAGCATCAAAACCAGCAGACCTTGCCAATGGTGACCGTCGTTTTGAAACAGCCAACCTATACGGCAAGGAAGCAAATATCGTGGCAGACGTTGGGGCAGATTACCTCAAGAGTACAGCCGTGATTAAGTCGCTAACTGGTGGTGATTATATAGCAGCAGAGTTTAAAGGCATTCAGAACTTTAAGTTTATGAATTATGCCAAGCTACTGTTCAGTGCCAATGAAATGCCCGCATTCAGTGACCATAGCAGTGGCTTTGCTGATCGGGTGACCGTGATCAAAATGATTAATGGTGACACCCGACACACACACTGGTGGAATCAGTTCGACGACACCAAAATGGACGAAGAAACACCACGCTTCGCTATGAAATGCATGCATATGTTTGCCAAGGCGCTTAAAAGCGGTGGCCTAACAAAACCTGATTCGGTAGTAAACGCAAGCCAAGAGTGGCTGGATGCAAACGACCATTTCAAAGAGTTCCTAGACCAGTATGCCGAGATCAACCTAGAAGATGATCGTGGCGAGGCCTCTACAGTGGTTACTGCCGAATACAAGCGCTTTTGCCAAGACAACAACTATATGGACAGAACGACGACACAAGCCATAACCAAGAAGCTCGATGCCTACGGAGTGAAAAAGGTAAGCAGCCGCAGAGGGTTTGACAATGACACCGGTAGTACACGGCGATACATCGGTTTGCGTCTAACGGGATCACTGATAAATCCAAGATTCAACTGAAAACAAAATGAATGCCGATATTTTCTGCACTTTGGTGACAACCTTACTCGCTCAAGGGATTAGCGCGAATATTTTTGGTGACGGGCGTCACCGAACTTCGGTGACAATCGTTCAATCCTTACGCGCTCAACGAATACAGAAAAACAAGTTCGGTGACAGTTACTATCAATCCTGTGTCACCAAAACTTCGGTGACACGTCACCGAAAATATTTGAAGTTCGGTGACAGTAGAGCGTTGATATATAGGCGTTTATAAGTGCTTGTCACCGAAGTACCGAAAATTTTGCGATTTTACCAAATATTTTTACAGGAGGAATAGCATGAAGAACTATTCAATTGCCCGTCTGAACAAGGTGGCTGAAATCGGTAAGACAGTTAGTCGCAGGACTGGTGCAGGTATTAACATCTCTACGTTTGAGACGACTGGTACCCTGTTCTATGGATCATATAACCGCACTGTGACACAGACCTACCAGATCACGGGCACAGACCTAGCGGACACTATATCGATCGTAGTACGCCACACTGACGCGATAGATGACAGCACACAGGTAAAACTTAATGGCACCTTGTTCGCGATTCAGTCCATCGCCTATGATGATGATCCCAATGCATTCGATGTTGTGACACTCAAGAAGACAACCAAAGGAGCTTAGAACGATGAAACTATTTGAATATACTGCGTATCAAGGAGAACTAAACGGTGTCATCGACAAGTTCATGATGTTACACAGGTGGCAAGTCGGATTCATTCGGGTATTCTCTGCACCAGATAATATGATAACCGTTCAGCTTTACTATCGCGACGATAAGCATGAAACAGAAACGGCAGGCGTGTTGTCATGATTATGAAGCTGTGTAACCATGCTGGGTGCAACACCATGGTGCCGTTCAATCAACGGTACTGTGATAAGCACCATCCAGAACCACGAGCGTCCGACAACGAACGCTACGCATATCGCAAAGCAATTGGTGGTCGTTACTTCAAGTTCTACAAGTCCAAGGTGTGGCGTAAGCTGTCTTACTCGTATCGTCTAGCACATCCACTGTGCGAGCGATGCCAAGCAAAGGGGTTATATGTACAAGCTGACGTGGTAGATCATATTGTGCCGATACGTGTGGACTGGAACCGCAGACTGGACGAGAGCAACTTACAAAGTCTGTGTAATGCTTGCCACGGAACCAAAACGAAAGTAGAAGACGCGGCACGCTACCCCCACATAAATACGGGGGCTATGTCATCTAGTCTTGTGAACCAAGCATAGGAGTTTCGTTGTTGAAAATCCGTGATAACCGTAATATATCATGGGTATTTGGTACTATGTGTTATAATTAAGTTAGATAAGTCTAATTGTAATTATAAAGAAAGGACGTGATCGAGATGGGAGCACCACTGAAATCTATTACGCAAATGCGCGGTGCAATGAGTAAAAAGAAGCTGGCAGACCGGCGTGACATGGAAGAATCACTATTCACCTATAAAGAATTAGTTGATCAGCCCCCTACATGGCTTGATGAATATGCAGTGACAGAATGGCAGCGTATTGTACCATTGCTCAAAAAAGACATTCCAGTGAGTGAACTGGATGCTGCCCTGATTGCCAGTCATTGCCAAGCCTATTCTGACATTCAGAAAGCTGCCGAGCTGGTTAAAGAACAAGGCATGATGGTTGAAACCACCGATAGTGTGAAAGCTAACCCAGCAGTCAAAATGAAACTTGATGCCACTAATCAGATGATCCGTATTGATGACTTGCTTGGCTTGTCAGTCTACAGCCGGGCAAAGTTGGCAGTGAAGAATGAGACTAAGAAGAAGCCTGACGATCCGTTCGCGGAGCTGATGTCATCGTGAACTATGCGACTGAATACACCGACAAGGTGCTAAGTGGTGAGATTGTTGCTTGTAAAAAGATTAAGCAAGCAGCAAGACGTTATCGGCGGGACCTGAAAGCCAGCAAGCGCAAGAAGAACCCATGGCCGTATTACTTCGATGAGGACTTTGCCAACAAAGCCATTGAATTCATCGAACTTATGCCGGCACGTGATGGGTCACCACTCAAGTTAGAGCTGTTTCAGAAGTGGTTGATTTCAGAGCTGTTCGGCTGGCGTGATAAGGAAACTGGCAACCGCCGGTATGATCGAGCCTACATCAGCATGGCACGCAAGAATGGTAAGAGCTTCCTGATGGCTGATCTAGGTGCGTTGTATCTCCTCAGGGAGAACAAGCCAGCCATGAACCGAGAGATCGTCTATACAGCCAACAGCAACGCTCAAGCACACTTAGCATTCGATATGTTGTCTAGCGGCTTACGTCAAGTTTGGAAAGTTTCTACCTCTGTGCGAGAACGTTTGAGGATTAACCGCAATGAGATCATTGACTTGCCGAGCAACAGCCGAGCCGTGCCGCTTGCGTCTGATCTGCACAGCCTAGATGGCTATCAAAGTGACTTGGCTATTATTGATGAGTTCGCCTTAGCTCGTACCGATGAGATTCTACGAACACTCAAATCTGGCCAGATCAACAGTGATAACAGTTTACTAGCCGTCATCTCAACCACGGGACCAGACCTGAATGGTCCTATGTATAAGGAATACAAATTCGTTTCCAAAGTCCTAACCGGTCGCGAACAAGCTGATCGGTATTTTATTGCCATTTTTGAGCAGGATAGCAAAGACGAAGCCTTTGCGCCAGAGACTTGGGAGAAGTCCAATCCACTACTGGCTAATGCTGAAAGAGCAAGGACAATGCGGCCTAGCTTGCAAGCTGATGTTGATCTAGCAGCCAAGCAAGGAACCCTGCGGCCAATTCTCGTCAAGAACTTCAACATGTGGCAATCAGCCAGAGCAGACAGTTACATCAGTCTGGACGACTGGGAGAAAGCCACTATCGAGCCACCAGAGACCAGAGACAAGGACGTGTATATCGGGCTGGATCTCTCTAAGTCTAGCGACCTGACTAGCATTTCGTGGCTGGTTCCAGAAGATGGCTACCTGTATGCTGACAGCCATTCATTCGTAGGAACGAAGTACGGACTGGAAGAAAAGATCAAGCGTGACGGGTTCGATTACATCGCTGGAGAACAGCGCGGCGAGTGCAGTATCACCAAACTCGACAGCGGCATGATCGACTATGACGACGTGCTCCGCTTCATTCTCGACATGATCGAGCGGAACCGCTGGAACGTGCGTGCCATCTGTTACGATCCCTTCGCCATGGGATACCTGATACCTGAATTTGAAAAACGTAATTTACCACTGTTTGAGGTGAGGCAAGGTGTTAGAACATTGTCGACCCCTACAACACGTTTCCGTGACGATCTCTTCAATGGCAAGTTAAAGCACCCTGATAATCAGTTACTGGCCTATGCGGTGAACAACGCTATTCTGAAATACGATTCCAATTCCAACCCAATGATAGATAAGGCTCACAACGCTACAAAGATTGATCCCATAGCCGCACTGATGAATGCTTACACAATTGCAATGGATCAAAGCAAGGAAAGCGAGGTAGCAGATAATGGTTTTTATTCGAGCGATGACTTTAGTTTTTAATGTGCAGACCGTGCTATTACTGCTGGGGCTGATCTGTATGGTTGTCGGGATCTGGTGGCTGTTCGGGTTTGGCGTTGGTATGTTAGCAGTCGGCACGGCCTTGATCTCCGTCGCAGTCATCATCAACTTCAACAAAGGGAGGTGAAACAATGAGCTTTTTCACGAATGACACAACACAACCACGCGATGACAACAGCGACCCGTTCTTAGATGCGCTTGTCAGCATGACCAGCAATGACAGCGGCTTATATGTGGGGATTGGTGCTTTACGTAATTCGGATGTGTTTACAGCGGTGCGCGTGATTGCCAGTGATCTTGCAACTAATCCGATTGAATATAGTGACAAGCGCATCAGCGTGCTCCTTAACAAAGCACCCAATGACCACATGACCGCGTGGGGGTTCAAGTTTGCCCTAGCTGCTAACATGCTGCTGAATGGTAACAGCTTTGCACGGGTTACTAAAAATCCTAGCGGACAAGTCACTGGCTTCGAGTTAGTCCCCAACAGTCAAATGGTGGTTAAACAAGATGATACGACCGGCATTATCAGTTACGAATACACGCCTGACAGCGGTCGTTCACAGCGTTTAAATGCCAGTGAGGTCTTACACTTCAAGTGCTTCACACAAGACGGTTACAAAGGACTATCACCACTTTATAGCCTCCGTGATGAGGTTGGGGTACAAAAGTCTGGGCATGCGTTGCTGAAAGGTTTCTTTAACTCCGGTGTCCAAGGGACAGGCATTCTTAAAGTCAACAAGACCCAGCTAGACACCAAGGCCAAAGAAAACATCCGTCATAAATTTGAAGCTGCCAACAGTGGTGATAATGCCCTCAAGACAATCATTCTCGACAATGATATGGACTATAAGCAACTCGAAGTTAATACTGACGTGCTTAATCTAGTCAATTCTAGCGATTGGACAACTAAACAGATTGCTAAAGCGTTCGGGTTACCATTGGATCGGCTGGGTATCGAAAGCGAGCACTCTAATGCCGTACAGTCGAATTTGGTTTATCTGCAAAACACACTGATTCAGTATTTTACCTGCTTCACAAGTGAGATGGATGCTAAACTTTCGACTGGCGATAATCGATTCAGCTTCAACACTGACAAGCTGTTCAGTGCAGACCCAGCAACGATGCAAGAACTAGCAGTTAAGGGGCTGCAAGGCGGTGTTCTGACCACTAATGAAGCACGAGCAAGATTAAACCTGTCACCAATTACCGGTGGTGATGAGATCATGGCCAGCCTGAACTATACGCCGCTAAGCAACCTTGTCACTTATCAAGATAAACAGAAAGGAAGTGCGTCAAATGAACAATGATGACGTAGAAAAGCGCCTGAATCCTGACGCTGATCTAACTGCCGCTGATCCTACCACAGCAGACGACAGTCAAGACCAAGACAATCCAGACACACAGCAACAGGACGACACCACTAGCGGGCCAAAGAAACTAAGTGGTTATGCAGTAGTTTTCAATAGCCCAAGTAAGGATCTCGGTGGTTTTAAAGAAGTCGTTGATCCGCACGCATTCGACAATGTGGATCTATCAGACGTCTATATGGTTTCAAACCATGATTTTAGCCAAGTCTTAGCCAGTACTAAGGCTGGCACCTTGAGTCTAAATGTCGATGATAAAGGCTTGCAGTTTGAAGCAACCTTACCCGATACGACCACAGCCAATGATGCTTATAACAACGTCCAAGCTGGTAATCTGTCAGCCATGAGTTTTACTTTCAATGCTGCGCCAGACGGTGACACGTTCACTAAGGACGACAGTGGGCAAGTGATCCGCACCATCAAGCAAGTAAAGAGCTTGTTTGACGTCTCACTGGTAGCTATTCCAGCGTATGACGATACCAACGTCCAAGTGGACAAACGCAGCTACACTGAGTGGCTGAAAACTAATACTGAACAATCAGAAAAAGGAGATAAAACCATGACTGAAAAAACAATTATCGACAACAAAGAACATACCGAGTCCCGCGCGTATGAAGATTACATCCGCAGCATGGGTGAGCAACGAGACGGTTTAACGACAACCACTGCTGGTGCAGTCGTTCCTAAAGAAGTCATCGAAGACGTCTGGAATCTAAAGGAATCCGATTATGATCTGGCTAAATACGTCACTGTGAAGCAAGTAGGTACCCCAGTCGGCACCTATCCGATCGCCCTTACCAACAATGGCGTTTTAGCCACCAAGGCAGAACTTGCAGACGTGCCAGAGATCGATGCAACCCTATTCCGTGGTGTTGACTATAAGGTTGCTACCCGTGCTGGCAAGATCTATCTGTCTAATGAACTGGTAGAAGACAGTGAAGTTGATATTGTTGCCGAGGTTAAGAATCAACTCAAGAAGCTGGTACAAAACACGGACAATAGCAACATTATCAGCGTTCTGACTGGCAAGACGGGCACCAACGATAACTTCAAGCACATCACGGGTACTGGTCTCGATGACATCAAGCAAACCTTCAATATTGAGTTAGATCCAGCACTGTCTCTGTCCGTCATCGTCAATCAGGACGCATTTAACTACCTTGATACCCTGAAAGACAGCGAAGGCCGGTACTTGTTACAACCTTCAATCACGGCACCATCAGGCAAGCAACTGTTTGGTGCCCCAGTGATCGTCATTTCTAATAAGGTGCTTCCGACTGATAAGGCTGGCACCTATCGGATCATCATTGGTGACTTTGCTCAAGCAATCTTCTTAGCCCAAAAGAACGAAGTCAACACTCAATGGGAACGGTTCGATAGCTATTCTCAGGGACTGGCCGTGGTCATCCGCAACGACTATGAAGTGGTTGATCCAGACGCTGCTCGAATTGTTGACATCACACCGGTAGCAGCCACGCCAAAAGCATAATTTAGTGGGGGGTGTGCCTTAGGGTACGCCCCTATTTTTATAAGGAGATGAGCACATGACTGTAACTACTAATGACATTAAAAATAGCCTGCGTGTGCAAACTAATACTGATGATAGTTTGATCAGCAACTACCTGACAGCGGCGCAAGACTATGTTCACAATGCCGTTGACAGCACAGCGGCAATTGATGAGTTACAAGCGTACTCGCAGTTTGATATTGCCGTGGCCATGTTGACCGAATTCTGGTATCAGAATCGTGGAGCAGTTACCACAGCAAGCCAAGAGCCACCTTATTCAGTGGTTAGCATGATCCAGCAGTTAAGAGGACTGTTTACGGAAAACGTATAGTATCAATAGCAAAAAGGTTATGATATAATTAAGACAGTCCTAGGCGATAAGCGGGTAGATCCGTTTTAACCGACGCACGGCATAGCTAACCGGTGGCGCATTTTATAGACCAGGTTACTTTTTGCCTCGCTGAAATCCAGGCAGTACAGTATCATCATTACACTAACCTCTTTGGTCATAAAAATAGCCAGTTTCTTGTTTAGCAGATCGTTCTGCTTTGGAAGCTGACTACGTGACTTGTCGTTTTCAATTGGCGGGCAGAGATGCCCGTTTTTTGTGTGCTGAAAAAGTTTTAAGCGGCTCAAACCCACTTTTAATACGGCGCTGACAGACGCGTTCTGACACAAATTCAACGACTGTTCCTTGAGGTACGGTCGTGGCTGAACTAGACAACGAATATCAGAACCAGTTACTGGCACAAAAATAGCCACCTCATAATGAAGTGGCTATTTTGTGTTAGTCATGTAGCTTTTCTTGTAGTTTATCTCCAGCATTATCAATGCCCTTAGCTGCGAAGACTGTACCTGCAACTAAAACACCGCCAACGATGAGAGTACTAGCAACCATAAACTTAAATGCAGCTTTTAAAGCGTCCATAAAGATGGCCTCCTATCAGTCTTTTGATCTGCCAACAAAGAAGGAGACTACGGCAACAACAATAATTGCGCCGATAATTGAAGGAATCAAAGCCATTCCTGCCAGTTGTGGCCCCCAATGGCCTAAAAGTCCCTCACCAATTGCAGAACCCACTAATCCTGCAATGATGTTAGCAAACCAGCCCATCGATTTGCCCTTGCTAGTGATAGCACCAGCAATTGCACCAATAATAGCACCAACAATTAAAGCCCAAAGAAAATGCATGATAATTCCTCCTTTTTGGTTATATTGTCTCTATAGACGAACACAGTATAACATACAGTAGCAACAAGAGATAATAAAATAGCCGCCCATAATGGACGGCCACCGCCTGCCAAGCAGATTAAAATGTTACCTAAATGTTACCTGATGTTACCAACTAATGATAATCAGTGACTATCTGCCAAACATAAAATGCTGCTACACCGGCATTTTGAACACCGATGAAAGCTAATGATAATGATAAGTGGAGGTGAGGAGAATCGAACTCCTGTCCATCACCCCTGCTACATGCGGCTCTACACCCATAGCCGATTTATTTAAAATTCGCTGCGATGTCGCGCCAACCGACAAGGCTAACACAAGGCAGCTAACCTACTAGTCTCTTGTTGATGCCTCAGGTGGCAACATCAACCGTAGCTCAATGATTTGAGACCCAGACCCGACCCTTGAGCGAAGTCGGAAGGATCACGCTAGCTGGTTATTAAGCAGCTAAAGCGTAAGAATTTTCGTTCTTTGCAGTTATATTAACTGTTCCGTTGATGACGGAGCCGAGCCTCCGAGGTGCACCGCATGCGCGAAAAGCAATGTCGAGACCATTACACCCCCAAGAAGGTGCAAACGATATATTACCACGGTATAATTAAACTTGTCAAAACATTTGCAGTTATCATTGTACTGACGCACACTTAGGTTTTAAGCTATTTTTATGGGGGCATGTCTATGATCTTACTTGTTGCAGGATGCATGCAATTACTAATGGGCATCCTTCTTGCTATTTTTCGACCGCGTCATCAAACCGGCCTGTGGGGCTACACATCGTATCTCGCCAGTGTCAACGCTGATAGTTTTCGATTGGCACAACGGTGGTTTTATCAGGCGTTAATTGCCACAGGTGCCGTTGAAGGACTTGCTGGCTGGGCAATTCACCGGTTAGCGTGGGATAACTATTTTATTATCTGGCTTTTTCTGGCTGTTTTGTTATTCTTGCCCGGTTTTGTTTATACCGAAAGTCGACTGAAGCATTATCTGGAGGCACACGACGCGCTGCCGTATGATTATGTTGCCCCGGATGATGTGCCAAGGCCTAAACGCCGTAAAGGTTTTAAAGATCTGTGAAATGAGGGATTCAGCAGTGAAACTATTAATGATTGAAGATAATACAAGTGTGGCCGAAATGATGGCCATGTTCTTCCAAAAAGAAAAATGGGAAGTTGTCAACGCCTATGATGGTGAAGAAGGACTGGCGAAATTCAAAGAGGCACCTGACAGCTTTGATATCATTACGCTTGATCTTAATCTGCCGAAAATGGACGGGATGCAGGTGGCTAAGGAAATTCGGCAAATTAGCGAGACAGTGCCGCTAATTATGCTAACTGCGCGTGATACCGAAAGCGATCAGGTTTTGGGGTTAGAGCTCGGCGCCGATGATTACGTCACCAAGCCATTTTCGCCGATTACATTAATTGCGCGGATTAAGGCTTTGCATCGGCGCGCCGAGGTTGGAGCCGAAGCTGGCGCGGAACAAGCAACGCCGGAAACTAAAGCAGACGGGTTTGATGTTGAAACCGATCACTTTAAACTCAGCACAAAGACTAGGGAAGCCTATTTGAACGGCAAACAGATCGAAGGGTTAACGCCCAAAGAATTTGATTTGTTGCATACCTTGTCCAAGAGTCCCAAACAGGTTTTCTCCCGCGAACAGCTACTGCAGCTGGTCTGGGACTATGAATACTATGGCGATGAACGAACCGTTGATGCGCATATCAAAAAATTACGTCAAAAAATTGAAAAAGTCGGTCCACAAATCATTCAAACAGTCTGGGGCGTTGGGTATAAGTTTGATGATTCGGGGCTTGATCAATGAAAATGCTTTATCAACAGCTAATCGGCTTTTTTTCGGTCATCATGGTGACGCTGGTGATCGTGTCGATTCTGTTTATTCGCTCAACCACCAATACGGTTTGGGAAAATGGGTTCAAACAACTTGAACAGTATACGGATGTTTTGAAAAATAACGCCGTTGATGAAAATACGTATGTCATCAATGCGCGGTTTATTCAGAATGCCGAAGAAATTTTGAGTGATCAGCATGTTCATTTTGTTATTTATGATGCGAATAACGTTGCAAAATATCCCGTTTCGCAAAAGGGCCGGATGACTGCGATTAAAGCGAGTTATTGGAAAAAGTTGAAGCAGGGATCAGCAGTGGCAGTGCCGGAAATGATGACGAATCCGATTAGCGGTAGCGCACAAAGCATGACGATTTATTATCAGCCGGTTTTCTTAAGTGAAAAACTGTTATTTGTCATTGCTGCATTTGCGCCGGTAGAGCAGATCCAAAGTTCGATTAACAAAACCGAACACAATTTGTTGATCGCATTTGTGCTATCAACATTGGCAGCTTTCATCATTAGTTACTTCATTGCTTCTTATCAGGTTCGTCGCATTAATCAGTTACGTCAGGCGACGCATCAGGTTGCGGAAGGTAATTATGACGTGACCGTTAAGATGAAAAGCCGCAGCCATGATGAAGTGGCCGAATTAGCGGATGATTTTCGCGATATGGTGAACTCGTTAAAAGCAAGCCAACAGGAAATCCAACGGCAAGAAGATCGCCGGCGTCAGTTCATGGCGGATGCAGCACACGAAATGCGCACCCCGCTGACAACGATTAATGGCTTGTTGGAAGGGTTGGCTTACGATGCGATCCCTGAAGAAAGCAAAGGGAAAAGTATCGAATTGATGCGCAATGAAACGAATCGATTGATTAGATTGGTCAATGAGAACCTTGATTACGAAAAGATTCGTACCAATCAGATTCTTTTAAGCAAGCACACGTTTAATGCCCGCAAAGATCTTGATAACATTACCGAGCAGCTAACGCAAAAGGCCGAAGAAGCAGGCGATACCATTACGATTAAAGCGCCAGCCCAATTACCGACCTACGCTGACCATGATCGGTTTGTCCAGATTCTGTTTAACATTGTCCAAAACGCGGTTCAATTCACCAAAAACGGGCAGATTACAATTGGCGGTAAATTAGGGTATCACCAAACCGAATTTACCGTCAGTGATACCGGTATCGGCATGTCCAAAGATCAAATGAAGAATATCTGGGAACGCTATTACAAAGCCGACCCATCACGCAAAAATACGAAATACGGAGAATCCGGTCTTGGTATGGCCATTGTTCATCAATTGATGGGCTTACATGGCGGAACGATTGAGGTGGATTCCAAGTTGGGTTCAGGAACGACCTTCACCTTAATCTTCCCGGATGAGGCGACGGCACCTAAACAAAAGCAGCCGGGAACAAAATCATCGTCAAGCACAACGTCATCGACAGCCGGTGCGCCCAAAGAAACTGACGCTGCATCAAACGACCATCCCAAGTCCGAGTAACAGTAGCTTTTCTGGACATGCGGGTGGATGGTGAAGCGTTAACAGGCGGTGATATGATTGTTGACGGGTAAAAGTAAATCACATTTATTGGGCGCCGATCCCAAAACGCCCCTCAAGCAGTGTGAAGCAAACAAATAAGCACTAAAAAGGAGACCCTTATGACCATCCGACGAATACAGCAGAGTGATTTTGCTGATGTAGACGCATTACTGCATACCGCGTTTAGCGCCAGTAAGCGCGGCTATCATGACGAAGCAGCGTTAGTAGCAGAATTGAGGCGAACCGCTGATTATGAAGCGGCTTTAGAAGTCGTTGCCATGATTGATGGACATTTAGTCGGCTATGGGCTCATGACGGCGGCAACGATTACACCTGATGCGCATATGAACGGAGTAGCACTTTGGCCGTTAGCAGTCGCACCGGCGTATCAAGGGAGCGGTTTAGGCATGGCCATTGTCTCTGAGCTTGATATGCGGGCAACCGATCTACGCCGCGATTTTGTCAGTGCGATTGGTGATCGTCAATTCTTCGGCCGGTTCGGATTTCGTAAAGCAGCCGCCTACAAACTTGAACCGCCGTTTTCAATCGTTGCCGAAGATCATCTCATTAAGGAACTCGTGCCCGGTGTTCTAGCCAGTGTGCACGGAAAAGTCAATTATGCACGCCCATTTCTTGCCAAAATGCCGAACTAGACAAATTAATTGAATCCGTTGATAAGTTGCAGGTTACTCTGCAGCTTATTTTGCTGGTCGTTGCCTTCAAACATTACTTTTCTTTGTGGTGGGCTGATTGATGTGCCTTATGTAAGGTGCCGATACACAGGCCGCCACTGACCAAAGCACCGCCCATTAGTGTGTTGTCAGTGACATGTGGCCAGTATTCTACAAAGATGACGAAACCAATGATAATGACTGCTGTTAATAGTTGCCATGACAGATGATAGGGTTGCCGTGCCTTCATTTAAAAGCCTTCTTTTTTGGGTCTTAACTAACTGATTGTGTTTCGAAACTAGCAGGTGTGGAGTCCTGACGCGTGGAAATTTTCCAACCTTTACACGCAGGTTTCTACGCCCGTCAATAGCATCATATTTTCTTAATAAAAAGTCACCATCAGCCTACTGCAAAAATCCTTGAGTTTAAAGCCCTTACCTGTGAGTTGCTGTGATGATCGTTGCATATGTGTCAATTTAACGATTGATTCGGTTGATGATTCATGGCCTGGCGAAATCTTTTAAACGACAGGGTTTATTAGGTGTCACAACATGTCAAGTCGGTTACAGTTTAACGATTACTTTGCAGAAGTGACAATGACTGTTACAATATGAACATATTCAAACGGCTATCAGGTAGTTCGTAAGGTGTGGTGGCTGTCAATTATTTTGGGGGGATTTTGCGTGAAGCAGTTTTATATTGTTGACAGTTCAATTCTTCCAGACGTGGTTGGCAAAGTGATTGCCGCACGAACCTTACTCCAAAATGGTGAAGTTAAACAGGTCAGCGAGGCAGTTAAGCAAGTTGGTATTTCTCGCGGCACCTATTACAAGTACAAAGATTATGTTTTCCTGCCTGATCATGAAATGGCATCGCGAAAGGCAGTCATTTCATTAATGCTCCATCACGATCGCGGTATTTTGTCAGAGGTTTTGACGGTCATATCGCATGCACAGGCCAGCATCGTGACGATTAACCAGAATATTCCAATCCATAATTGGGCTAGTGTTGTGATCTCATTTGATATTTCGGCACTGCAAGGGACCATTGATGATTTAGTAACCAAACTTGGCGATATTCGCGGCGTCAGTGATGTTCATCTGATTTCGGTAGAATAAGCGGCATGTTTTTTTGGAGGCTTTATGAAAATCGCATTTAAATTATTGCTCTGGGTGTTAGTAGCCGGAGTTGCTTTATTTCCGGCGCTATTATTGATTTTGTTTGTCATTGGCCTGAGCGTTGTTATTTCGGGTGCTTTGGCAGTCAGTGCCGTTGGTTTTGTAATGGGCACTATTTTTGTTGCATTGGTAGGGTTGGGCATTATGATTCCAAGTGTCCTGCTCATTATTCGATTTATGACTTTCCGGACAGTTAATGCCCGATTTCAGCGCGGCGGTGAACGCTTAGTCCTTCCGGTGAGGGTTCATTTAACTGGGCGCGCGATCTACCATGCTATTTATGAAAATTACAAAGCTGGGCGTCGTCAGGGAAAACATGTTTTTCAAGCGTGGAGTTTTGGTTTAGAGACGTATTTTCATGAAGATCTTCAAGCGTATCTGGCAGACCAGATTCTCGCGCAACACGGTCCGGAGATGGCAGAGGCTTTTGTCTTAGATAAACGTCATTCATATACCATTGCTTATTAACAAATAATCGAAGGTAAGTTCACCGTTTTAGGATGTTCTCGAAACCGGAAATAGCATGTTTAAAAAATTGGCCTTAGCGTTTAACAATTTCAGTTGCGCTAAGGTCTTTTTTCAGCTAATGGGTCCAGTAAAACGAAGCACTAAACCTTGGCACCGTTACCAATCGGCATGATAAAAAGTGTCGGATCGCTTAATTGGGCCACGTTTCGTCTGCACGTGGACGTCGTTGAATGAGTCGATTGGTTCGCGGCCAACGCAGTTCCTCGAAACCGATGAATTCAATGGTTAGGCGGGTCTGTTGCCGCAGTAAGCCGATAAAAAGCTCTAATTGCGCCAAATCATAGTTGTGTAGGCTGTGCAAGGGGATGGAACGCAGGCGTTGATCTTTTGGTTGGATGTTAAAAAAGAAGTTAAATGCCGGCGTGTAGGTCTGGTTGACAAGTGAAATCCAGTACCGTGTCTTCCGGCGCCGTTTAAATAACGGGGTCAATCGTTCCATGATAATCTTGAGATCGTTAGTCATAGCTATTGCCACCATTATGGCCTCCTACAAGTGATGCGCGCTGAATGGCGGTACCGCCGTGCATGGCGCTTTTGGCGTAGACGAGTGCTTTAAAGCCGAATCGATTGCGGATCGCATCAAGCGTTCGTTCCAAGTTTGTTGCCTTGATTTGCTGATCGATCGGTTCAAAAAAATTGAGTTGTTCGCCGGTGTCCGGGGCCAAGCGGGAGGTGTAGACTGCCACATTACGAACGACTTCGCCATGCCAGTTATCGCGAAAAATTTCGCGTAAAGTCGTCACGATATCTGAGTCGCGATTCGTTGGTAGCATTCGTTTAGCTTGTGAAAACCCAGTGCGACCGTCTGCTTGGCTCTCAGCGTATGAAAAGCCAATTCCAAGTGTGATTTCACCGGCCCGTTTGCGGTGATGACGCAAGCGGGCGGCCACTTGTTCGCCGATTTCCTTAATCACAATTTCGATTTCGAACTGATTACGATAATCGCGTGGCAGCACTTGAGAATTACCGATACTTGGCTGGCGCGTGACGATCCGTTGACTAATCTTGGTGCGATCAATGCCCCATGCGGTCGCAAAAAGCTGCGTGCCAAGAATGCCCAGCTCTTGTTTTAAGGCGTACGGATTGGCGTGAGCAAGTTCATACATACTTGTGATGCCCATTCGTGCTAGATGTGCGGCGGTACGGTGACCGATGCTCCAGACATCCGTCATATTCTTGATTCGCCAGATAGTTTCAGGCACCGTTGCATATGTAATTTCGCCGAGCAAATCGGAATTGTGCTTAGCGTATACATCCAGCGCAATTTTGGCTTGCACGGGATTTTCACCCATACCGACAGTGGTGCGCAAACCCAACTGTTGCTGAACCGTTGCCTGAATTAACTTGGCAACGGCGCGTGGGGTCTTGCCAAAAAGTCGCCAAGTATGGGTTAAATCGAGAATGGATTCATCAATCGAGTATGGCCATAAATCTTCATCGGCAACGAACTGACGAAAAATGTCATTGATAGCCAGATTCTTCTTAATGTAAAGGTTCATACGCGGGGGCACGACAATTAAATGTGGTTCATTAGGTAAATCGCGTTGCCGGCTGACGTTACTCTTGAGACCATACATTTTTTTGGCCATTGGCGATGTGGCTAAAATTAAACCGCCGTTCGTATTTTCCTGTTCGGACATCACCACGAGGACGGTTTTGAGTGGATCAAGTCCACGCTCGATGCTTTCAACCGATGCATAGAAGGACTTGTTGTCGATCAAAAAAATGACGCGATGCGGTTCATGCGAATAGTCATAGCGCATATCAATCACCTCTGTGGCTATTATACGAACGTATGTTTGCAAAGGCAAGTTATTTTCTGCTTACGTTGACAATGCACAAATAAAAAATCCACGCTGCCTGAAAAAAGACACCGTGGATCAAAAGTTTATCGGTTGAAACTATTAACTGACTAACGCATGCAGCCACCCATATGCCAGGATGAAGCCCAAGATGTAAAACCGTGCATCATGGTATCAGGGGCAATGGCTGTCCAGCCGTGGGTAACGAATGCTAAAACGAATAAGGCGGTAAAGATTGCTGCGATAACACTCAAAGTAACGATTAAAGGCCGCCATTTTTCCGATAACATCATACTTCGCCTCCTGCTATTGAATGTTAACTTCTGCCATTAGTATAGCACCATGAACTTAATAGCCAAGTTAAGCTGCAGGCAACACCGTCGTTCAGCATGATCGAAACGTGAATCAATCACGCTCCCATTTGATCTTGAGGTTGGTTTCGATTAAGTCGCCATCATCGAGTGCAAATGGTTCAACCACGCTGGTGCCATCTGGTTTCGTGAATTTGATGTTTAAAATATTATCATCGCGGTAAACCACCTCCCAAGTACCGTTGCTTGGGGTGTTGTTGTTAGTTGCTGTGTATGTGCCATCGCTATTGAAATTGAACGTTGCCCGATCGCCGGATTCCCACCGGCCAACAATGCCGCTGGTTGAGTGATTATCGTTGCGTTTTGAAGTGTCAGATGGGTAGGTGCGGTTGGTTTTGGTCACGCCATTGTCGTCATAGTCATCATCATCGTCGTCATCAGTGTCACGACTTGTTTGTGAAGCCTGTGACGATGACGAGGCGGTGTTGGACGAGGCAGCTGCTGCGTCTAAAGTGAGTGCAGCGGCTTGGCCTTTCAGGGGAACGATCACGTCGCGGGTGAAATCTTTGGTAGCACCGTCATGCGTGCCGCTAAGCTTGAGGGTATAGCGGCCCGGAAGTTGATTGTTGATCGTGTATTGACCATTATGATTGGCAGCTTGCACCGGCGTATGATTCAATGTTAATGCCGCGTTTTTAAGGTTGGTCTGTACGGTTACCGCGGTGGTTCCTAGCTTAACTTTATACTTAGGGAAAAACAGCATTTCTTGGCCTTGCTTGACCACCTGAACCATGCCGCTGGTGGACTTAGCCCGAATCATGGTATTTAAAAGGCTGCGATAATGGCGATCCTCAATGAGTTGGGCCAGTGGTTTGAGGTCATCTTCATGCAAAGGCGTTCCATCGCTGGCAACGGCAACTTCTGCCATATCATCAGCATCGCCGCTTGTCATTTCTTCGGCAAGCTCGGCAACTTGCCGGTCTTGACTATAATAGGCGGCGCCGGCTAAATAGGTACACCCTGCTATTAAGATGACGACAATCCCGACAATCCATGGCCAGCGCCGATGTGAGTGTGGCGTATGCCGGGTTGGCGCTGGTGCTGTTGCAGTTGTTGATGCAGGGGTCGTCGGCGGCTGCGGCGTGGATGCTTCGGTTTCGCTTGTTTGTTGCGCTTGCAGGCGGGCTGACCGTAAATCAAAGCCGCAGTTTGGGCAAAAGTCATCGTCCGGTTTAATCGGTTGACCACAGTTAGGGCAGAATTTTAACGGTGTTTGCATGTATCATTCCTGCTATATAAAATGTGGAAGAATGTCTCTTTGACACCAATAAAGGTTCTATATATTTCCTTTCTTGATTGACATTCAGCATCTCATTTAGTCCCGTTAACAGCGGTATTCCCACTCTGAAATAATTCATCATGACAGTGACCGCCTCTTGAACTTTTAGGGTATAGCCTACCCCGGTACTTTTGATTTCGCATAATCGATCAGGTTATCAACTGCATTTTCATCACGTCGCATCTTGGCTCCGCATTGGTAGCAAATGTAATCATCATGTCCAGTGTGGTATTTGGCATTACCGTGCAAAGTAAGTTTCTCTTCACCGGTTTTGATATAACCACATTTTGAACACCGTTGCGTACTCGGAAACATTGGATCGGCAAGAATTAAAGTACTGCCGTGCCAATCCGCTTTGTATTGCATCATGATTTTGAATTTACCAAACATTGAACGATGCAGGTTTTTAGCAAGACGACGATTCATGCGCATGTGCTGATTATCCAAGTCTTCTATCCCAATTAGATCGTGATCAACAACTAGCTTGGTCGTAAATTTGTTTAACAAATCCATTTGTATCCGTTCAACGCGTTGATAGTTTCGCTTCAACTTGGTTCTCGTTGCGCGATAGGCCGCCGAATTAAAGTGCTTTGGATTTGTTGTTCGCTTACGGGCAAGCTGTTTTTGGTAGTGAGTGATACGAGCGTAAAGTGCTGGTAGCGAAGCAGGTAGTGTTGGCTGAATGGCATAACCTGATGGGGTTTTGTAGTCGAACTTGCCCACATTGACGTCAACGGCAGTAACCCGGCGAATGGTTCGTTTTTCAACCATGACTGTGGCTTCAATAGACAACGATGCATAGTAGCCATCTGCGTCTTGAACGATGCAAACCTGCTTGATTTCACCCTGCCATCGTGGCTGTTCAGCCATTTTAATGTCATACCAGAGTTTGGTGCCACGTGGCTGATCCAAACGAAGCTTGCCATTGACTATCTGAGCACGATCCGTTTTAAAAGTTTTACGTGAGCGCTTTTTCGACTTCCACTTAGGCTTGTCATGATTGGGCATTTTAGGATTCAAATAGTTTGCCCACGCCTTACTTAAATCATTCACGGCAAGCTGTAAAACGCGCGCCGATCGTTCAAACTGCCAATCTGCTTTGTTCGCAACCAGTTCATCACGAACTTTTCGCTCATTAGGCCGTATCGACTTATCCATCATGACTAAAGAGGCGTCATACATGTCATTCCAGATTTCCAGCCCTTGGTTCCAAACGAAACGGCGATAATCAAACAATTTTTCTAATTCTTTACGCATCGTTGCATTGGGATAAAGTTTGATCTTATGCGTTTTAATCAAAAGTGTTCACCTCCCTTCAAGTTAACTAAAGGACTTACTTCAAAAATGGATCGTCTTCAAGCTTTCCTTGTATTGACGTAAGCCGGATAACCGACGCGAAAATACGTGAATCATACTAATTAAGTCTTCAGTTAGCTCTCCCTGAGGTGATAGACCAGGATGATTCAACCCCACAAGCTGTGTGGTTGAATCTTTGGGGTTTGGCGCTCAAACCAATCATAGCCAAAACGCACGCAACTGGTCGATGTTTCTTTGACTCATCAGCATGACCAATACAGGCTAGGTGTTGATCTTCTGTGTCATAACATCGATTAGTCGGTGCTATGTGGGCTTTGAACTTTCTAGACTTATCCCACTTCTGCAGTGACACCGAGGCGTTTAGCCATTTTGTCTGGTTTGAGCATATGAGCATCTTCCACTTAATTATCGTGCTCATAACATATCATATTACGCTACATTGTTGCATTTCTTTATCTGCTGTTAATCACCTCCAAAGTTTTAATGAGCTGGGCAGCAATTTGATCATGGCCGCGTTGATTAGGGTGGAACGTATCCCGGGGACCATTGGCAGTGAAATCCGGAATGACAGTGCCAGCCGGTCCGGTGACATCATCATGACCTTGCCAGATGGTTGCCAAGTCAACGACCGGTACCTGGTAGGTTTGCCCCACCGCTTTAACAACGGCATCGAATTTCAAGTCGGCATTAACGTAGGGCCCTTGATTTGGTGACCAGGTTGTCATGAGGATCAGTTGTGCCGATGTTTCTTTTTGCAACGTGGTGACAATGGTTGTCAGTGCTTGTTGATAGGCAGCGAGCGCAGTTGAGGTTGCGCCACCGACAGCATCATTGGTGCCAAATTCAATAGTGACCACATCCGGATGCTGGGCAACGAGCTGCGGTAAAGCAGGGACGCCCAAGTTAGTAGCCGTTTTTCCCACTTCCGCAATGCCGGCTTCGGTGACAGTTTTGCCAGTTAATTGGGCTAGCTGCCGAGCAAAAAGCGACGTAAAGCGGCTGGCTTTTTTATCGGCAAAAAGGCCAACTGAAAGACTGTCGCCAAAAGGAGCATAAACTAACTGTGCTTTACTTTTGGCCTTCAATTGCGCCAGTCGGGTCGGGCGCGGCGGCGTTGAAGCGGCGCTGGCCTGCCGACTGCGAACTGGCGCAGAGGAGCGGCTTGACTTAGCAGCTTGCCGCGAAACCCCACAGCCAGCCGCTAGTAACAATAGTAAAACACCCAATCCCAACCAAATCTTTTTCATCCCAATACCTTTCTTGAATCGACTGATGACATGCTGGTTATAAATGGTCTTTAGCTAACAAATCGGGTATTGCGCGCTTTCCAATCTTCTAGCTTGATAAAGACCCAGAAACTGTAAATGCCAAGCGTGATGATCGATAGCAGCAGCCACTTAATCCAATTGCCAAATAAACCGACAGCGGAACCGTAAAAATGCATCCGATGGCCTTCAATTACGGTATGGTTGATTTTCCAGCCATATAACATAGTCAACGCCCAAGGATAGCAGATGCCTAGCGTAGCGATCGTAATCACCGAACCGAGAATCGCCCAGCCAATATAGGCCAATAAGCCGCCATCGAAAAAAGAATTTCGTCCATTTCTCATTTCCATAATCGTTACATCCTCCAACTTCTTTACTTAAGTGTATCAGAGTCGTCAGGCAACGCAATGAATATGCGTTGTAGTGGTAACGCGTTCATCAGTGCAGGGATCTGTATGTAAGTAAGGACTTTGGTCGTAATGGTCAAAGCCCGGCCATCCGCTCAAGGCCACTAGTTCACCTTTACGCCCATAACGCGCTCCCCGGCGCAGGAGTCTGCGTGTAAGGACCTTGGGCGCAATGACCAAGACCGGGTCATCACGCCCAAGGCCGCTTACACTCCGACTCCTAACCGCGCCGGCTCGCGCTCACTTTCATGATTGTCTCGCTCACGCTTAACGCCAAAGTTTGGTACAATAGGTCAAGGAATTTTTCACTTGGCTTTTCTGAAAGGACGATTCGTTAAATGGTAATGGATGCCGCATTAAAGGGTATGAATGATAAGCAGGCAGAGGCGGTGTTAGCCACTGAAGGACCGGTTTTGATTATGGCAGGGGCCGGTTCTGGCAAGACGCGGGTATTGACCCACCGAATTGCTTATTTAGTTGAAGAAAAAAACGTTAATCCATGGAACATTCTTGCCATTACGTTTACGAACAAGGCTGCGCGGGAAATGCGGGAACGGGTGGGTAAACTGGTCGATCCTGAAATTGCCCGCGATATTTGGGTTTCAACGTTCCACGCATTATGTGTTCGTATTTTGCGGCGCGACATTGACAAACTCGGTTACAATCGGGCGTTTACGATTGCTGATCCAGCCGAACAACTCACCTTGGTTAAGCACATTTTGGCCGACTTTAATCTGGATCCCAAGCGTTATGATCCTAAGTCGATTCTTGGCGCGATTTCGGGTGCCAAAAACGAACTAATCGACCCGCAAACTTATTCAGACGAGCAGGCTAACAGTCCCTTTACCAAGACTGTGGCGCAAGTCTACGCGGAATATCAAAAACGCCTGCGCAGTGATCAAGCACTGGACTTTGATGATCTCATCATGCAGACCATTGTGTTATTTGAAAAGGATCCCGAAACGCTCGGCTTTTACCAGCGCAAATTCCGGTATATTCACGTTGATGAGTATCAGGATACGAACGAAGCCCAATATCGCCTCGTGCATATGCTGGCGGAAGGGTATCACAATCTGTGCGTGGTCGGGGATGCCGATCAGAGTATTTACGGTTGGCGCGGCGCTAATATGCAAAACATTCTGGACTTTAAAAAGGATTACCCTAAAGCCCATGTCATTTTGCTTGAGCAGAATTATCGCTCAACCAAGACAATCCTGAGTGCTGCCAATGATGTGATTAAAAACAACTTGAATCGCCAGGCCAAAACGTTATGGACGGAAAATGCCACCGGCGACAAGATCACGTATTATCGGGCTCAAAGCGAAACCGATGAAGCCATTTTTGTGATTCGCCGCATTGAAGCGGAAATGGCAGAACATCACCGCAAGTACGGGGACTTTGCGATTTTATATCGGACAAACGCCCAATCCCGTGCGATTGAAGAAGCGTTCGTGAAGTCCAACATTCCTTATAAAATGGTGGGCGGACATAAATTCTATGATCGTAAGGAAATTCGCGATGCCTTGGCTTATTTCCGGTTGGTCGTCAATCCAGCTGATGATATGAGCTTTAACCGGATCGTTAATGAACCTAAGCGCGGGATTGGCAATACAAGTGTTGCTAAACTGGAAGCCTTTGCTAATCAGCATGATTGGTCACTCTTGGAAGCAGCGGCAAATGCTGAGCTTAGTCCGATTTCAGGTAAAGCCCGCGGCAATCTAGCCCAATTCGGTAAAATGATTCAACGACTTGGTCAGCGGCGGAAAGATTTGAACGTTACGGAAATGATGCAGGCAATTCTGGATGATAGCGGTTATTTAGGGACGTTACGTGCCGCCAACACCTTGGAAGCCGAGACCCGGGTTGAAAACCTTGAAGAACTTTTATCGGTGACCCAAGGATTTGATGAGCGCTACCAGCCGGAAACTGAAGACAGTGATATTTTTGTCGACTTTTTAGCTGAATTGGCGCTGTTGTCTGATCAAGATGAAGTTGAAGAAGATGCTCAGGAAGTGACGTTGATGACGTTACATGCGGCTAAAGGGCTGGAATTTCCAGTGGTCTTTCTGGTGGGCATGGAAGAAGGGCTTTTCCCGTTGAGTCGCGCGGCCATGGATGAAGGCGAGCTTGAAGAAGAGCGGCGGTTGGCTTACGTCGGGATCACCCGAGCAAAACAAAAGTTATATTTGACCAATGCCTATGCCCGGATGTTGTATGGCCAGCGTCAAAATAATCCGGCGAGCCGTTTTATTGAAGAAATTGATCCTGAATTGCTTGATATTTCCGGTGCTGCCCAGCCGAAAAGTGATATACCGTTCATCAACCGCACCGATCGCGCCTTTAGTTCGCCTTATAGCCGTCATCCTGAAACCACCGGGACGCCGGTAACCGTTAAACCGGCTCCAACCACTGGTGCCGGTAAGACAAGCTGGGAAGCCGGCGATAAAGTCGAACACCGTAAATGGGGAATCGGTACCGTGGTCAAAGTAACCGGCACCGGTGACGATCAGGAACTTGATATAGCCTTTAAAGCGATGGGGATTAAACGGTTATTAGCTGCGTTTGCCCCGATTAAAAAAGTTGAAGCTTAACGATGCATGAAAGGTTGTTAACCGCGTAGTGAATAAGGAGGTTCGCCGTGTTAAGTAAACCAGCTGCTCAATTTACACTTGAAGAAGCCGAAGCCGAGGTTGCCAAGCTTCGAAAACAGTTAAATCAATGGCGCTTGGAGTATTACACCAAAGACGCTCCAACGGTCACAGATAATGTTTATGATGATCATTATCGTGACTTGCAAGCGTTAGAAGCCGCTTTTCCAAAACTGGTGACGCCTGATTCACCGACGCAGCAAGTTGGCGATGTCATTAATTCGGATTTTGCCAAAGTTCAGCACCCGATTCCCATGCTTTCAATGGGCGATGTCTTTTCATTTGAAGAACTTAGCGAATGGGATGCGCGGATGCAGGCTAATGTGGGGCATGCGGTTGATTACAATGTTGAATTGAAGATTGACGGCCTTGCTTTATCGCTTATTTATGAAAATGGCCGCTTAGTGCAAGGCTCCACCCGTGGCGATGGTAATATCGGCGAAGATGTGACGAAAAATGTTTTAACCATTGCTTCGGTGCCTAAGACTTTGAAGCGGCCACTATCGCTTGAAGTGCGCGGTGAGTGCTATATGCCTAAAGCTGCGTTTGCCAAATTAAATGCACGCAAGGAGGCAGATGGGGACACACCATTTGCCAACCCGCGTAATGCCGCGGCCGGCTCGCTGCGACAGCTCAACCCTAAAATCACTGCCGGGCGTGAATTGGATACGTTTATTTACACGTTAATTGACGCCGATCGGTTTAATGTCAAAACCCAGCATGAGGCGATCGCATTTATGCAGGATCTTGGGTTCACAACCAATCCAAGTTCCGAAGTGGCTAGCGATATGCAAGCGATCGATGCTTATATCACGAAATACACCAGTGATCGGGATGCTTTGCCGTATGGAATCGATGGGATTGTGCTAAAGGTCAATGACTTGGCTTTGCAGGCCCAACTCGGAAACACCGTCAAAGTACCGCGGTGGGAAATTGCCTATAAGTTTCCCCCGGAAGAAGCCAAAACGGTGATTCACGATATCGTGTGGACGGTGGGTCGAACCGGGGTCGTGACGCCGACTGCGGTGATGGATCCGGTTCAGTTGGCTGGGACAACGGTCGCACGGGCAACGTTGCACAATGCCGACATGATTCGGGATAAGGATATCCGCATCGGCGACACTGTCATGTTGCATAAAGCCGGCGATATTATCCCGGAAGTTTCACGCGTACTGGTTAAAAAACGGCCAGCCAATACCCCACCAGCGCCGATTCCGGAAAAATGCCCATCATGCGGCCAAAAACTGGTTCACCTTGATGATGAAGTGGCGTTACGCTGCATCAATCCGATGTGCCCGGCGCAAGTACAAGAACAGTTGACCCATTTTGCCTCGCGTAATGCAATGAATATTGATGGATTAGGTCCGAAAATCATTGCTCAACTCCAGGCTAAGAAGCTCGTGACGGATGTCGCCGATCTTTATCGACTCACGGCCACTGACTTGGAAAAGCTGGATAAGTTCAAAGAAAAATCAATTAATAATTTGTTAAATGCGATTAATAATAGTCGGCAAAATTCTGTCGAACGCCTAATCTTTGGGTTGGGCATTCGCCATGTCGGGGGCAAAGCGGCACGTATTCTGGCCGAGCATTTTGGCAGTTTGGATGAGCTCATGGCAGCCGACCAAGACCAAGTTGCGGCAATTCCGAATATCGGGCCAACCATTGCCGAAGCGGTTGTCACCTATTTTAAAACGGATACGGTGAAGAAATTGGTTGAACAATTGCGCTCTGCCGGTGTCAATCTGCGTTATACCGGTCCAACCCGTCCGGCAGTAAGCGATAGTTTTGTTTCTGGCAAGACCGTGGTGATCACCGGCAAGTTTGCCGAGTTCTCCCGTCCGGAATTGACGAAACGCTTAGAGCAGTTGGGTGCAAAAGTGACTGGTTCAGTGTCGAAGAAAACCGATCTCGTCATTGCCGGGGATGCAGCTGGTAGCAAACTGACCAAAGCACAGGATTTGAATGTTCCAATTATGGATGAGACAGCGTTGTTGACGAACTTGAAGAATTGAGGAACTTCATCAATGAAGAAATTTTTTACGTTAACCTTACTGACAGGCGCCATTGTGCTGTTGGCGGCGTGCGGCAAGCTAAATCTTGACAGCGGCAGCAGTAGCACCGGTGGAACCAAAACCGGCAGCTACCAAACGACTGGAACGGTTGATAATAGCATGTACCAAGGCGTGATCAAGAATGGCCGCTATCAGACCAGCAGTGCACGTGGTTTGATGCTGCAACAAAACGATCAAGGCGAAAATACTTTTAACATCAAGAGTATGGAAAGTGGCTTGGAGAGTTTGGCCAAAGCCCAATTTTCAACGGATAAATATTCGTTTGAAGAAGGACAGTTATTGAGCACGGCAACAGCAAGAAGCTGGCTTAAGCGGGAGTCAAAGAGCAATCCCGATGGCTTAAATCCGGTTGATAACGGGAAGAAAGATCCTGATACCCGTAATCCGATGTATCTACAGCAGATTCTGGAACAGGACTTCATGGTGCAAGACGGCAACAGCATGAAACTAGGCGGGATTGCGATTGCGCTTGGCATGAATCAGGTCGATTACTACACCAAGACCGAATATGGCGCGCAATATCAAACCGAAATTTCCGAAGCAACGCTGAAGAAACAAGGCGAGGCCATGGCAGCAAAAGTTGTCGCGCGACTACGCAAAATGGAAAAGGTGCCGAGTGATGTACCGATTTTGGTAGGTATTTACAAAAACGCCGAACAAGATAGTCTGGTTGGCGGCGTTTATGTCGAACACGCGACCAGCAAGAGTGGAACGGATCTCGGTTCTTGGAAGAAACTTAATCAGCAAAATGAACTTCTGCCGGTTGTCAGTGATCATAAAGCGATTAACAGTACAGTTGCCAATGACTTTTCGAGTTTTACAAATCAGGTGAAAGGCTTCTTCCCGACCTTAGCAGGGATCACGGCTCAGGCGCATTATGAAGATGGCAATTTAAGCGGCATGAAGATTACCGTTAACACTCAGTTCTATGGCTTGACGGAAATTCAAAGTTTCACGCAGTACATTTCAACTGCCGCCAATAAGTATTTGCCATCCGGTGTGCCAATTGAAATTACCATTCAAAGTACCCAAGGCATCCAGGCATTTGTCTCGCGAAGTTCTGGGGACAAAGGCTTTTATACGCATGTATTTGGAAGTTATTAAAGAAAACTATGGTAAACTACGAATGATAATGAAAATGAAAGCGGGGATAGCATGATTTCAAAAGACAGTGTGGCACACGTGGCCAGTCTGGCTAAGCTGCAATTTTCCGAAGCCGATTTGGAGAAGTATACCGGTCAGCTTTCTGAAATTTTGGATATGGTTGAACAATTGGAAAGTGTTTCAACCAAGGATGTACCAGTCACCACCCAAAGCATTCATCTTGAGAACGTGATGCGTCCGGATGTTGCTAAGCCGAGCGAACCAGTCGCCGAATTGCTCAAGAACGTTCCGACTAAAAAAGGAACCTATATTCAAGTGCCGGCGATTATTGACAAGGAGGAGGACTAGGGCGTGGATTATTTTAAAACGAATCTTGATCAACTTCATGAACAGTTACGTTCTGGCAAGCTGACCAGTCGCCAGTTGGTTGATGAGACGCTGGCTGGTATCGATAAAATCGATCCGGAAGTGGCCGCTTTCCTTGCCATAAATGCGGACGGTGCCAAGAAGCAGGCAGCCGCAATTGACGAAGCCGGCATTGCCGATGATCAGCCGTTATCCGGGGTGCCGATCGCGATTAAAGATAACATCGTGACTAAAGGCGTTGTGACAACTGCCGCTTCGAAAATTCTGGAAAACTTTAATCCCATTTATGATGCAACGGTAATGCAGAAGCTGGCCGCTGCCGGTGCGATTAATGTGGGTAAAACCAATCTGGATGAATTTGCGATGGGATCTTCAACTGAAAACTCTGCTTTCAAAACGACTAAAAATGCTTGGGATCACAGCCGCGTTCCCGGTGGCTCTTCAGGTGGATCAGCAGCGGCTGTGGCGGCCGGTGAAGTGATTGCCGCTTTGGGTAGTGACACGGGTGGTTCGATTCGCCAGCCTGCTGCTTTCAACGGCATTGTCGGCTTTAAACCAACTTATGGCCGGGTTTCCCGGTGGGGGCTCATCGCGTTTAGTTCCAGTCTGGATCAGATTGGGACTTTGACGCGCGGGGTTAAAGATGCCGCTCAGATTCTGAATGTGATTGCCGGACATGATGAACGCGACAGCACCACTGCCGATACGCCGGTACCGGACTTCACGGCCAAGATTGGACAATCGATCAAAGGCATGAAGATTGCGTTGCCTAAAGAATATCTGGGCAAAGGGGTTGACCCTGAAGTGGCAGCTAAAATCAAAGCTGCAGCTAAGCAACTTGAAGCTTTAGGCGCAACCGTGTCAGAAGTTTCCTTGCCACACACCCAATATGCCGTACCGTCTTATTACATCATCGCCAGTTCTGAAGCCAGTTCCAACTTACAACGTTTTGACGGGATTCGTTACGGTTTCCGTGCCAAAGATGTCCACAACATTGAAGATGTCTATGTTCGTTCCCGTTCCGAAGGCTTTGGACCCGAAGTAAAGCGGCGGATCATGTTAGGAACCTTCAGCTTGTCCGCTGGTTTTTATGACGCGTACTTCAAAAAAGCCGGTCAGGTCCGCACGTTAATCACTCGGGATTTTGAAGCTGTCTTCGAGGATTATGATTTAATCATTGGACCGACCACGCCAACTGTTGCCTTCAAGATTGGGGAAAAAGTCACCGATCCGGTTACCATGTACATGAATGATATTTTGACGATCCCGGTCAACTTAGCTGGCTTACCGGCTGCCTCTGTTCCGGCTGGATTTGTTGATGGTTTGCCTGTGGGCTTGCAACTGATTGGCAAACATTTCGATGAAAGTACGATCTTCCAAGTTGCCGCAGCTTTTGAAGCGCAAAACGACTACTTAGCACAGATCCCGGGAGGCAAGTAAGATGAATTTTGAAACGACAATCGGGCTTGAAGTCCACGTTGAATTAAAAACCAAATCCAAAATGTTCTCACCAGCGCCAGTCACTTACGGGCAAGAGCCGAATACCGAGACCAATGTCATTGACTGGGGCTTTCCGGGCGTTTTGCCAAGCATCAATCGCGGTGCGTACCAACTTGGCATCATGGTGGCCTTAGCGTTGCATGCAGATATCACTCGGCAGACGCATTTTGACCGTAAAAACTACTTCTATCCGGATAACCCCAAAGCTTACCAAATTACGCAAAGTGAAAAACCACTTGGCACTAACGGTTGGGTTGAAATTGAAGTCGATGGGAAGAAGAAAAAGGTCGGCATCGCGGAACTGCACGTTGAAGAAGATGCCGGCAAGAACCAGCATGAAGACGATGGCTATTCTTATGTCGACTTGAACCGGCAAGGCACGCCGTTGGTTGAAATCGTCTCCAAGCCGGATATCACAAGCCCGGAAGAAGCATACGCCTACCTTGAAACCCTGCGCCAAATCGTGCAGTTTACCGGCGCTTCCGATGTCAAGATGGAAGAAGGCTCCATGCGGGTCGACACCAACCTATCCGTTCGCCCAATCGGACAAAAGCATTTTGGAACGAAAACCGAAATTAAAAATTTAAACTCCTTTGTTCATGTTCGTGATGGTTTGGCATATGAAGAAAAGCGCCAGCAAGCAGTTTTACTTAGCGGCGGTGAAGTACGTCAGGAAACGCGGCGTTGGGATCCGGATACTAAAGAGACCATTTTGATGCGGGTTAAAGAAGGCGCCGATGACTATCGCTATTTCCCGGAACCGGATTTACCGCCAGTTACGGTTTCCCAGCAGTGGATTGATGAAGTGCAGGCAACGTTGCCACAGCCACCGGCAGAACGGCGTGAGCACTACATTAAGGACTGGGGCATTCCGGCCTATGATGCTGGCGTCTTGACGCAAACCAAGGAAATGTCTGACTTCTTCGAGGCCACCGTTGCCCAAGGTGCGGACGCCAAGCAAGCGTCTAACTGGTTAATGGGTGAAGTTTCCGGTTACCTCAATGCCAAACACACGGAGCTTGGTGACGTTGCGCTGACACCGGAACACTTAGCCGGCATGATCAAACTCATTGGCGATGGCACGATTTCCAGTAAAATGGCTAAGAAGGTCTTCAAGGAAATCATTCAGCATGACACCGATCCGGATCAGTGGGTTCACGAAAAAGGGCTGATTCAGCTTTCCGATCCGGCTAAGTTGACCCCGATCATTACCACGGTATTGGACAACAATCAGCAAAGTATCGATGACTTTAAAGCCGGGAAAGATCGTGCAATTGGCTTCCTGGTCGGGCAAATCATGAAGCAAACCCATGGTCAGGCAAACCCTAAAGTTGTCAATCAGATTTTGATGACAGAAATCAAAAAGCGTTAAAGGCATTTATTGAAAATTGTGGTACGGTATTCATTGACCACATACGATTGCAACCGATTGACGGCGGTCCGTGGTACACCATTGGGCCGCCGTTTTTCGGGTATTGGTCAGGTTAAGCATGCTTAGAATGTGATGACCTTAGACCACGTGAAAAGAACCCGCAAGTCAGTTGGATTTGGAATTGGCTTGTGCATTGAAGGAGCAGAGAGTCATGAGAAAACGGGCGCGCTTGATTTACAACCCGACATCCGGGAACGAAGGATTAAAACGTTTTGTTCCTGACATATTAAACATCATGGAACAGGCAGGCTATGAAAGCTCGGCCTTTCAAACAACGCCAAAGCCTTTTTCCGCGCGTGAAGAAGCAAAGCGGGCTACCGAAGCCGGCTTTGAGCTCATTGTGGCAGCAGGTGGCGATGGGACGATCAATGAAGTTGTCAATGGGATTGCGCCAGCTAAAAAGCGGCCTAAAATGGCGATTATCCCTGCCGGTACAACGAATGATTATGCGCGGGCACTGCGGATTTCCCGTGATGATCCGGTTGAAGCGGCACGGGTTATTTTAAAAGGGCAAACTTTGGCGATGGACATCGGTCAGGCAAACCATCATTATTTTATGAACATCGCAGCAGGTGGTTTGTTAAGCGAATTGACTTATTCGGTCCCATCCGAAGTCAAGTCTATTTTTGGGTATTTTGCTTATGTCATTAAGGGCGCCGAAATGTTACCAGCGGTCCGGACGATGCCGATGAAGCTTGAATATGATGGTGGTGTCTATGACGGGCCAGCCAGCATGTTCTTTCTTGGTTTGACCAATTCAGTGGGTGGGTTTGAACAAATTGTACCGGATGCCGAGTTGGGTGACGGTAAGTTCTCGCTGATTATAGTCAAGACTGCCAACATGGCCAATTTGTTGAAATTGATGGCGCTTGTCTTCAACGGTGGACGCCATGTTGACGATCCCAATATTGTCTATACCAAGACCAAAAAGTTGAAAGTCAAAACCAGCGGCCAAGACACGCTTAAGATTAACCTGGATGGCGAATATGGCGGCGATGCCCCGATGACTTTTGTTAATTTAAAGCAACATATCGCGATGTATGCTAATGTAGACGAGATCCCAACCAAGAATTTAGGGACGGATGCCCAGAAGCAAAGAGACTACATGGCAGAAGTCGAATCGATCTCCCACCGCGACATTGATGGCGATGGTCAAATCGGCGCACAAGATGAAAAGGATGACTAATTTGGCCCAACCAGCTGTTACCAAGAATCAGGATCTGGAAGTTACGATTGAGGATCTCACTTATGAAGGCATGGGCGTTGCGAAAGTCGCGGGTTTTCCGCTATTTATCGAAGACGCGCTACCTGGCGAAAAGATGCAGGTACATGTGCTTAAGACCCAGAAGCAATACGGTTTTGCCAAAGTGGTGAAGCGACTGACCGACTCGCCTGATCGCGTGGCCGGCGCTGATAGTACTTACATTCGCACCGGGATTGCTCCGTTGTCGATTTTGGCTTATTCAGCACAATTAAAATTCAAACAACATCAGATCCAGGAACTCTATAAAAAGGCCCACTTGGCGATCAAAGTGTTGCCAACAATCGGGATGAAGCACCCACTAGGCTATCGCAATAAAGCGCAAGTGCCAGTGCGGTTGGTTCGTGGCGAACTGCAGACTGGTTTTTATAAAAAACACAGCCATGACTTAGTGCCGATTGAGGACTTTCTGATTCAGGATCCTAAAATCGATCAGGCAATCGTTGTGGTTCGCGACTTGTTACGTAAATATCAGGTGCCGCCTTATGATGAACGTACGAACCGCGGCGTGATTCGTAATATCATGGTGCGGCGTGGGCAGGCAACGCACCAGATGATGATCGTGTTGGTGGCGCGCACATGGCAAGTGCCGCATCTGAATGATATTGTCGAAGAAATCACGTTGGCCATTCCGGAGGTCACAAGTGTGGTGGTTAACCTGAATGATAAACGTACCAATGTGATTCTCGGGCGTAAGTCAAAAACAATCTACGGCCGCGACTATCTTTTAGACAAACTATTAGGTAGTGAGTTTCAGATTTCGCCAGTCAGTTTTTATCAGGTTAATCCGATTCAAACTGAGGTGCTTTATACGAAAGCCATTGAAGCAGCGGCTCTAACCGGTAAGGAGACCGTGATTGATGCGTATTCTGGCATCGGGACGATTTCGTTAACCATGGCGCGGCACGCAAAACAGGTTTATGGTGTCGAAGTCGTTGAATCAGCGGTGCGCGATGCAAAGGCTAATGCAGCGCGTAATCACATCAAAAATGTGACGTTTGAGGTTGGCAAAGCAGAAGACGTCATGCAGAAGTGGAAGGACGCGGACCTGCCCGTTGATGTCCTAATGGTGGATCCGCCGCGCAAAGGCTTGGATAAAACCTTTATCGACGCGGTGGGGTATATGAAGCCGCCAAAGATGGTCTACATCTCCTGCAATCCCGCTACCCTAGCGCGTGACTTGCAGTTGCTGGCAGCGTTTGGTTATACAGCCAAAGAAACTCAGCCGGTGGATATGTTTCCACAAACGCAGCATATTGAAAGTATTACCGCGTTGACGTTGGGTTAAAGCATAGCGGGTTAAATCTGGGTTAATTGTGAGTATGTGCCAAGTATCGAGGTTGGTTCTATCATTCACAACTCCGAAATAAAGACGTACTATTTTTGAAGTGCCCCATAATTGTTAGACAGCTACTCTAACGATTGTGGGGCACTTCAGGATGGTGCGCTTATTTATATTTTGCGGCTTGACGGCAGAATCATGATAACCGCCTAAATATTTGCTCATTCAAGTTGCTATGTTTGGCTGGTTTCGATTATGATCAGTATCAGTGACACGAAATGGGGGAGAATGGTGCAGCACAAGACTTTGGCAATGAAGTGGTTGTTTTTGGGATCACTGATCACCAATACCGGCATTAGTTTGATTTGGCCGTTAACAACGATATACATGCATGAATATTTGGGTGAATCACTCACAGTGGCGGGAATCGTCCTTTTTTTGAATTCAATGTTTATGGTTATTGGCAACAGTCTCGGGGGCTGGTTGTTTGACCATTGGCAACCGTATGGAACGGTATTGGCGGGTATTTGTCTGAATCTTGGTGCAACCGGTTTGTTGATCTTTTTCCATGGCTGGCCGGCGTATCCGTTACTACTGGTTATTTCCGGTTTTGGTAGTGGGATTACGGCCACGGCGATTAATTCTTATGCCACGCGAATTCGCGACAAGCGCCCGAGTGTGGTGTTTAATATTTTGTATTTCACATCAAATCTAGGACTTGTGATCGGCACGCTGATTGTCGGATTTGTCTTGCCTTATGGGATTGCTATGGTGTTTGCATTGGCCGCGCTGCTATTTGCGGTCTTTTTAGTGGTCGCGATCTGGCATTATCGTATTGAAAAAGAAACTCCGACAGCCGCCGAACAGCCAGTCGCCCGCGGCAGTCGCAATCCGGCGCGCCCGCGGTTGATCATGCTGATGGTGACGTTGTTTGTGACGTGGTTAATGTATGAACAGTGGCAAAGCAATATTTCCGCCTTTATGTTAAGCGAAGGCCTCACAGTCAAGGACTACAGCTTTTTATGGACAGTTAATGCGCTGCTGATTGTTTTGTTCCAACCGGTTTTGACTGCGTTTGATCATTGGTTGTTGCAGCATATCCGGTTGCGGTTGATCGGTGGTTTTGTCTTATTTGCCGGTTCTTTTTTGATTTTGCTAAATGGTTCCGGGCAATATCTGACATTTATTGTCGCCATGGTGGTTTTGACTTTAGGCGAAATTCTGGCATTGCCGGCAGTTTCGACTTATGTCACTTTGTTTACGCCGCTTGCACAACAAGGGCGTTATCAAGGTTTGATTCAAGGCTTTGCGTCAGCGGGCCGGGCACTGGGGCCATTGTTAGGTGCAATGGTGATTGAAGGTACGCAAAGTTATCGGTTGTTGTTTGTCGGTGCCACCGGTTTGATTTTATTAGCGGTGTTGGGCTTTGCCTTTACGGTTCGCGAAAGTATTCCGGCACTGAATGATCCGTTACACCCAGCGGCTCATTAACCGCCAAATGATGCAAAAGTGGTTTTAGGTTTCATGCAATAGGCACGTGCAAAGGCACAGGGAAGGGGATTTTTTCTTGCACTATCGGTTGATTCTGAGTGATATTGATGGCACACTGCTTAATTCAAAACACGAGCTGACTGTCGGCGTTAAGCAAGCAATTCAGCATTACGTTGCTGCAGGCGGGACTTTTGTACTTGCTTCGGCGCGACCGCCTTTAGCCATGACTGCGCTCGCGCAACAAATGGGGTTGGCGGTGCCGCTTGTCAGTCTTAATGGTGCGGTCATTGCTCAGCCAACCGATGATAAGAAGCTAAAAGTGTTGGCAACGACGCCTTGGCCAACGGGAATTGCAGCCAAAGTTTATACCGCATTATCTAGCTTAACGCTGAGCTTGAATGTGTTCAGTGACACGCATTGGTATGTCGCTGATACGAGTCAGTGGACCCGGCAAGAAGCAGCGATCACCGGTTTTGCACCGGAAACAGTTCCGATTGAAACAGGGTTAGCAAACGGTCTGCCAGTGCATAAACTTTTATGTATGGGGGAGCCTGACGTGATCGATCGTGCTGAACAAATCGTTTTAGCCCATCCGGAATGGCAGTTGGTTGCCAGTCGGTCGAAGGCAACTTATCTGGAAATTGTCCGGCAAGGAGTGTCGAAAGAGGCGGCGTTAAAAACGCTCAGTCATTTATTTGACATTCCAATGACGGCAACGATGGCGCTCGGCGATGGTGAAAATGACCTGCCGATGTTGCAAGCAGCCGGCTTAGGAGTGACCTTGACTAATGCTTTGCCTCAGGTGTTAGATGTCATTAAAACAGTTGTACCTGATAATGATCATGATGGGGCAGCAGTCGCCATCAAGCAGTATGCAATGGGTGAAGGTTAATAAAAAAGCGAGTCGAATTCCTGATAATGGAAGTCGACTCGCTTTTTATTTTAGCCGAAATAGTTTCGTTTAAATCTAATCTTTTAAGTCAATAATTGCCTGTTCCAACTCCTGTTTCTGAGCTGCAGAGATTTCCGGATATTTTAGCGGCAAAGCGGTGACTTCGCGGTTGATGATTTGAGACACAACCAGTCGGGAGTACCACTTATCGTCTGACGGAATGACGTACCAAGGATTTGTTTTGGTGGCGGTGTGCTGAATGGCATCTTGATAAGCTTGCTGGTAATCATCCCAAAAGCGGCGTTCGTGAATATCCGCCAATGAGAACTTCCAATTCTTTTCGGGAATTTCGATTCGTTTTAAGAAGCGATTTTTTTGTTCGGCCTTGGAAATGTGTAAGAAGAACTTGAGCAGCAAGATGCCATTGCGGTGGGCATAGGTTTCTAGCGCCTTGATATCGTTGAAGCGTTTGGCCCATAAATCGTCATGGACATCAGCAACGGTGTCGATTCCCGGTAGGTTTTCTTTTAATAGCAATTCGGGATGAACCCGGTCGACCAGCACTTCTTCATAATGAGAGCGATTAAACACCGTCAGTTCGCCACCAGCCGGGAAAGCGTTATGGATGCGCCATAAAAAGTCATGGCCTAGTTCAAGCTCAGTCGGTACCTTAAACGATACCACTGAGGTTCCCTGCGGATTGACGCCGGACATGACGTGTTCAATCATGCTGTCTTTGCCGGCTGCATCCATCCCTTGAAAGATAATCAAGACGCTGTATTGTTTCTGTGCCGCCAAGTGTTGCTGAACTTTAGAGAGCACCTTGATGTTATGTTCAATATCTGCTTTGATCTGCTCTTTTTTATTTTGAAAATGTTCTGGCGGCGCGGTCGCAAATGCTTGAATGTTAAAGGTGCCAGTGCCGTCAAAACGATATTTTTCCAATGTCATCTTATCACCTTCGATTTATGCTTAGTTTCAACATAGTAGTTACGCCTAGGATGTGCAAGCAATTGACGCCATGGCGGATTAAATCTATGCTGAGATTACGACATGAAAACGGAGGCAATTGCATGACATTACCAAGAATTCAAGATGATTTGTACCTGGCCGTCAATGGCGAATGGCAAGCCAAGACGCCGATTCCACCTGACAAAAGTGTTGTGAGTGCGGATAGTAATCTGACCGATGATATTCGCCAAAAACTAGTGGCTGACCTAAGCACGATGACGAAAACAGCCAAAACTTTGCCGCTCCAGTATGCAGCGCGGTTGTTTGCCAAAGCTAATGACAAAAATCGCCGTCAGCAGCTAGGCATTGAGCCAGTTCGTGACCGGATAAGCTTTTTGATGACGCTCACGACGCTTGATCAATTTCGCAGCGCTATGCCCAAACTGGTTGCTGACCAATACGTCTTACCAATCAGTCCCTACGTTGATGCTGATATGCACGATGCCGAGCATAATATCCTGAATCTTGGCGGGCCAGACACGATTTTACCTGATGCGGCGATGTACCAACATGAAGATGCTGAAAATGCGGCGGATCTGGCAGCGTGGTCGCAGATGGCAGCTGCCATGCTGGCTGCGGCGGGATTCAGTCAGACTGATCAAACAGCATATGTTGAAGCGGCTAAACGATTTGATCGGCGTTTGGCTGATTATGTACCAGCAAATGTTGACTTAGCGGTAGATAGCACGTATGACAATCCATTGAGCTGGCAGGCGTTTGAAGATGCGGCCGGTTATTTAGGGATTCCACAAGCCTTTGCAACCTACATGCCGCAGACACCGGCGAAAGTCAATGCGGTTGTACCGGCTTATCTTCCGCATTTAAGCAAACTACTGACGGCGGATAACTATTCAGAATGGCACGCATGGATGGTGATTAACGAATTGCTAACCTGCGCCACTTACCTCAGTGATGATTTACGTCAATTGGCTGGACAGTATGATCGGTTTTTGGCGGGTCAACCTGAGGCGTCATCGTGGACGAAACACGCTTTTGGGATTGCCAACGAGTATTTTGACGATGTGATTGGTCAGTATTATGGTCAAACCTACTTTGGTGCCGACGCTAAGGCAGATGTGACGGCCATGGTTAAGCAAATTCTTGCGCAATACCGCGTGCAGCTAGAAAACAACACTTGGCTGAGTCCGGATACGAAGCAAAAGGCGATGCGCAAGTTAGCCACGATGCAAGTCAAAATGGGGTATCCGGAGCGACTTTTTTCCTTGTATGATCACTTGAGCGTGGATGCTGACGATGATTTGTTGACGGCAATTCTGAAACTTAGCGCACAGACGCAGGCTTTTTGGTTTAAACAGGTAGACCAGCCGGTGGATCGGAATCAATGGAATATGCCGGGACACTTGGTGAATGCCAGTTATGATCCGCTGAAAAATGACATCACTTTTCCCGCTGGTATCTTGCAGCCGCCGTATTACTCACTCAAATGGACCCGGGCGGAAAACCTCGGAGGGACAGGCGCAACGATCGGTCATGAAATCTCGCATTCGTTTGATAATAACGGGGCGCTGTATGATGAACATGGTAATTTGCATAACTGGTGGACGCCAGCGGATAAGCAGGCATTTGATCAGCTGGTAAAAGCGATGGCGGCACAGTTTGATGGCCGTGACTATGAAGGGGTCAAGGTCAACGGCACACTGACCGTTAGTGAAAACATGGCAGATAACGCCGGCATGGATGTGGCGTTGGCATTACTAGGCGATCAGCCGGATGTTAAGGACTTACAGACATTCTTCATCACTTACGCTCGTTCATGGGCCACCAAAATGCGACCGGAGCGGGCTAAAACTGTTTTGCGGCAAGATGTACATGCGCCGGCTACCTTACGCGTGAATGTGCCGGTGCAAAACTTTCCTGCATGGTACCAGGCGTTTAATGTTCAGCCACAAGATGGTATGTATCGGCAACCACAGAAGCGGCTGACGATTTGGCATCGGTAATATTTAAATAAAAGAGTTTTATGTGAACCTTTTTCGAGAACCGCGAGATCAACTGTGTGTCACACTGTTCATGGGGAAGCGTAAACAAAAAGGCAACGATTGCCGTGAGACAATCGTTGCCTTTTTTCAATCTTGGGACAGGTCGTGGTAATAATGTAGCCAGCCGGTTTCGCGTTCGCCGATTTGATCATACAGATGTTGAGCGCCGAGATTGCTGGTACGAGTTTGCCAACTCGCACCGCTATAGCCTTGTGATTCGGCTAGCTTGAATGCTGCCATCATGAGTTGACGCGCCAACCCGTGCCGACGAAACTTTGGTGCCACGTAGACGTCATTGATAATAAGCAGTGGTTTCAGCGCCCGGGTTTCAAAGCTGCGGTATAAAATCGCAAATCCGGCTAGTTCTTGATCAACGGTGGCGACCAATAAGTGACCAAGACTGGTATCGGAGCGCAGGCGGTCAAGGTGAACAGCCATTGCCTGTGAGTCAATGGTCAGCGGCACTGGGCTATCATGATAGTAACCTTGAACAAGCGGTAATAAGAGTGGGATATCGGTTGCCACTGCAGGGCGGACTGCCATAATAAAATCCTCCTTGATTGAAGTGAGCGTGAACCGGCGTGCTTAGAAGTCGGAGTGTAAGTGGCCTCAGTCGTGATGGCCGGGCTTTGGCCATTGCGACTGAGGTCCTTACACGCAGACTTCTGCGCCAGTGAACGCGTTATGGAGCGTGAGTTGACGCGGCTAGGGACCGGAGTGTAAGTGGCCCAGGTTTGACCATTGCGATCAAGACACTTACATGCAGATTCCTGTGTCAAGCAACGCGTTATGAAACACGTGATGAAGCCTTAACGATTGTGAAAATAAGCACTGCACACAAGTTCATCTGCAACTATTTTACCTGCAACAACAGCAAAAAGCTGCTAATGAAGTATGAGCTTAAAATTTTTTGAAAGTCTAACTTATTTCCGCTCCGAAGCCGCCATTGAAAAGACCGCCACACAGCCAAAGCCGGTGTGACTAGCGATGGTTGGGCCGATGTTACCGATCTGCAGCGGGGTTTGCGGGGAGGCTTCATGCAGGCGCTCTTTGACAAAGTTTGCTGCCTCAAAATCGCCGGATGTTGAGATAATAACGCGATGTTGCGGATTTTCCTGAATGGCTTTTAAAGTCTCGTTGGCCAAGTCAATCAGCGAGCGTTTGCGGGCGCGAACCTTACGCACAACGCGTAATTTACCGGCCGTATCAACGTCCATCACCGGTTTGATGTTTAACATCGTTCCCAATGCCGCGGAAGTACGCGACACGCGGCCACCGTGGTACAGAAAGTCCAATTTATCGACCGTAAACCACATCCGGTAGTCCAGTCGGTGCGCTGTCAGCCAGTGCGCCAGTTCATCAATTGGCATGCCAGCATCGCGTTTTTCAATGGCATCCAGCACCAATTGTCCTTCGCCAGCACACGCCGCCAGGGTATCAACCAAGTAAATCTGCGCATCTGGATACTCTTCCAGTAACATGGCACGCGCTTGAGTCGCCGAATTGAAAGTGCCGCTTAAACCGCTGGAGAAGCCGACATATAAGATGGGCGTGTTTGCTTTGACATACGGTGTGAAAAAATCAACGAACTGGCCGACATTTACCTGTGTCGTCGTGGGCATCACATTTTGCTTCAGTTGCTCGTAAAATGCATTGATATCGTAATGATCTTCTCCAAGATCGTCTTCATAATCTGTGCCGTTGACGGTGAAGTGCATGGAGACAAATTCAACTTGATGATCATGCAAAGTCTGGTAGGGTAAGTCGCAACAAGAATCGGTTAACAGTTGATACATGGTTTCACCTCAAAATATCCGCACTAAAACGGATCTGTTTTCATCAATACTACGCTGTTTGGGGTTGTTCTGAAAGCTAAGGGCGGATGGCGTACCATAAAGTCGTTGAACGATACCAGCCCTACCTGATGTGATGCGCAGTAGCGGAACTTAAAAAGTCGAATGGCACAATGCAATTCGACTTTTTAACCTTACTTTTCCTTGGTGGATGCTGACGGTTGTTTTTGATTGAACAGGGTTCCCACAGCAGGAAGACTGCCTAATGAATCAATCGCGGTACTTGGTAGCACCACTGTGTTGGCAGTGCCCTTAGCCAAGGCTTCGAGTGCTTCGACATTTTTATATTTCAAATATAAATCGCCATTGTCAATCAAGCCGGCATTGATCGAGTTAATTTGATCCTTAACCGCCGCTGCAATCAGCCGCTGACTTTCTGCGTGGCCTTGTGCTTGAAGGATTTGCGTTTGCTTATTGGCTTCGGCTTCAAGAATCGCGGCCTGCTTTTCACCTTCAGCTTTAGCGATCGCTGCTTGCTTATGACCTTCAGCTTCCATGATGTTGGCTTCCTTTTCCCGTGAAGCGCGCAACAGTTTGTTCATGGAGTCTTGAATGGTAGCATCGACTTGAATGGAATCAATGTTGACCCGATCAACATTCAAGCCGTAGCCAGCGGTGGTTTCGGCGATTTGCTGAAACAAGGTTTGGTTAATGGTTTCGGTGCCGTTCAAGACGTCATTCAAATCCATATTGCCGATAATCCCACGCAGATTAGCCCGCGTATCTTGAACCATGGACAACACGGAATCCTTATTTTGATAAACGTAGGCATTAACATCCGTGATATGATATTTCAACGTTTCGGAAATACGGACGACAACGTTATCTTTTGTAATCACTTCCTGTTCATCGACCTTCAGCGGAATCTGCTTCATGTTGACGATTTCGGTGATCCGATAGATGAATGGTGGCACCACATGAAAACCTGGCTCCAATGTTGCCACATATTTCCCCAACCGTTCGACAATGCCAACTTCACCGGTATGGATAATGGCAACGCTGGTGAAAAGAATTGCGATGACGATGACTAAAACAATGACTAGAACAGAAATCAGGATAATATTCATGCGAAAGCCCCCCGTGTGAGCGAGTCAATTACGACTCAATCTCAATAATGTAAGCGATGTTCTGGTTTGACGACGCTAAGATAAAGCGGCGAAACTGCATTGACGATGACAGTATCGCCAGCCGCGGCGTCATCAGTGACCCGGTAATGATAATGAATGCCATAAAGCGTAATCTCACCCTCTTGATGCGATGTTGGTAAGACAAACGTTGTCCCTAAAAGGCGATCGTCAAGCATGGGTGCAACTCCTTTCTGGTCATCTTCATTGATTGCTTGTTACTTGACGCTAGCAATGATTATCACAAGCCAATTTTAAAGCAGGGTTGAATGAAAGACAATTGGGACGGCTTAGAAAGAAAAAATTATGCTCGTTATTCTATGCTGGAACTTTAGTACAGTCTATGCTTCATTCCGTAATTAGTTCAAACACTTTTTATTGTGGAACACTTTGTTACAATAAGATCATTGTGGAATGAACAGCCAGAGCAGTTGTCGTAGGTGTGCGTCTTTGATTGTGCTGGTTCTTGCTCCATAACGCGTTCACCGGCGCAGAAGTCTACGTGTAAGGACCTTAAGCGCAATGGCCAAAACCCGGCCATCACGCTTAAGGCCGCTTACACTCCGACTTCTAAGCGCGCCGGTTCGCGCTCACTTTTTAGTAGGAGGGATGTTGATGCGTAGACGACGAGTGATTTATGCAAATACTTATCAGCATCGGCGACGGTTGTGGTTTTTGCTGATTAGCGCAGGGGTGGTCGCGGCCTTAGTAATCGGCTGGTGGCTGCTGCGTAATCCACGGCCGGATCCGACCGCTTATCCAGTGTTGGGCGTTCGCCTTGATCAAACCGATGGCGTTCAGGATTTTGATCGTTTACGTAGCAGCCGGGTTAGCTTTGTTTATTTGAAGGCCACAGAAGGCAGCAGCTATTTTGACGATAATTTCAATACCAACTTTACTCAGGCAGCAGGGAGTCAAGTGAGCATAGGCGTGTATCACGTTTTTAGTTTTGAAACGACACCGCAAGCTCAAGCAACTCAATTTATCCGCAAAGTAGGCTCCAACATTGGCGACCTGCCCATTGGTATTTACCTAAGTTATTATCGCGAGCAAAAGCCAAGTTCCTCGTGGTTGACACAGCATCTAACCGAGTTTATCACGTTCGTTCAACAACGCTATCATCGCCAAGTGTTGCTGATGGGTAGTCCTGATATTTTAAAGGCAGTCAAAACAGTGGTTCCACAAGCACCGCGGTGGACGATCACGGACAAGCTGCCTGCTAACAATGGCGGCTTTTGGCAATATACTGACGGTGCGCGGTTGCCAGACGGTCCTCAGGCATCCTATCGAGCAGCGGTATTCATGGGCAAGCGCAGCACATTTTTGAAGCTGGCTCAATAGTCGGACCACCATTAATTCGTGCAAAAAGCCGAGCATTGCACTGATCTAACAAAAATGTTCGTTGAATGTTCGCCGAAACTATCTACTTAATTGAACGATTGGGACATACTGATAAGCGAGGTGAACAGATAATGAAAAAAGTCCTGATCGGCTTGGTTGTGCTGATTGTGCTCGTTTTTGGCGGTTTGAAAATTTTTGAAATTACCAACTATGGCGGAACCACGTACTACACAAAAATTACCAACACTGGTCAGCGGGTGACGGATCGCGATGATGAAGGCAACAAGTACATCATTTATGCCTATGATTTGCCTGGATATGATGAGAAAGGCGGTCTGCAGCAGTTGAAGTTTAATGCGAACCAAGATCGACCGCTGAGAAAAAATGCTTATCTAAAAGTAACGTACAATGATAAAAAAGGGGTCACCAGCTGGGAAAGTGTGCCGCGTTCGGAAGTTCCCAAAGCAGCCTTGTCAAAACTTGAATAAAGCAATCAAATGCATCACTTTCTATAACGCGCTCCCCGGCGCAGGAGTCGGAGTGTAAGGACCTTGGATGTAATGACCAAGAGCGGGTCATCACGTCCAAGGCCGTGTGTTCTCCTTTACGCCCATAACGCGCTCCCCGGCGCAGAAGTCTGCGTGTAAGGACCTCAGACGCAATGGCCAAAGACCGGCCATCACGTCTGAGGCCACTTACACTCCGACTTCTAACCGCGCCGGGGAGCGCTCACCATAACGCGTTCGCTGGCGCAGGGTTCTGCGTGTAAGGACCTTGGTCGCAATGGCCAAGCCCAGGCCATCACGCCCAAGGCCGCTTACACTCCGATCCCTAACCGCGCCAGCTCACGCTCACACAAAAAAAGTGCGATCCGATTTTCGGATCGCACTTTTTGCATCTTATGCGCTGGGAATGATAATGGCGTAGGTAGCATCTTCTGCCTCGTCATAAATGGTTTGCGGACCGTTATCATCCGCCTTAATGACTAATTTGTACCCATAATGATCGAGAAAAGTCAGCTCGTTGATGGTGATGCCGACAACTTGCCCAGGTAGCGTTTTATTGTCGATCTTAATCTGCAGTTGGGGCGAAATCGCTAGCGAGTGGGTCTTATTGGTTTGCTCATCAAGAAAAGCAAAACTCCCTGTGAAATTCTTTGCCAACGCCAATGCGGGATTAGGCGCCTTGTCCTGTGCCTTCTGATGATGACCGTGGTGCGCGAGTAAATGTTTCAGCCCGCGTAAAAAACTCGCCATGTTTTTCGACCTCCCATTTCTGTTTAAGCATAGTCTACCATGAGTTTTTAGTTTAGTGGTTACAGTGGTGCTGTTTTTCTGTTACTGGGCTGTTACAATAATCATGAGCAGTTTTGCCAGCTTGATGTTAAATCACGGCAGAGCTGGATATCATACGTACAGCCGTGAATGACTGTTATAATGCTTGATAACGCGTTTACTGGCGCAGGAACTTGCGTGTAAGGAGCTAAGTTGCAAGGGTCAAGTTGGGCCATCACGCCTGAGGACACCCCTTACACCCCGATTTTCTGGCGCACCAGCTTACGTTTAGAGGAGGGTTTTACCATGTTGAAACTTGGTGTGATTGGGACAGGATGGATTACTAAGCAGTTTGTGGATGCAGCGGCGGCCACGAAGGCATATACGCTTACTGCCGTTTATTCACGTCATCAGGAGAGTGCTCAGACGTTCATTGATCAAACTGCACCAGCAACAGCGTATACCAAGATGGACGATTTTCTCGGCAGTGATGTCGATGTGGTGTATATTGCCAGTCCTAACAGTTTGCATGCGTCTCAAGCCTTGGCAGCTCTTGATGCCGGCAAGCATGTGATTGTTGAAAAGCCCTTGGTTGCAACCGCTATGGAATTTGAAAAACTAGACGAGGCATTACGCAAAAAGCCTTCTTTGTATCTTTTTGAAGCAGCTCGGCATGTTTATGAGCACAATTTTCAGGTTGTCGATCAATTTACCCATCATCATCCGATTGACGGGGCTACCTTGACTTATATGAAGTATTCTTCTAAGTACGATGCTTTTTTGGCTGGTAAGTTGCCGAATGTTTTTAATCCCGAGTTTGCCGGTGGTGCATTGATGGATCTGGGTATTTATTTGGTCTATGATGCGGTGGCTTGGTTTGGGGTTCCCGATAACGCTGTTTACCTTCCACATTTTCTCAAGAGTGGTGTGGATGGCGATGGCGTTGCGCGCTTGGATTATGATCAATTCGCCGTGACACTGATTACGGGTAAAACAACCAATAGCTTCCTGCCATCCGAAATTTATTCCGGTAAGCAAACGTTGACCATGGACAATGCTGCTGAACTTGAAACTATCAAGCTCGATGATCAAGTGCTTAGTACCGAGAAATTAGCCAACCCGATGGAAGCAGAAGCGGCTTATTTTGCCAACGCCATCACCGGTCATGATCGCAATGCGTTTGATAAGGCATGGCAGCTGGCCAAGGAAGTTCATCAAGTCATGTCAATTCTGCGGACGTCCGCAAATCTTGACTTTTAGTGAGCGTGAGCCAGTCCGGTTTCTAGGCTGGCGAACGCGTTATGGAGGACAAATATTGTGACAATTGCAACCCCGTTTCAAAAACGTTGGCAGGCTGCCGGGTATACGGAGCAGACACCCATTCAAGCAGCGGTTTATCAGCCGTTGAAAACCGATGAGGATGTCATCGGTCTGGCTCCAACCGGCTCAGGGAAGACCTTGGCGTTTGGCCTACCGTTACTGGAAAAAATCGTGCCCGGTGATGGTTTGCAAATACTGATTTTGGCGCCATCGCAGGAGTTAGCGATTCAAACACGGGATGTTTTAACGCCGTATGCGCACGATATCAATGTGGCGGTGCAGGGCATCATCGGGTCGGCTAATGTGAAACGGCAATTGACGAAGCTAAAAGAAAAACCCGAAGTCATTGTCGCAACAGCGGGCCGTTTGCTTGAACTGATTCAATCGCACAAGCTGAAGTTGGATGGCTTGCAAACGCTGGTTGTTGATGAAGCCGATGAGATGTTACGGGATCCAGGATTCGATCAGGTTCGCGAAATTGCGGCTGCGGCTCCGGCCGATGCCCAACTTGCTTTCTTTTCGGCGACACCGAGTCCGTATTTTAGCGAGATGCATAAATGGTTTGGCAAGACGCCTAAGCTGGTTGATGTTCGTGCGATTGATCAAACGCGCGGGACGGTTCGGCACTTATTCTTGCAAACGGATCGGGCACATCAAATTGATTGGTTGCGAACGTTGGCGCACACTGATGGCTTCAAGGCACTGGTGTTTTTTAATCAAAATGCATCGTTGGAACGCGCGGCCGGTATTTTGCGCCACCAAGCCGTTCGTTTTGCCGTATTGTCGCGGGAAGGCCGACAGACTAGCCGTCAAAAAGCGTTGACGGATTTTCGTAACGGCCGGATTACCTTATTACTTGTGACCGACATGGCTGGCCGCGGATTGGATATTCCTAAGCTTCCTGCCGTGGTTAATTTCGAACCGCCTAAGCGTGCTGAAGCCTACATTCATCGCGCAGGTCGTACCGGTCGGATGGGTGAACCCGGACTAGTGGTAACATTGGGAGACGACCACGATCGCCGGGACTTGAAAAAACTGGTACCGCAATATGCCATTCAGCGTGCCTATATGACCGATGGAAAGCTGGTGACCACACCGCCAGCTCGAAATCCGGATAACGAAACGCCGGTAACGGTTAAATCACCAGCACCGAGTCAACGTAAAAGTCAGCAGGTTGCGGCTAAAGATCGGTCGGTTGTTACTAATGAGCCTGAGCAAAAACCGCGGCGTAAGCATAAAAAAAAGCGACTACGTGATCAGCGCAATAAAGGCAAGCACAAAAACAACACATGAGGCTGCATCAGCGGTATGATAAGGATGGAGGGCAGTCATGGCGAGTATGAAGGCGGAACAAATGGCTGCAATGATGACACTGATGAGTGCAGCCGGTGATGCGGAACAGGCAACAATGGCAGCGATTGAAGCAGCCAAAGCCGATCAGATCGACCGCAGCCGCAAATTGTTAAAGCACGCGGATGCCAAGTTGAAACAGGCACATCAAGCACAGACCCAAATGCTTACGTATGAGGCACGAGGGCAAAAAGTTGACGTAACGTTATTAATGGTGCACAGTCAGGATCATCTAATCAGTGCCATGACGATTCGCCGGCTTGCGGATGATATTATTGATCTTTACCAGCAAGTGCACGCACAGAAGTAGGTCAAGGGTTTGTTGGTAGAGGTTGGTTGTCTGGCGAGTGCGTTGGGGCACGGGCTCACGCTCATAACGCGTTCACCAGCCCAGAAACCTGCACATAAGGACCTTGGTCGCAATGACCAAAACCGGGTCATCACGCCCAAGGCCACTTATGCTCCGGTTTCTAACCGGGCTGGCTCACGCTCACCATAACGCGTTCACCGGCGCAGAAGTCTGCGTGTAAGGACCTCAGCCGCAATGGCCAAAGTGCGGCCATCACGTCTGAGGCCACTTACACTCCGACTTCTAAGCGCGCCGGTTCACGCTCACTTTATAAAAGAGGTAATCCCCATGAAAATCGAGAAAACATTACAGACACCGGCAGCATTTTTATATAGTAAAATCGTTGCACCGGTTCAGGCCGATATTGCGGCGGCGAGTCATCGTAAGGTTGAAGTTGATGAACTTGCTGGTTATACCTATCGCAAACAATTTCCTGATGGTGAATGGGCAAAGGTCAAGATTACGCAAAATGTCATCAATCGTGAATTTGCGATGCTGACGATGACCCGTTTTTCTCGCTTTAAGGTTCGTTATTTGATCACGCCGCTTAGTGCTGATGCAAGTCGTGTGCAGGTAAGTGAAACCGTGCAGCCGGTTAATTGGGCGGCGCAGCTTAAACAGATGATCACCGAACTATTTGTCGGCCATAAGCGGCGGCGTAATGTTGGCCGGATGTTGGACTCGATTGAGCGTTCTTATATGACGGCTTAATGATGTTAAAAGAAACGATATCGTTGAGCTGCAGCTGCTGAGACAACAAATCTATTTGAATTGCGCTGCTGCTTTTGGCATAATTGACTTTGTCTGGTGCCCTTAGCTCAGCAGGATAGAGCGACTGCCTCCTAAGCAGTAGGTCATCGGTTCGATTCCGATAGGGCACAGTCATAAAAAGCACAGTCATTTGGCTGTGCTTTTTATTAAATTGAAATAGGCATCTTTCAATAGCAAACAAGGAGGGGCCTCACATGCAGGCGTTTATGGCCGTCTATGTTCCGGGTTGGCTGATTTTTATTGGCGGGATCGTGTTGATCAGTACGGTCAACGGGGCGACAGTTCAAGCCTTGGTTAATCGCGTTGGTCGGTCTAATACGCAGATCTGGTATATGAAGCCGGGAATTTTTGTCCATGAATTACTTCATGCAATTGTTGCGCGGCTATTTGGTTTGCAGGTGACGAATTTTTCGTTGCGGGCTGATCCGCGACAAGGCAGTGCCGCTCATGTTAGTTTGCAATATCAACGGCATAATCCGATTGCCCAGCTAGGACTGTTTCTTTCTAGCAGCGCTCCGGTTTGGGGAATTAGCCTCATTTTGCTGGTACTAGGGCGGTGGGCTTTTTTCCCGGCAGGTAGTCAAGTGTGGCAGGTGTTTGCGACTACGGCCAGTCTCGGTGAAAAATGGGTTATGATGCGCGACATGATGCAGATTAATTGGCGTTGGCTGTTGATTTTTTTCGTGTTAACCTTAGTTTTAACGCCAGGGGTTGCTTTGTCGCATCGGGATTTGCAAAATATGTGGCTGAGTGCGCCGATTGCTTTTCTGGTAACAATTGTGATCTTTTATAGTTTGCTGACGTTTTGGCCAGCAGGATTTGCTTGGTGGGCGTGGGTAAATTTGAATTTGTTACTGTTGAATTTAGTGATGCTGAGTTTTAGTCTGCTCATCTGGTTACTGGTCAGTATGTTTTAGTTGCTGTGATGAAGTAGCAGTTGGCGTTATACTAATCAGAAATTTTTAAAAGGGAAATTCAATTGCGATGGCATAATCTATGATTGAGTCAGTCAAGTTTTTATAGGAGGAAAAAGATGCTTTTGCCGCAGCCAGCGACGATTTTAAAAGAAAAATTTGGGTACGATCACTTTCGAGCCGGTCAAAAGCAGGCAATTGAGCGAATTATGACCGGCAAGAGCACGCTGGTCGTGATGCCTACCGGTGGCGGCAAGTCTTTGTGTTATCAGGTGCCGGCGATGATTCTGCCAGGCTTGACGCTGGTCGTTTCGCCTTTAATCGCTTTAATGAAAGATCAAGTCGATGCGTTAAACGACAATGCCATTCCGGCGGCGTTTATTAATAGCACGTTGGATTATCGTGAAATTACGGCACGTCTGGAACAGGCGCGCAGAGGGAACATTAAGTTGTTATATGTGGCGCCGGAACGGTTTGATGCGGATTGGTTCCTTCAGCAGCTCGGTGACATGAATATCTCGCTTTTTGCTATTGATGAAGCACACTGTATTTCACAGTGGGGACATGATTTTCGGCCGAGTTATCTCAACTTGGCTAACGTTGCGGCTCAATTGCCCTCGCAGCCGCCGGTCATTGCCTTAACCGCGACGGCGACACCGCGGGTTGCTCAAGATATTTGCCAACGCTTGATGATCCCGGACGATGGGGTCATCAACACAGGGTTTGAACGTGACAACCTGAGTTTCAAAGTGGTGCGCGATCAGGATGAGGATCGGTACTTGTTGGATTATCTTAAACTCAATGTTGACCAATCTGGCATTATTTATGCAAGTACGCGCAAAGAAGTCGATCGGATTTATGCGTTTTTGCAGCATAAGCAGTTGCCGGTAGCCAAATATCACGCCGGCATGACTGAAAAGCAACGTGCTGCTAATCAGGAAGACTTTTTGTTTGATCGTAAGCCGATTATGGTCGCTACCAACGCGTTTGGGATGGGGATTGATAAAAGTAACGTTCGCTTCGTGATTCATGCCCAGATTCCCAAAGATTTGGAATCGTATTATCAAGAAGCAGGTCGCGCCGGTCGTGATGGGTTGCCTAGTGAGGCGATCTTGTTATTTAGACCGCAAGACTTGCAGGTGCAACGGTTTTTTATTGAACAGTCTGAAGGTGACGAGGCGCATCAACGGCGGCAGTATGAAAAACTTAAAGTTATGGAACGCTATGCCAACACCGATCAGTGTCTGCAGCAGTTTATTTTGAACTATTTTGGTCAGACTGGCACTGCCCCGTGTAGACGTTGTTCGAACTGCCTAGATGATCGTGAATCCGTTGATGTGACCATTGACGCGCAAAAGGTTCTGTCATGTGTTGTTCGATTGCACGAGCGATTCGGGAAAGGCATTGTTGCCCAGGTCTTGGCTGGTGCGCACAATCAACGCGTCTTGTCGTTTCATCTCGATCAGTTGTCAACATATGGGCTGATGAAAAATCGGCGACAGCGGGATATTACGACCTTCATTGATTTCCTGACCGCTGGCGGTTATCTGGAAACGCGTGGTGGTCAGTATCCAACGCTTGGTTTAACCGCAAAAGGTGCTGAAGTGTTACGCGGGCAGACATCTGTTTTCCAAAAGACCGCGCAAAAAGTTACTCAGACGCTTGAAGTGGATGACACGGTCTTCCAAGAACTGCGTAGTACTCGCCGGCAATTGGCGGAGCAGCAGCATTTACCGCCGTATATGATTTTTTCCGATAAGACGTTAAAAGCGATTGGCAATGCGATGCCGAAAACGTTGGATGAGTTACTGGCGGTTAAAGGGGTTGGTCAAGCGAAACTTGATAAGTATGGGCAGATTTTCTTGGATGTGTTGCAAGCGATTCAAACGGAGAAAGCGTGATTGGGGCTCACGCTTGCGATAACGCGTTCCCCAGCGCAGGGATCGCGTGTAAGGACATTGGTCGCAATGGCCAAGAGCGGGTCATCACGCTTAAGGCCGCTTACGTTCTAGCTTATGCTCATAACGCGTTCGCCAGCCCAGAAACCTGCGTGTAAGGACCTCAGCCGCAATGGCCAAAGCCCGGCCATCACGTCTGAGGCCACTTACACTCCGGTTTCTAACCGGGCTGGCTCACGCTCACACAAATAATAACGCATAGAAAAACCGAGCCGTTGATTTTTGCAGAATGAGTGCAAAAAAGTCGCGGCTCGGTTTTTTACTAAAATAACGGTAGCGATGAGAAGTTAGGCCCAGTCGCCGTTGCGGAAAATTGGGATGATGGTTCCGTCTGGTTTGATGCCGTCAATGTTCATCGCGGCGGAGCCCATCATGAAGTCAACGTGGGTCGGACTTTGGTTTAACCCCGCCGCCGCGCGTTGTTCGTTGGTCATGGCAACCCCGTCTTTGACTGAGAACGGATAGGCTTGACCGAGTGCCATATGATCGGAAGCATTTTCGTCAAACAGCGTATTGAAGAAAATAAGGCCCGATTGTGAGATGGGGGAAGGATCCGGAACCAACGACACTTCGCCTAATGAACGAGCCCCCGGCGTTTTCAGCAGGTTTTGTAAGACGTCATCGCCTTGTTTGGCGTGGGCTTCCACTATTTGCCCGTCTTTGAAAGTAAAGTGCATGTCTTCGAGGATGTTGCCGCCATAACTAAGCGGCTTGGTGGAAACAACGGTCCCGTCGATGCGCCGAAAATCAGGGGCAGTGAAGACTTCCTCGGTTGGCATGTTAGCCATAAATTCCTCACCACGCGGGTTAAAAGCGCCGGCGCCTTCCCAAATGTGGTTCTTTGGTAAACCGACTACCAAATCCGTTCCCGGAGCCATGTAATGCAGCTGATCAAATTGTTCGTTGTTTAACCAAGCCGCTTTTTCCCGCAGCTTTTGATCGTGGGCTTTCCAAGCAGCTTCCGGATCGGGTTGATCGATTCGGGTAGTTTTGAAAATTGCCTCCCAGAGTAGCTCAGTTGCTTCTTCAGGGGTGGCGGCATCAGGGAAAACTTTTTGAGCCCAGCGCGGACTTGCAGCACCAATAATGGTCCAGCTAATGCTCATGGAACTGATTGCTTCCATGAGTCGTTTGTAAGCTTTTGCGAACGCTTCTTGATACTTAGCAATGCGGTTAGAATCAATTCCTGCCAAGTTATCCGGATCTGATGAAACCACGGTAATCCGCTTGGCTTGGTGATCAACCCAATAATCGAATTGACCTTTGACAAACGCCGGGATGTTGAAAAGGCGCTCGTCTGCCATGTGCGCCATGTCTAAACGCTTGAGTACATCATCGAACCACTGAACCTGAACTTCCGCGGCACCGCGTTGGTAAGCAGCCGCAACGATCAAGCGTGCCAGCTGTGCTTGATCCACTGAAATTTGCACGTAAACGGTATCGCCGGGTTTAACGGCCACCCCAATATCGACTGCCAATTCGGCATATTTTTTAAGGCTTTCGTTAAAGTTAGATAATGTCATAAAAACGCTCCTCCTCAAAGTGATTGGCAATAGTTTACCATAGGGCGGCGAATTCTCAGTGCAAAATGCTGCTGTGCCGTGGCAGAAATCTTCAAAATAAATTAAGAAAAACTGAAATTTATTAGTAAATTCTGTTTCCTTCTGACTTCATGTCTGGTAAAATAACACCAAGACATGAAGTTGGTCTTTTGGAGTGGAGATTTAACTTTATTTGTCAGAATTAAGTTGTGTGCAAGCTAGTTTTAAATAACTTAAAGAAAGTAAGGGGAACAATATGGCACGAAAAAAAACGATCACACATGATCAGATTTTAAATGCAGCATATGATCTCGTTGTGGAACAGGGCTTTAAAAGTTTCACGGCGCGTAATATCGCTAAGAAGATGAACTGTTCAACGCAGCCGATTTATTTGGAATTCAAGAATATGGCGGAATTGAAACAGGCAGTGATGGATCGCATTAAAGAACTGCTGGCTTTAAAGATGGCAAAACACTACACCAATGATCCAGTGGTTGATTTAGGTTTGGCGTATATCTATTTTGCTCTTGAAAATCGGCCGCTTTACCGAGCAGTATTTGTTGAAGATCACTTTGGCGTTGATGAAATGCGTGAATACGCTATGAGTACTGCTATGCGCGTGTTTGATGCGTATGAACCGGCTAAGAATCTAAGTGAGGCACAATTACGCAATACGATTTGCGGGGTATGGATCGTAGCAACCGGGATTGCCAATCTCATGGCACCAGGGTTCATCGACATTACACGCGATCAAATGGTTGATATCTTAACGGCGGTCACACAAGATTTCATCGTTAACGGCCGCTTCTCAGATGACCCGCGCATTTCTTGGTTCGAAAAAGCAAAAGTCGCCCAAGGCTATTAATAGTTTAATTGGGGCTAACCGTTCCGCGGGGGGAGCGGTTTTTTTTGTTGGTGAGCGTGAGCAGGAGCGCTTAGCAATCGGAGTGTAAGCGGCCTCGGGCGTGATGGCCCGGGCTTGGCCATCGCGTTCGAGGTCCTTACACGCAGATTGCTGCGACTGCGAACGCGTTATAGAAAGCAAAATAAAACCCCAAAATTGCCCAAAAGAGAATACTTATGTCCCTGCCGCAATTTTCTCAATAACCACTGCCCCAACCCCTTTACTCACAGCTCCCTCACCTCAGCCCCTGATCGCCAAATGCACATAAAACTGGAAAACTGGCGGCCAATGCGCTACTTTTGATTTAATAAGTAAGTGCCATGCTGGTACAAATAGCTGACATGCAACATAACGCGCTCGTCAAATGGAAGGATTTGCGTTAGAAGGCGTTCGAAAGAGGTTATTATGGGAAGTTCATCAGATCTAAAAGACTTATTACGCGAACGAGTTGCCACTAAGTACACAATTGACGACCTCAAGGAAACCGGTAAAAAGATTCGGCAAGCGGTTCCGATTGAAAATCTGGGGGCGGTCAGCAAGATTGACCGTGATCCAGTCCAGTTTATTAACAGTGTTGAGCAGAATCTTATCAAATCGTTGCTGCCGGTGCGCCATCAGCGAATGGGTGCATCCCAGGCAGCTTTTTTCCGCGGCACGGCCGAATTAATGGCTTATGATTTGCGGCAAGGCGAAAAGTCAGGCATTAATCTGTTAATTGACGGGGATGCCCATCTGCAGAATTTTGGCTTTTATGCCTCGCCGGAACGCAATTTGCTGTTTGACCTCAATGACTTTGATGAAGCTCAGATCAATAGTTTTGAATTCGACATCAAGCGCCTGCTGACCAGCGTTTATTTGCTTGGCGATCAGCAAGGGTTTGACAGTGATGATCTCGATGATTTAGTCCAAAACGATGCCAGTATTTATCGAAAAACATTACGGGATCTATTCAAGATGGGCGCGCTTGATCGGTTCTATCAATCGACTGAAGTAGAACGTTTAGTGCAGGTCATCCCCGGAGCCGAAGATTCACCGTTGTTGGCCAAATTCATTAAAAAGGCGACCAAACGCAACAACGATTCGGTCATTAAAAAGTACACCGAGACGAATGAAGCGGGGCACATGCGATTTAAAGATGATCCGCCGAGTTCGGTTCACATTGATCAAACAACTTATCAGGCAATTTATGATGGCTTTACCCAATATCGCAAAACCACGCGTCCGGACATTTTGGTTTTACTGAGCCAATATCGCATTACTGATATTATTCATCACAGTGTCGGGATTGGCAGTTTCGGGACGAATTGTTATTTGATCCTGTTGAGTGGTTTAGGCGGTAGTCATTTGGTGCTACAAGTTAAAGAGGCGTTACCGCCACGCCGGGAATTATTGCCCAATATGGAACGCATGACCTTGCAACAAGAAGTCAGTCAGGGGCAGCGAATTATTGCGGCTCAAATGATTCTCCAAAAAGCGTCCGATCCGTTTCTGGGATGGTTTAATGTGGACAACAAGAGCTACTATGTCCGTCAATTTCGCGACATGAAGGGCTCCGTTGATCTTGATGAGCTTAGTTTTCCCGAGTTCAAGTACTATACGCAAATTACGGCTTATCTTTTGGCCATGGCGCATGCGCAAACCCCGCAAGCAGCAGTCGTGACCGGTTATCTGGATAAACATTTCGATAGTGCGGTGCAAACTTGGAGCAAGTGGTATCTGAATCAGGTGAAGGCCGATTATTCTGCGTTTATGCGCGCAGTCAAGCAACATGTTTTAGCCTAAAAGTGCTTGATTAGCCGGAGTATTTATTCGCAAAATTTATTCATAAAAATAAGTTTAGCTTGTTTTCTGCGGATTGCTTCTGGCAGAATAAAAGAGGATGATCGTCTGCGATTAACGAGCAAGGCTGGGAGGGAGGTAAAGTATGGGACGGAAGAAGCACCCGTTGAAACGGTCATTATTGTCGGCAAAGCAAGCAGCTGACATTCGCTCAGGACGTACGGCTTTAGCAGACATGAAGCTACCAAAGCGCACCAAGTTCTGGGTTTTCATCAAGCTTGCCATTAATCGGATTTCCGACTCCAACATTGGGCAAAGTGCTGCTGCATTGGCTTACTATACGTTGCTGTCGCTTTTTCCGTTAATCTTATTTGTTGCCAATGCTTTGCCGTACCTTGGACTGAAGTATAGCAGTTTGGCCACGTACTTAACGCAGGCGGTGCCGGCAAATGTCATGGAATGGCTTGATCCCATCATCGCAAATTTACTGGATTCAAGCAGCGGGGGATTGCTGGGAATCGGGGCAATTGCAACGCTGTGGGCAGCCAGTCTAGGTGTAACCGGCTTAAAAATGGGCTTTAATCAAGTTTATGGTGTAGAGGCAACGCAAAACTTCATTATTCAGCGATTATTATCAATGCTCATGACCTTTACCTTAATTATTGTGATGGGTGCCATCTTAATTGTCTTCGCATTCGGCCGCCAATTTCTGGAATGGCTGATACCGTTGCTACGACTGGATACCAGCTGGCTGCGAACCTTTAATACGTTACGCTGGCCCATCACGGTTACCGCCTTGTTCATTATTATTATGTTTTTGGATTATTTTTTACCGAATGTCAAAATCAAAATGTGGACGGTGTTACCCGGAACTGCCTTCACCGTTATTGGCTGGCTTTTAATTGCCCAGGCATTTTCGTTATATATGCATTATTTTGGCACGCGTTATCTTTCTTATGGCACGATCGGTACGTTTATTGCGATCATGCTGTGGCTGAATTTCTCCGCGCTCGTCTTGCTTTGGGGCGCTGTGATTAACGCGTTAACAGCAGAATACTTCATCGGCCGGTTGCACAGCAGCAAGGGTAAAGTGCACGACTTTTTGAAACGCCGAGTGAAGTCAGCACATTCGGAAAAAGAAACCTCGTGATCGCCAGTATAAGATGATCTAAGGCATACGAAAAGGCTCGCACTGAAATCAGCGCGAGCCTTTTGCCTACTTACTATTGCATGGCGTTGAACTTATCGACCAGCTGTTTTGTAAAGGCTTCAAGATGCTTGATGTCATCTTCTTCAGGAGAGAGATCAATTTTAACGTTTTCTGCTCCTTTGGTGGCGCCGGTTTTGGCAAAGGCCTTGTCAAAATCATCAACCGAAGTGGCAAAGTCATCATAGAAGCGGTCACCGCTACCGCAACAACCATAGACTTTTCCAGTTAGATCCAGCTCTTGCAATTCTTCATAGAAATCAACCGCTTCGTCCGGCAGTTCGCCATCGCCGACATCTGAGTACGTGTAAGTTGCCGTGACACAAATATCGACATCTTCAAAATCACTCGCGAGTGCTTGGGAAACTTCAGTGGTCGTCACGTCCACATTCAGGTCTTCAAAAGCTTCTTCAATAATACCGGCAATATCTTCATTATTACCGGTCAAACTGGCATATACAATCCGTGCGCTTGCCATTTTTCTTGTATTCCTCCTAAAACACAGCACTCGGGGGCTTACAAGTCGGCGAGGCTGTCATTCTTGTTCATTCGCCTGATTATAGCATACGGGAAAGCCGCTTGGGGAGATTCACCAAAGTTGGCTATGTGTGGTAGGGTGGGCTTTGAACCGTCCCCCTTTGTCTCCTGATTTTATGTTGATCTATTTTATTGACGCCGATTCTCATTATCTGTAGACTGTCATTACGGCTTTGAAAAGGGATTCATTATTCTTTTCGTTGAGCCCAGTGATTTGGATGGCACACACCTCTCGACATTTTGATAAAACGGAGGTGACAGCCATGCCAAAATCAGGAGACGAAAGGGGATCGCCGCGTTGGACGTGGCAACGATTATCGTCGCTATAAGCATATTGCTTACTAGCGGTGCTAAGGCATACGCGATAATCAAAAAAGCTAACCGAAACGGCTAGCTTTACCCAAAAACGTCATCTGATATCACGTTGAGGTCATCGGGGCTACATCCTGATGGCCTCTTTTCGACTTCTAAAGTATACCTTAGGGGCTGGTGAGGCGTCAAGATATTGACTGGCTTGTATTCATTGAATCGCGTTATGTTTGGAGTCTCGTACCGTACGCTCTCCCTACTTATTACGTTGATTTATTTTATTGACGCAGATTCATATTATCTATAGACTATCATTACGGCTTTGAAAAAGACTGAAAAGCTTTTTTCGCTGAGCCGAGTGATTTGGATGGCACACACCCCTCGACATTTTGATAAAACGGAGGTGAAGGCCATGCCAGAATCAGGAGACGAAAGGGGATCGCCGCGTTGGACGTGGCAACGATTATCGTCGCTATAAGCATATTGCTTACTAGCGGTGCTAAGGCATACGCGATAATCAAAAAAGCTAACCGAAACGGCTAGCTTTACTCAAAACGTCATCTGATATCACGTTGAGGTCATCAGGACGCACCCTGATGACCTCTTTTCGACTTCTAAAGTATAACTTAGGCGCTGGTGAGTCGTCAAGATATTGACGGGTTTGCATCCATTCAAAAAAGCCAACCGAAACGGCTAGCTTTACCCAAAACGTCATCTGATATCACGTTGAGGTCATCGGGGAGCATCCTGATGGCCTTTCCCTCGACAGATAAAGTATATCTTAGAAGTTGGTAAATACTCAAGGATATTAACTGATTTGACGATGGGGATCAACCCGCATACTAACAGCATTTGGTTGTTTAGAAAATGCGTCGGCTCGCGCTCTCTTTAAACGCGCTCGCAGTCGCAGCAATCTCCATGTAAGGACCTCAAGCTTAAATGGCCAAAGCCCAGCCATTTAAGCTTGAGGCCACTTACACTCCGATTGCTAACCGCTCCTGCTCGCGCTCTCTTCTAATTAATGCTACACTAATTGCGAGTTAAATTCGTATTGGAGGCTGGAAGTTTGATCACCATCAAATCAGCACGTGAAATAAAAGGTATGGCTAAGTCGGGAGCGATTCTGGCGGCGATGCATGTTGGCTTGCGCGATATTATTAAGCCTGGTATCTCGAGTTGGGAAATTGAAAAGTTTGCTAAGGAATTTTTTGAATCCCATGGTGCCAAGGCTGAGCAGGTCGGTTTTGAAGGTTATAAGTATGTTACTTGTGTCAGTATCAATGATGAGGTTGCCCATGCTGTACCGCGCAAGGGCTTGAAGTTAAAAGACGGTGATGTCGTCAGTGTGGACACCGTTATCAGTTGGAATGGTTATTTTAGTGACTCTTGCTGGACATACGGGGTCGGGAAGGTTTCTGAAGCTGACCAGAAATTGATGGATGTGACCAAGAAGTCGCTTTACCTGGGTATTGACGAAGCGGTTGTTGGTAATCGTATTGGTGATATTGGCGCTGCGATTCAGACTTATACCGAAGATGATAACGGCTACGGTGATGTGCGTGAACTGGTTGGACATGGCATTCAGCCTACGATGCATGAAAGTCCTAACGTGCCGCATTATGGCGTGCCCGGTCACGGTTTGCGCTTGAAAGCCGGCATGACGATCACCATTGAGCCGATGATTACGGAAGGTACTTGGAAGATTAAGGGTAAACAAGTTCCCGGCGATACATGGGAATACTATGTAACCGCCGATGGAAGTAAGTGCGCACAGTATGAGCATACTCTGGTGATTACCGACAATGGCCCTAAGATTCTGACCTCGCAAGGTGATCCGATTGATGCTAAATATCAGTTAACCGAAGATGATCTGAAGACGCTTCCGGAATAACGGGGACCACCGTTACTATTTTTATGCGTTATGAAGTGCCAGAAGCATCAAATCGTCAAGCAGGAAGCAAGCAGTCATTGTTTCCTGCTTTTATTTTATTGTTTTTTTAAAATATTAACCGGTTTCGTTTAACAATGGAGCAATTACGTTATACTAAAACACGAAGGAAAAGAGGGACGATATGGCAGGTCATGCAGCATTGGTTTCGGTCATCATGCCGGTTTATAATGCCGAAAAGTATTTGACTCAGGCACTGGATAGTTTGCTCGCTCAGGACTATCCCAATTTTGAGGTGCTTTGTGTGGATGACGGGTCAATGGACACTAGCAAGGTTATTTTGGCGACTTATGTACGTCAGAATCCACGGATACGTGTTATTCGCGTGGAAAATGGCGGGCAGGCGCGGGCTCGACAAATTGGCATTCAACACGCCAAGGGATCACTGATTACCTTTATGGATAGTGATGATCTGGTTCATCCCCAGTGGCTAGCAACCATGGCAGAAGGGATGCGAGCCCCACGCGTGGATATGTCTGTGGTCAATTACTATAACTATATCGGCGGCACCAAGCTGAAAGCCCGTTCTTTTCACGAGAAGGCATTTAAGATTGCCGGTGATGACAAGTACCGTTATTGGCTTGAGGATCGCGACCTGCGCGGATATTTGTGGAATAAAATGTTTCGCGCTGAGTTATTTAGCCAGCCGGTACCAGTGGCGAACTTCAACCTGCTTGAGGACGCCTACTTCATTGGGCAGCTGTTGCCACGAATAGACCAGATCAACTTTATTGATGAACCACTTTACTACTATCGCTTTAATGCAACCAGTAGCGTCCACGCCAAGTTTCAGAAGCGTGATTTGGAAGCCATTCATCAACTGGGTGCCGTTTTCTTAACGTTGGCTCGGGAAAAGCCGGAGTTAACTTCACTGGCAGTTCGCCGGTATGCTGCCTTAAGCTTGTTCGTTTTATCAAAAATGTCGCCGCGGCAACTTGTAACTAACTGGGGGTATGTCCAACAGTTGGGGATGGTTTTGGCGCAATATGCCCGCGAGTTTCAAGGAATTATCTCGGCTGGGGATGCAGATGATTTGGCCACAGATAAGTCCGATAAAGCCAGTTTACTGGATAAACTGCGTGCCTGGTCGCACCTGTTAGGACTGCCAACATTTGATGACTTGAACAAGTTGGCAGATAGTGAAGACGAGAATGTTAAAAAGGAGTCGTAGCGTGTAGGGGGGATTCAAGTTTGAGTTGAGTTGTACTTTCATAACGCGCTCACCATAACGCGCTTCTCGGCGCAGGAATCTGCGTGTAAGGACCTTGGTCGCAATGGCCAAAGCCCGGCCATCACGCCCAAGGCCGCTTACACTCCGATCCCTAACTGCGCCGGTTTGCGCTCAGCAAAAAGCCATTTGCCAACTTTTTGGCAAATGGCTTCGTATCGATGATCAAACATGCCGTGGCACATCGGGGCGGGGGTGTTGGTGCAGGCAATTAAGCCGGTTTTTTCTCCGTGGTGAAGATTTCGGTGCTTTGGGTTTCGGTCACCTTTGCGCCAACCGGAGTTGCATACAGGCCGATGCCTTCTTTCTTGAACGCTTGGGCTTGTGCAACTGCATCGGCGAAGGCTTGTGCTTGTTCAGCCGTGATGGCACCCTCGTACTTGCTGATCCGAATACTTGTGGATTTACCAGCTTCGGATTTGAAATTAAAAATCAGTGTTTTCATTGATTATCCCTCCGTTTAGGCTGTGACTTCTGCGTTTTGCTGCAAGACAATGCTCGTCAAAGCAGCGTTTGGATAAAGCTTGGCAAAGGCTTGCCCGATCGCGACCAGTTGCTCGTCCTTCGCATCGGCAGCGACATTGTTCATCCGGCGTACCTGCTTAAATGCCTCGTTCTCCGGATCAGTTAGGGTGTACACGATGGTTTGCTTGTTAACGTTGCGACTCATGATGTTTCCTCCTTTTAGAAATGTTAAAATTGTTAATGACTTGGCCGATGTCAATTAACTAGTTTGAGTTGGTTCGAACCATCCTTTGATGCGTAGGGATTTCTTTTGCCCTACACTGATATAAATCGGTGAAGTGATCAATTTGACAACCATTTTTGGGAATTTTTTTGTTTGAAAGATGTTATAAACGATTAACAAATACAAAGGGGCCTTATCATGGCAAAACGAGCAGTCGTTTTTTGTGTCAAGGGATTACATATCATGTTGGCGACCACGGCAATTACTTCGCTTGTTAAGCACTATCAGTCGCAAGCATCATTGAAAATTTTAGTCTTAGTGGAAGAAGTCTTTCCGGAAGACATTGACTTCATACGTCGAATTCCTGAGCTTTACGGTAAGACTCAAATTTCAATTGATGTTTGGGAGCCACCCTATGGCATGCTTGAGAAAGTCTCGGATCAATTCGAGTCGGGCACTAGATTGCCTAAAATGGTTCTTTGGCGATTATTCTTACCGTACTATTTTCCTGGATACGACCAGCTTGCCTATTTGGATAATGATGTCTTAGTAACAACGGACATCAACGAACTCTTCAACCAGTTAGCACCTAATGATTTGATTGGCGGTGTTCTGGATTATGAAGATGCAACACATCCTGATCATAATCGTGCTAAGGAGTTCTTCCTGCCCAGTGTCAAACAATATATTAACGCAGGCGTTTTTGTGACGAATACGGCCGCTTATACAAAATGGGCACCACTTGAAAAAATGCTTGAGGTAATCAACCGGCGTAATTATCCATATGGTGATCAAAATATCATTAATATCGTATTTTACGACCACATTCATTTGTTACCATGGCGTTTTAACATCCAGTATGGTCATAGACTGCTTGATAAATATGAGCATTTGGCGCCCCAACGGATCAATGAAATACGTGCAGAAATAGACCAGCCTGGAATCATTCACTTTGCGGCAAACGGCAACTTTCCTTCACCGTGGGAAAAGTTCGTACCCAAAACCCAGTGGGAGAAGATGTGGTGGCGGACTTTTGCTGAGATTAGAGACAAGCAGCTAGCTAGTTTAAAGATGGATGAAGACTAACATTTACATAACCGCCGTAAGTAGCAGAATGTAATTGCGGGTATTTGGAGTTGGTGTTTTTGAAAATCCGCTAGCCATTGCAGAATATCGAATGTCTGCTAAAATAATTAAGGTATTTTTTTAGAAAGAGTAAGGTTTTTGCTGACTTACGATTTTGTTATGTGCAGTCAGCTATACTTACAGTCGGATTCCTTCTGGGGTCCTTGATTAATGAAAATTTGAAGGGTTCTGATTGTGTGATAACAGCGCAGGCGCCAGGTAAACTTTATGTTGCCGGTGAATACGCGGTGGTCGAAACTGGTTTCCCTGCGATCATCGTGGCGTTAGATCAATTCGTCACTGTAACCGTGGAAGCAACGAAACATTTCGGCAGTATCGTGTCTGAACAGTATCAGGAAAATTCGTTGTATTGGCAACGTCAAGGCGATGAAATGGTCTTTGATAACCGGGATAATCCGTTCCACTACATTCTCTCGGCAATTAAATTAACGGAACAATATGCGCGTGAACTTAACAAACCGTTGGCGCTGTATAAGTTGTATATTGATTCACAACTGGATGCTAAAGACGGGAAAAAGTATGGGTTGGGTAGCTCAGCCGCAGTCACCGTGGCAACGATCAAAGCACTTGCCAAGTTCTATGACTTGAAGATGTCCAAGGATCAAATCTATAAACTGGCGGCCATTGCCCATCTTGATGTTCAGGGTAATGGCTCTTTAGGTGACATTGCTGCGTCAGTTTATGGCGGTTGGATTGCCTATCGTTCGTTTGACAAAGCATGGTTGGCGGCAGCTAGAAACCAAATGTCGCTATCGGCACTGATCAATGCTGAATGGCCGGAGTTGTCGATTGAACTCTTAACGGCACCGGCTGATATGCAACTTTTGATTGGCTGGACGGGATCGCCGGCTTCAACCTCTCAATTAGTCGATAAAATTACGTTAGCCAAAGCCAAAAAACCACAGCTTTACCATGACTTCTTAACTGCTAGTCGTGAGACGCTTGAGAAATTGATCGATGGGTTCCGGGAGCATTCGCTTAGCCACATTCAGGCTGGCATTCGGCGCAATCGCGAATTATTGGATGAATTGGCACACTTCTCGGGGGTGGCGATTCAGACGCCAGCATTGCGACAATTGGTAACGTTGGCAGAGCAAGCAGGCGGGGCTGCCAAGTCTTCTGGAGCAGGCGGCGGCGACTGTGGGATTGTTTTAATTGATTCCCATCAGGCGATTCAGCCGTTGCTGGCAGCTTGGCGTAAGCACCATATTGAGCCATTGAAGTTCAAAGTACACGAAATCAACGATTAACGACATCTCAGCTATGATTTGGTAAGCAGATTCCGGATGGATAGGATCCAATGGCGAAGCAAATACCCAGTAGCTGGGATTTTTTTATTTTTATACGAATAACTTATGAATTTTTCTGGGAATTATCAGAAAAGGCGTACTCTTCGCAAGCGGTTTCTAGTATAGTAGAGTAGGTAGTTAAATTAGTAGAGAAGGGACTTGTATGAGTGTGAAAGTTCGCAAAGCAGTGATACCGGCAGCCGGGCTTGGGACCCGTTTTCTGCCAGCAACCAAAGCTTTAGCTAAGGAAATGTTGCCGATCGTCGACAAACCGACCATTCAATTTATCGTTGAAGAAGCTAAGGCTAGTGGGATTGAGGATATTCTGATTGTTGAGGGTAAACAAAAACGCTCTATTGAAGATCATTTTGACTCAGCACCTGAGCTGGAACAGAATCTGAAAGAAAAACATAAAGACGCCTTGCTACAGCTGGTTCATTCCACAACCGACATCGGCGTCAACTTATTCTTCGTGCGGCAGCCATATCCGCGTGGCCTTGGTGACGCCGTACGCTTAGCCAAATCGTTTGTTGGCGATGAGCCATTCGTGGTCATGTTGGGTGATGACCTGATGAATGACAAAGTGCCGTTGACCAAGCAATTAATTGATGAATACGATAAAACCCATGCGTCCATCCTTGCCGTTAAAAAGGTGCCGCATGATGAAGTATCGGCATATGGCGTTATTGATCCGGAAAAAGAAGTTTCCAAAGACCTCTATAACGTTAAGAAATTTGTTGAAAAGCCAGCTGTTGCTGATGCCCCAAGTGACTTGGCTATCATCGGCCGCTACCTGCTGACCCCGGAAATTTTTGATATTCTTGATAATCAAAAACCGGGCAAAGGCAATGAAATTCAGTTAACCGATGCGATCGATACCTTGAACCAAACTCAGCGCGTCTTTGCACATGAGTTTAAAGGGGATCGCTACGATGTCGGCAATAAGTTCGGGTACGTCAAGACTAATGTTGAATATGGCTTGACCCATCCGGAAGTAAAAGATGAACTCCGCGCATACATCCTTGATCTGGCTGCTAAGTTGCAGGCGGGCAAGCCTGTGGGGAAGCCGGCAAATAAGAAGTAAATCTTAAAACTAACCCTTAGTCATAAATAACAGAGCTGTTTGACGATGCAGATAGATAAGTCTGTACTCGGTCGAGCGGCTCTATTTATTTGTGCCTATATCAGTCAACAGCTAATGGGAATATCAAAGTTTTAATATTGGAAAGCGCTTTTTAGGGTGGTAAAATAACATTTGGAGGCGGAGGACTATGAAAAGGTTCTGGAAAGCACTGTTATCGCTAATGCTTGTTGCAATCGGGTTTGGTGCATTCGGTGAAGCCAATCAGGTAGATGCGCGAGTTAAGTTTACTAGCAACGCTGACTATTATAAAAATGAGCCTGAAAACGCAAAGCCAAGTGTATTATCTTATATCACGACGATTAATAAGAATGGCACTATGATTTATGATGCAGATGCGGTAAAGCAAAAAGATGTCATTACTGCAGCAGCTGCACATTGGAATAAGGCAGTCGGGATTAACTTAATTATGAGCTATCAAGAAGCTCACGTTGCCAAGGCAGATGCAGATGTTGTCATTGAGCCTGCAGATCTTCCGAGTGGTGTAGGCGGATCGACCGGTTATGATGGTTTTGTTTATGAGACTTGGCAAAATATCATTAAAATTGGCAACACAACACTAAATGCCGCTAATACGCCAAAAGGTTTTGTTCAAGCCGTATCCACCACGAGCCATGAGATGGGGCATGCGTTAGGCCTTAACCATGATCCAGGTGCATTAATGGGAACGAGTGGTGCTGCTGAACTGGCACAGGGCATTTTACCGGCAATTCCTGACTACAATGTGAACGCGGTTGGCGCGATCTTGAAAGACTTAGATCAGTTGTATCCTGGAGCTAAGTCGATTACGATTCCTAACATGACGGATGGACCTGCTTATCGCGATGATAGTACAGCTAAACAAATAACGGCGAATGATCCAGTAGCACAATTGGCGCTCGGCCTTGTCGCGCGAAATTTCAATGGCGGTACGCTTGAAATTAAAATCAATGAGAATGTTTATCAAGTTGGTCGCGGTCAAGTCGGGACAACCGATTCATTACACCTCACAAATACGAAACAGCCAATTGTGACAGGATATGTGAAGGCTGATGGCACTCGTTACTATCAAATCAAAGTCGGCAAGCAATATTACATTATCTGGGGTGATGAGGATATTGTGACGGGGGACATTGTGAGTGCCACCCAGTAACAAGTCGCTGGTCGACAACCCTTTGCCGTCCACGTTATACGCGCCTTCAAGTTGGTTGGCAGCAGTTGCGCCACCCCAGAGAAAGTTCTCGGGAAATTGACGAATGGACATAACGACCTCCTTCATTAGGCTTCGGGGATGAAACTGAATAGCTTATCGCCTGGCCGGACAGATGTTTTTTCATGCACCTCAATCCGTTCGGGAGGCGTATTCGGTAGCAAAACGATCACCGTGGGATCAAAGCCAGACTTTTCAATCAGCGGCAAGTCGATTTTAATGAGCGGTTGGCTGACTTTGACGGACTCACCTTGAGAGACAAGGGGTTTGAAAAAGCGTCCATCCAGTCGCACGGTGTCAATACCGATGTGGATCAGCACCTCTTGTCCTGAGGTTGTGGTTAAGCCGATTGCGTGGTTCGTTGGATATAACATGGAGACAGTGGCATCGGCCGGCGCGACAATGGTGCCGCTCTCAGGAATAATAGCGACTCCGTGTCCCAGCGTGCCAGCTGCAAAAACCTCATCCTGGACGCGAGCAAGCGGGATCATCTCACCGGCGACCACACTCTGAAAAGGTTGCGGTTGCGTTTTAGCGCTGGTGCTTGCATTGGTCTCGACGGTGGCAAAGAAGTAGGTGGAAAGAAAAGTCGCGCCAAATGCGATGGCCACAGTCAGTAAGGCATTGCGGAAATTATCAGAATTGGCGCCGATGAAGACAGGGAGGGTGAAGATCCCCGGTGAACCGAATGAATAGCGGACCAGCCCGGTGAGCCCGGCAAAAAGACCGGCCAATCCCCCGGAAACCACGACGCAGGTTAACGCGTGTTTATACTTGAGCGTGACGCCGTACAGTGCCGGTTCCGTGATGCCGGACAACGCGGTGACGCTGGCAGAAAGCGCGATTTGGCGTCCGCGGGTTTGCTTTTCACGCACGGCAATGGCGGCAGCGGCTCCAGCTTGGGCAATATTGCTGGCTAACATTCCGGGACCCATAATCGTTTCACTACCAAACTTGGTCATGGACAAGGTCGCTAATGGCAAAAGTGAAACATGCATGCCAACCATGACCAGCAGTGGGGTGAAGGCGCCGACCAGGGTTGGAACGAGCCATGGTGTATGTTGATTAATGAAGGTGACAGCGGTATAAAGGCCATCGCCTAAAAGACTGCCGATGGGACCGATGACAATTAAGGCAATCGGAGCGGTAATGAGTGCGACTAACAGCGGTTTGAGCATGGTTTTGATCATGTTGGGTGCGACTTTTTCCGCGAATCGTTCGACATAGCTCATAAACCAGACGATTAAAATGATGGGAATGACGCTTCCACCATAGGATGCTAGACGAATGGGCGCACCGAATAACGCAATGGGCTTACCCGCTGCGACCAGCGCTGTGAAGTTAGGGTGAAGTAGCACACCGGCCATCATCATTGCCAGATAGGTATTGGTGTTGAACTTCTTGGCTGCGCTGACGGCGAGCATGAATGGCAGAAAATAAAACGCGGCATCAGCCATGAAACTCAAGGTGAGATAGGCAGTGCTTTTTGGATCGAGGCCCAGTAAAGCTAAGATGGCGATGACGACTTTGAACATCCCGCCGGCAATGAGAACGGTGATGATCGGGGCCATGATACTGACGATGGCGTTAAGAATCCGTTTAATTAAATTCTTTTCTTGGGCTTGTGTCGGTTGATTCGGTTCGCCTGCTTCATGAAGCTGATATTGTTGTTGGATAGCGGCATAGTATTTGGTCACGTTAGCACCGATGACGACTTGAGACTCATCGCCGGCCACCACCGTACTAAGAACTTCCGGCATTTTTTCGAGTTGTGCCTGATTGAATTGCTGCTTATCGCGTAAAGTGAAGCGGAGGCGAGTGGCGCAGTGGGTGAGGCTTTTGACATTTTGGATCCCACCTACAGCAGCCATGATTCGGGTGGCGATCTTGGCTGGATCAGACATGGTCAAGACACCCCCTTAACGTAACGGTCATTTTGCCGCGTTGATGCCCGAATCCTTTATTCAACTGGTTGCTCGTGCGACAGTCATGCTTTTGTACTTGCAATATGAATAACCCCCTTCATAAATAAACCCTGTTATTGGCAGTAAAAAAAACAGACATAGCCAAGAAGATCGTTTGAACGATAAAACGATGATCAAAGTTCTGTCTGTTTACCCGGTAACAGTAGATGTGATATCAGCTGTTAAGCGTATGATAACGGATACCAAAATAAAAAGCAACCTAATTAGATTGCTTTCTGCATTGTTTGTATCCAACTATTTATTATTTATCTAAAAATAAATGATAAATAGCAAGCTGAATTAAATTGTACATAAAATTAAAATGAATACCAACATGTTCATGCCTAATAATCTCAGCGGCGAATGTTTAATCAAACTGTTACGGCTAACGACTTTTAGGCTGGCTGCCAGTCATCATACGCTTGCGAAAACGCGGGTGATATTCATAGAGAATGAGGGCTGCGAGGCCGATCAGCCCCATGATGGTGACCAGCCAACCAAGCGGTATCCCCGGGGTGTGGTAAGTGAGGGTAAAGGTAGTGGCTTTTTTAGGGACTTTAATCCCAATGAAGCCGCGATAATTTTGAATTTTCACGGACTGGGTATCTGCTTGCCAGCCTTTTTCGTAAGGGATGGTGAGCATGATGTAACCACTGTTGTTTTCTTGCGTGGTTAACGATAGACGGCCGTTTTGGATGGTTTGCTTAGGTGCGTTGGCTTTGGCGGTTTTAACCGTTTGCTTGAAGGCTTGGCGGTTAAGGGTGTACAGCGCAAAGTGATCGAGGTCGATTTGGCTGAAACCGCGATTGAAGGTCAAGGTGACGGTGGTCGGTTTCGTGGCATTAAGTGGCAACGATACGGTCTTGGAGCCGTTGTCGGGATCATTTTTAAGGGGGATGTTGTTAATGCTGATGGTCATATCCTTGCGCATGCCTTCACCCATCACGAGATATTGCTGCTCGCTGCTAGGGTTGACACTTAAGGTAATGCTGGCCCCAAGCTTTTTGTTTACCTTGGTTGCCACGGCATTGGTGAGGGTGGTTAGCGGTTTGACGTTATCGACACTGATCCCCGAGAAATCAGAAGTGGTGAAGATCGGGGCCGTTTGCTGGTTCGTCAAAGTGGCAAAATAAGCATTTTGTTGCAGGACCGGGTTTGCCTGCACTTGGGTTGGAATTTTGCTGAAAATCTGGGTGGCCACGGGCAAGGCATCCGGGTTTTCGTAGATGTTAAAGAGCTGGTTGTGACCGACTAATTTGTAAGCCGGCAGATCATAGCGGGCATTGAAAATATTGCGCGAGGAAGCTTGTTGATACTCGGAAGTGCCGACTTTTTTACTCGTCGTGTTGAGGAGTAATAACTGCTTGACGCCGAGTAAGCTTTCTAGCGGCCAGGTGAGGTCATTGTTTTTGACCCGCCCGGCTGAACCGATTGCCCCGACATTGGTGAGGGTATTGATGGTGCTGGTGTTTAAAACCGAAGAAAAAGTGCTGATCCCGTTGAAATTATATTGGTAGGGATCGTCCATGGAGCGTTGGGTGTCGGCGTTAATGCGATAGAACCCGGATGGCCCGATCTTTTTGGCGTCGTTGTAAGCGGCACTGAGCACTTTGCTGGTGACGGTGAAGTCGGCTTTGGAGATGAAACTGATGGCGCCAAGGCTGGCATAGGCATTGGCGCCTAAGTCGATGACAAGCAAGGTCAAAAGTGCACCAACCGTCCATTTTACCGAGAATAGACGGGTGGCATAACTGTAGAGCAGCACGGCGGCGGTTAGGAGCAGGATGCCGGCGAGGATCAGATGCGGTAAGGTGACATATTTGTGTGTTCCCATGCGCAAGGCAGCGGGGATGATGAGCAGCCCGCCGACGACTAGACTGGTGAGGAATAAACGTAACCGAGACACGGATCGCAGCTGCATGAGTCCACGGAGACTGAGTAGTGAGAACCAGAAGATGACAATAAATGAGTGGCGGTATAAATACCACACCGGCGCGCGAAACCCTTGCCAGATAATGGCGAGAGGATTGAGCCAGATGGATAATATCAAGAGTAATGTCATGCCGGCCGAAACCAAGCGTTCGCGAACCGGAATCGTCCGGGCAAGGAAATAAAAACTGGCACCTAATAGACCGATCATGCCCATATACAGGTTAGGCAGACCATTGGAGAGCTGATCAAAATTGAAACTGCCCGGAATTAACTTTGATGGCAAGTCAATCAGCGAATATAAGGCTTTGAAACTGAAATCAGCGCCGGCACTGGAAAGGCGGGAAGCACTCAGCGCGTAATAGGTTGGAATGAGCACGACCGCCGCGATCATACCGCTGAGTAACGAGCCAATAACGAATAGGCTGATTTTTCGCAGTAATTGCAGTTGATGTTGAATCGCCCAGCGCCAGCCAAAGTAAAGCGCCGCAAAAATGGCGACCATGAAGCCAATGTAATAATTGGTGATGAATGCCAGACTCAGCGGAATGACATAAGGTAACAGCCGTTGCTCATCAAATAATCGTTCAATGCCCAAGACCACGAGTGGTAACAGGATTACCCCGTCCATCCACATGATATTTAAAAAGTTGGCAACCAGAAATCCGGATAGACCATAGCTAATACTGAAGACAAAGCTATACCAGCGGCCGCCCGTCAGATAATTCGCCAAAGCTTGTGCTGCCATGGCCGCGGTGCTGTATTTAAGCGCGGTCACGAATAAAACCGCCACTGGTAATGCGGAGCGGGGAACCAGAACAAATACGAGGTTAAGCGGACTCAACAAATAGTAAGTCCAGTTGGCATACATGCCGCCGCCAAGACTATTGGAAAAAGAATAAGCTTTACCGGCAGTACCCAGCAGTGCATGTTTTAGGTAAGTAAAGAAGTCGACATATTGAACGGCCGAGTCATTAGCAAGAATGGATGATGAGCCAAACGGAGCCATTTTTAAAGCCGCAAAAACGATGAGGCTGATGACAAAAGTGACGCCGAAACTAATGAACAGTAGTGGCCAGGTTGATTGTTTGTTTGAACGCGACATATCAGACGAGGACTCCTTTTTGAAAACCTTGAAAATCAAATATTGTCATTAATTATGATAGCAAGCGAAATAGCAGGTTAAAAAATCAGGTAACCTTAACTATTAATTAAATCATAACGCAGAATGGCTCGGCACGCGATCGTCAGGAACTGAGCGCGAGCCGGCGCGCTTAGAAGTCGGAGTGTAAGTGGCCTCAGGCGTGATGACCGTACTTTGGTCATTGCGCCTGAGGTCCTTACACGCAGACTTCTGCGCCGGGGAGCGCGTTATGGGCGTAAAGGTGGGCTAGTGGCCTTGGTCGTGATGGCCGTACTTTGGCCATTGCGACCAAGGTCCTTACACGCAGACTTCTGCGCCGGGGAGCGCGTTATGGCAAGGGCACCGTTCCTCGACACACATGACAACTTATGATTTGAAAGTTACAATATTGGGAAAGCAGTAACGGGAGGATTTTCATGCGCGCGGATACCGAAGATTCGAGTTTAGTTTCACAGCTTAAGGCCAATGCAATCTGGTTATTGCCACTTTTAGCGATTATTTTGGTGTTGCTTGTCCAGTGGCCGCAGTTACATTTGACCTACATTTTCCATCAGGATGATACGATGCCGCAGTTACGCCGAATGGAGAGTTATGTGACCAGCGTCCGGCATGGTAGCTACTTTCCAAAAGTCTTTCCCGAAGAAGTACGCAATTTCGGCTATGCTTTTGATGCCTTTTACCCGTCATTGTTGTTATTGCCATATGTCTGGTTGCGACTGACAGGGATGGGGATTGTCAGTGCTTATTACGGCTATCAGACGCTGATTCTAGTGGCAACTGTGGTCACGGCTTACGTTAGTTTTTTGCGGATTCGCCGGCAGCCACTGGCAGGATTCGTCTTTAGTCTGGTTTACACAACAGCGGTTTATCGGGCCTTGGATGCCTTTGTACGCGGGGCTTTGGGCGAGAATTTGGCGTTTATTTTCTTGCCGGTGATTGCTGCAGGTATGTATGAAATTTATGCCAAGCAGTCGCGTAACTGGTTCTTGCTGGCATTTGGCGTGACTGGGTTGATGTACGCGCATATGTTGTCACTCGTGATGGTGCTGGTATTTCTTGTCGGCGGGTTCCTGGTTTTGGTGGCCTTGCAGCGGGTAACGTGGCGCATGGTCAGATATACGGCCATGGCGGCAGTGAGTGCGTTGTTGATGGGCTTGGGCAGTTATTTGCCAATGGTCGAACTTTCCCGGCACCTGTCACTTAAACTCGCGGATTCGGCAACGATTTGGCCCAATTATCTTCAATTCAATTTAGGTGATTTAGTCACGAACTCATTGAGCATGTATGCCTCAACCAGCAGCATGCAAAATGTCAATCAGGCTTTTCGGCCGGGGATCGGCGTCTTGATGCTTGTGACGGGCATCGCACTCGCCATTTTTTGGGGGAAGTTGTCGCGGGCAGTCAAAGTTGCGGCTGGTTTGGGCTTTATTGGTATTTTTCTAAGCACTGATTTATTTCCATGGGCATTATTTAGCAAAACCGTGTTAGGCACGATTCAATTTCCTTGGCGATATTTGGAGTTAGTGACCTTATTCTTCAGTCTGGCGCTTGGTCTTTTGGTCGCAGATCGGCCGCAACCGCAACCATTAGCATTGGGGTTGGTGCTGGCGACTTGCATCGTTGGCTTTAGCTATGCGATTAATATCAACACGACCATGATCAATGCCAACACTTACCGCATTACAGATAAAAATGCGGTTTCGTACTATCAGGATTCAACCGGTGGCGGAAGTGAATATGCGCCGCGAGAATTCGACATGACCACATTCTTTAAGAAGAATCATCAGACGGTTTTGGCTTCACATAACCTTGAGCGTGTTACCACCCCGACCCAAGACTACAATGACATGCAATTTTCGTACACGAGTCGGCGTGCCGTGACGCTAAGATTGCCTAAGTTTGCTTATGTTGGTTACACGGTGACGGTTGATGGCCGCCCAACTGCCTATCACCCAAGCGGCAAACTTGACCGTATCACGCTTCATGCTCCCGCGGGCACGCATCATGTTCGGGTGGTTTACACCGGAACCGTCTTGCAACATGTGACCGGGTGGATCTCGCTTGTCGCTGCGTTTGTCTTTTTCGCTTGGTGGATCGTTGTCCATGCTCGGAGGCAACGGGATGTGGATGATGCGCTGGTTTAGTAAGTTTGCGAAAAGCGTTGAATGTGCGGATAACAAGCATTTTAAAACACAATCTCATGGCAGTTTTTGAACAGCGGCAATTTCTGAGCTTCCTAAAATTAGATATATTCGGCGTTCTTGGACTGTGAGACCCCATATGCTATGCTTTCTGAAGGGATAGATAGGGTAAATTATGTTCAGCGAAGAGATCAGAGGTGATGTTGAAGTGTTTGAAGATAAGTATAAGATGTCCGATGCGGAAGAAAAGTTGCTGTTTGAGAAGAATCTGCCTTCCATGATTTATCTTGCTGGAAAGTACGAAAACTTAAGCACCACATTGCTCGATACTAAAGCAATTATCAATAATCTGACCATTAGCGGGGTTAAACCTGATGATGTTGAAGTTGTCCTTAACTTAAAAGCAGCTTACAAATATATCGTCGGATTACCGCAGACGATTCAGTTTGGGATTGAACAAATACAGAAAATCAATCTTATCATTCAAGGTGCAGGAACGCCTGACGCAGGTAAATTCAGGACTAAGACGGTATTAGTCGGTTTAACCAACGAAGATTATGTCCCTGCCATTCCAAATGAAGCCAATGTCACCAAAAATCTGGAAGCGCTGTTAACCTCTCAAAAGAGTGCTACTGAAAAAGCGATACTACTGATGCTTACATTGTCACGGCAACAAATTTTCACAAACGGGAATAAGCGAACGGCGATAGTAGCGGCTAATGCATTGATGTATCAAGCTAAAGTCGGTTTATTAGCAGTGCCAGAGAAAAAGATGCATTGGTACCTGTCTCAATTAGCCAAGTACTACAAAACTGGGAGAGCTGATCAACTTAAGCGGTGGCTGTATGAACATGCGGTTTTTGGCATTGAATAAGTGATGTTTCGATTGAAAATGGTAGTTGTTTTGAGCCATTCTGTTGGCATCGCGATATAACCAGAAAAATAAGGCAAGCCGACCTTGATTTTGCAAAGTCGGCTTGCCTTATTCACTTAATCTCGCGAGCAATGAAGATGGGACGTCTTTTGGTTTCCAAATAGATGCGACCGATATAACGTCCTACGATGCCAAGTGCAAAGAGCTGCAGGCCGCCGATCATCAGAAAGATCGAGACCATGGAAGGCCAGCCGGATGTCGGATCACCGAACAAAGCGGCACGGACAACGATGAAGATGAGGGCGATGAATGCGCCGATGAAGCTGGTGATGCCGACAATAGAAACAAACGTTAGCGGGGCATCGGAGAAGTCGATGATACCATCAGTAGCATAACGGAGCAAATTGGGGAACGACCAACTCGTTTGACCGTGTTGGCGTTCAATATTGCGATAAGGTAGATACTTGGTTTTGAACCCAACCCAGCTGAAAAGTCCCTTGGAAAACCGATTACGCTCGGTCATTTGGACAATGGCTTCAACCACTTGCCGCGTCATTAAGCGAAAATCACGCGCGCCGGGAACGATTTGCGTTTGCGACACTTTATTGATGAATTTGTAGAACATATCCGAAAAGAAAGAACGCAGATGAGCCTCGCCAGACCGATCCACGCGCTGAGCTCCAGCCATGTCGTAGCCTTCTTGTAAAATTGCGTACATATCCGGCAGCATTGATGGCGGATCCTGTAAGTCGGCGTCCATAACGGCATAGTAGTCGGCTTTAGCAGTTGAAAGGCCGGCATACATCGCTGCTTCTTTACCGAATGAGCGGGAAAGATCGATATAATGAACCTGATCGTCTTTAGCTTGCAACTGCTTGATTTGATCGAGGGTATCGTCAGTAGAACCATCGTTGACATACCAGATTTGCGGTTGCAATTGCGGCAAGCTTTCACGAAAAGTCTTGATCAATGCTTGATAAATCAGTGGAACATTTTCGGTTTCATTATGACAAGGAATAATAATTGCCACGCTTTGCGGCATGAAACGGCCTCCTCGATTTCAAGTTAATTTTCTTAATAAATTGATGATTCCTAGCAAAATCAATACTCAATCATCATGCATCGTTTTAACGGCCTTGGCCAAGCTGTCGGCCTGACTTGATACGGTTGTCAGGTTGGCGGTCATGACATCAATTTGCTGATTGAGTGAGCTGTAATATTGGTTTAGTTGGGAAATTTGTGTCTCTAGGTCGGCTTGAGACGTCTCTTCACTGTCAGCAGTGTTATCAAAAAAGGCATCTTCTGCTGTCTGCATTTCGCGGTAGTAGCTAACCAGCGTTTTGTGATCCAATTTGGCGAGCTGTAGACTTGTTAGCACTTTGTTGACTTGAGTTTGGGGGGTATCATCGGTCGGCTGGTTATTTAACTTAGTGAGCGTGTTATTGGCGTTTACCAAAGCAGTGTTGGCCGCCTCAAGCTGTTTGAACGCAGTTGCACGTTTGGCGAGCAGTTTTTTAACGGGCCCGTCATCATTTCTGAAATCTGTATCGGGATGATCTTGATACGCTTTTTCAAACGTTGATGGAAACGCGCCGACGCTATCGCCAATAATTTTTAGTGCAGCTTGTTCTTTTTGCACTTGTGTTTGAACGGTAGCGGTTGTGGTTTTTAATTGTTGTTTTGGGTTTAAAGTGGCCGAACATCCGGCAATCAGAAGTGCCAGACCCGCGAGCCATATGAGTATTTTTTTCATCAGCAACTCCTCTAAATATATGGTAGCGTAAAGCCGGCTGAAATACTAGCAGCAGGGGGATTGCAAATGAATTTCACCCCTGAATCCTGTTTCTTCAGGATACGAGAAAAATGAAGCGGCAACAAGTTATTTTCAAGGATCATACTAAGGTGGTCGGGCAGTGGAAAGTTTACGTGACGACAGCCGCGGCTAACGGTAAAATAACAGATACCTAAGCGCACATAGCTGACGGGCAGACAAAAAAATTTGTGGTGTAACTGGTTTGATGCGTTCCTATGCTAAACTGACAGGTGGAGGGTGATGACGATGCACATTGGGATGCGCACAATCAAAACGGCGGTAGGGACAGCAGCAGCGATGTTGATCGCTTATTCGTTGCACTTGGAATATTGGGCCGCTGCCGGCATTATTACTATTTTGTCAGTGCAAAACACAACGAAGGCGTCGTTTCGGTTAGTCGCCTATCGCTTATTAGCCACGTTGCTAGGATTCGTGATTGCGATCGGGGCGTTCTTGGTTTTAGGCTACAATGCGTTCGCTTTTGGCGTTTTCTTGGTAATTTTTATTCCGATTACCAATGTGTTCGCGGTCCAAAGCGGGATTGTCATGACCGCCGTTTTGGTAACGCATTTTATGATGGCGCGCAGTTGCAGTTGGTTTTGGATTAAAAACGAACTTTTGCTGCTTGCGATCGGGGCCGGGGTGGCGCTCATTGCCAATCTGTTTATGCCAAGTCTTGAAGCTAAGATCATGGGCTTTCAAAAACAAGTCGAAGCCGAGATGCGTGAAATTATTGATCATATGAGTCAGCAGTTAGGGGCAGATCAGCTTAAAAGTGCGGACAATTGGGCCAATTTATCTGATTTGAAGATGACGCTGGACGCAGCAGTAGCGTGGGCAAATCGACATAGCGACAATCAGTTGTTGTCTGAAAACGACTACTATCAGGCTTATTTTGAAATGCGCGCGAATCAATATGAACTGCTGCGGCAGATGCAAGATAGTTTGGATCGCATTGAAACGCCGGTGATGCAGGCGGCGGTGATCAGTGATGCTTTGGCGATGACGGCCAGTGTTTTGAATGAAGACAATCCGGCAGCGCAATTGGTGACAATGGTGAAGAAAATTCAGCGTGATTTTGCTGCCTCACCCCTGCCAACGGATCGCGCTTCTTTTGAAAGTCGCGCCCGGTTGTTTTATTTTCTGGAGGATTTTTCCCGGCTGTTGCAGTTGAAGCGGAATTTTAATCATATTATTTCTTCGCAGAATTGAATCAGACGAGCAATTGCCTAGCTGAGCGAATGGCGTAAAGTTTCAGTGGGTGTTAAGCAAGGCTGCATCAGTTTAGACGATTTTAGCAGCAGTGCGATGGGTCACCTTGTTCGATTATTAGGATAGAAAGCAAGAGCTGGCGGAGCGGTGGCAGGCTCAGTGGTGAAATTGGTCTTAAGCGGAGTGGGCTTCTCCGCTTTAGACCAAGGCCGAGCTTCGAAACCGCGGTCTTTGCGGGTTCGAAGTCGTGCCCACCACTCTAGCTACGCGGTCGCCAGCCGGTGCCACCGCGGAGCCAGCTCGGAGTAACGGAAATCACTTAATTAGAGTAGAACCGAGAAAAAGTTGACATTTACTTGAAAGCGTTCCTACTTGCTTGGCTATTGCCGTGATGTTAGACTAAACATGTACTTTTTGAATGGTCGTGGTTGCATGGTTTCAGAACTTTCTTCCACTTGTACCAAACAGAAATACACGATATTATCATGCGTCAATAGGCGCAAGGAGGAATGTTCTCATGGAACACGGCACAGTTAAATGGTTCAATGCTGAAAAAGGTTACGGTTTTATCACACGTGAAGATGGCAGCGATGTTTTCGTTCACTTCTCCGCAATCCAAGGCGAAGGTTACAAGACCCTTGAAGAAGGCCAAGCGGTAACGTTTGAAGTTGAAGACAGCGATCGCGGCCCACAAGCTGTTAACGTTAACAAAGACTAATTTAAAAGTTTCAAAACAAAAGTGTACTATTTTGAATTTTATTTCAAAATGGTACACTTTTTCTTTTGATTAGGTGATTAGCGTTTAGCACTTCAAGGCTCAGAAGTCCCGTCTGGCAAACTCGGGATCAGATAACACGCTTAAGTTCAATCACCGTAAAGCACAAGTATTGCCGTGGTTTGTAATGACACATATAATTACAGGCGAAAGGGTGACAAGCATGACTGTTAAAACTTATCGGCTAGGAAACTCAATTGTGGTTACCATTCCAGCGTCATTCAACATTGGCGAAAACGGTGAATATCAACCGATTATTGACGAAAATGGCGTCATCAGCCTGCTACCTGTTAAGCATCAAATCTTCCAGGGGTGATGCTGGCTACGATTTACGTCAGGCAATGCTGGAAGAAAATATTGGCGACAATGATATTCCAATTGGACGTGAGGACGCCTGGCATGAATAGTGAAAATCAGATCCCATATCAGTAGGCAGGTTGGGTATTTGAATACATTAAAAGATCAATCATTTATGTCTGTCTATCTATCAAACATTCAAAAAGGGGTCTACACTTTTTGGCGTTGGTGATATATCAACACTAAAGATGTAGGCCTTTTTTGGCGATGGAGAGCTTCATAAGCAGCTGTTCATGGTAAACTGATAGTTAGCAGTTATAAGCTTAGGATTGGGCTATGGAAGGCGGGGGCACATGTTAAGATTTGAAGAGGTAGCACCTGATGCAAGACTCCAATATCTGGATCTCTTGTTGGTGGGCGATGAGGATCCGGCTATGCTTCAGCGCTATTTAGGTGCAGGGACACTTTTTGCGGCCATTGATCAGCAGGTGCCGGTTGGCGTTGCCATGGTGGTGGCGGTCAATGCGACCACGGTAGAGTTGAAGAATCTCGCGGTCACGCCTGCCCGCCGCCGTCAAGGGATTGCATCAGGATTATTGCGGCATGTCAGTTTGGTGTACGCCGAGAAATATCAGGATATGCTGGTGGGTACCGGAGATGCTGATTTTGATAATCTTAGGTTTTATATGCGCCGCGGGTTTCGATTTGATTCGATTCGTAAGCATTTTTTTGATGAATATAGTCAGCCGGTTTATGCTGATGGCTTGCGATTACAGGACATGATCGTGTTACGCCGCAAATTGTTGTTGACGCGTGAGGATAAGACAAAGGAGTAAGGCTATTGGCGAAAAAGCGCCGACGTTTTACCTTAAAGAAGGTTCCATTGGCGGCTTGGCTGGTCATCGCTTTTTTTGCGGTTGGTTCTATGTTGGTTGTCAGCTCGTATTGGTCGCAACGGCAAGCCGAAGTTTCACAACGCCAAGCAATTGTCGATAAGAAGGCGGCTGAAAAAGCGAAGAAAAAAGCTTTTATCAAGCGATTGGTGCCGACAGCCCAGACCATGCAGAAACAGTATGGTGTCTTAACGAGCATTACGCTGGCCCAGGCGATTCTTGAGTCTGATTGGGGAACGAGCACGTTAGCCAAGGATTACCATAACTTATTTGGCATTAAAGGGACGGATCCTGCCACCACGAAAGTATTACGGACGAAGGAATACGTTAATGACAAATGGATCACGGTTGACGGCCGGTTTCGAGTTTATAGCGATGATGCTGCTTCGATTCGGGATCATGCCTTGCTATTCGTTAACGGTACCGACTGGAATCCACAGCAGTATGCAACGGTGCGGGCAGCGAAAGATTATAAGACTGTCGCCTCGGCTTTGCAGACGGACGGCTATGCCACTGATCCGGATTATCCCCAGAAGCTGATTCATTTGATCGAAGCATGGAATCTGACCCAGTATGACAATTGAATGTTCGTATTTTGTTGATTATTGAATCCTCGTTATTTGGTTATGGTAGCGCCAAATTGCGGGGGTTTCGTTCTTTTATCGCTGTGAAAGCGGCTACTTAGTTTGTTCGGGAATTAGTGAGCTTGTATTGTTCCACGGCGTTTTTTATGGTAAGCTGATTGAAAATTTACAAATAAAAGGAGTGCTTGTGGTGAAATTACTGGAAGACCGGATTAAAAAAGATGGCCAGGTTATTGGAACAGACGTATTGAAGGTGGACAACTTTTTGAATCATCAAGTTGATCCTGATTTAATGGCTGATCTTGGTAAGGAATTCTACCGGCGTTTCAGCAATGAGCCGATTACAAAGATTTTGACAGTTGAAAGTTCTGGGATTGCCCCGGCGATTGCCACTGCGATGTCGTTTCACAAGCCACTGGTGTTCGCCCGCAAGCATAAGAGTCTGACGTTAAAGGATCATTTGTATACCGCAACGGTTTACTCGTTTACCAAAAAGACTTCCAATGAGATTGCCATTTCGCGGAAGTTTTTGTCGGCTGATGACAATGTGTTGATTATTGACGACTTTTTGGCTAACGGACAAGCAGTTGAAGGATTAATGGATATTATTGATCAGGCTGGGGCAACTCTAAGCGGCGTTGGCATTGTCATTGAAAAGACTTTCCAAAAAGGCCGCAAATTGTTGGATGACAAGCACATTCGCGTGGAATCGTTGGCGCGGATTCGTGCATTTGAAGACGGTCAGGTTGTTTTTGAACCGGAGGACTAGGCTCGAAGATGAAGAATAAAACAATTTCCAATCCAAAAGCAGCGGCATTAGGGCTGCAACATTTATTAGCGATGTATTCGGGTTCAGTGTTGGTGCCGATTTTGATTGGGGCATCGTTGCACTTTACCTCTGAGCAAATGACGTATCTTGTCTCGATTGATATCTTCATGTGCGGGATTGCGACGGCTTTGCAGGTGTTTGGTAACAAATATTTCGGCATTAAATTACCGGTTGTGTTGGGGTGTGCAGTTCAGGCAGTGGCGCCGCTCATTATGATTGGCCAGAAGTTTAACTTCCAAACCATGTATGGCGCCATCATTGTTGCTGGGCTGTTTGTTTTTCTCATTGGCGGTGCGTTTTCTAAACTGCGCTTTTTGTTTCCGCCACTGGTGACCGGTTCCTTGATTACCGTGATCGGTCCGTCGCTGATTCCGGTTGCTTTCCAGAATCTAGGCGGGGGTTCGACGACAGCCAAAGACTTCGGCAATATGACGAACCTGTTTGTCGGCGCATTTACGGTATTATTGATTTTGGCTATTAATGTCTGGGGACGCGGCTTCTTGCATTCAATCGCGATTCTGGTCGGCTTGATTGCGGGCACGGTCTTAGGCGGGTTCCTCGGCTTAGTCAGTTTTCAGCCGGTCATTGAGGCAAGTTGGTTCCACGTCCCGACGCCATTTTACTTTGGGGTTCCACAGTTTGAATGGAGCTCAATTGTGACCATGATTCTGATTTCAATGACGTCTATGGTTGAAAGTACCGGTGTTTTCTTTGCACTAGGGGATATTGTCGGGCGTAAAATTGAAGCAGATGACCTGAAACGCGGGTATCGCGCAGAAGGCCTAGCCGTGGTACTCGGCGGTTTGTTCAACACCTTCCCGTACACAACTTTTTCGCAAAATGTCGGGTTGGTGCAGCTTTCCGGAATCAAAACCCGCAAGCCGGTAATTTATTCGGCAGTCTTCTTGATTATCCTTGGGTTGCTGCCGAAAATCGGCGCCTTGGCAACGATCATTCCGGCACCGGTTCTTGGTGGTGCTATGCTGGTGATGTTCGGGATGGTTGCGGTGCAAGGTATCCGGATGCTGCAACAGGTTGATTTTGAAAATGATAAGAATTTACTGGTTGCCGCGATTTCAATCGGTTTAGGCTTAGGGGTAACGGTACAGCCGCATATTGTTCAGTTCTTGCCAAAAACCATTCAACTGTTGTTTGGATCAGGGATTTTGATGACAAGTCTGAGTGCGGTGTTGTTGAACTGGTTGTTTAATTCACCAAGTCGTCATCCTGAAATGCCGGTTGATCGCGGGTTAAACGAACAGGATTCAGACAAATAAAGTCAAAGCGAGGAACAATTGTGACGCAATTTATTAGTCCAGGCGCTACCATCGGCATTATTGGCGGTGGCGTATCAGCTTTTCGCATGGCTGATACTGCAAGCTTAATGGGCATGCGGACTGTGGTTTTAGCACCGACCCAAACGGATATTGCACTGGAAAAAGCCGATATTCCGTTGGTCGGGCAAGCGGATGATCGGGAAGCATTAAAAGAGTTGACGCAACTGAGTACGGTCATGACCTTTACCGATGAAAACGTTGACGGCGCTGTATTGGCTGAATTAGCAACCAACAGCCAATTGCCGTCAGGAACCGATATTTTGACCGTGACCCAGGATCGGTACCTGGAAAAGGTCTTTCTTGACGATCTCAACATGAATATTCTGCCATATACCCAAGTCATCACGCCTAGCGATATTAATGAAGCAATTGACACCATTGGCTATCCGGCCTTATTGAAGCCAATTCAAAAGGGGATGGGCGTGGATCAACAGTTGTTGCTGGCAACCCCGGCGGATGTCGATCGTGCCAAACAATTGCTGCAGCAGCGTCCGTACATTTTGGAAGCCTATTTGCAAAATATTAAAGAAGTTGCCGTCATGGTCGCCAAGGCTGATAAAGAAATCCGAATTGGGCCGGTGATTCAGAATTACTTTGAACATCATCAACTCAAAGCATCTTCGGTTCGGGCTGACGTTGATCCGGCGGTAATTGTTGAGATCCGCCGCATTGCAGAAAAAATTGCCAAGAAGCTTGATTATAATGGCATTTTCAGTCTTGAATTTTTCTTGGCGGTTAACGGGACCCTGTACGTCAAACGGGTTTTCCCGGGGCCAAAATTGTATGGTCACCTGATGCAATGTACCAGCGATATTTCGGAATATGAACTACATTTGCGCGCGATTCTCGGCTGGCCGCTGCCAGAACTGGAATTGGCCGAAGATGGCGTTGCGATTCCGTTGCGGCAAAAAGACATGGATGCGGTTTTGACGCAGATTCAAATCAAGCCGGATTGGCGGTTTGCTTTCTATCCGACTGGCAATGAGTTAGTCGGCGAGATTGAAATCGTTGGTGATTTGAAAGCGATAAAAGACAGCATCAATGCCACGGGACATTTTGTGATTCAGTGAAGGTTCTCGAGCGTGTCGGCTGCATGGAAAAGTCGGCACGCTCACCGGTGATACGATGATGAGTATAGAACATGGCGCTTACAATAGAGGAGGAAACCACCTGTGATTCCGCGTTATAGTCGTCCTGAAATGGCGGCAATTTGGTCAGAAAAAAATCGTTATGCTGCATGGCTGGAAGTTGAAATTTTAGCGGCTGAAGCCTGGTCGAAACTAGGCGAAATCCCGGAAGCCGATGTTAAAGCTTTACGGGCCAACGCCAAGTTTGATGTCGATCGAATCCACGAAATCGAAGCGGTCACGCACCATGACGTGGTCGCATTTACGCGGGACGTTTCCGAAAGCCTTGGCGAAGAGAAGAAGTGGGTGCACTTTGGCTTAACCAGTACCGATGTGGTCGATACGGCTCAAGGTTACTTACTTAAACAGGCTAACCAGATTCTACGTGCGGATTTAGCCGCATTAAAAGCAAGTTTGGCAAAACTGGCAAAAGCCCACAAAGATACGGTTATGATGGGCCGGACGCACGGGGTTCACGCTGAGCCAACAACATTCGGTCTGGTTGTTGCCACCTGGTATTCAGAACTGAATCGCGATATTCGGCGATTTGAAGATGCGGCAAGTGATGTCGAAGCAGGAAAGATCAGCGGTGCGGTCGGAACTTTTGCCAACACGCCGCCAGCTGTGGAAGCTTATGTGACCAAACAGTTAGGCATTCGCGCACAGGAGATTTCAACTCAGGTATTACCACGTGATCTGCATGCCCATTACATTCAAACGCTGGGCCTGATTGCCACCTCAGTTGAACGGTTTGCCTTGCAGATTCGCCATATGCAACGGACTGAAGTGCATGAAGTCGAAGAACATTTTAATAAGGGTCAAAAGGGTTCCAGTGCGATGCCGCATAAGCGTAACCCAATCGGCTCGGAAAATGTCTCCGGATTGGCGCGGGTGATTCGCGGCTATGAAACGCCGGCACTAGAAGACGTCCTACTATGGCATGAACGCGATATTTCCCACTCCAGTGCCGAACGTATCATGCTGCCGGACGCAACCGGTTTGCTAGATTACATCCTGCACCGTTTCACGAGTATTTTGGATCATCTGGATGTTTTCCCAGAGCGGATGAAGGCCAATATGAACCTCACACACGGCTTGATTTATAGCCAGCGAGTGATGTTAAAACTCATCGAAAGTGGTTTGAGTCGGGAACAAGCCTATGACCTAGTTCAGCCTAAGACCGCGATTGCATGGGACGAGCACCGCGACTTCCGGCCGCTGTTAGAAGCCGATCCGGAAATTATGGGCCGGTTAAGCGAGGCTGACTTAAACGATGCGTTTGATTATCACTATCATCTCAAGCATGTTGATGAAATCTTCAAGCGCGTTGGACTGGCTTAGTTTCACAAGTTTGCTCAGAATATGATAACAAAAAGAAACTGGGACATAATTCTATCTCAGGATGTGATACTTACTAAAGTCCGAATACTTTAATAGAATGGGTCATTAAAACAGTTCCGGGCCGTGCCAAACTACGCAATCTCCGGCTAGATGGGGCTGGAACGCTGTGACGGCGCTTGGAGCCTGCAAGCCCGGCAGTCTCCAAGTCGCCTAACAACATCAGCGACAAAAACCGGTCGCTGTGTTGTTTCCACGGCTGAGCCCCATCTGGCCTACGATTGCTCCGCCTTGGCACTAAAGTCCTTAAAGTCTATTTACACTAATGTAAGGAATCTAAAAAGCGAACCATTTCTCGATTTTAGCGAGAAACGATTCGCTTTTATTTTGAAGCTGTGAATTTTGGCTCAGCCTCTAAATTTTAAACTTGAACGTCAGTCGTTATGCGGTACATCAGCGTCAACTTTTTCAAAACCGGTGCTGTTGACAATATTTGCAAAAAAAGACCTTGCATTGTAACTCCGCAAGGTCATTTGGTGACGGCATGTAGTGATAAGACAGGTGGTTGTTGCCAAGCATTTTGAGGATTGGCACTGAGCAGCGATTGATCGGTTGTCAGGACCAATAAGCAGCTTTCGGTTTGTTGCAAAGCATGGTTGGCTTCGGTTAAGAACTCGCGGGTAACTTGCGGATCAAAAATCTCGGCATGACCGCTTAATAGTAAATACCTTTTTTTACCCATCAAACCACGATAAAACTGCAAGTAGATCCGTTGCAACGTGTTTAAAGTGGCCGCGGGTTGGTCGAGAACCGGAGAAGTATTGGCAAGCCATTCCGGCAAAAAGTCCGTATGCTTGGTGTGCCCATTGATGCAAAGGTTATTCCGAACACTGAGATAATCAAGGATACCAGTGTCGCGACTACTGATGAAAGCAAGTTGCTTGATGAGGCCACCATTAATAAAATCTTTGATATATTGGTCGCGTAATGCGGTCAGTGCTTCCTCATCCGGGACGTATAAATATTGAATCGTTTTGGGCGCGAAAAGCTTTGCAAGTCTTTCACGATAGATATCAAGCTGCTTTGACCGAAATAACATAGCTGTCTCCTAACGCGGCATGACAAGCCGTTTGCGAATAATCGAAAGCGGGGTTACCAAGCCTAGATTGGTGACGAAAATCACGCCAAGACCGTTTCTTAATGTCGTCAAGAAGCCGGCCGGTTGGGTGAGGTCGTCCGTTTTACCGCCGTAATAGAATAAGGTTTCACGCGTAAAGCCAGTTAGGTGACGGGCAAAGAGTTGCTGAAAGGCGTGATTCATGTCAATTCCACGATAGCCTTCCTGTAAAAGATGACCAAAAGCAGAACGATTCGCATTGGTCAGAAACTGAATCAGCTGATCATTAAATAAAATAATCAGAAAAACACTAATGATAAAGCTGATTAAGAAACTGAAAAATGCTTCAAACGCATATTGTAACCCGATGGACATGCTACTTTTGCCGACCAAATAAAGCGCATCGGTTTCAGAACGTCGCAGAAACCACAGCAAGGCCGTCCCAATCAACCAGCAAATACCATTAATGATGACGACACGATTTAATAATGTTTGCGTGATTTGCATCATTTTAATATGGGCTTGGCCAACTTGCGTACTTAGCAGAATCGTTTGTTTATTTTGGGCACCAAAAGAATTTAGCCGCTGTAAAAAAGCGCTTTGTGCGGATTGGTCGATCATTTCACTCGTTATCAGCATGATGCTGATCAAGCAGAACGCAACTGACAGCAGCATCATCACAAAGTAATAACGGTGATGATAACGGAAACCCGAGAACGTTCGCTCAAAGAAATGCATCTACCCGTTCACCTCACAAGCAGTATAAGCAATGAATTTGAACAAAGTGTGAACATAAACCGAGCATTCACTATGTTATTTGATTCATTTGAGCTGGTTATTCTTGATATTGAGGGTACTGGAGCTGCTAGATGCACTGCTGCTAGCGGATGAATCGGTTTGATTTTGAACTTTTTCCGGAAAATCGGTGATCGGTGAGGTGTCATCTGCTAATTCAGGCGCATCGGTTTGATAGAGTCCGGTTGTTGATTGGTCGTTATTTTCGCTGTAAAGACTCGTGCTCTTGCTGCCGCGACCGTGTTCAATCGACAGCACATTGCTGAGACTTTGATTGTAATCATACTGGCTGGGATTAATCGGTTTAAAGCCTAATGGTACATAGAAACGCAATAGATTACGATTAGCAACGTCATCGGATAGACTAAGCCGCGTGTCGACTGATTTCTGGTCCTTATCAATGGTTGCTTGTAAGGCTGGCGTCATGGTCACGAGTTTGCCAGTCGTATTATCATAAACTTTGCTGCCTAAAACAGTGTACTTCGGGGTGACAAAATTGTGATTTCGAAAAGCAACGACATTGTCATGCTGGTTGGAAAGCAGATCGGTACCAAATTGGACGTAGCGCTTACTGCTGATCCCAAGCAAATGCAGTAGTGTCGGCAGAACATCAATTTCGCCGCCATAAGTATTATTCACGCCGCCTTTAAGACCCGGCATGTGGAAGATTAACGGAACCCGCTGCAGTTGGGCATCGTCAAAGCCATTCCAGTCACTGGCATCTTTACCTAACAATGGCGCTAAGGTGGTATTACGATCGTTACTGATACCAAAATGATCGCCATACAGCATCACGAGTGAATTTTTTTCCAAACCACTGGCCTTCAGGTAATTAAAGAATTCCCGTAATGCTTCATCGAGGTAGTGAGCCGTCTTGAAGTAACCGTTGATCGTCGCGTCATCAGTGCCGGCATCCGGGAAATCCGAATCCGCCTGGGTAATATAAAATGGATTATGGTTACTGGTGGTAATAATTTTAGTGTAAAACGGTTGCTGGAGATGCTCTAAATACTTCGGTGTTTCTGCCAGCATCAATTTATCTTTAATCCCATATTCGGTGGCCGCTTTTTCATCATGATTATAGAAGTTGCCGGAAAAGTAATTGTTATAGCCAAGACTCTTATAAACATTATCGCGATTCCAGAATGAAGCGGAGCCGCCATGGAAGACAGCACTGGTATAGCCAGCGCGTTGATTCAAAATTGCCGGGGCGCCTTCAAACGTATTTTCCGTTCCCAGACTGCTGAACAAGGACCCGTTGGCAATCCCGAACGTGCTGGTTTCCAGCATATTTTCCGCGTCACTGGTTTTGCCGAGTCCGACTTGATGAAAGAAATTATTGAAGCTTAACGTGTCTTTTTCTTTAAGCAACGAGTTCAGAAATGGCGTTACTTCCTGACCATCGATTTTTTGACCGATCAGAAATTGCTGGAAGCTTTCAAGGTGAATGATGATCACGTTCTTGCCTTTAGCGGCTCCGTAATAGCTAGCGTTAGGAGCGGCATAATGCGAACGCGTGTATTGTAGAACCGGATCGAGATTTGCACTGTCTGCCTGAGCCCGCACCTGATTGTTTTGCGCCGTTTTAGCTGCATCGTAAATTGTAAAAGGCGCCAACCCGAGATATTTGACGATGTAATTACGATCAAAGGTCCGCGTCAGCAACTGTGGTCGATTCATTTCACTCACTGCCGTCATCAAAGCGAAAAAGGCAATGCCAAAAACCGTCACCGCTTGGGGCAGATGGAAAGGCAGGCGGCTGGTATCCAACGACAGCCCAAAATGCGGCCACTTAAGCCGTTGATTATGGATATAGCGCCAAATATTCCAGATGCTGTAACCCAAATAAGCTAAAATTACGATCACAATATCCAGAATATAAATTAAATCGTGGGGTTTGACCATGCTTAAAGAACTGGCGCCGAGTCCTTGGCTGACTTTTGACACACCAAGAATCGTTGTGACCGTCAAGAAGTCGGTAAATTCACGATAATAAAGGACGTTGGCGAGCAATAATAACGTACTTAATATGTAGACGATCAGGCCAATAGCGTAACCGCGGCGGGCATGCTTAGGGTATAGCCCTAATGACAGGAGAATAATGCCCGTTCCCAACGGATTTAAGATGAGTAGGGTATATTGCAGCGGGTCATTCAGCCCGAGCGAGAAGTCAACAAAATACCCGAAAATCGTTTTTGCCCACAATAAAAAAAGCAGCAGGGCTAAGAAGCCGATTCGAGTATTGCGTACCCATTGTAAAAGTTGATTGAGTCGTAACCGTTTCAAAGCGGCAACTCCTTTCCACTTTGTTCTTTGTCATTGTACCCGCAAAACGGCAATTGCACAAAAAGAGACGGTAAGCGCGAGCCGGCGCGGTTAGAAGTCGGAGTGTAAGCGGCCTTATCCGTAATGGCCCGGTCTTGGCCATTGCGGATAAGGTCCTTACACTCCGACTTCTGCGCCGGGGAGCGCGTTATGGGCGTAAAAGCGGATCTATTGGCCTCAGACGTGATGGCCAAACTTTAGCCATTGCGACCAAGGTCCTTACACGCAGACCCCTGCGCCGGTGAACGCGTTATGGGCGTAAAAGCAGACTAGTAACCTTGAGCGTGTTCACAGGTTTTGGGTCATTGCGTCTAAGGTCCTTATGCGCAGTTTCCTGGCTGGTAAACGGGGAACTGCCAATGATAATTGCTGCATTCAATAGCGTACCGCAGTTTGCCTTAACCTAGGCATTGACGGCTGATTCTTATGGAGTCTTTAAAAGTTGTGAGGCTTGTGGGTATCAGGCGTTGTGTTTGCTACAATGGCAACTGGAGGTATCGCCATGCTTTTTTTGGGGCCATTTTATAACTGGATTAATTCAACGTCTTTGAGTCAGGTGAACCATTTTCCTTTGGTGCGGCTCATTATTTTTAGTCTGGACAAGACCATCCTTTACCTATTAGTGTTTGCCGTTTTGCGATGCCTCTGGCTGGTTCGACATCATCGGCGAACGACATTTGGACGCGAGCTGAAATTGGGATTGTTTGTCGGCTATTTGATGCTACTGTTTGCACTCACGGTTTTTCGCGATGTGTACTATCCGTGGCAATTGGTTTTTCATTGGCAACGCTCACTTTCTGTCATTAATCTACACCCCATGGTCGAAACACTGAAATTGCGACAGGCTGCTAGTCATTTTGACTTATGGTATCAGTCGTTAGGCAATGTTGCCTGGTTTATGCCGCTGGGCTTTGGCATTCCTTGGGTCAGTGTGCATCGGCGGCGATTGTTTGCCGTTGTCGTGATCGGACTTATCACATCATTAAGTATCGAGACTTTACAATTCTTGCTGATTAGCGGCGTTGCTGATATTGATGACGTCATCTTTAATGTTATCGGCGCTATTTTGGGATATGCCTTTTACCGGTTATTGCATCCAAAAGGTTAAGACGGCGGTCGCTTCAATTGAAGCAGTCAAGCATTTTTTCGCAACACTAACCGGCTACCTGCGCGAAAAATTCGACTTGTTTTGCTGGGAAAAGAACGATAGAATATTTTTTTGTGTTCTATTTTCGATAAAAAACGCGTATATCTGCAGGCGCTTCTGTATAAAGACTTTCTATGGAAGAAACCCACGTTCATCTCACGTGTAAAGTCGTTTATATGAGGTTTTCTAAGCAGGTGTATTCGTACTCAGTTAAACGATACGATAAAGAAAGAGGCGCATTATGGTATTTTTACTTGCGTTGATCCCGGCACTTGCTTGGGGTTCCATTGGCTTGGTCAGTGGCAAACTTGGCGGCAATGCCTATCAGCAGACTTTGGGGATGACGTTTGGCGCGCTGGTTTTTGGCGTTGGCACGTTATTGATCATGCATCCGGTTCTCGACACTAAGACTTGGCTGCTTGGCATTATTTCTGGGTTATTTTGGGCATTAGGACAGGGACAACAGTTTCAGTCTATGAAATATATGGGTGTCTCAATGACCATGCCGATTTCAACCGGCATGCAACTGATTGCGACCACGTTGGCCGGTGCATTGCTGTTTCATGAATGGCATAGTGGCCGTGATGTGTTGCTTGGCATCTTGGCGTTGGCGTTACTAATTATTGGTGCGACGTTGACTTCGCGGCGGGAGCAAAATGATGACTTCACCTCGGAAACCGGCGTCGCTAAGGGTTTGCGGACGTTACTGATTTCAACAGCAGGTTATGCCGGCTACACGATTATTGTCAATGCCGGCCAACTTGGTGCTTTGGCAGTGGTGATGCCGCAATCGCTTGGAATGATTATTGGCGCTTTGTTGATGAGCATCGGGCATGAACCTTTTGCTAAAGCCACTGCGAAGAATGTTTTAACCGGACTCTTGTGGGGGACCGGTAATGTGTTCATGCTGTTGTCAATGGCAAATGTCGGGTTGGCAGTTTCCTATTCACTTTCACAAATGGGCATCGTTATTTCGACGTTTGGATCCATTTACTTACTTGGTGAGCATAAGACGCGTAAGGAAATGATCTGGGTCAGCTGCGGTTCGGCTCTCGTCATTCTTGGCGGGGTCGTCTTAGGGATCATGAAAGCAAAGTAATCTGATGAGAAGTTGCTGGATTGCTTGCTTTTTTACAAATTCAATTTTAAAGTTAACTTGTTAGAGTGTGAATTTGAACAGCGTACTGCACTGGCGTAAACTTTTGGTTGGAAGCGGTGCCGCTATTTTTTGATGGCGATGCCGGTTTGACCAAAAGTTTCACGGTAAGGTACGTATTTAGAGGAGGAACGCACACGATGTCGTACATCAAATTTGATTCATCTAAGCTGGATAAGTTCGTTCACGCGAATGAACTTGAACAGATGCAGCCGTTAGTAACTGCAGCTGACAAGGAATTGCGTGAAGGTACAGGTGCCGGCAAGGATTTCCGTGGTTTTCTCGATTTGCCAGTCAATTATGATAAGGACGAATTTGCCCGGATTAAGGCTGCGGCCAAGAAGATTCAAGGCAATTCCCAGGTCTTTGTTGCGATTGGGATTGGCGGTTCTTATTTAGGCGCACGGATGGCAGTTGATTTTCTTTCCCAAACCTTCCGTAACCTCGATCCTGAGCTAAAGTTCCCAGAAGTCTATTTTGCGGGTAACTCAATCTCCGGTACTTATTTAGCTGATTTGCTCGACATTATCGGCGATCGTGACTTCTCGATTAACGTCATCAGCAAGTCCGGTACCACGACTGAACCTTCCATTGCTTTCCGTATTTTGAAGGCTAAGTTAATCGAAAAGTATGGTAAAGATGGTGCCAAGGAACGAATTTATGCGACAACCGATCGGGCCAAGGGTGCTTTGAAGCAAGAAGCCGATGCGGAAGGCTATGAAGAATTCGTGGTTCCTGATGACGTTGGCGGCCGCTTCTCAGTGATGTCTGCAGTTGGTTTGTTGCCAATCGCAGTTGCTGGCGGTGACATTGACGAAATGATGCGCGGTCTCGGTGATGGGCGAAAAGCCTATGCATCAGCTGATTTGAAGGAAAACGAAGCCTATCAGTATGCAGCTTTGCGTAACATCTTATATCGCAAAGGCTACACCACCGAACTGCTCGAAAACTACGAACCAACCTTGCAGTACCTTGGCGAATGGTGGAAGCAATTAATGGGCGAATCTGAAGGTAAAGATCAAAAAGGCATCTATCCTTCAAGTGCTAACTTCAGTACTGACCTGCACAGTCTCGGCCAATACATTCAAGAAGGTCTCCGCAATCTGATGGAAACCGTTGTGTGGGTTGAAGAACCTAACCGCGACCTGACCATTCCTGACGACGCGCAAAACCTCGATGGCCTCGGCTACTTGGCTGGCAAGAAGATGTCCTTCGTTAACCGCAAAGCATACGAAGGCGTTGTTCTAGCCCACACAGATGGCGGCGTTCCGGTTATGACCGTTTCCATTCCTAAACAAGATGCCTACACCTTAGGCTATCTGATCTACTTCTTTGAAGCGGCAGTTTCCATCTCCGGCTACCTGAACGGGATCAACCCATTCAACCAGCCTGGTGTTGAAGCTTACAAGAAGAACATGTTCGCACTGCTTGGTCGTCCGGGCTATGAGGATATGACTAAGGAATTGAACGCACGCCTTTAATCGCAAGGGTTTGCGCGTTTTGAAATAAGGTAAATAAAGAGCTCCAGAATCGTGTTGTAAAAGTCCGTGGTGAAGTTTTGGTGAAGGCTTCGGACTTATACACAGGTTCTGGAGCTCTTTTTGTGTTCACTGATTTAGGTATTTTTCGAATTGCTGATGATTTTCTTTCTTTTTGGCGGGAGAGATCTCTGCATATATTTGTGTAGTTGAAATATCTTTGTGACCGAGGTCGTCTTTGATGTCATCTAGGCTTAATCCTGCTTCGCGCATCAGAACAGCGTGGGTATGCCGTAAATCGTGAATGCGTATATGAGGAAGTTTAGCTCGTTTGGTGATGCGATTAAAAGCGCCAGTTGTTGCCCGAGATCGGAGCGGTTGTCCAAACTTGGCATCAGACGAATAGGTGAAGACGAATTCGTTATTGTGGTTAGTAGCAAATCTAAAACCGGAGATATTGCCTACGTTGAAATGGCGTTCATATTGCAGTTGAAGTAAGCGAGCAACACGCTCGGTCATATACTCGGTTCGAACAGAACTGGCAGTCTTAGGTCGATCTAGTGCGATCTTTCCCTTGTTTACGCCAGTCTCGGCACGATAAATTCGTGTAGCGTTGACGGTCAAGGTATTCTTAGTGAAGTCGATGTCCGACCAACGAAGTGCCATTGCTTCGCCAACACGAAGTCCGCAGTCAATGAGCGTGACGAAGAATGGCAGCCACATTGGTTCTTTGTCTGATTCAGCCGCATCAATAAACATACTGACTTGGTCTTTTGTCCAAAAGTGCAGTTTCTTTGAGGAATCTTTTGCATAAGCGTTGAATTCCACACCAACTGTGGGGTTCTTTTCAAGGTAGCCAATAGCAACGGCTTTTTTTAACGCGTTGTGCAACGTTCCGTTGATGAGTTTTACAGTGTTAAGAGACAAGCCATCATTGAATAGGCTGCTGATGAACTCCTGATGTTCCTTAAGCGTGTATTTGGCTAGTCGAATATCCCCAATTTTTGGGATGATGTATTTCTTAAGATTATATCGATAGATAATCATGGATCCCTCTTTGACATTAACCTTAAGCTTAGTGATCCACTGATTAAGATAATCAGCCATTAAAATTCTTTCAGTTTGGTAGTGAGAGTGGCCTTTGATTATTTCGGCCTCGGCTAAAGTTGCTTCTTGCTGGGCTATTTTTTCGGTTGGAAAACCGCGCCGATGAATTTTTATTTCTTTTCCTGTCTGAGGATCAACACCAGCGAATATATAGAATTCCCATGCCTTTTTGCCATCTTTTAGTTTATATGAGCTAATTGATGCCATGATATCGCACTCCTTTTGAACTCTTAGAGCTTGTAATTCAAACGTATGTTCGTTATGTCCTTAAAATAAAAGCCTCATTAAAAACAAGGCTCCGTTGATTCTAAATGGATAGATTCTTTTGGTAGACCGTTTGCAACTTTTATATTATGATTGCATGGAAAGGTGGTGGCATGATGAAGGCTTTCAAAATCCAAGACGCGGTTAAACTTTATTCGTCGCTTAAAAAAACTTACGAACGTGAAGACTCTAAAATTCAGAAAATGCAAGAAGAGATTGATCGTGAAATGAAGAAAGCTTCTCTGACCACCAAACCAAGTGCGGAACACCAAGGACCTAAACGACATTTAAAAATACATAGAGATAGGCCGAATTCTTAAAGAATCCTCTTTTTGTGAAATGCCAAAGTTAGTCAATGCGATTGATGACAAGTAACTTGCAATCGCACCAATATCACGGGGTGCCAATTGAGAATTTGTAAGAGTTTGGTGTTTCCAATTTGTATTATCTGATTTGTTTTCCACGATTCCCATTATATAAAGGGTTCGTGGATTTTTTTGTAGCATTTGAAGTTGTGATGGGCTTAATCTAAAAAAAGACTTTTGTGCAAAAACAACGGTTTGCTCAGTGGAAACAATGACACTATTCGGCATACTTTTTGAAAAGAAGTTCACCATTGCATAAACACTTCTAAAATTCTCTTGCGAGCTTTTGTCCTCTGTTATCTTTTGTTCTGCTTTTTGGATTTTCTTCTTCATGTCATCTATTTGCATTTTCGCGTTGCTGGCATTCCTTGTCCTTGCTTGGATAACTCTCAGCTGTTTGTTGTAACCATCTAACTTTTCTTCTGAAACATTATCTGTAGACAATCTCAGCACTGGATCAATAATTTCAGGGTTGGTACCGGCTTCAAGAGAATCGAAGTCGTATAAGGAAAAGCTATCTTTGTAAAGTACCAAGTCTCCTGGTTCCGCATTCTCAACAGGAACAAATTGTTTTTTTAGATAGCCTTCAAGGATCTCGACCCCGTAATCACCGTATACTATATTCTCTGAATACTGATGCCTATTATGTGTTGAACTTTCGTCTGCCATAGAGTGGCTATCTTCGGCCGATCCTGAACTATTTGCTATCCCTGGGACTCCGCCGCTAATTTTTGCGGATTTTCTTCCACCTTTAGTTGCGACCTGAGTCAGTATGGAGGTTTTCTCATTCATACGCGTAGTCAGGGTGCTCAAGCCTTCGTCAAACTGGGCTAATAAGGAATTCATTAAGTCGGTGTCAACATAGATATACTCTCTCAGTTTCTTTTCGGCTTCAGCCTCATCATGCAGATTATGGTCTTCCATTTTATTCTCCTTCAAATAGTTTAATTTTTAGTTTTGCTTCATCGCCCACGCAGCCTTCCGCGGAAGGCTATTTCTTTGTCTGAAAACTAGCCCCCCTTTATGAAGTCGTATTATTGCATCTTTCTAACCATCATCATGAGCACGCCGATAATGATGAAAACGGCTGCCAACCAGAGGCTGCTGCCGGGTTTGTCTGGGTCAATGAGCCAATATACCCAACGGTGTTTGTGGCCAAATAAGGCTAAGTAGACGCCTATAAGAACAATGATGAGGCCAATGAAGTGTGCCTCACTTAATGTAACTGGACCATTCATAAGTGCATCTCCAAGAACTGAGCTTAGATTTCGTTTAGCTTGCTGAACTCGATGTCATTGTTGTATCTGATCTTGACGGTTAGTGGGTTGCAACGGATGATGACGGGTCGATCATACTGTAACGATTTTTGAAAAGAATTGAGGCTTTCCGTAAAGCTTGGTATGGCCTCTTCAGCGGTCAATACAACGGCCTTTGCACGCAATAGCAACGATGAGTGGTGTAGCTCATTGAAGCAGTAAACAGCCACCACAGGCTTCTCTAGGACGTTTTGAATGGTAGTAGTGTCGCGATCAGTGTAAAAAAGGATTTCTTTCAGCGATCGGTGTGATTTAAGTGGTGTTAGCGAAACTATATTAGGAAAACCGGTATCGGTATCAAGCGTAGCTACCTGCATAACGGTACACTCTCTTAACAGTATATCGGCCTGCCTGATCGTAGAATTTGCCATAAGTAATACTCCTATCTTAACTATTAATTTGATACGAGTAGCTATGTTTTTAACCGTTGATGGTGAATCAAATTCATTTTTGCTATAATTAGATGAATATTGTTCATTAGCGACTAGAAGGGCAGTGACTAAAATGGAAAATCGTGTTGAGATAAAAGAAGGACATGTTTTTGTAAATGGAACCGAAATTAACCTGGTCAATGATATACAGCTTCATCCTGCGCTGAACGACACAACGCAAGTTCAACTGAGTTTTAAAGCTACGAGCCTGGATGTAGTTTATCCCGGATCTCGGCGGTGATGACGTTCTGAATGATTAGTACGAAATTCTTTATGATATAATCAGTGAAAGATAACTAGACATTCACATAGAGGAGCGATGATGATGAATGAAGACAAGCTAGGTTATAGTTATTCATATGATTTGAAAGATGGAATTGTCAAGGTGAAGGATTTTGTGAAATATTTAGAGTCTTTACCCAGTGATTCCACAATCAGAATTCAGGGTATTTCAGATGATCGTCCGGCTGTTATTGATGACAATGTCTATTTTGAAAAAAGTAGTGGGCAATTGGTTATCCAACCTGATTCATTATCTATATGATCACCAAAAAACTCTGTGGTGGATATCCATGATTATTTTGAAGCTTCGATTGAATTCTACGTCTAGTTCTTTATCCTTATGTACCACTTGTATAGCTGACAGAGTGTAAAGTTTTCCTACAAGAACTGCGAGCTCATGCTCTTTTTTGTTGCTAATAATTGCCTCATAGTTATCCGTGGCAATCGCATCCTGATAATTTGAGATGGGACAGTACCCATCGTCGTCAATCCAGCTAATTTGGAAAAACTTGACGACTTGGTAAACATTCTTAATTACTTCTTCGCAAAGACCCTTTGTTGGGATTAAAGTCCCGTGAATAACTCTGTTGCGTTTTTCTGTGGAATCGTACATTTTGTTCAACATAGGAATTGCTGATTCTCCAAATAGTAGTAGGGAAATCGTTGCAAACGAAGCAATAGATCTTTCTGAATACTTGATAGCGTGTGATTTATCAATGATTTTGTCCATTGGTTTGTGGTTGTTTGTTGACCAAAAGTAAGCTTTGATAGCTGTGTTTCTGAATTTTTCCAAGCTCGTAACTGCGCTTAGATAGCACTCATAGTATTCTTCATCATCATACGCTCGTAAAGCATTTTCAAATATCGGAACATACAGAGGGGTGCGTAATACTGCATGAAATGTATGACCCCTAGGACATATAAATTTCAGTGATTCGTCATCAGTTACTTCCGCGACAGCACTAGATTTATAATCGCGGCATTCGGCACACATTGTTTCAATTTTCGTGTCAGACATCTCCTTACATTGTACTGACCGTGTTTACTTGGTTTGCTTATTAGCCCTCGCCACCGGGGCTATTTTTGTGCCCAGCAAAAGCCCCAAGTAGGGGCCTGTAAAAGGGCTATTTCATATTGGACTGGGTTTTCCCGCTTAAAGCATCATTTGTAAAGGTCACGTTGAAGTTGGAACCCAGATCACCTTTTACACCAGATGTATAACCGGCCACAACATTCTTTTGACCGCCGATAAGGCTTTCATTGTAGTAGTCGGGTTGTCCCCATTTTGAGGTGAAGTCAGCGTATTTTGTACCGTCCTGGAACGCGTTGAAATCTGCCAAAGTAATCTTTTGCTTGCGGCCTAACTTGAAGCCAGTAAGATTCTTGCTGAACGCATTTCCGTCGGTAAAGGAAACAATTACGTTAGCTCCCCAGCCACCCTCAACATTAGTCCACGTTACAAGATCAGTCTTAACTCCATTTGTGGTACTGCTCGAAGTAGAGGACGGGTTCCCAAACTGAGCTTTTAAATCATCTAATTTGGCACCACCATTGCCGTTTTGCATCAAATCACCCAATTTGATGCTGTCAAAGTCTGCGCGAGTAATCTTACCGCTTTCCTTTTTTGATGTACTTGCGGACGTTTTATCCGTCTTGCTAACTGCGGTTTTTCCCGTGGATTCGCTGCTTGATTTGCCCTTATTGTTGAGGCCACCGCCAATTGCTGCTACAACAACAATAACTAATATCCAAAACCAAACACGTTTGTAAAAAGGCTTCTTCACCTTGTATTGCTTGCCGTCAGCATCCATTACCTTTTTTGCCATTTTGTTTTCCTCCATAAATAATTTTCAGCTTTTAACGTCTTCCGTATCTGGACTAACAATTAATTAATGTAAAATTCCTTTATTGCTTCTAAAGCAGTGTCTTCCATTGGCGTAGGAATGTCAAAAGCTTCCATAAATTGATTTAGATTAGCATCTTCTTTATCAATATCAGCAAAGTATAAGGGAACGAGAATCTGAATTCCTCCTATGTTAGCTTCACCCTCAATGCTGTTCTTTGACGCCGAATAAAAGTATAAGCAAGCTGGGTCTTGATGTAGAACGTGCATTATTTCGTGCGCAGCCTGATAAGGCAATTGTTTCGGCTTATGCCAGTTCATGTTAATCGCAATCCAACGTGTTTCAGGATTAGAAACTGACGGAGTGTACGGCTTCAGCTGATATGTCAGCTCAGCCCCAACTCCACGGTCAAATCCGTAGTTTAAAACCTCTCTCAGCATGTCACTAGTAAAATCAGTCATCATGTTTGCCACCTCGAAGAAGTCTCTTGATTATCTCAAGATCTTCAGGCGGAATGGGGCGACCTTCAAAAGTCATGATGGTGTCATTTTTTGAATCTGATATGTCAATTTGCTCCGGCTTTGAGCGAACATCAGTAACCCCAAGCAAAAAGTCGGTAGAAACATTAAAGTAACTGGCTAGTTTCTTAATAGAATCTTGGTCAGGAGTTCTTTCGTTCTTTTCATATAAAGAAACAGACGCTTTGCTGACATTTATAATTTTTCCGACATCAGATTGGGTCATCTTCTTTTCGTTCCTAAGTTCTTTTAGTCTTTCTCCGAAGCTCATCATATCACCTCATAGGAATAGAATAGTGTATACAAATTGTAAACTCAACAAAGTTTAAAAAAAGTTGACTTTTCCGTTGACAGTTTACTAATTGTAGATTATAGTGTTTACATAAAGTTGATTAGGAGGTGATCATTTGAATGAAAAGCTGAAAGAACGCCGCAAGGAATTTCATCTTACAATGCAAGACATTTCAGATATGATTGGCATCAGTAAAGGATATTATTCATTGATAGAACGTGGAGAACGCCGCGTTAGCTATGAATTGGCATTCAAAATTGCTACGGCCTTAAAAACGAAGCCTGATCTTATTTTTTTGGAATATCAGTCAACTTTAAGTAAACACATTCCCGCCCAGCGAGAGGAGGCAGTCAAATGAACGAGGAAGTCAAGATCCCTGAGCTAAAAATTCACGCAAGTGTGGGTAATACAAAAGAATTGAAAGAGCTGCTATCGGAATTAGCAGCTCTCGAAGAAAACTATGAAATTGTAATCAATGTCGATTATTTGCCAGAATCAACGCTTGCAACAGCATTATAGAAGCTCCTGTAAGCATCCATAACGCCGTTTTTGTCGAGATCGGTGTGGGTGTGCTTGTTATCCATCTGGTGGTTCAGATGGTCCAGATATGCTTCCGTTAGTTTCATAGCAATTTCCTTGTCGGTCAAGGTAATCACCTCCCTTCAATGCAATTATCGCACTTGGCAGGAGGCAATCACCGATGTAGTGAGCACATCCATTTAAATAGTTGTTGCAGTACAAACAGCCAAAAAACGGCGTTCTCAGTATTTTCCTTAACATCTTTTGATTTGTCCCAGAACCAAATTACCCATTCCTTTGTTTGGAGGACAAAAAGTTGAAGCTTAGCATGCTCACGATGTATATATACATTTTCACCAAGCGATCCTTCATCAATGCCTGTTGTGTATTCGGGTTTATCTACTTTATTTTCCAGAATATTCCAATTGATTTCACTCGCACCGTTGCTGAGACTTTGGGCTGCACCTATAGCATCATTCAATTGTTGGTCCCCAGCGAGAGGAAACGCTTGCTTCAAGTCGAGAGAAAACTGTTTAACAAAGTCATCAGACGCAAGCATTGATAAAGAATGAACCTGAGCACTAGAAATATAGTTCATATCAGCAAGTAACCTGTTTAGATAGTTTGCTGATGGCGCAAGTACTATATCGGAATTTTCGATCTCCGTGATGACTGCTTTCCAAGTGGCGTTTATATTAGGTAATTTCGTGGGAACAACCATTGCAGTTGATGCTATTGACTTTATCGGAAACACCCGCACGGCTCTTTCGGCCATTGCAATTGTGCTTTCCATTTTCTGAATGCTTAGTGAATAAGCTGAAAACACAGAAGACGGATTATTTACCGCAGACAGTACTCTATCAACATTGAATTGCTCACTCATTTTTCCACCTCGTTGTAAGGCGGGAAGTCGAAGAAGTCGCGGACGGAGATGCCTAGGACGTTGCAGAGAGAGTGCAACAAGTCAACTCGGGGAACCGTCTTCCGATAGATAAAGGAACTGACAGTTGACTGGCTTACCCCGGCAAGATTAGCGACACGATTTACCGTTAGATTACGTTCGCGCATAAGTTCGTAAAGGCGATTGATGATAAGTTCTGCTTCTGACAAAATATCAGCTCCTAACGTATATGCGTTAAGCGTAAATCAATTAAATGTAAAAATGTTACGCATGAGCGTTGACAAAATACGCCCATGCGTTATAATCAAAATATAGTTACGCACATGCGTTAACTTGGGAGGTGAATTCTTTGACAATTGGTCAAAAAGTAAAGCAGGAAAGGGAACGCCACGGATGGTCTCAAGCACATTTATCTGATGTCTCCGGAGTTCCTCAGACCACAATTAGCACGATTGAAAGCAGAACTAAACGCCCAGATGCAGTCACACTAAATGACATTGCAAGAGCTTTGGGAATAACAGTCGATGCTCTGTTGAATGAGGAGGTGAAGAACTAATGGAAGCGACAAAGGAAGAACTTAAGGCGGCATTCAAAGATCTCCTTTCTGATAATGACTTTCGCCGTGAGATACGTTCAGAAATTTCTCCAGTCGGCGGTCTTAATCCAGAAGCAAAAGCCTTCAAGGCAGAAGTTAAAGACGAACTGCGAAAAAGGTATGAACAACGTTTCGGGAAGGAGACATATGGCAGCTACAAACTGGTAGAAGCTTTCAATACATTGCTTAGGTATCATTTTGATCTTCGGAACGTCTCATCGTTATCTGACGATCAAGTGCCACAAGCACGTGAATTGTTCCATGAATACACACAATTGCTTGATTTAAGGAGGTTCCAAAATGAATGAACTAATCAAGACCATCAGGCGTGATGATGGAACGATCGCAGTAAGCGGTCGCGAGCTGCACGATTTCTTGGAAGTAGATACGCCATATACGCAGTGGTTTGACCGCATGATTGACTATGGATTTACGGAAAACACTGACTTTAAAGGTTTATCACAAAAAAGTGAAAAACCTATTGGTGGTCGTCCACGGATTGATCACGTCATGACGCTCGACATGGCAAAGGAAGTTGCCATGATCCAACGGACAAATAAAGGTAAGCAAGCCCGCCAGTATTTCATCTCTGTGGAGAAGCGGTACAAGCAACTCGCAGCGCTGCCTCGGACTCCCGAGGAAAAGCTTGCTTTAACCATGGAAGTGGCCAATAGGAGCGCCGAGAAGGTCATGAAGCTTGACAACCGTGTCACTGATTTAGAAAAGAACGCCCCAATTGCTCCGGGAGAATATAGCTACATCAGCCGACAGGTGCGGAACGTGGTTGAGAGTTATATCAATACGCATCATCTTCGGATAACTCAGAAGCAACGTGGGCTGCTCTACAAAGATGTCAGTCGCGGTATGAACGAGTACGTCGGTATCAAGACACGAACCCAACTCCGCAAGCGAGATTTTGACAGGGCAGACGAGTTCGTCAGTAACTGGCATCCGTCAACTGCCACGATGATGCTGATTAGGGAAACACAAGACGATCAACAAAACGTCTCTGATCAACTTGCTATGGGTTAATAATAGCCCTCTATAGCATGAATCAATATCCACCAATATTTCATCTTTTAAAGGAAGTGGAACGTATGAAAGCAACAATTAGTAGCCCTTTGAATAGGTTCGCTACTAGAACCAACACGCCACAGAAGGTGATCGCTTATGCAGCAAAATTAGGGCGCTCAACGATCAATAACTATTTTCATGGAACTCCCATTAGAGCAAATGAGGCTACTGACATTGCCAATTCGATGAATGACAGCGAACTAAGCTATGAAATGGCTAACTTGTTTCTAGGAATCCCTAAACTGTTTAGCGGTGACGGAATATACCACGATTTACGAGGTCTTTTATTCACCGATAAACGAGAAGAAGACGAGGAGAAAGCTTCTTTCATCAAGTACGACATCGAGGGCCTTGCTAATGACCCCAACTTTACACGCGATGACGCTAAAAACTTGAAAGCATACGCATTCGAAAAAATGGATAGCACAGTCGCAGATCTAACCGAACTAAATGCTATTTGCGAAATGCTAGGCATCTCAATCATGGATCTTTTCAGCGAAAGGCTCCCGCATTACCAGAAACTTCATTATATGAGGAAGGATGAGCAGGCATGGAACAAGGATTCACATTGATTGATGTCGCTAAACCAAAAAAGCAGCGTAAGCCATTCAAACCCAAGGAGTGGTGGGCGCCCAAGGATGTTATGGAACATTATCAGGTTTCAGCGGCAACAGTTAGTCGCTGGAAGAAAAAAGGTGCTCCGTTTGTCGGTCCCGGTAAGACCCAGCGTGTTGAGCCAGAGAAGATGGAGCGTTGGTTTGCACGTCAGCAGGGGGTATAGGCAATGTTAGAAGCAATCATGTCAGTGCTGCTCGATCCAACATCAGCGTTTTGGAAGTATCTGCTTGTAGCTATGGCTGGCGTCATGATCGGTGCCACGGCGGTGGGCGGATGGAAGCAGTGGATTGAATAGGAGGAAAGCACATGCGAGATACAAAAGAGTATTGGCAAGACATTCACGATCAGGTCGAGAACGTGATTTATAAAGGCCACGGCGATCGCGGTTGGCTTTGGATGTTCGAACTTAGTCAACGGATGCTCAACAAATGCGCACAAAAAAATCCCGTAGCGCCAACTACGGGAAGTCAACAATATTGCAGATATTATTATGTCTCAAGTTTATCACGAAAGGCGGCAAAGTGAAATGGCTACCACGATTGTAAAGCTTGATTGGAAGGGAGATCCCATTTATTCAGGCGAAGCAGTTATCACGAATATCGGGCCTGAAGGTGACACGATCAAAGATGATCCAGATGAAATCCGCGAATATATATTGAACGAACTTGGCGGTGTGGCAATTGCCGCCGACTACTAGGAGGAATTGAAATGGCAAATGAAATTGTAGCAAGTGTCAACAACCGCATCACTGAGATGCAGAAGAATGAAGGCTTGAAACTTCCGGCGAACTATAGCCCTAGCAATGCGCTGAATTCGGCTTGGCTCACGCTATCAGATAACAGCAAAGGGCCATCGCTGTTAGATAAAACTACCCCGCAATCGCAAGCTAAAGCATTGCTTAATATGGTGATTCAGGGTCTCAGCCCAGCTAAGAATCAGGTTTACTTCATTCCTTACGGCAAAGACCTGACCCTGATGCGCTCGTACTTTGGTAGCCTGGCGATCCTAAAACGATTGGACAATGTTCAGGATGTTTGGGCCGAGGTTGTTCGGGAAGGCGATAAATTCCAAATTGGCTCTGATCGAGGCCGGACGGTCGTCAAAGTATTCGAGCCGCGTATTGAGAATCAGGACAACGCTATTGCCGCAGCATTTGCTGTCATCGTCGATAACAATGGCGTTGAGAACTTCACCATCATGACCAAGAAGCAGATTGATCAAAGCTGGAGTCATGCCAAAACCAAAAAGGTTCAGCAAGAGTTCCCCGAGGAAATGGCTAAGCGAACGGTGCTCAACCGGGCTGCCAAGTTCTTCATCAACTCAAGTTCTGACAACGACCTTTTACTTGGGGCCGTCAATGACACCACGGCCGATGAATATGACAACGCGGAACCTAAGGACGTGACACCAAACTTTGATGATCTGATTGATAGCAAGCCGAAGGAGGAGTCGAAACATGCTGCAAATGCCAAGGAAACCAAAGAGACAAAGCCAAAAGAAACCAGCCAACCAGACCGAGCTGAACATCGTCCAGTTACCGACAAAGAAGTTGCGAACCTCTTCCAGAATCAAGCTAACAAGTAGAAACTACTACACGAATCGCATGGATTGGCAGTATCAATCGCCGACATGGTTCAAAAAGTTCATGGCCTGCGAGGCCGAAGCTTTGGCCGAACTGAAGGGCGAGTGGAAGCCTAAACGCGACCCAACGGCATTGTTGGTCGGCAATTACCTTCACAGTTATTTTCAAAGCCGTTATGCACACCGCAAGTTTAAGCAGGAACACCCGGAGATCATCTCGACACGCGGCGCAACCAAAGGACAACTCAAACGCGAGTACCAAGTGGCTGACAACATGATCAAAACCCTACGCACTGATCCGATGTTCAAAGAGTTTTACCAAGGCAAGAAGGAAGTCATTGTCAAAGGTCAGATCGGCGGGGTCGCTTGGAAAGGCAAGTTGGATTGCTTAGCAGACAACCATAAGTACTTCGCTGACTTGAAGACCACGATGGACATCAACAAGCGCTTCTATCTACCAGACGAGCGGCGCTACGGCTCCTTTATCGAAGCTTATAACTACACGCTGCAGATGGCCGTCTATCATGAACTGATTCGGCAGCAATACGGTGTTGAGGCGGTGCCGGTGATCATCGCAGTTTCAAAGCAGGATCCGCCAGATAAAGCGGCGGTGTCCATACCGCAAGATTTGCTGGACTATTGGTTGGAACGAGTTAAGGAACTACAGCCACGCATTGAAGCCGTTAAGAACGGCGAAGAAGAACCAAAACGGTGTGAGCACTGTGAGTATTGCCGGGCAACTAAGCACCTGACTCAGATCATCAACCTCTACGATCTGGTCGAGTAGGAGGTGACTCACCGCATGGATTTATTCAAGCTAATTCGAGAGTTCTACATTCAGCAAAGCGTTAATCCGCTAAGCACAGGACAGATAGCACTATGGCATGGGCTGGTTTACCAATGTAACCAGCTAGGCTGGCCAAGCGAATTCAATATGCCGAATCGAACACTTGAAACGTTGACTGGTTTAAGCCGTCAGGGCATCGTCAAATCCCGTAACGCGCTAAAGCAGTCAGGGCTGATAGATTTTCAAACTAACGGTGTTAAGGCAACGACCTACTCAGTCATCGATATTTCACGAAAACTTAGTACGTCAGATAGTAGGCAACCTAGTGGTCAAGATGATGACAGTGTGTCAAATAGTAGGCAACACAGTAGGCAACCTAGTAGGCAACACAGTTTACAAGGTAGTTTACAACCTAGTAGGCAACACAGTAGCACATACACTAAACAAGACGAGACTAAACTAGACAAAACTAAACGACAACAGACTACTGCTCCAGTAAAGGCAGCAGAGAGGCCTGCTGAAGAACCGTCATCGTCGTCATCATCAATTCTTGATATTTGCAATTTCTGGGAAGGAAACGGGTTTGGACAACTATCACCGTTCACCAGAGAAAGCCTTGTTGATTGGGTTGATGACATGCGAAAAGCAGGATCACCTGAACCTGAGAAGCTAGTTCTAAATGCGCTACGGACTGCGGTTGAGAGCAATGTCCGAAACTACAAGTACGTCAACGGCATCTTGAAAAACTGGGAAAGCAAGCGTCTTCTCACGGTTGCTGCTGTCGATGCAAACGACAATGAACGCAAAACGAATCAGCCTCAGCGCCGTTACGGAAAGCCAGTTCGGAATGAGAAATTGCCTGATTGGGCTAAACCAGGTTACAAACCAGAACACAAAAAAGCGTCCGCAGAAGACAGAGCCGAATTGGCTGAGCAATTGCAAAAGCTACGAGCATTGGGCGAAAAGAATTAGGAGGGAAGCATATTGCTAAACAGTGTCTCACTAACAGGCCGGCTGACAAGAGATGTTGACTTGCGTTACACGCAAAGTGGCACGGCGGCAGGATCATTCACGCTGGCCGTTGACCGCAAATTCAAGAGCAAAAACGGAGAACGAGAAACTGATTTCGTAAATTGCCAGATTTGGCGCAAGTCGGCTGAGAACTTTGCAAACTTCACCAAAAAAGGATCCTTGGTTGGTGTGGAAGGCCGTATTCAAACGCGTACGTACGATAACGCGCAAGGGCAGAAAATATTCGTGACCGAGGTAATCGTTGATAATTTTGCTTTGCTTGAGTCACGACAGGCGTCTCAGAACAACCCTAAATCACAGCAAACAGCCAATGCATCAGCAACAGCGACCACAAACGCGAGTCAAACGACTCCAAATGCTTCACGAGCGAATACCACGGATCCGTTTGCTAATAATGGCCAGCCGATAGACATCCAAGATGATGATTTGCCATTTTAATGAAAATGACAAAAAACTCCCTCAGGGAAACCTTAGACCCTGAAGGAGGAGATTCTAGAGACTGTTGAAGATTAGTTTGGCGTGGAACACCGGTGACCGCCGACACGAGTTCCGTTTGACTTAGTGTACGGTTTTACAACAACGATCTTCTTAGTTGGGGTTCCGCGAACACTAGTTTTCGTTTTTGCCATCAATAGTCCCCCCATCTAATTTATTACAGGCCATTACAGTAGCCTGTAAATCTAGTATATCAAAAATATATGTCTTCTACAACATACTGTATTAAAACATATTGAGGTGACACAACATGTGGGATTCTATTCAAAACATTTTAGATGATCGATCAATTAGCATCCCAGAATTAGCTGATTTAGCAGGATACAACAACCCATCAACTTTATACATGATTAGATCCGGTGGCATCAAAGATCCGTCATTTTCAACGATGATACGAATTGCGGATGCTCTAGGCGTTAGCCTTGACGAACTGAGGCCTGATAAGCAAGGAGAGAAGAAAGCATGACACAAGTAACAGTGCGTTTATACGAGCAGGGAGACAAAGTGTGGCGCGACTTCAAAGCAGAATTGATTAAGCGCTACGAAAACTCAGCAATGATAGACATCTCAAAAAGCGAAGCATTCTCAAAAATCGAAAAGCAAGAGTTCAACAACCGGATTGTTGTATCAAAGAAAGCGATTGTCGAGAAACGTTCGGTAGCCGGTGCTGATAATCGAGATATTCCGTCATTGGCACTGATCAGCAGCATCAAGGCTGTAAACAAACGCGGGGAAGCTAACCGTAAGAAGTATGCAGTACAAGTTGCTGAGGCGGCAAGCAAGAGCAAAACACTAACAGAGGTTGCAAAACGGATCGGGAAGTCAACAACGTTCGTGAAGCGAGTTGCAAGTGAGTTTGAGATCAAGTTGCCAAGCCGTAACAACGGCCATGAAGAGATTGCGAGTCGTTAGATATTTAGCGAGGAATAATACAAGAAACTACAGGAGGAATATTCAAATGCAAGCAATTAAAACGAAAATGATGGTTGGTGATCTGGTTATAGTGCCTGATCGAGTATTCATGGGCGTGCGTGATATTGGCGGTGTGGCACGAATCATCAGAATCGAGCGATACAACGCCAGAGGTGAACGTCAAGACATCAACAAGCCAGTTGCTTTTGATGGCAAGGCACCCCAAGAGCTAATCACAACGGTTGAGATGGTTGATGGAAAGCAACGTCAATACTATCTGAAGGACGTGAAGCCAGCGTGAACAGGATCATTATTCCTTTGCCCCTCATGACTCTTAACCAGTACATCAAAATTGAACGAGGCAATATGTTCGGCGGAGCAAAAGTCAAGAAACAAGCAACGGAAACGGTAATGTTGGCTGTTAGAAAAGCGATGAATCAGGGCGTTAAATTTCAATGGGGGAAACCTCTAAGCTTCGACTGGTACTGGTATGACAAGCGAACAGATCCGGACAACATCGCGTTTCAGCACAAGTTTATCTTTGACGGCATGCAAAAGGCTGAATTTTTAGAAAACGACAACTGGGATCACATTGTAGAACTGCGAGATCGGTTCTTTATTGACAAAGCTAATCCGAGAGTTGAAGTCGAAGAGATCGATTTAAGGAGGCCGACCAATGAAAACAGGAGATGACACGTTCGATGACATCTACATCAGCAAAAAGACTGGCAAGGTCGTAGGCGTCATGTATGAAGATGTGGACTACAAGCTAGTGCCAATCAAACAGGAGGACGAAAAATGAACCTTTTTGATTCTTTTGAGTATGGTTCAACTATGGAAACGGCGCTAAAAGGCTACATTTTGCCTGACAATATGGACGGATATAAAAGTCTGGGTACGCTGATACAAAGCTTAGAAGAAGAGTGCGAAGCCGAAGAGATTGATGAGAACGGTCTAATTGCTGAAAAAGACCTACCAGCATTCAGGCGTATGTGGAAAGAATCACCCGCAGAGTTCGTTGAAATAATCGCTGTTGAATGGGTAAGCACCATGGAAGAAATCGTGAAATTGGAGGCACAACATGAGTAAAAGTAAGGACGTTGACGCTTATCTTCAAGGCGAGCTGTGTGCCAAGGCCGAGCTTGCAACTAAGCTACTACACGACATTGCCTGGTCTAAATGGACGACTGACGCGATGACTACACGTGTTGACCCAATCTACAAGCAAGCCAGGGAGATAGGCTATTGGCTATTAAACAGTGACGAATGGTACACAGAAAATGAGGACGGAAGCGAAGACGATGACGAGAAAGATTAATGTATTCACGCTTAATTCTAGTGTAGACGTTGATACAGTAAACAATTTTTTAAAAATGCACCCACAGGCTAAATTAAGCTACGTTACAGCGGGAAGCTATCTATGCTCATATGATGCCCTTGTAATTGTTGACTATGAAGATGAAGAAGACGATGAGATGGAGGCAAAGCAATGATTGCCGTCATACTGATAATCGCAGGTGTTGTAATGTGGGCGTGGGCTAACTGGGAAAGAGGAAAATAAATGAAATCAAAAAGTAATCGCGTGTTTCAAAATAATGTTCGCAAGAATATCAGCGATAACCACATGCTACAGAAGGATTACGCAAAAAGCATCGGCATTACGACACGTCAACTGGCGCATCTGCTTCAAGACAACAACGTTAGCTTGGCAAAACTTGATGACTTCGCTGAACGCGTTGGGATTGACCCGTGGGATCTCATTCGGCCTTCTGAAAGCAAATAAAAAAGCGCGCCTAATGAGGGACGCGCCGGAGGCCAAACGTACGATTGAGAGTGAATGAAATCAAAGATTAGGAGTTGGCCTCCAATGACAGTATAGCAAACGCACATGTTGAACGCACGTTTAAGGCATCAAAAAAGCGCACCACGAAGGCACGCTTATCCCCAAAACTTTTACAAATTTAATTATACCATAAGGGGTGGCGCTTGTGATGGAGCTTTTATCAATTAGCGATGAAAAGGATCGGGAAGCAGTCGAAAATATCCTAAATAAATACCGAGCAGAGCGTGGATTCATAAAGGCGCCAGTCAATCCAAAGATCACTAGTGCATGGGGAGACGGAACTTCTGCCAGCACTGTTCAGCGTCCGCTGTATGCACAGCAGCGTTTGGAAAGACAAGAATCGGCACGTAAGTTCTGTGAATGGTGCGACAGTTGTATTGCATCAATGCCGAAACAATCACATCAGCGTTTATTAAGGGTGCGCTATTGCGATGGGCCAGAAACAGATACGCCAGACGGTGATGCAATGAATATTCTCGATATATCTGCAGCAACCTACACACGCAGAAAGAAAAATGCGTTGTTAGCAGCGGCCTGGTACTTTGGCGTCACACCTAGAAAAAGTAGTGAGCAATAAATGATCGATGAATGAGGACTATTTGAGGACTAATTGATTGATAAATGAGTGGCGAACTAAAAACGGAATCCCTTATGATTGTATTGTGCCAAAGGTGAGAAACCTGAGACACCGCATTTTTCCTCCGAGCCTCAGTGATGATAAAGCTGTGGCAAGGCGTGGCAAATGGACTGGCTGAGATAGTCAGGCGGGTTCGATTCCCGCATGCCACATTGTCCAGTTTAGCGACCGGACACAGCTTGCGATGACCCCATCTGACACTGGGAGAGCGAGCAAATCGCTGTGGCGGAATAGGTAGACGCTGAATTCAGTGAGATCGTCGTGTACGATAAAGCAAGCTCGTACATCTGAGGATTCGATTATGTTGGGTGCAAATCCCGACCAGCGATATTACCGGTAAAGCCCGGCGTGCTTGCTAGCGCGGACTAGTGGGTGAGTATAAAGCGTGGTCACATACCTTGCACTTCAAGGTAATGTGGGAACCACCGAAACCGAGGGCTCAGAAACCATCGCCTCGGATAGCAGCAACCGGAGGATTAACTTTGTGGCCTCTATTATCGGGTTCGACTCCCGGCGGTTGCATTGGATCAAGTCTGGTAAACCACATGAGTAGGCACCGGACTATGGCACTTCGCTAAAGTGAGGTGCTATTTTTGTGCAACAAAAAAGCCCTCAGAGACCAGTCCAAGGGCCAAAAGAATGAAAAAACGGAATACTTGTGTGAGCAGCAGCGGTTGACTTGGAGGAGAAAGGCCACTGCTCACATATATATATTAGCACATTCCTTATAGAAGATACTAAAATAGCCCTCGGTTGGGGGCCGAGAGCCTAAAGAAAGGGTATTACAAAGGAGTGAAAATGAGTATCTGTTGGGAACAATTTAATTCTAACTCATCGAAATTTTTTAAGCAACAAAAAAGCTTTCGGGGCCTAATCCGAGGGCTTAAGAACTCGGGAAGTTCTTCATGAGAATGTGAGCAGCGTCATCAAACTGCTCACGGACATTATATTTTCGGAGGCGAGTAGATGCAGTGGACAGATGAACAAATCAGTGACATTAGGAAGCTCGCCTCTGAAGGCTTTACCAGACGAGAGACGGCAGACAAGCTCGGGATTAGCTATGATGCGCTTCAAGGTAAAGCAAAACGGCTTGGCATCGAGTTCCAAAAACCGCTAAAGAATGAATACGATTCAGACGGCACACAGTCCAGTGAAACCATTATAAAAGTTGTCAGGGGTCACAAAATGACGCCTAGAGAGGTTTTAGAAGCTCACGGGTATGATTACACCAAGTGGGAGCTTGTACGTGCCACAAGCAATTTTTGGAAGCAGACGCCTGAAGCGACATTGTATCAAAGCAAGATACAAATCAGGCCGCTAGTTGAAGCAGAACAATATGAATCATTGATGAATGACATCATCACACACAAGGAGCCGTATCAAGCTAAGGCTCCTATTTTTGTGGAATCAGATCGCTATTTGGTCATTCCTGCTTTTGATACACATTTCAACGGCCACACATTCGACCTCTATGCTGAATCGCTTAAACGGCAACTAGAGATCATTCAACGCGGCCACTACGCCAAAATATTGCTCATTCTGGGCGGTGATCTTGCTCATGTGGATAATATCAACTCGACCACAGCAAAGGGCACACAGCTCGAAACAACTGACCTAGGCGAGACTGTGAACGAAATGGAGCAATACTTCGAGACACTGATTGAAGCAATCATTAAGAATGCCAATGAGTGTGAGGTCATGTATGCGCCAGGTAACCACGACCCGTCAGTTGGATATATGTTTGCACGTCTATTGAAACGTGCCTACAGCAACCAGTCGAACATCACTTGGGATATATCACTGAAGCATTACAAAGGCACAATGTTAGGCCATAACTTCATTGGCGCCACTCATGGTGATAAAGGTAAGAACAACTACCTTGCAAAATATCTTGATGAGTTCGGCTTCATGTTAGGCACAGCACAGAATCGCGAACTGTTCACGGGGCATCTCCATTCAGAGATGAGTAAAGACTTAGGCGGATTCGTTCAGCGTCAAGTATCAACGCGGAAACCTACGGATAAGTGGACAGATGATATTGGCGTGGTTGCTCACAAAACGTTTGAGCTGGTCGAATACAGCGATCATGATACGAGGGCGATCTACTATGTCTAATGGAATGAAGCGAGTCGGTTACGGATATGTAAGCCGAACAGAGCAATCAATCATTGAGAAATTATCGAGAGAAGAAAAACATATGCACCATAAAGAAAAGCTTGAGGTACCACCATTTACTGGCAAACTTGATGAAGCTAATGGACACTATGCAATTGTATTTACGAAGCCTGATTGCAGTAAGTGCCGTCAAACGATTCGGATGCTATCGCGTTCAATCATGGTAAACCACTATCAAGCTGATGAGACAGCGATTGAATACTTTAAACGTATGGGCATACGCTCTATGCCAGTCGTATTTATCTTTGACCACTACGACATCATAGATGAATGGTGCGACTTGCGGGTTGACAAGATCAAACAATATACGGAAGGCTAAGAGTTCGTACAAATGCGGGAGGTGTGGTGATATGTAATGCGACTGACAGCAAAACAGAAGAAGTTCGTTGATTCTTATATTGCTGATAGCAATGCCACCAAAGCGGCACTAGAAGCAGGATACAGCAAAAGAACGGCTAGATTTGTCGGTGCAGAAAACCTAACAAAACCTAACATTAAAGCTGCCATCGATGAACGCATGAAACGCATCGAGTCTGACAAGATTGCCAAGGCTGCTGAGGTGCTTCAATACTTCACCACAGTGCTTCGTGGAGAGGCAAAAGAGACGATTATAGTTGGCACTCCAGATGGCGCAGAATCTGTTGAAAACGAGCCAAGCATCAAAGACCGCATGGCAGCAGGACGCGAATTGTTAAAGCGTTACCCTGGTAATGATGAGCTGCTCAATGCTCAGCTAACGAAGATTATTACTGATATTGAGAAAACTAAGGCCGATGTTCGCAAGTCTAAAGCTGAGGCTGACATCATGGAAGCCAAGGCCAAGTTGCTTACTGATGCAGGTGCACAAGACAGGACGGTGATTGTCGATGACGTCCCAGAAGATGATTAAGTTAAGCAAGATGGTGCAACCACATTTCTATCCGTTTTGGAATTCAAGGGCACCATATTTGATACTTAACGGCGGTCGTGGCTCATTTAAATCATCGACAGTTAGTCTGAAGCTTGTCATGATGCTGAAAAGGCAAGCGCAAGAAGGCCATAAAGCTAACATCATTGTCATTCGAGAGAACACGGTTAACTTGCGTGATACTGTATACAGCCAAATCGGTTGGGCAATTGACATGCTCAAAATGACAGACGAGTTTTTGTTCAACGTATCGCCTATGCGCATAACGCATCGTGGAACTGGTAGCACATTCTACTTCTATGGCGGTGACAAGCCTGAAAAGCTGAAGTCTAACACCGTTCGTAACGTGATTGCTGTGTGGTATGAAGAAGCAGCCAACTTCAAATCTGCTGAAGTGTTTGACCAAACTAATCCAACCTTCATTCGACAGAAATCACCATGGGTTGATCAGGTTCAAGTCTTCTACACGTATAACCCACCAAAGAATCCATATGACTGGATTAATGAGTGGATTGATAGTGTTAGAGGAGACAACGATTTCTTCATCGACAAATCAACTTATCTCGATGATGATCTTGGATTCACTGACGAACAGCAGCTTAGACTGATCGACAAGTATAAGGCCAATGATTACGACTACTACCGGTGGCTGTATCTTGGTGATGTGATTGGATTAGGAACCAACGTCTACAACATGGATTTGTTTCATAGGCTGGATGAGGTGCCAAGCAACGATCCAATTAGGCGTCTCGTGTTCTCAATCGACGCTGGTCATATTAATAGCGCAACCACGTGCGTGGCTGCCGCTGTTACGGCCAAGAACAACCTGATCGTACTAGACACCTATTACTATTCTCCAGCTAATCAGAGCGTGAAGAAGGCACCAAGTGACCTTGTGCCAGAGATAAAGTCGTTTATTGATAAGGTAAGGTCAAAATACAATCATCCCGTGCTTAAATACACGATTGATTCTGCTGAAGGTGCGCTGAGAAACGAGTTTGTTAAAGAGTTCGGCATTCGCTGGCATGGCATTGTCAAGGGCAAGGAAGCTGACATGATTGACTTTGTGTCTAACTTACTTGCTCAAGGACGTGTGTTCTACTTGGACAATGACGACAACAAGATATTCATCTCAGAACATCAGCAATACCAGTGGGATGAGAAGACCGCACATTCTGACGATCCACACGTAATTAAAGAGCACGATCACACGGTCGATGCTTTCAAATATATGGTAATGGACAACGCCGGACAGTTGAAACTTAGCCAGGCCAACAAGGCACGAGCATTCAAGAACACAAGCAAATACTTCTAAGGAGGTGGCCATCATATTAACAGTTCAAGGTAAAGGATCAATCACAGACGGTGACGTATTTATTTTTCCAGTAGACACAGCTATTACTGGGGACGATATCACCAATTTCATTAGTGCAAACGATGAACTAGCTCGCAGAAAATATCTGCCTGCTAAAAAGATGTATCTTGGCAAGCACAAGATTCTTCATGAAGATGCCAAAGGCCACGGGCCAGACAATCGTCTTGTCGGAAACTTGGCGCACTATATCGTGGATACCTACAACGGGTTTTACATTGGCATTCCACCTAAGATCACGCTCGACAACACACAGGACAACGCTGTGCTACAAGAGTGGAACGACACAAACAGCGTTCAGGACAAATTAAGCGAAATCAGCAAGCAAGCATCCATTTACGGACGGGCGCTTGCTTTTTTGTACCAAGACGAGAACAGCAATACGTGTATTGCATACAGTTCACCTATCAATTCATTCATCATCTATGATGACACGGTAGCACGCAAAGCTATTGCATTTGTCATGTATTGGCATGATGAAGACAACAATTTAACTGGCAAGGTGTATCTGAAAGACGGCATATACGCCCTTGATATGGTTCGCTTTGAAGGGATAGACGGATTTAACCCGTTTAACGAAGTACCAGCAGTTGAGTTCTTCATGAATACCGAGCGTCAAGGCATCTTTGAGAACGTTGAGACGCTAATTGATGCACTGGACAAGGTGCTAAGCCAAAAGGCAAACCAGAATGAATACTTTGACAACGCGTACTTGGTTATCAGGGGCATGAGCTTGCCAGAGGATGATGACGGAAATCCAAAGCTTGATCTTAACGGCAACCAAATCATCTATTCGCCAGATGCTGACTCTACTAACGGTGTGGCCGAGTTTCTGACCAAGCCTGATGGTGATGCCATTCAAGAGCACCTTATTGACCGCCTCATCAGCATGATCTATCAGATCAGCATGGTGGCCAACTTGAACGATGAAGCATTCAGCGGCAATAGCTCTGGTGTTGCATTGCAATACAAATTGCTACCAATGCGCAATCTAGCGGCCAATCAAGATCGTAAGTTCACACAGTCACTCCGGTCCCTTTACAAGATCGCATTCAGTGTTGGGACAATCCTTCCAGAAAGCAAAGCCGATGACTGGCAAAAGCTTAACTTCACATTCTCGCGAAATCTTCCGGAGAACATTATCGACGAAGCAGACGCGGCTTCTAAACTCAAAGGCCTTGTATCAGATCAGACTATGCTCAGCACATTATCATTTGTCGATGATCCCAAGGCCGAAATGAAACGCATCGCTGATGAGACCGCCCAGAAAGCAAAAAACGCTGCTGCTAACAGTCCGTCAAGCCCTGACTTCCAGAAATTGCTGAATGGTGGTGGCAATGATGACAACAACGACTCAACAACAGATAGCGAGTAATTCTGCCTACTGGAATAAGCGAACTGCCGCTGAACGTAAATGGATTGCCGAGAACCTTAAGAATGACGAGGCGTTCAATTCCCGAATTCAGGAATATTTTGACAAAGCTTTAAACAACATTCAAAAGGATATTGATTCAGAGTTTGCCAAGTATGCCGCATACAGCAACGACAGTATGGCCGGTGCGCGTCAAGCAGTGATGGCCACCGATATTAAAGCATATCAAGCAGAAGCCAAGCGGATCGTCGATGATGCCAGAAAGATGTACAACGGCGAACCGCTCAAATATTCCGACTTCAGCAAGGATGTCAATGATCGTCTCAAGCTATACAACGCTACCATGCGCATTAATCGCTTAGAAATGCTCAAGAGTGAGATTGGTCAAGAAATGCTTGATGCACACATGAAAGTGAACGTCGATTTAATCTCAAAATTGAGTGATGATTATCAATCCGAGATCAAACGGCAAGCCGGAATACTTGGAGAGACGGTATCTAAGGGCGGCTACACTGATTTAGCCAAGTTACTCTCCAAACGAGAGGGAGATTACACCTTCTCACAGCGCATCTGGATCAACCAAGACATTCTTAAGGCTGAACTGGACGAGCTACTGACTGCCGCCACCATTCAAGGACAGAGCCCACTAAAGATTGCTCGCAAGTTACGCGGTCAAGTGGCAGAAACGGTGAACAATCACCGCTATGTGACAGAACGAATTGCACGTACTGAGTCAGCTCGAATTCAGACACAGGCGCAATTAGATAGCTTCAATAAGTTCGGCTATGACTATTGCAAATGGGTAGCTGAACCAAGCGCGTGTGATGTATGCAAGGAGATTTCAGAAGGTGGCAGAACTGGTAGAGGCATTTATCGTGTAGACGATGTGCCAGATATTCCAGTTCATCCCAACTGCCGATGCTCCATTGCGGCATATGCGCCAGATGATGATTAGGAGGAAATCATGAAAATGCCAGAAATCGAAATTGATAATCAGATGCTGGTCAGTACGATTAAGAGCATCGCCAAGGATTTGAATTCTGATGAGGTCATCAAGATTGAAATTGATGCAGTTGGGAGAGAAAACTCCAAAGACATCATCATCAAAATCAGAACTGAACCGAAGAGCGAAGAAGGCTTATTTCAGCAACATTTTGAAACTGGCCAGAAGCTGAACATCTCACTTGAATGAGGAGGACGAAATGAAATTACCAAAATCAGTATTAATTGATGACGTTGAATATACAGTATCAACCGCAAGCTCAGATGAACTTCAAAAAGAAGCGCTTTCACCAGACAATATTATTGGTGCCTGCAACTGCAACAATCAGACCATTAAAGTATCGGACTCGATTAATGAAGGCAACGTCAAGGTTACATTGCTACACGAGATCATTCACGCCATCTTGTCTGAACGTGGTCTTAATGACCAGTGCGAAGATGAGATGCTTGTGGACAATATGGCACATGCATTACGCATGTTAGCCAAGCAGAACCCTGAGCTGATCAAGGAGGTATTGTCATGAACCCGGAAGACTCGCAAACGCGTGAAAGCATTAAAAAGCGCCTGCTTGATTTGGCAGTAGAAGCGAACAGCATTAAAGACAATGAGTTGGCAGTGGCTATTCTGTCTGCGTACAATCAGTGCCCAGACAACGTGACCGTGCATAACGGCGTTTTGTATATGAATGGTAAGCCGCTTTCTATTTCAGCCGCAACGTTTGCCGATGAAATGGCAGCACCAATCAAACACGAGCTTGATAAACGATCTAGAGACGCACAACGCCGTAAAGGATTTTTATAAGCCGCAGCTAGCGGCTATTTTTATACCATCAAGTCCAAGCGTGATCGACTCTAAAAGCTCCGGTAAATTAAGACGCAAGCCTGATCCGTCTAAAAAGCTGTGGAAGGAGTTCTTAACATGATTCCCAAGATTTTAATGCCTATGAATTTGCAATTTTTCGCTGCAGATAACCCTCAAGGCGATCCGAAAGATCCAGTCGATCCGCCTAAGCCAAAAGATGGTGATCCGGTAGATCCTCCTGAAGGTAAGAAGCAAGGAGAACCGGCTGACCCTGATCCTGATGGTAAGCACGTCTACACAGATGAACAGGTCAATGAAATCGTCAAGAAGCGTCTTGCTCGTGCCGAGAAGGAAAAGCAAGCTGCTGTTGACGAGGCTGCAAAGCTGGCCAAGATGAATGCCGACCAGAAGAAGGACTATGAGCTAGAAAAGGCTCAAAAAGAGCGAGACGAACTCAAGTCACAGCTTGCCACCTACGAAATGGGCAAACAGGCTCGATCGATGTTTGAGGAAGCCAAGCTGACAGTCACCGAGGACGATTTGCAGCACGTTGTAACGCCAGAGGCAGAATCTACTGAGGCGAATGTAAAGTGGCTCATTGCGCATGATCAGGCAGTGGCTGAAGGTGTTCGTCAAGAGTTGCTTAAGGGCAGCACACCCAAAACGCATGGTTCAAAGGTGGAGACTCCGGGCGCGGCATTTGCCAAACAACGGAATCAGCAGAGCCAAGTTGTTAACGACCCATGGAAACAAAAATAAGGAGGTATTTTTATGTACGCAGGTAAAAAGGTAACCGCATCTGAGATCAACTTCTTGGATAGCGAGAAATTCGTTTCGTTCACACACCAAGCTGATAGTTCAACCACTGGTGTCGTAGATGGCGTATTGCCAGCAGGCTCTATCTATCCAAAGAACGATGCAACGGCAGTCGGTGTAACCATTAATGATGTTGACGTCAGCGAAGGTCCTCAGCCGGTAGGCGTCATCGTTGAAGGATATGTGAATGCAGCCCGCTTGCCAGTCAAGCCGTCCGCTGATGCTATCACTGCGCTGAAAGAAATCAAATTCAGCCACGTTTCTGACTAAGGAGGATTAACTTATGCCAGCTATTTTAGATTTGTTTAATCAAAAGACGGTTCTTGATTACGTTCAAAACCGCCAGTATCCGCAATTACTTGGGGACACCTTGTTCCCATCAACCAAAATTAATCAGTTGGATTTTGAATTTCTTCGTGGTGGGTCTAAGACGCCTATCGTGGCATCTATTTCTGCATTCGATACGGAAGCGGAGATTGGCAGTCGTGAAGCGAGCGTTCAGGCCGCTGAACTCGGCTATATCAAACGCAAGATGCAGCTTAAGGAAAAGGACCTGATCGCATTACGCAATCCGCGCACACCGGCTGAACAGAACTACCTGACCAGCCTTGTGTACAACGACTTGGATGTTTTGGTTCAAGGCGTTTATGCACGCGTTGAAAAGATGCGCATGGAGGCTTTGGCAACTGGGAAGATCACCATCAATGAGAACAATCTCAACTTCAATGTTGATTACCATGTTCCAGAAGAACACCAAGTTGCTGCAACTACTTCTTGGGATGCTGATGGTGCTGATCCGATTAAGGACTTGCAAGACTGGTTTGCACTGCTCGACTACGTGCCAACGCGAATCTTGACTTCTTCCAAGGTACAGACTGCCCTGATTCGGAGTAAAGCATTTGCTGACTACTTCAAGACAGCAGGTCTGTTGCCTAGTGTTGGCAGTCTCAATGCGGTTATGCAGTCGTTCGGCTTGCCAACCATCGTGACGTATGATGCCAAGTACCGCAAGCAGGGAGCTAACGGTATCTATACCGTTGAACGGTACTTCCCAGAAGACACCTTGGTAGCATTTGGCGATGACCAGCTCGGGCAAACCGTTTATGGTCCTACCCCTGAAGAGTCCCGGCTGATGGCAACTCCGGGTGTTCAACAGGGCACTGTTGGTAATGTGTTCACCACTGTTTACGAGACCACGCAGGACCCAATCGCAACTTGGGAAAAGGCAGCAGCCACTGCACTTCCTAGCTTCCCAGAAGCTGAGAACGTCTTGCAAGCCAAGGTACTGATCCCAAAACCTTAGCGCCGGCCACCGGGATTACGCTTAGTCAGAAAACGGCGTCCCTAAAAGTCGGCGCTACCAAGCAAATTACTGTATCCGCTGATCCTGTGGATGCATCGGACGCAAGTGATGTTGTTAGCGCTGCTAAGTTCGCATCTAGCAACACTGGTGTTGCCACAGTCGCTGCTGATGGGACTATTACAGCGGTAGCAGTTGGTTCTACAACAATCACCGCAACAAGTGGTTCCTTCACTGCAACGGTAGCAGTTACCGTTAGTGCAGCGTAGTAGCTAGTAAACCGTCGCTTATGAAAATCACAGTGCTGCGAAAGCAGGGCGGCGGAAAGGAGGCATAACATGGCTGATGCTAATCCGGTAACACTTGCGGATTTGAAGACGATGATGGAAATCAAAACTGACGCACAAGATGGTGTGCTTAATCTCATCATCAAAAATACCACACAAGCCTTACGATTTAAGCTCGGTTTGCGAACGGATGAGGCCTTCCCTAGTGAGTTGGCCTACATTGCCCTAGAAGTATGCGTCAGACGCTACAACAGGCGTAAGAACGAAGGCATGACGTCTTATGAGCAGGAGGGGCAGTCATTCACGTTCAAGTCTAACGACTTCGATGATTTCGCTGATGACATCAACGACTGGAAAGAAGCCAACGGGAAGAATGCCAAGTCTCTTGGAACCGTTAGCTTCATTTCTGGCTATCCAAAGAGGTGATCATATGCGGTTAGATCATGAGGTTACATTCTGGCTTGATGATGAAGAATATGATCCGCAAACACATCAATACGGTGATGTGAAAAAGGTGGCAACTGCAGTTGCCAGTGTCACCGACATGGGAATAGACAAGAGCGTTCAGCTATTCGGAAACTACGCTCAAAAGGCAAAGGTGATCCGATTAGTTGAGCCAGTCACCGTCAATTGGAGCTATTTAACAATTGATGATGAATCGACTCATTATGCCCTCAATACCGCCCGCGCTCCGCTTCAAAACGCTACTTTGATTGTGGGTGAGACGAAATGAGCAAAGCCAGCATCAGCTATAACATGCAGATAAAAGGCATGGACAAACTGGTCGCTGGCCTGCTGAAGCGAGCGAAGATGGACGTTGTCAAGCAAATCGTCAAACAGCAGACAGCACAGTTGCAAACTCGTGCTCAGCAAATGACCGGCGCCGTGTATGCTCATCCTACTGGTGCTACAAAGCGTGGCATCAAGTTATCGCTTGAAGATGGCGGTCTAACGGGCATAGTTGGCATGTCAATGGAATACAACCCATACACCGAAAATGGAACTCGATTCATGCGGGCACGTCCAGTTCTGAAGCCTGCGTTCCTTTATCAGAAAGTTCAGTTTATTAATCAGCTTAAACAAGCAGCAAAGTAGGTGATTCAAATCACATCACCAGAGCAAGAACTATACGATTACTTCTATGCGTTTTCTCAGTCGGCCGGTTACAAGACTTACGACCATTTGCCCATGCAGCAGGAGAACGCCCCATATCCATTCGTCATTGTTGGGGATATTCAAGTTGTTCCTACTGCAACAAAGACGTCACTCAATGGCAATGTGCTAATCACCATCGACATCTGGGGCGACAAAAAACAGCGTTTCACCGTATCTGATATGGCGGAGCGCTTTTTTCGTGCCGCGATTGGGCAAGTGCTAACAGATGATTACCGATTTTATGGACGTGTAGAAGATCAGTCAAAAGAGTTCACACAAGACCAGAGTGTCCCTGACACGGTTCTCAACCGAGCCACGCTGATACTCAATCTCAACATTTTATAGGAGGCCATAATATGGCAAATGAATTAAAAGTGCTAGAAGGCATGGACGTTGTTGCCTTGGCTCGCAAACATAGCGATCAAGCAACGGTTAGCGGCCAAATTATCCCTTGGCAGACTTCGCTGTCCTTTGACCCGTCTGTTGACAGTGATTCCACTGTTACCAAGGACGGCAATGTAGCAACAAGAAGCTCGGCAAGTACCGATCTTGAAGTCGAGTTCCTGAACAACACAGCCGCAATTGCAGACGTAATGTACGACTCGTTGTTTGACGGTGAATTGCTCGACTTTTGGATTCTCTACCGCAAACGCAAGAACGCTGAAGGTAAGTATCTTGCATGGTATATGCAGGTAACGGTGCAAGAAGATAGCAGCGACAATGATCCTGATGATCACTCTACTCGCGATGTCACATTCTCAGTTAATGGCACGCCTAAACGCGGATGGACAACGCTAGACAACGCAACTCAGGAACAGGTTGATTACGTATTCCTTGGGGTTGGCAAGGTCACTGATACTGATGCTACCGGTGGTGGCACAGTTTGGGATAAGACCGCTGATCCGGGTACTAATGCTGCTGACACTGCACCAGCGGGCGGAACTGGTACTGGAGCATAACAGCATAAGAGGCTTGTCATCAGTCGCCTAAGAAAGTCACAGTACGGGTGAAACCCGGGCGGCTTTAAAAGAAAGGACTTTAAATCATGCAATTAACCATTAACGGTAAAGAATATGAGCTTAACTTTGGTGTCCGCTTTGTTCGCGAAATGGATAAGAATCTGGGTGCCGTTATGCATGGCATTAATTTTGGCATGGGTGTTGCAAAGGCTCTAGCTGGTCTAAGCGCATACGATGCTGCTGTTTTAGCAGACACCATTTATTCAGCCACCGTGGCATCTAAGAAACGTCCGTCAGCCAGTGAAGTCGATGACTTTATTGACAGCAATTCAGACTTAGATTCGCTATTTAAGCAAGTTTCAGACGAAATGAACAGTGCTAACGCAGTAAAAGCAGTAGCAAAAAACATGAAGGCCTAGATGAGGACGAAAGCGTTCAAAAGAGTAGTGAAGAAACGTATCACGAAATTTTGTTAAACGCATTTGCCTATCTAGGCTTTTCTAATATTCGAGACATTGAACGTATGACACTTGTTGAGTATGAGCTGCGTATGGAAGCCTATCAGCTGAAGCAAGTCGACAGACAGAACGAAATTGCACAGCAAGCATGGATGAACCAGCAAGTGCAGGCAACCACCGGTAGCAAGAATCCTAAGCCTAAGTTCAAGACATTTGATGATTTCTTTGATAAGAAAGCGGCTATTGATAGCGTGCGATCAAATTATGAGCCCAATTATGAAGTATCACAGATGAGCAAAACCGAGCTCAAACAAAAGAGAGCACAAGTGTTCGCAAAACGGATGGCCGAATTTCAGCGGTTGAAGCGCGAAGGCAAAATCATTCCGTTATCTGAAAGAAAGGAGGGAGCACATGGCTGACAGTTTTAGCGTTGAAGCAATTTTATCTGCCGTTGACCGAAATTTTTCGGGTACTTTCAAGAACATCGCGAATTCTGCGTCAAAGGTCGGTGATAGCTTTGAAAAGTCAACAAAACCAGCGGGTAATTTTGTATCAACCGTGAGCAAAATTGCTGGAGCCATAGGCCTTACCAAAGTGGTAGGGGCTATTGGCGATGGTGTGAGAAGTATGGTAGGAGAACTAGACGAATCAAGCAAAGCTTGGCAGACGTTTGAGGGGAACATGAAGTTTCTGGGTAAGACGCCTGCACAGATTTCGTCAATTGAAAAGTCACTGCAATCATATGCTCAGGAGACTATTTATAGCTCGTCTGATATGGCCTCTGCCTATGCGCAGTTTGCATCAGTAGGTGTAAAAGGAGTAGGTAGTCTTGTCAAAGGAATGGGTGGCTTAGCTGCTGCCACTGATGATCCAAAGCAAGCCATGAAGACGTTGATGGAACAAGGTACACAAATGGCCGCTAAGCCTATGGTTCAATGGGCTGACTTCCGTCTGATGCTAGAACAGACGCCTGCTGGTATGGCAGCCGTTGCTAAAGCGATGGGCATGAGTACCAAACAGCTGGTCACCGAAGTCCAAAACGGCAAAATAAGCACGCAGCAGTTCTTCGATGGTATTGAGAAAGCCGGGAACAGCAAGGCATTCCAGAAGATGGCCACGAGTTACAAGACAGTAGGCGAGGCAATGGACGGCCTTCAGGAAACACTGGCAAACAAGCTCCAGCCCGCTTGGCAGGCCATGTCTAAAATCGCAATTGGAGCCATTAGCGGCATTATTGATAAGATCGGAGGCATTAACTTCGATTCAGTTCTTGCTTCAATTGGCCGCTTCTTTTCACCGTTTTCGACCCTGATCCTGAACATCAGGACTCAGCTTAGCAACCTAGGCAAGGGCGAATCAATGAGTGGACTCAGTTCGATCCTTCAAGGGATCGGATCCGTTCTTCATACCATCTGGGACCTGGTCGGCAGCTTAGCTAATGTTGCATTTGTCAATCTGATTGGCATTGCTCAAAAAGTGGGTGATGCGTTTAATTCGGTGTTCGGTGGTGGGCAGCTTTCGGTAGTTTTCGATGGTATCAAGCAAGCCGTCACTGACTTTGGCTATGCAGCCATGGGAGCCATCACAACTGTTAGTGATATTATTGCTAACTTACCGTGGAAAGCAATTTTTGAAGGTGTTAAGGCGGCTTTAACTGGTGTTGTTAACGTGCTGAAGCCAATTGCGGCACTCGTCAAGGCGGCATTTGCAAATGACATTGTTAAGTCGTTTGCGGTAGCGATCCTAGGAGCAGTGGGAGCCTTTAAGGTTATTAGTTTGGCCGTTGGAGGATTGTCCAGTGTCATCGGAATCTTTTCGAGGATGATCGGCCCAATTCGTGGTGTTATCGCTGTTGTTACTAATTTTGGAACAATTGCGAAAACTGCTGGCGGTATTTGGAAGGCTTTCGGATTAATATTGGGAATGAATCCATGGGTGCTCTTGATTGCTGGAATTGCAGCAGTGGTTTCTGGTTTGGTGTACTTCTTTACCCAAACCCAGACTGGCCAAAAACTATGGTCGGGATTTGTTTCATGGTTACAAGGAGCTTGGCAAGGACTTGTAGGAGTTGCGCAAGCTGTTTGGAATGCTATATCGAGTGCGTTTACATCTGCAATTAGCGGAATTCAGACAGCTTGGAGCGGCATTACAGGTTTCTTCAGCAATCTATGGACTGGGATTACGACCACGGCATCAGCTGCTTGGACAGCATTCACAACCACTCTCTCAGCTATCTGGCAAGGTGCTGTTACTGCAGCAACGGCAGTTTGGAACACGCTATCCACATTCTTCACGACTCTATGGAATGGAATAGTTGCAGTAGCCACTGCTTTATGGTCAACCTTTGGCGGTTCCCTGACGACAATTTGGAATGGGATTGTCCAAGTTGCTACCGGTGTTTGGAACATGCTTAAAGCAGTTATTATGGGTCCCATTCTTATTGTCATTGATTTGCTTACTGGAAATTGGACACAGCTAGGCGCTGATCTCCAGCTGATCTGGAATAGCATTGTTTCTGCTGCTGGACAGATCTGGAATGGCCTTGTTACGTATTTCTCCGGTATTTGGAGCCTTATTCAAACTTATGCAATGACTGTTTGGAATACTTTGGTTTCAACTTTAGAGGGGCTTTGGAATGGCGCAGTATCTGCCGCTTCCGCTATTTGGAGTGCGCTTTCGTCATTTTTCAGCGGATTGTGGAGTGGTATTGTGTCTACCACCGAAGGCGTATGGAACAGTGTTGTTTCATTCTTATCAGGACTATGGAGCGGAACAGTCAGCACAGCCGAGGGAATTTGGAACGCACTTCCCGGGTTCTTTTCCGGATTGTGGAATAGCATTACATCATTCTTTTCATCAGCTTGGAGCAACATACAGTCTATTGTGATTGGAGCTGCTACTAGTATTTTTAATGGTGCTAAGGCTGTATGGTCTGGTTTTACTGGCATGGTAAGTGGAATAGTTAATGGCATCAAAGGAGCATTCAATGCACTTCGTAATTTTAGCCTGGCTGACGCTGGCCGCGCTATCATGGATAGCTTTTTCAATGGCCTCAAAGCGGCTTGGGGGAAGATAACCGATTTTGTTGGCGGAATTGCTTCTTGGATTCGCAAGCATAAAGGCCCAATCAGATACGATGCAAAGCTGCTCATACCTGCTGGTAACGCCATCATGAACGGCTTAAATGCAGGGCTTACTGACAAGTTCTCAGACGTCCAAAGTAATGTTTCTAGCATGGCACAAGCTATTGCTGATAGCGCTGCTGTTACGATGCCGGCAGTGAATACTTCTCCATTTGATGCATCATTGCAGTCGCTTAATAACAGTGTACAGGGCGCAACCTTGTCTTCAAATCTTGATGTCAACTACACTCGCAAGCAAACGATTGAGGTTCCTCTGTACATTGACGGCCGAGAGGTTGCTCGTGCAACCGCAAACCCAATGCAAACAGAGCTTAATCGTTTGACAAAGGTAAGCAATTATCGAAAGGGGTTAGTCTAATTGTACGATTTCAGAGAAACGACACCCTTCACGGGTGCAGATGATAATCAGCTTCCAGCAGAAGCGATGCTAATCGATGGACAATACATTGAGAATCTTGTGCCCGGATATAGGACGCTGCAAGTTGGTGGACGAGAGCTTCTTAAGCAATCTGCTACTAGCAATGCCATAGGCATATCTGATGGGGAAACACTTGAATACGTTCGCAACCCATCTCGCGAGATAACTGTTGGCTATCAGCTTATTGCTGATGATGATGAGGCATTTCGCACCGCCTTCTATAAGCTAAGTGGCATCTTGCACGGTGACACTCATCAGGTTTCGTTCAATGATGACTTGTCTGTGTACTGGAATGCCGTGCTCACAGATGTTGACGATGTTCCTAAAGGCCGGAATGCGATCACTTCTTCATTTACTTTGTTTGTTCCCGATGGCATTGCCCACTCGGTAGCCACGAAGACGTTTGACAATATGCCTTACAAGGATATCCCACTGAATCTCATGGCAGGCACAAGCGCCGACCCAGTATCAGTCACAGGGTCGGGATGGAATATTCAAAAGCTTGGATCGTTCAACAATCCTACCGTTGGGAAAAAGTATGCAGCTACGGTCTTGCTTGGGCGGGCTGATTTTGCTGTCAGTTTCCAACTTTGGGCGAATGATATTAATGGCAATCGGATATCACTGGCTGGGTTTCCTGTGACCACACAAATGGGAGCAAATCAGCGCAGCACGATTGTCTGCACTTGGCCCGATCCAGGGACGACTGGAGCAGCTCAGATTGAGGTGACACTTGCGTGGGCTTTCCAAAAAACGGATGTTGGCACCTATCAATATCTCAAAGCCAAGTTAGAGGAAGGCACCACTTATTCCACGTGGTCTCCTAACCCAGCAGACGCAGCATACTACGCAAACACAATCATGGTTCACAATGGTGGCACTTATCCTGTTGAGCCAATCATTACGGCAACTATGCACGCGGATAACGGCATGGTTGGGATTGTTAATGATCGCCCGGGTATTCTCCAATTTGGCACGCAAGAAATAGATGGTTTCACCACCGAAGAAAGCGAAGTAGCACTTGATTTGGCAGCCGTGCAAGGCTCACATATGGATAATCAAGCCGCCACAAACAATCCCTATTGGGGTGGTGATCCTAGTATGCCTAATGAACAGATTGGCAATGCGATTTGGACGCAGGACAGCTACGATGGCTGGAAGGTTGAGCCTAATTGGCCCAGTATTACTGGTACTCATTTGTATTGGAATGGGCCTTCAATCAAACACGATCTCGCCCAGACGCATAATGGAGACTTTAAGAGCAATCTGACTTGGGATGTCATGACGCGCTTTCAAACTGGTGTAGCACAGGTAGGTGCACTCGAAACAACGTTAGAAAGTGACGGTAAGCCAATCTTTCAGATGATACTGAAGGATAATAGCGCATTGTCCGATCAGCTTTGGTGGATGTGCTATTACAAAGATCAACTGGTCGTCAATGAACAGTTGGATCGCAGCATTTTCACTAATGACAAGTTCATTCAGTTGGAATTACAGAAATTTGGTAATTCAGTTGTTTTCCGAGTGTCCCCATGGGTTGGCAATCAAGGACGAGAGACGACTATTACCCGCCAGTTTACCTTTGCGGATGCTGCTAGTGTCGAGACTAAGCAATTTTCCGCGTGGTTCATGCGTGACAAGACGTGGGGCGAATCGACCATGTATCTGATTGCGTCCACCGTCAAATGGCAGAACGTTAGCTGGTATACGAATATCAAGAATCGTTTCAGCGATGGCGATGTTCTCAAGATTGATGTGGCGAACGCTAAGACGTACTTGAACGGTTCTCTTGATCCAACCATGCACACGCTAGGCAATCAATGGGAGCAGTTCAAACTGCCGCCCGGTGATACTGAGATTGCTATCACGCCCTCGAGCTGGGCACAACCATTTGCGTGTGAAGTCGAGATAAGGGAGGCCTGGCTATAAATGGAGTATTACTTTGCAGATCGAAAATCAAACATTTTGGGTGTTGGGTCGACTGATGGCAAAGGCGAATGGCGAATTGACAACGATATAGAAACACAAAGTGTTGACAATCGTCCTGCGGTCGAGCTTTCTCTTGATATTCACTTCACGACTGATCAGGAACAAGCAGTCAATGAGATGGCTAAAGCAACCAACTTCATCATGTATCAAGATGAAGAAGGCAACGGCCACCAAATGGTGATTGAATCGGTTGACCATGATTCACTAGGCCACATTCACTCAATTGTTGCCAGCGATGCTGGTAATGATTTAATTAACGAAACCGTTGGCGCGTTCAAGGCCGACAAGCCATATACCATCGCTGACTACATCACAAGGTTTACAAATGATTCTGGCTGGGAGATTGGCATCAACGAATTTCCTGACAATGTTCGAACACTCGAGTGGACTAGTGAAGAATCATCGTTGGCTCGCATTATTGCCGTGGCAAAAGATTTTGATGCAGTGCTTAGTTTTGGCTTTGAGTTTGTTGGAACCAACTTGGTTAAGCGTGTCATTAACATTCGGCATGAAACGGCCGGTGACAGCTTGATTTCCTTTGAAATGAATAAGGACATCAACAATATCGTCACGCATCTCGATACCTATGACATGGAAACATCTATCAAGGCTTATGGAGCGGTGCCAGAAAGTACGAATGGATCAACTAATCAGGACCCAATCAACTTGATCGGCTACAAATGGACTGATCCAACGGGACAGTTTGTGCTTGATCAGTACGGGTTCTTGCACGATACCATTGCTGTGCAGAAATATTCACGTTTGTTAAGCAACAGCAACCCTAATCCAACACAGTCTGACTGGAATCGGGTTAAAACGTTTGATTCAAAATCGCAGGCGGAACTTTTGCAAGCGGCTTTGGCAGACTTGAAAAAGTATAACCACCCAAACGAAACGTACGACATTGATTTGGTTAATTCGCCATACGTACCGCTTAATCAAACCGTCCACATTGCCGATGAGAATCAACAGCTATTCCTGTCTGCCAAAGTGTTGAGCATTCAGCGCAGCCGTGCTAACCACTCTGTCAAGCTTACTTTGGGTGAGTTCGCTCATGAAACAGTCAGCTTTGACCAACGGCTCAGCGATCTTGCCAATAAGATGGCCAACATGCCCAAGACTGTTCAGTTTTATCCATGGCTTCGTTATGCCGATGATGACAAAGGCACTAACATGTCAGCGTTACCTGCTGGTAAGAAGTATATGGCAACAGTTTGGTCGAACAAGTCGTCAGTCCCGAGTGACAATCCGGCCGATTATGCTGGTAAATGGGCACTGATTAAGGGAGAGGATGGTGCTAACGGTAAACCGGGGCCTAAAGGTGCCGACGGTACCAGCAGCTATCTTCATACTGCATATGCCAATAGTATCGACGGCAAAACTGATTTTTCAGTTACAGATGCCAGCGGTAGATCTTACTTCGGGCAGTACGTTGACGAAACGCAAGCTGACAGTACCGACCCGACACGCTACTTGTGGGCATTATTTAAAGGCGCCGATGGGCGCGATGGTAAAGACGGTAGTGACAATGTTCCGGTTGTGACGGTTGGCCCGAGTTACCCTGCTAAACCAAAGGCTGGGGACCAGCACTGGTTAACCGACGAGGACGGAAATCTTGCCGCTTTTGCCATATTTGATACCACAAGTGGTTGGGATTCAAAACCAATTGCAGCCAAAGCATTAAATGTCGAAACCTTTAATGGCATGACTTTTAATGGGGTCACTTTTAACGGATCTACCTTTATCTCATCTTTCAACCACATCCAACCAGATGGTTTTCCAAATACGATCAGTGGGACGACAAAAATTAGTGGTGGCAGCATGGTCACGAATGCAACGCTGGATAGTAATAGCAAGCAAACGTATCAATCTAAAGTTGATCAGTTGGGGTTGGTTAGCAAGTCAATGTACGACGGTAAGGAAGTTAGTTCCGTTGATGCACGCCAAGGCATGCTCACACTAAAATCTTTGTATAATCCATCTGGGCAAGACGTCACACTTGTATCAACGTTTACGGCGGCTGATTCGGTTTTCTATCAGCACATTGATAGTGGCCTTGAAACCAATGACGTTAGAAGTATGAAAATTGGATATTCAAGAAAAGGCCCAAATGTCACCATTGGGATTGCTTTTGAAATGAAAACTAGCAACGGGTGGGTCAAAATTGCCAACATTCGACCAGGATATAGTCCATTCAATAATGATGATGCAGCAAGATTGATCGGTAGCATGTCGTATACGGGCGCAGCCTGTGAATTGTATGTTTCAGCGGGTGGAATTTATATCATTCCATGGCGTGGGCAAGGCGCGTATGCTGGCAGCTTGAGTTTCATTACGCGTGATGCGTATCCGATTAATGATGCGGTGGTGAATTAAGATGAAGATTAAGATTTGGCTAGATGATCAAAACCGACTAACCAACTGGGCCTATGAAGCAGATGATGCTAAATTGGGCCCAACAGAGGACGGTCAACAAATCATAGAAGCAGATGACGTGTCTCAGTTTTTTGAGGGTCACGCATCTCTTGTAGACGGCAAAATCGTTGCCGATGAGGGTTATGATCCGGCTAATGATCATCCACTCCCCGGACCGTCACCTGAACAGCAGATGATTGCCGCGCTGTATGCCCGTGTGACAAATCTTGAGGATGGTGGAAAAAATGAGTGACTTTGAATTTTGTGGCACACTATATTCTTGGGGGTGCCCGATAGAGCAGTACGTGGGGCGGCAAATAACGGAGGACCAATACAAACAAATTACAGGCAGTGACTATGTCGCCAGCAAAAGCTAGCGGCTATTTTTATGGAAGGAAGTATAAAGATGTGGATTTCAAGAGTTGGATAGATATGTTTGTGGAGTTGGGTGGTGGAGCTTTGTTTGGTTGGTTTGCAAGCCAATGGCGCATGCATCGAAAGCATGGAAAGGCAATTGATTCAGGCCTTGTCGGTTTGCTTCATCATGAGGTTTACATGCTGTGTAACCATCATATCGAGGTGGGGTATATCAGCACGGACGACTTGGACGATCTTAATTACCTTTTCAGCAGCTACAAAGCACTGGGCGGTAACGGAACGGGCGAAGCGCTATATAACAAAGTTTTGCAACTTAGGATTAAAAACTGAAAGGAATGTTCAGTATGAAGATTAATTGGAAAGTACGAGTATTAAGCGTCAAATTCTGGCTGGCATTAGTGCCGGCAGCTTTGTTGGTTGTACAAACAGTGGCAGCGGTTTTCGGTTACAACTGGGATTTTGCCAACTTGGGCAAGGAGCTCACCGCAGTGATCAATGCAGTATTTGCACTGTTGACCATTGTGGGGGTTGCCGTTGACCCAACCACAGAGGGCGTCAGCGACAGCCAACAGGCGTTAGCTTACCCGGCACTCATTACCACCAAGGCAGCTAAGATCAAGGCGCTAGAGGATCAGATTAAGGCACTGCAAGCGGATAAAGAGACCGATCAGGCAGCTTTAGAAGCTGCTAGTTCTGCGGCTCCCGCTGTCGCTCCGGCATCTTCAGCAGCACCAGAACCAGCATCTGCAGCACCAGCAGCTAGTCAGGAGGCAAAATAATGGTCTTACATGGTATTGATGTTGCATCTTATCAGCAGGGCATTGGCATTAGCGGCATGACCGCGGATTTCGTCATTGCAAAGGCAACCGAAGGGACAACCTATTTGAATCCGGCTTTTGCCGATCAGGTCAAGCAGACGTTGACATCAGGCAAGTTGCTTGGCGTCTATCACTTTGCAAGCGTTGGTAATGCACGGGATCAGGCCGCTTACTTTTTGAGCCAAGTCGGTGCATATGTTGGAAAGGCTGTCTTAGTGCTTGACTTCGAAGGGCCAGCAGTAAGTCAGGGCGTTGGCTGGGCGAAGCAGTGGCTGGATTACGTCAAAGCTAAGACCGGTGTGGCACCGATGATCTACATGGGTCTTTCGGACGAAAACCGTCTTGATTGGTCAAGTGTTGCTAGCACGTATGGCTTGTGGGTTGCCCAGTACAACAATTACAATGCGGTTAATGGCTATCAGCCTCGCGATATGTATGGCAGTACACGGAACTGGCCAGATCCTGCTATTTTCCAGTACACTTCCGTGGGCAGATTGTCTGGCTGGGCTGGCAACCTTGATCTCAATGTATTCTACGGCGATCGTGCAGCATGGGCTGCTTATGCTGGTCAGGGTGCCAGCTCTCTGCCAACACCACCAGCTCCGCAACTGTCTGTTAAAAAGGTAAACGTAAGCTACGGTCTGCATGTACTCGGTGGCGGGTGGCTTGATGAAGTCACTAACTTTGGCGCTGGTGACAACGGGTTTGCTGGATTGCCAAATCATCAGCATGATCTGCTGTACATCAAAGTTGATCATGGTAGCGTTAAGTATCGCGTTCACACAGTCAAGAGTGGTTGGCTGCCTTGGGTAACCAAAGGCAATCGCAACGATACGGTCAACGGCTGTGCCGGTATTGCTGGTGAAGCGATTGATGGAGTTCAGATCATCTTTCTTACTCCTGCTGGTGAGTCGTACCAGCAAGCGTATTACCGCAGTCAGACGACACAACGGGCTGGCTGGCTCGGCGTTGTATGTGATGATGGCACGAGTTTGCCACAGTACACAGACACATACGCCGGCATGTTTGGAGAACCGCTTGATCGTTTGCAAATCAGCATTAGTTCGATCAATCCGTTTTAAGTACATTACAAAAAGTCCTCTGCTCGCTAACGCGGGTGGAGGGCTTTTTTTACGCTCACAAAAGTTGACAAATAAGTAGAAAAGAGGCAATATGTTTACGTACACCGGTGCATGTAAACGAACGATCATGGAGGACTGTTATGGATACGTTATTGTCATCCTACTTGAAGAAAACACTAGATTCCCGCATTCCGGGTTTTTTTGCTGCAGGTGTGAAACGGGGATATAGTTTAAGCGACGAATTGAAATCTCGAGAGTCCATTTTGCAACTGTTTGAAGCCCAGAATGCTTATGGTATGCTTAGACACGTTTGTGTTGATATTGCCATTCAGAATGAAGCAAAAAGATTAGGGCTTGGCATTACCGTCGAACAAAAGCGCGTTTCAAAAAATGGATATACATATCCTGTACTATTTAATGATAACGCAGTTTTTACTCTGCATAAGACACGCTCAAAAAAAGCAATGCCAACGAGTGCTTGGAATCGAAAAAATAGAAGTTTTCTCAATAGAGAAATTTCACTATTTGATGATTTTGATAAGCCTTATTCAGAAGAAAAAAGCGTTCCATATCTGATGGTGACGTACGGCGGCTTGAATTATAAGCTGAGCTATGTTCAAATTGGGTTACCGAATGTAGGCGCAACTCGGTGGATAGATACAGTCGATATTTCAAATGCGCTTGCAACTGTTAAACCACTTGATGTTGGTGGTAGGAAAAAGCTTAAGTTGGCGTTTAATGATCGCGTAGAACAAATGTTAGAAGGGGAGAAGACAAATGACGGAGGCCAAGTTTAATCCCGGTCAGTTGAAGAAAGCCAGACTTATGCGTGGATATACTATGGCAGATTTAGCTAATATGACATCTGTTTCACGCCAGTCAATCAGCAAATATGAAATGGGTAATTCCACGCCGAGAGGGGAAAACTTATTTAAACTTGCATCGGCGCTTAAGTTTCCTATTTCTTTTTTTTCAAAGCCGAATTCTGAAGTTCCAATGGGAGCGGTTTTCTTCAGAAGCCAAGCAGCTAGTACAAATAAACTTAGAAATATGCAGACGATTCGGTTAGATTTTGCGGCAGAGATTGTTGGTTATATTTCTAGGTTTATTAAGCTGCCAAAATTGAACATACCAACTCCGCTAGAAAAACCCGTGGCTGCCATTACGGAAGAGGACATTAGGCAGATGGCAAACTCGCTTCGGACGTTATGGGCGTTAGGTAATGGGCCAATTAGTGATTTGACCAATGCTATGGAAGCAAATGGGATAGTGGTTGCAGAAACTTCAATGCACAGTAATAAGATGGATGCTGTGTCTACTTGGGCAAATGGTCGACCACTCGTTGCACTAACTGATAATGATGAGTCCGCTGCGCGGAGAAGGTTTAACCTTGCTCATGAATTGGGACATATTTTGCTTCACTCGGCGGTCGAAAATATATTTGAGCTAGATAGTACTAAATATAAAAAAGGGCTTGAAAGGCAGGCTCATTTCTTTGCATCAAGTTTGTTGCTTCCTGACGAGAGCTTCAGTGACTTCCTATTGTCAACCGATATCAGCGGATTTTTGGAAGCCAAGAAGTATTGGAACGTATCACTGTCGGCTCTAATTTTTAAGGCAAATACACTCCATTTATTAAATGAAAATCAATATTTGTACCTTCAAAAAAAGATTTCACGTAATCACTGGAGAAAAACCGAACCATTTGATGATCAACAAGTAAAAGAACATCCAGAGATTTTCAAATCTGCTTTAATGATGCTTTTAGAAGCAGGTATTATATCTAAAAGTCAAATTATTAGTGATTTAGGTTTTCCTGAGGAAGAATTGGAAGCTATCTTCGGAGTTAGCTTCAAAAATTCAGGAAAGATTTCAAAGAAACCAGTATTGAAAATCCTGAAATAATACCTTGAGGACTTTTTGAAGCGCCATTTTCACAATATTATGGTACAAATGAGGAGGAAGAAACCTGTCCATTCCATTTGAAAAAGCCGACTTTGACTTTGCATCTGTTTATGCGAATGAGCAGTGTGCAAACAAAACCACCAAGAAGGTTCCGGCATGGCAAGTTAAAAAAGATATCGATAACTTATCAAAAAACGACTAAATTAAAACAGCGGTTACTTTGCTCGCATCTGTTTAATATTAAATAAGCCTCCTACCAGCAATGGCGGGAGGCTTATTTTTGTGCATAGAGTTGACAGAATCGCCACAAAAAGGCAAAAGGTTTACATACGCCGGCTTAGGTAACTCTACTCGCTTACACGGGTGGAGGGCTTATTTGCTTATGCAATAATATAAATATAAGTAATTCGTGGTGAAGTTATGGTGAAGTGAATCCGAAATTGTGAAACCTAAGAAATTGATATATAGCTATTTTTGCTTTTATACCGGCGATTTGAAACCCTATGAAATCAGTGTTCAAGCAAATCACAACAAGAAGAACATGTTCGCACTGCTTGGTCGTCCGGGTTATGAGGATATGACTAAGGAATTGAATGCGCGCCTTTAATCGCAAGGGTTTGCGCGATTTGAAATAAGGTAAATAAAGAGCTCCAGAATCATGTTGGAAAAGTCCGTGGCTGAATTTTGGCTGTCAGTCAGGAGTTATCAACTGGTTCTGGGGCTTTTTTTATGGGCAAGTGTTCGGGCAGCGTTTGAATTTGTTGCTCCACAAGAGCTGAAGCAGCGTTAAAAACTAAACTAATGCTAGTAATTGCTTTTGACTCCAGGGTTTTAGCTCAGTTCCATACTGACGCGCTAAATTACGTGCCTTTTCGGGGAGAGCTTTTTCAACATCTATATTGATTAGGATTGATTACGCCGAATAGTCCATACGAATAATTTCAAGCGGCGCATCTAAGAAAGAATCGATCCCAGCCAAAAAATGCTTGAAGTGGGAGGTTTCGTTATGTGATGCCACTGCTTCGGCATCCTGCCAGTGTTCGATGATCTCATATTTATCGGGATCAGTGAGGCTTTGGAAGTGGTCATAGCTGAGGTTACCGGCTTCGGCACGCGATCCCGCAACCAATTGACTGATGAACTGCTGGTAGTCGCTGGCAAGCTCTGGTTTGACGTGTAGGGTAACATTAATAATTTTCATTTTCTTCCTCCTAAAGGGGTTTTGGCCACGAGGGCGTAATGTATTGATAGAGGCGTTCTTAGAAGGTAAATTTTTGCCGCTAAGATCGTCACTACAACTGATTATACTAGCAAAAAATGGGCAGCAATCGAAATGGGGTGGGGCCATAACTTGTGATGAGCTTATTTCAGCCGGAATGGGTCACAAGATTGGGTAAACTTGATTAAGGATTTCACGAGATCGGTTCCGGTGTGAGCGCAAAAAAGCCGTTGAGCAGACAGTTGATCAACGACTTTTTTCTCTGGGCAGAAATATTTAATTTTTGGTGCTTGTTCCGTCGGCGTAATTGATGGTGTATCCTGGTTCGACATTAAAAATATAGACATTGAAATGAATGGTGTTGTCGCCGATGCTTTGAGCTCGCATTTGAACACCGCGTGCAACGAGTTCGTTACCGCGGAAAATTGGCTTTACCTCGTAACGGACGTAGTGGTTATTACTTTGTTTGAGATAATAAGCGATATCCATTTCATGAGCCAACATCAAGGGACTATTGAGCGTTTGGGTACCGGTCATGAGATTCTTTGGGTTATTATTTTCGCCGGTCAGTTGGTACCCGATTAAATGGCTACGGTTATATAACCATCCATGTGCCGTTCTTTTATTGTGCCAGCCGGTTGGGTTCCAAGTTAGTGGTTCGCGTTTGGCTGAAGGCATGAGTGAGCGGTTTAACAAGGCATTGGCATCGGTCACCCGGTTGAGACTATCTAGGTCGGAATAAGTGGCCCATGCGCCTTTTGCAGTTGAAAGATCATTTTTTGAAAATGCGGGATCGTTGTTATTGACGGTTATTTCTTGCTGGCCGGTATAATCGAGATTGGCTAAAGTATTGGCATCCGTGCTACCTGCTGTCGTTTTTGAAGCTTCTGTGCTTGGCTTGCTGTTATCTAATGTCGCTTTTAGACTGCTAACTTGTTCACGTTTATCAGCAATAGCTTCATCGAGACTGCTGATCGCAGAATTAGTCTTATTATTAAGTTTAGTCTGATCGGCCACAGGATCCGTGGATGGTGAGGTTGATTTTGAGGTGCCTTGAGTACTGCAACCGGTTAGTAAGAGGCTTACTATGAGCAGAGGGGTAAGATATTTCATTAACTTTGTTTTCATTAGCGTAATGCCTTTCGATAACCAGCCGATGATGCCTCGGCTTCGGTATGGAAGTAGACAGCATTTGCAGCGTTCATATGGTAGCCGGCTTGACCAGGAACGTGATAGATCTTGCTACGGCTGTTGCCAACGATGGTTCCTTGCGTGCCAGTATATAAATCACCTTGGTTTGTTGGCGTTTGCTGCTGTGCCGGTGCAGCTTGCTGTTGTGCTGCCGATTTTTGGGCTTCTTCTGCTTGTTTGGCTGCGGCTGCATTTGCCGCTGCTTGCGATGAGGCAGCCGCTTGGATGGATGCCGCAGCTGCTTTACTTGCAGATTCAGCCTGAGATGCTGATGTGGATGCAGCAAGAGATGCGGAAGCTGCTGCCGCTCGCGATGAGGATGCTCGTTCGTCTGCGGCTGCTTCGAGTTTCTTTTGTTCTTTGGTTAAGGCTTTTAACTCCGCGTTTTTTTTAGCTTTTACTGCCAATAAGACTTTTCCGTGTGTTTTTTCGGTGTTCAGCAGTTTTCGCTGTTTTGTCGTTAACCTTTTATTCACAACGCTTGATTGCGAAGTTGAACCTGTCGATGTTTTCGTGTCACTCATCGGGGTGCCAATGAACATTAAAATAATACCGCCAATTAGTAGAATTAGGTTGAGTCGTTTCGTTGACGGATGTTTCCGTTGCCGAAATAAGCGCACGGCACCCCAGATAGTCCCACCCAATCCGAGTAAGATTAAAAAGTCGCCCAATGTAGCCATTTTTCTCCTCCAATATTCCTAGGTTCGAACTAGGAATAATCTCGAATAAGAATATTCGTAATCCCTTATTTACAAGGTTTATTTTCCCAGAAAAAAAGCTTGGCGGCAAGCGTCAAGCTCGATTTGAATTAGGACTTCACCACGTCAACATCGGCATATAGACTGGCGATGATCGCAAGCATATCTTTTTCGGTTCGTTCCCAGCTGATTGTTTTTAGATAGGCTTGTGCTTTTTCGATATTTTGGGTAATGATCTCAGGTTTTTCGCATGCTGTTTGGAGTGTTTTGGCCAGATCACGTTCATCCAAGTGACATGAAAAATAAGTGCCATCCTTCAGGAAGTAGCTGCCAGTGCCTTCCTTAAAATCGATCAGAGGTAGGCCGGCGCTCATCATTTCGTAAGGGACCAAAGAGAAATTGGTCATTGAAGGGGCAATACCAAAATCTGCTTCATGGTAAAGCTGATTGAGTTCTGCCGGGGTCAGCTTTCCGAGATTCTGACCGTTAATAAAGCGTTTGCTGCGACCCGTACCAAAGTAAGTTATTTTGAGATCAATTCCCTTGGCTCGTAGCAAATGGCGACAGTTTTCAAGGACAATTTGAATAGTGACAGGCGCGCGGCGAGGACTGCTCCATTTGGTGTAAACCGCCAGCTTGATTTGCTTTTTATCTTGGTAAGGCTTGGGATCGCGTTCTTTAAACGGGTAACGTGCCACATCGACCGGGAAATTGATAATGTCAATCGGACTGTTAGTTTTGCAATGTGTCGTAATCATATGTGCGCACCAAGGCCCTAGTGAAACCATGTGCAGTCCGAGGCTATAAGTACGGCGCGCCATCTGGTAACGATCACCGTATGGGTAGAAATAAGGTTCATAATCCTGGACAAAATACATCTTATAACCCGGCTTATTTTTGATGACATAAACGGATTCCCATAAAGTAGCGACCCAGATGTCAGAACGGTGCGATTCGAGTTCTCCCATTGGCAAACAAGTTCCTTTATAGCCTGGATAGTTAAATTCGGCGTTTTGAATCATCTCATCTTGACTTTGCGGAACGTAACTTAGATAGTAAACGTCATAACCCGCATTGGCTAACAAGGTTCCTAAATGCAGCATGGTTGTTTGACCACCATCAAAGCCGATGATACCGGTCGTTACAAAAGTGATCCGATTGCCGCGCGGTTTGGTTTGATCGGCAGGCCGATCGTTGAAGTATTTAAGTATCTGATCATATTGATGAATACTACCATCAGGAGCGTCACTAAATTTAGTTTTTGCAGGTTTCACAGCCATTCCTCCTCAAAATTTTTCGAACGATGAAGTGCAGGCAAAGACTCGAAAATTAGGCAGAAAAAAGAAGTCTGGTGTCACGGCTGCTTGTCAGCGGCGATACCCGATTAAACTAAAAGACGATGCAAATGCCTGACGCTTATTTTAGTTTACATAATAACCGTAAGCTAAATAGTGATCGTTTTCAAGTTCGCCAAGGTTGGAACGGCGTATTCTGAATGATAGAGAGGGTTTTGCCATAATATTATGAAGGTTTGTTTTGAAATATTGCCATTGGACTGAAATTCTTTTTGTAACTGGCCATTATGCTCGTGAAGTTCGAGGACCTGGTTGGCCAGTGAAATTTCAGCTTTCCTAAGCGCCTGTTCAAATCATAATGAATGCTTATCTTTACCGTGAGATGGGGCTGTGCTAGTGTGAAAGTATCGATATCAATGAAAGAACAGGTGAAGCTATGTTAACGATTGGAGTCATTGGTTTAGGCACGATTGCTCAAAAAGCATACTTGCCAGTTTACGCGCAAATGCAAAATCAAGTGCACTGGTTATTGAATACACGCAATGAAGACAAGTTAGAACAGCTTTCAGCACAGTATGGACTTGAAAGTGCAGGCCATTCGCTACAAGACCTCGATGGACAGCCACTTGATGCGGTGATGATTCATACACCAACCGCAACTCATTATCAGTATGTTAAGCATTTTTTGGAAAAAGGTGTTCATGTCTTTGTGGATAAGCCTTTAGCAACCGATATGGCGCAAGTTAATGAATTATATGATTTGGCAGATTCGAAACATGTCATGCTGACGGTTGGCTTTAATCGCCGGTTTGCCCCAATGATTCAAGATTTAGCGCAAGTGACAGATAAAACAGGCGTCCGCGTTGATAAGAATCGCATTGATGCGCTTGATGATACCGAACATGCGCTGTGGGATCTTTTCATTCATCCGGTAGACACTGCACTGATGCTCGCTGGCTATCCGGAAAAACCAAACACCCGCTATGCCTTGCACACCACGAGTGATGGCCAACTTCAACAAGCAAGCGTGACGTTCACGGCTCCAGGTATTCGCGGTGAGGCAGGGATTGACTTACAAGCAGGCACCAACCTTGAAGAGGCACAAGTGGCAGCTCCAAGCGGCGTTCAACGCGTCCAAAACCTGGATCAACTCGTCGTGTATGGCCGTGGTGGCGCTTCACAAACCTTTGCCCCAGATTGGCAGCCTATGCTTGAAACCCGGGGATTTGCGCCAATGGTACAGGCATTTGTCCAGGCCGTGGGTAATCCAGATGGCCAGAATCCGGTATCACCGGCAACCAGTCAATTAGCGCATGCTGTTGTCGCCGATTTGGTCAATCAAATTAACAACTAGACGAGGTACTAACCCAAAACGCTTTTGAAGATCGATAAAATGAAATCTGCCAGCTTGGACATGAGTGTCGGACCAGCAGATAAGGAAGGGGACAAGTGCTATGTATCAAAAATCATTTATGGCAATGGCTGATGAAGAAGCAAAAGCAAATGTTAACGGATCCGATGGCGGGCCATTCGGTTGCGTGATTGTCAAGAACGGTCAAGTCGTCAGTCGTGCACATAATCGGGTGTTGGTTGATCATGACCCAACTGCACACGGCGAAATTACCGCAATTCGTAAAGCTGGCCAAGCATTGGGAACACACGATTTGTCAGGCTGTGAACTCTATACGTCGGCCATGCCTTGTCCAATGTGCTTAAGTGCGATTATTTGGGCGAATATTAAACAAGTCTACTATGGTAACACCGCTGATGACGCCGCAGCAATTGGGTTTCGCGATGCTGCAATTTATGACTTTATCAATGCCGGATTAAAGGGGGAAATGCTGAAGCTGAGTCAGCATGATCGCAATCTGACCATCGGCGCGTTTAAGGCGTATCAGTCAGCACAAAAGGAATTGTATTGATAAGTTGACACACATTTCTGGAGCTGGTGGCTTGGTGGAAAAGGGTGCGAAGTGGTCGCTTACTCGCAAAATATGTTTGACATTTTTATAGATTCCTGTAGAATAATTTAGGTACGATAAAGCGCCACTCATTGCCCGTTGGTCAAGGGGTTAAGACGCCGCGTTCTCAGCGCGGAAACACGGGTTCGAATCCCGTACGGGTGAGAAATAGAATAAATGTGATGAAACGAAATCCTCGGAATGCCTTTATAACGGTGTTTCGGGGGCTTTTGTTTTGGAGAGAAAAAATTTGAATACTTGAGATTCAAGTTCACCGTCAAAAGTAGGAAGTCTTGTGGCACAAATGCTTTGGCGTTTGATAAATCTAGGCTGATTGTTCGATATTCATCATTGATGCCTGTACCCCTTTGAGTGGCAAAGACTTTGACGTTTGATGAATTACGTTGGATCCATTTTGACAACTTTGTGGGATACTTTGCCAAGGTAATTTTGTCCAATCGTGTCTCAACAGACTATTGAAGAATCCTCAAATTAAATTGGCTGGGGAACGGTTAGCACAAAACTGATGAATGCGCTTCTGCTCGCTGATGCTGGATGAAGGTTTATTTTTGTGGCTTTTGGGAATTTAAAGATGTTTCTTTTGCGAGAGTGACTTTATGGTGAATAGATTGATTTTAGGCGAACGGAAAAATTGACTCAACTGCGGTGATTAGGCATTATAGATAGGATATAAAGTATAATCGTTCAGCAAAGAAGATCCCAAGTGAGTTCTAACTTGATAGATTGATTGATTTTTATATGGCAAACGCTGCTAGCCGGAACTTAGCTATGTTACGAGCGCCGACGCGGGTGATGAAGATATTTGAATTTTCGATGGAAGAAGATGGATTTGATGAGTAGTAAGAAGTTGAAGGATATTCAAAAGGACGTACCAATTCCTGTAGGTATCGTTGATGAACGACCGATTCATCCAGCCCGAAAGCTCTCAGAAGAAGAATCTGTTCAAATTATCGCTGATTTTGAGCAAATTTCGCTTGAAAAAGCTTTTAAGCGATTATCAGAAATACGAAGGGAAATTCAAAAAGATATGAAACGATAATAACTGTGAAGACCGCCAGTATTTCGGCTATTTTTATGCCCCTTTCCCTGCTTGTAGGCCAAAAGAACAACTGCGAAATCGTCTCATACAACTTTAAATATTGGTGGGGCATTCGATATGGATAATGATTCTATTCATCCGTATATTGGGAAAAGATTAAAGAAATACGGAGAAGTCCTCTTGCATGTTACTTCCCAAAGAACTTGAATCGGCATTCCGGCTCACATATGATCTCAGTAAGAACTATGCATCCATGATCCTAGGCTTGTTAGCTTGTGAGTAGAATGAGGGAAGGGGGTGTGGACTTCTAAGTTAAAGTCAATTCACTAAATAGAGAGTCAGCACTATTTTTGGATGGTTTTTTAAAGGGAGATGATTCTGAGGTCGTGGCACTTTCCTCACAGTTAATGCGATTGCATATTCCTCAGGTAGTCACTCTTCCCGATGGCGTTGACTATTATGACGAAATACACAACGGACCCAACGTCTATAAAGCAATTATGAAGATCTTTCCTGATAATGAGATTTTAAAAGCTCCGTCAGATGACTATATGGGCAACAAGAAATTGCGCGTCTTCTAATACAGGAATTTAAATAAAATAGTTTTATATGAAATACATTCATATAAGATAGACAGCCTCAAGGGAGTGACTAAAAGCTTGGCGTTGTGCGTACGCATGACATCAAGGCTTTTAATTACATAGTTGACCAACCAGTGGAGTATACAAATGATCAACAAAGTTATAGATGCTTCTGTTGCTGAAGCACGGCACGCAAAGTATACTGACAGTGTAGTTGATGTTGTTTATGTTAGCGAATGTACCCTATAAAGGGAGGGATAGATTAAAATGAGAAGAGATTTTGTTAAAAAGTCTTTTGACTATTACATGTCTCATCCAGCGAAAGTTGATCTGCCATTACGACCACAAGATATTGTTCCGTGGAAGCTTGATTTTTCCGAAGAAGAATGGCAATATTTTTGGAAATTGCTTAAAGAAGCGGACGACCAATTAACTGAATGGCCCGAGACAACACTTGGATGAAAACACAACCTAGTCGCCATGCGCGGCAATTTTTATACACTTAACTAAAGAGTGAAAGTGCAACAATGGCCCTGATTGCCGCTGCGTCAGAGTGTATCCACAAAATCATATTCAATCCTATCTATGCCGCGCTGCCGAAGAGATCCGCAAGAGTCTTCGGCAGTTTTTGCATGAATTCACTCATGATCTGATTAATGACCGATTGAGCTTCATGATAAGTTGACGCTATACCAATTAATTGTGCCATGAGCCAACTCAAAGCTCGCGCAATGCCGGTATCAGGTAGAGCTTTTCCATAGTAGAAGAAAAAGTCACCCAGCGTGCGTTCCTCAGTTTGTCCACTTTGACACAAGGCGAGCAGATCATAGCTCATCATGACCATTACCATATGTGCGCATAAACCGTCATAACCACGTACTTGCGTCGCATCAAAGCGCAGATATTGTTTAGCGACCTTGAAGTAGCCTTCGATTTGCCAGCGTCTGCCGTACATCTGAATGATGCGTTCGGGGCGCAAATTAGTCTTTGTGGTTGCTAAAACCAAGAAGCGACCCTTGGCACCTTTTTTAGTCACGAAAACCAGTTTCATGGCCATCTTTGTACCATCCATATCGTATTGCACAATGGGACTGTACAGATAATGCTGATGTATTAGCCGTTTACTCTGCTTTAACGTGGCATAGAGCCGCTTAACATCCATTTCTCGTCCCCGATAACGAAAGTACACTTTCTCTGTCTGCTTGATCATGCCGATGCCAGTGATCCCGCGCTTAAGCAGTTCATGGAACATCTTGGGATAAGCAAACCAGCTATCAAATAAAGCATAATGCACCTTGACGCCTGCTATAATCGCTTGGTCAACGAGTTCAAGTGCCACCAAGTTCATTTTGCGATGGGCTTGCTGGCGACGTTTGGCCGCAAGTGAGCGTCCATCACACGGCTTTTGCGGGCCAACCTGGTTCTTTGTCTTACTTGAGGCCATCAGCGCAAAGGTGAGCGGCAGAAAGGTATTGCCATCACTCCAACCTAGTGTCAAAGCCCGAAAGCCGGTATAGTACCGTTCATGGTCATGGTCGAATACTTTGGAAAGTAATTCGGTCTTCTTGGAGAACTCGCGCGTAAATAGTGAATCGTCAATGACGAAGGCTTGATCACGGCCAGTCGCGGCAAACTGATGGAGATATTGAATCAGATGAACCGCTACCAGCAAAACCAGCCGCTGCCAATTGATCCGAGCATCATTCAAGCAATTACGTGCTGTCCGTTTTGAAAAGTCGGGATCGGCTTCAGCTCGATGCAGTGAGTAACGTTGAAAGATGGACCAATTTAAAGAAATGCGTTGTTTTGAGCTGAATATCATGGGTTGATTGTTGTATAGTAAACAAGGACGTAAAGACTCCCTTGTATGTTGGTTTTGGTCGACTTAATTATACGAGGCGGAGTGCTTTGCGTCTTTTTTAATGCCAAAAAGTCCCGATTTCTCGGGACTTTCTGCGGATATTCAACTTTCACTCTTTAGATGACGTACTTACATGAAAGAGAACATGTTCGACAGTACAAAAATTACGGGGTAAAATTTGGTCAGGGTCATATGACGCGCTTTTGAAGAAGAGCCGAACAGGCAGGCCAAAAATGGATGAAGAAACGCAGAAAAGGGGTTGAAAACGGATGACGGAATTCAAGGACTACATCATTGGAATATTGAAGAATCAGCGAGAAGAGCCAAATGGCAAGTTTGGATATCAATTCATGCGGATCACCCCTTACACAGTGATTTTGTTTGCTTGGGACAATACAGCCAAGCAGAAAACTCAAATTGAAATACGTTCGAAAGAAAAAAAGCCTAGTGAAGTAGCTTGGGAAAACCTTTATCCTGAGTATGAGTGGGTTAACGTTTAACAATAAAGACGAACAAGTAATAGGTTAGCCGCCAGTGAACGGCTAATTTTATGGCGTTATGAATTGTGAAATGGCGCATTTTATTACAGATAGATTGTTACTATCGCGATATAGTCAGACAAAGATACTGCAACTAATGACAATGTGGTCAAAAAGTTAAACTGAGTCACAAATTAACGAACCAGCACACGCTTGATGATGGAGTGGTTGAGGCGTTCAAGCGAGCCAACATAGAATACACACAAATGTACGTTGAAAAGTACGTTATAGTAGGTGTGCTATGAAGATGTCTGGAGAAGCTTAAGCAGATGCCAAGATGAACGCCGATCCTGATAATATCATTATGAGATTCGTCAAAAAAATCACGCGAAGGGAGCTGAGCAGTCTTGGTCATTCCTCCAATTAGTATCATTAAATATGTTAAGTTCGAAAGCGGTTTGCCCGTGCTCACAATTAAGCATCCGACAGCTCGGCAGCAAGCAGACTTTGATCAATATAAGCGAGCCGAGGTAGCTGAAGAAGCTTACAAAGAATTACAGCTCTCGAAGGTAAAGAGTCGCACTGAAAGATAAGTGTCCAACTGCCTTTGAGGGGCTATTTTTGTGTTCTTTTTTTCTGATTGTAGGACTAAAAAACAACTGAGGCTTCTCTCCAATGACGTTAAATGAGAGTAAAACTATTCAGCTGGATAATGAGCCAAAGAAAAATCCAACCACAAACTAAAGATGATCCAGAGCATTTAAAATTTCGCATGCCTATCCAAGATTGCCTACATTCTCACTTGACAACCGTTTTAACATAGAAGGTGTAGGCATTTCTTTAACTTTTTAAAGGAGCCTTTTGATATAAAAATGGAGGCGACGGCATCATGCAATATCGAATTCAACTCGATACTAAGAACCAGTTGTTTGTGGCGATTGATGCGCATGACCAGAATCATTTTGGAACTGGCCGGACAATTGAACAAGCCATTCATCAATTAAAAGCGACAAATAAAGCCGCGTAATAAAACCCCATCTGCTACTGGCGTAAATTTTATTGCCAGTTGCAGATGGGGTATTTTTAATTGGAAGAGAAAAAGATGGATTACTGGTAACGTATCAGGTCGCGGCGGGTTTTGGTCCAAATAGCGGTGAGAATGGCAACAAGTGCTAAGACGCCGATTGCAGCGATGATGAAGAGGCTGCGATAGTTGAGCCAATCGATAACAAGGCCGCCAAATAACGGACCCAGTGCACGTCCCACTGATCCCCACGAATTAACGAAGCCTTGATATCGCCCTTTAATTGCCCGTGGCGTTAAGTCATTGACTAGAGCGGGAATAGCAGGGGATGCGGTGGCTTCACCCGTGGTTAAGGCAATCATGGCGATGACGAAGAAGGGGTAAGTTCGGGCGGTGATGAGGATTAGAAAAGAAATTGCCACCATCACGAGGCCAAACAGGATTTGATAGATAATGCGGATGCCGTTGACGTGTTCGTTAAACCAGTTTAGGAATAGCTGAATAACCACAATTAAAGCTGCGTTGAGCGTCCACAAAAAGCTATAGTTGCGTAGTGGAATGCCTAGTCCTGTCATATAAACTGACAAGTTAGATGACCATTGCTGGTACATGAGCCAAAAGACCAGTAAGGCAAAAAAGAAAGTTGTTAACATTAGGTGATTTGCTGCCGGTAATGTGGCTTTTGGGGATGCTGTCGTCGCTTCTTTTGAAGGTGTACGTGTGATTTTGGATGCTGGCTGAAATTTTGTAAGCACGACAATAAAAAATAGCACATACAAGATGACGGCAATTAAAAATAGCAGGGTGATGCTGATGTCATAGATAAAACCAACTAAAGAGGTACCGACAACAACGCCGACGTTTTGCGCGAAATAGAGCATGGTGAAGACGTATCGACCATCTTTTGAACGTAGACTGGTGCCGAGAGAATTAACCATGGTAATGTTCCAGCCGGAGCCGATACCAAGCAGTGCCAGCCAAAAACAGTAAGCCGGCCATCCATGCCAAATTGTCAGGCCAATTAAAACGATGCCGGTGAGGCCGACGCCAAATAACGTTAGCCGAAAAGGATCGCTTTGGTCATACAGCCGGCCGCCAACAATACTGCCGACAACGCTGCCAAGTGAGTTGAGTAATAAAACGACACCGATAACCGTTAGCGAGATATGAAGTCGATTATGTAAATAAATACTGGTTAGTGGCCAGATAAAACTCATGCCGATACTACTCAGTAAAGCACCAGTTAGAAGCCAACGCAGTCTGATTTCGCGTTGCATGACAACACCATCCTTTGTATGTCAACAGATTTGGGGGATCGGGTTTTGAAGCACCGAACCAAGACTTGAATCGTGATCATGGTGTTCTAGCTGTGTCAAACTAGTTAAGTAAGCGCTGGGTATGAATCAACCCATCTGCTTGTCACTAATAAATGTTCCGTCCCAATATAATAAGGCCATCGTACGTCAAGCATGAGTAGTAGGTCAAACCCATTTTTATAGCCGTGACCGATGACTTTTTCGGGTGGGCACGGATCGGAGCAGCCAAAACCTGCCTGCATTAAAGCAAGCATGCTGAATTTATTCACGTTGAAAAGCTTACGACGTTGCTGGCACCCACATGCGCAGATCAGTGATGAAGTGAAGGACAATGTCAAGTAACAGTAAAACCCCAGCAAAAAAGCGGCCCTCATTTTGACCGCTTGCTTGCTATTAAAGGTTCTTATCCATGTTGAAGGTTAGTTTTGAAAGTTTCAAGCTTTCCATGACGTATTCGTTGATCAAGGCTTTCGTTGCCGCTTTGGTATGCGCGACAATCTTGTAATTGGCGTCTGTCAGATATTGCGTTAATTCTTTGGCGCCAAGTTCTTTGGCTCCTTTGTCAAAGCCTTGGATCATTTCGCGATAGTCGCGGTTCAAGGCGGTTAGATAGTCACGATCCGCTTGAATGAACTGGGTGTAATGTGCCTCTACCAATACATCAAGCAATCGATGCAGCCAGTAAGCCGAATCAGCATCGATATCAAAGGCTTTCGGTGTTTTGGAATAGCTCGGGTCGGTGTCATTCGCGTTGCAATAAAACGGGACATACGGGCTAAATGAAGGCATGCCGATTGCCAGCCACATAATGGCTTCCAAACCTTCCTGAACATCACTGCGCAACTGCAGGATGTGGGAATTCTGGGTTCGGTTTAAACCAATCGGCCGATAACGGAAGCGGTCGGCATCATCACCGTGGCCATAAGGATCAAAAGGTGTTTCGTTATAGTGGCTGCCAAGAATCTGGGCAATATCTTCGCGGGTGATGAGATGATCGGTCCGCATGATAAAAGGCAGTTCCGCTGATTCCGGATCGGCTTCAATTTCCGGATTAAGAAGCTTGTGACCGTACCAAACGCGTGGGGTGTTGTAATGGCGGTCTTTTTCATTCATCGTGCCGAAAATGTGGCGGAAATTCCAGCCTTCTTTGTCGGTGTTGAGGTGATGGGTTTCGACAAATTCCTGAATGCCTTCGCTCCAAGCAAAATTGTCGGTGTCGTCAAAATCGACTTGTTGAATCGCAACCTGATTGGCCGCAATCGCATACGCATCATCAGGGATACGTTGGGCAACCCAATGATGGCCGGTGACGATTTCCATGTACCAAACGCTATCTTTGTCGGAAAAGAGCACCGAGTTACCGGCTGGCGAACCATATTGTTTGATGAGTTGGCCAAGGTATTCAACGCCATGACGAGCCGATTCAATGAAAGGCAGTACCATATTAACGATCAAGTCTTCATCCAGACCGTCTTTGACAAGCGGATCAAAACCTAATGCCCGTTCATTGCCATAAGTGCTTTCCGTTGCCGACATTGCAACGTTACGTTCATTAATGCCGCTTTCTTCGTAGTCGCCAAGTTTATCGTTTTCAACGTTTGGAACCGCGTTGTAGCGATAACCATTTTCAGGCAAATCCGCCTCGAAGCCATTCAGCGGTGACTTGACGTGCAAGGATTTCTCGCCTTTCCATCCGGCGTGCATATAGAACCGTTGCGGCGTCAGGGGGCTAAACGTGTCATCGTTACGAGCGATCATCGTTGAACCGTCAATACTGGCCTTTTTACCAACCAGAATCGAAGTACATGCAGATTCAAATTTCATTCTTGCGCCTCACTTCTTAAGTATTGGTAATAGTTTACGCCAGAATTAACTTTTTTGCACCTTCATCAAAAAAGTCGTTGACAAGTGCGCGATTTTTTTTTAAGATATTACTCGTTGTTAAGTTACTGGGTAGTAGCGAAGTGGTAACGCAGTGGACTCTGAATCCATAATCATAGGTTCGATCCCTATCTACCCAAGCAGTCAACAGTGACCGCGATTCACAAGCGCTTATGAAGCCTTGTGGGTCGCGGTTTTTTGTTGTCCTCAAAATTACGGGTATTTCTAAAAGAGAATCAAAATATTACCGTTCATATCACCACAAGAATATTGTGAAGGCTATCAAAGTTGGGTTTCTGTCTATGGTAAACTTAAGCATGCCCTATGCAAACGATAGACCTTGTGGGGGTAAAACTGTAGTTATAAACTTACAACTCGTTAAAGATCTGAAAAATACAATGAGACTTGCAATGAAAATAATTCTTTCTGGTTTTGAAATGAACAATCGTCTTGGTGATGGGTCGTTAACGAGGAGGCGATTGTTTTGACCTAGTCTTCGGATTGTTAAAGATCAGTCGTGCTAGTTTAGCAAATCTTTCTGACTGAGTTTAATCCTGATTGTGATATTGATAGATGAGAAATTTTCAGGTGCTCGTTCCTTTCTGAGTCGACCGCAGAAGCTTTAAGTCGCTATGTGGCGACCATAAAGAAGATGTTCATTCCAATCAGAGAACAAGAAAATTGCAACTGCTGATATTTAGATCGGGGGTATTGAAGTATGGCTGAAAATAAGGAAAAAGAATATATGGTTTCTGATGAGAGTATGGCTCGTCCACTTACGGATGAGCAGAAAGCCCACATGAGGGAAATTGAAAGTCAGCCTGGTTTCAAGAAAAAGCGTGATGATTTATTGAAACGGGTTCAGAAAAAATTTGGCACTAATAAATTAAATTAAACCACCTCGAGTCACGACACAAATAAGCAACAGGTGTTGTTTCTCCCAAATAGTTTATTGGTAAACTTACCATCAATATTGTGAATTATTTTGGTTACGGAATGGGTGTCAAGATATCGCCAACGTGTAGCTTGCCAGTCATGAGAAATGACAATGGCGTATTTGGCGGTACCATAGGCAGTCCTATAACCCTTGTTTTTGTCTGGTTATTGACTAAAAAATAATCGTCAATTCGAACCGTTTTATCTGGCTTAAATTCAACGACAGAGTTTCCATGCACATAAAAGGCATTCTTTACTTGTGGCATGGCGCGCCCTCCTTTGCGTGTGTGCCTTTGTTGCACGAATATCTTAATTTGATTCTAGCGACAATTAAACACAAATACGGTAGCTTAGGTTGTTAAAAGCGTCAGGCTAAGCGGGCATCTATATTAGATGCTAGTTTACAGATCTGTCTCAATTTTGGGCGTCACGAAAAACCTCACAAACGCTTCACCCAAGCTAAAAACCCAGCATAAGCAAAGCACCCGCACGCATAGATCAAGAAAGCAGCGATAATGAACGCCAACCACGGCCAGGTTAAAAAGGCGCGGGCGATGAATAAGAAGAAAGCCATCAATACCGCACGTAATCCGCGGGTTAAGACGGCTTTGACAGTGCTATTCAAAAGAGACCTCAATGAGTAACTGCTTGGCCTTGGTCAAATGGCTGGTCGTGAGCCACATCTGATCAGACGAAGGTGCTTCAACATCTTCACCTAAATCAGGCAACAAGCTCAGCAACCAAGCGCTAATGTCAGGATTGTCAAAAGAAAAGTGTTCTGGTAATCGAATAACCCGCAATCGATTCGGTGGGAAGAAAACTTGCTGTTGCGGGAAGATGACTTGGTCGTCAAGCAAAATACTAGCAACATTTTGATACGGTACCTGACGAACCTGATAACTTTGCGGATGGTCATGCGCATATGCCAGAATCATAATGGCTGCGTCAATCACAAAAAGACCTCCATTCAAATCAAAATTATTTACGAAATTCATGATAACATAATAGAGAGCGTGAGCGGGCCCGGTTAGAAGTCGGAGTGTAAGTGGCCTCAGCCGTGATGGCCGGTCTTTGGCCATTGCGGCTGGGGTCCTTACACGCAGACTTCTGGGCCAGCGAACGCGTTTAGAAGAGAGCGTGAGCGGGCCCGGTTAGAAGTCGGAGTGTAAGTGGCCTCAGCCGTGATGGCCGGTCTTTGACCATTGCGACAAAGGTCCTTACACGTAGATTCCTGCGCCGAGGAACGCGTTTAGGAAAAGAGCGGTAACCGCCGCGTCCAAGGCTCTTACACGCGTCCCAGTGACCAAGTCATAAGTTTACGCTAAGTTGATAAGTCCACCAGCACAGATATATAGGAGCGGTTAAAAGCATGACAAAACGATTGTATTTAGTCAGACATGGTGAGACGCCGATGAATGTTGCTCGTCAGCTGCAGGGGATTACCGACGCAAACTTGACGGCAAAAGGGCGTGATGCGGCAGATCGGTTGGGTGAATTGTTGCGGCCGATACCATTTGTCAAGGCTTTTTCAAGCGATCGCGAACGGGCGATTGAAACGGCTAGGCGAATTATTGCGGGTCATCAACCGCAACCGGCGTTAATCAAGTTATCGGCTTTACGTGAATATTATTTTGGCGGACTGGAAGGCGATCCTGGCAATGCTGTGATGACACGGACAATTCGCCGCTATGGCTTGACGGCATCATGGCGCGCGTGGGTGGGTTCACAGCGTTTTGCCGGGTTGATCCGATCCATTCGCAATGCCGATCCGACCCATCAGGCTGAAGACTTGCCGGATCTGCTAGCGCGAGTTCGCCAAGCGTTTGCGCAGATTGACACTCAGAGTCCTGATAACAGTGACATTTTGGTGGTGTCGCATGGCTTATTATTGAGTGCCTTAATCTATCAGTTGGCACCGGAACAGTTACCGCTGGGGTTGTTAAAAAATACCAGCGTGACACGAGTAGATGTGACTGACAAAGGGATGCGCCTGCGTGGAGTCAATTTGATTCGCGAATCAGACATCTTGGCGTTGCGCCATGATGAGCCTCAAAAGGACGATCATCAGAATGAACCTCAAAGTATTGACCAAGGTAAAGAGTAATCAATGTTAGAAGAGTTTCGTTAGTTAGAGAAACTATTGAAACCAACCTCAAAAACAGTTGCAAGCGGTAAATTCGGACCTTTGACTGAATTTACCGTTTTTGAGTTAGTGTAGAATTTCTATCGGTAAGGCGATAGGCCCAAGTAATAAAGCTATAAGGAGAAATTTAAAAAGAGGCCCGCTTCTCTAATTGAGTTACCAACAAGAGTAGAGGAACAATTGACCTTCATGGAACAAGTACTATCAGGAATCATGCCAAAGTTAACGGGAAAATCATCTCTATAGGTCCAAGAAAAAGTTGATACTTCCATTTTTTGATTGCATTTTGTGGCATGGGCGTCTATAATGACACCTTGTCATATGACGGGATGTCATAATGAAACACTTTCCAAATTGACGAATAGATGAAGACTAGGAAGGAGGTCGCCATGCCGAAAGCAACTTTTTTTCGATTGCCAAAAGCTAAGCAACAGCGATTAATGGATGCGGCTTATCAAGAGTTTGCGCGGGCACCATTTAATGAAGCCAGCATTAGTAATATTATTAAGCAGGCCGGTATTCCGCGTGGCAGCTATTATCAGTATTTCGATGATAAGGCGGATCTTTATTTTTATTTGCTGGAAAATGTCCGACAGCGGACGGTGGCATTCTTACAACAAGTGATGACCAAACATCATGGCGATTTGTTTGCGGCGATGTCAGAATTTTTTGACAAAGTGATCACAGCGCTCACTCATGGCCCACATGCTGCATTGTATCGGAATGTTTTTTTGCACATGGATATTCGGAGTGCCACCAAAATGGCAAAGTCGGATGTGCCATTTTCCAAGCCACCGCATGGGCATGGTGAAATTCATGCGTTTTTGTTAACCAGCATTGATCGCAGTCGCCTCCGGATTCAAACGGATGATGAGATTAGTTTGCTGATTCGCCAGATTGTCGGCATGTTCATGCAGACAATCGGTTATTACTATTCGCACCAGGCTGAAGGTAAGCCGATTACGGTCGCCGAATTAAAACGGCGTAGTCATCAGCTCCTTGACTGGTTGCAATTTGGTGTTGCCAGTGATCGTCAGCAGCGTTAGCAACGCATCACACTGGACTATACGCGGGGTCCAAAGCAACTGTTAGGAGGAAATTATGCTTAAGCTTGCAAAAAAGCGAATGTCAGGACTGGCCGTCATTGGCGCCATATTATTTATGATTGTTCAGGTCATGAGTAATCTGTACTTGCCGAATTTAACGGCCGATATTGTTAATAACGGGGTTGCCAAAGGTGATATTGACTATATTTGGGCAACCGGGATGAAAATGATTCTTTTTGCCTTGCTCAGTATTCTGGCGAGCGTAGGGAATGTCTTTCTTGCATCGCGCACATCACAAAAGTTAGGGCAAAAATTACGGTCAGATGTTTATCGTAAGGTCATCAACTATTCGCATGACGAAATGGACAAAGTCGGGACCAGTTCGCTGATCACCCGAACGACCAACGATGTCACGCAGATTCAAAATGTTTGGATGATGATTTTGCGCATGATGATCATGGCACCGATCATGTTGATCGGCGCAAGTTTTCTGGCATATCAAAAGAGTCATACATTGACGATGGTGTTTTTGATTAGCTTGCCATTATTGGCCCTTTTTCTAGTCATCATTATGTATTTTGCTGTTCCGCTGTTTAAGGCGATGCAAAAAAAGACTGATAATATTAATCTGGTTTTCCGTGAAGGCTTAACCGGTGTGCGGGTCATTCGGGCGTTTCGGCAAGATGATTTTGAACAGAATCGGTTCGAAGGGGTCAATCAGGATTACACCCAAAATGCGGTCAAGGTCTTCTCAATTATTGCCGCTGTTTTCCCGGTCATGACCTTGATTATGAGTGGTACCAATATCGGTATCACTTGGTGGGGCGGCCATTTAATTGCCCAACAAGCGCTTGAAACCGGGAACTTGATCGCGTTTATGACTTACGCGATGCAGATTCTGATGAGTTTCATGATGCTTTCCATGATCTTCGTGTTCATTCCGCGTGCCCAGGCATCAGCGGCACGTTTGAATGATGTTCTGGCACAACAAAGTCGGATCACCACACCAGAAGCGCCTAAAGCATTAGATACCGCTCATCCGGCATTGGCATTTGACCATGTTCAGTTCCGTTATCACCATGCCGAAGAACCGGCCTTGCGCGACATTGATGTTCAGGTAAAAGGCGGACAGACCTTAGCCATCATTGGTGGTACCGGGAGTGGTAAAACGACGATGGTCAACCTCATTCCGCGCTTTTATGACGTGGAAAAAGGGGCCGTACGCGTCGACGGTGAAGACGTTAAAGCAGTTGATTTGAAAAAACTGCATGAAGCTGTTGCGTTTGTACCGCAAAAAGCGAACCTCTTCACCGGAAGTGTTCGCGATAACATGAAATATGGGAATGAAAACGCGACTGATGATGACATCTGGCATGCCTTAGAGATTGCCCAGGCCCGCGATTTTATTGAAGCTAACCCAGAAGGCCTTGATTATCAGGTTGAACAAGGCGGCGGTAATTTCTCTGGTGGACAACGGCAGCGACTCGCCATCGCCCGCGCATTGGTAAAAGACGCCTCGATTTATGTTTTTGATGACTCGTTTTCAGCGTTGGATTTCAAAACCGATGCGAATCTGCGTGCAGCTTTGAAAGCCGATGCCAAGATTCAGACCAAAGTGGTTGTGATTGTTGGCCAGCGGGTTTCGACAGTTGCAGATGCTGATACGATTGTCGTGCTAGACGAAGGTAAGATGGTTGGTAAAGGTACGCATGCCGAGTTGAAAGCCAACAATCCAACGTATCAGGAGATTATCAAGTCACAGATTCGGGAAGGAGACGAGCAATAATGGCAGACAATCACAAAGCCCAAACGACCAAGCAGCCATCTGGCCCACGGATGGGTCCTGGCCGTGGTGGTCTCGTTGAAAAACCGAAGAACTTCTGGGGCACAACAGCGCGGTTATTTGGTTACATGCGCAACCGTCTGATTGGTATTATTGCGGTGCTAGTCTTGGCCATTGCTTCGACCGTCTTTCAAATTCGCACACCAAAAATCTTGGGGGAAGCTACAACCGAGATTTTTAAAGGGGTTATGAAAGGCCAAGCGGAGCAAAAGGCCGGTATCGCTGTTGGCAACTATCCGATTGATTTCGATAAGATCAAACAGATTATTTTAATCGTCTTGGTTCTGTATTTGGGTAGTGCACTGTTTAGTTTCTTGCAGCAGTTCATCATGACTCGGATCTCGCAGAATACGGTTTACCAGTTGCGTAAAGATCTCAAGCACAAGATGAAGACTGTGCCGATCAAGTATTATGACACGCATAGTAATGGCGATATTATGTCACGGGCGATTAACGATATGGATAACATCGCCTCGACACTGCAACAAAGTCTGACGCAGATGGTGACCAGTGCAGTTATGTTCGTGGGGACCATTTGGATGATGCTTACGATTTCCTGGAAGTTAACGCTGATTGCGCTGGTAACGATTCCGCTGGGCTTAATTGTTGTCGGGATTGTCGCGCCAAAATCGCAACGGTTCTTTGCCGCCCAGCAAAAAGCTTTAGGTCTCTTGAATAATCAAGTTGAAGAAACTTATGGCGGTCAGGTGATCATCAAGAGCTTTAATCGTGAAGATGATGAAGTTGAGGCATTTGAAGGCCAGAACCAGGCATTTTATGATGCAGCGTGGAAAGCGCAGTTTGTTTCCGGGATCATCATGCCGCTTATGATTTTCCTAAACAACATTGGTTACGTGTTTGTTGCGATTATGGGTGGCATTGAAGTTTCCAATGGCACGATCACCCTTGGGAATGTTCAGGCGTTCCTCCAGTATATGCAGCAATTTTCCCAGCCGATTTCCCAGCTTGCTAACCTAGCCAATACGATTCAATCCACTATTGCCAGTGCCGAGCGGATCTTTGCGGTGTTGGACGAAGAAGATATGCAGGATGAGCCGTCTGGTGTGCCGGCAGTGGCCAATGATCCTAACAAACTGGTAATGGATCATGTTCAGTTTGGTTATACCTCGGATGCCTTGTTGCTCAAGGACTATAACCTGCAAGTCAAACCGGGTGAGATGGTCGCGATTGTCGGGCCGACCGGTGCAGGGAAAACAACGATCATCAACCTGCTAGAGCGTTTTTATGATATTAGCGGCGGATCGATTCGCTTGAATGGTACCGATACCCGCGATATGAAGCGAGAAGATGTTCGCGCGCATTTTGCGATGGTGCTTCAGGATACTTGGCTGTTTACCGGCACGATTTGGGATAACTTGAAATATGGCCGGGAAGACGCAACTGACGACGAAGTATTAGCCGCAGCCAAAGCAGCCCATGTTGACAACTTTGTGCGGCAGTTACCGGATGGCTACAACACGATTCTGAACGAAGAAGCCTCGAATATTTCGCAAGGTCAGCGACAGTTGTTGACGATCGCTCGAGCCTTCGTGGCAGATCCGGAAATTCTTATTCTGGACGAGGCCACCAGCTCGGTCGATACGCGGACGGAAATTCATATTCAGCATGCTATGAACCGTTTGCTGACTGATCGTACGAGCTTCGTAGTCGCCCACCGGCTGTCAACGATTCGTGATGCCGACAAGATTATCGTGATGAATCACGGCTCCATTGTTGAAACCGGGAATCATGACGAACTAATGGCTAAAAACGGTTTTTATGCTGATTTGTATAACAGCCAGTTCAGTGGCAATGTCGCGATTTAAGACAGTTTGCAATGATGCTGAGGCTTAGAAAAATAGTGCGTTGCAGGGAAAATGTTTTTATCCTGTGACATGAAAAAAGGGTCCCGAAGACAAGATCGTTCTTGTCTTCGGGACCCTTTTAGCGTTATCGCCGCTTGTGCCGCATAAACGTTGCGTAGTGTAGCAGACAAGCAAGTAAGACGAAAAAGATGATCACAAAGCTGACATAGCGCCACCAGAAGTTGGTTGCCACACCTGGTATGAGTTGCTGGATACCCATGGTTGCCAAAGCCATTACCGCGATCATGCCGAACAACAATAAGTAACGTTTCAAAGTTTCATCATCCTTCTTTTTAAAAGTGGCCAATTTTGCCCCGAGTGCATGTGCCTGATTGACTTTGGCGTCTGGTAAGGCCGTCATGCCCCATGTGTGTGGGAGTACCAGTTCCGTAATTTTATGTAAACCGGCGGCAGTCATGGCTTTGTCGATGGTAACAAGGGTTGCATCGGTCTGGTGCGTAAAGGTATTGTCCAGACCGGTGGCAAAACAACTGGTGACGCTAACGTAATGTTTATCTTTAAACTTTCCCGGGAGTGTATCGCCGTGATGCGTCATCCGAGTGATGCGATGGCGTAAACAATCGAGTAACTGCTTAAACTGTCCAGCCACGGTTCCAAAGTAGGTGGGTGTTCCAAGAATCCACACATCAGCCGCTTGCAACTTTTCCTCGAGTTCGTCTAGCACGGGGTTGGTCTGACCGGGGCGATCAGGTCGCAGTTGGTACTGATTCAAGTCAATAAACTCGGTTGTCGCCGGCGCCGTAACACCAGCAAGAATTGTTTTAACTAGGCTAGCCGTCAACCCATCAGGATCCTGCCCGCCGTAAATACCTAAAATTTTCATTTGAAAGCCTCACAAATCAAAATAAACGACATAAGTAACAACCTGCCAAAAATAACAATTTTTGCAAGTATTACTTCCTCTTAACTTTAAAAAAGATTAAGGGTTTTTGCAAACTAATCCTTGTGTTCATGCGGATCAAGCTTTTTATTGGCAAAAAAGATGAAGACTCATTATGCTGTTGGCAGCAACAAAAGGTTAAAGGCGTTAGGATCTCATGGATGAATGAGAAGGAGAGGGTCAACATGGCAGGAATTCCATTGCCGGAAGAAACACGCGTGGATTTTATTGCGCTTAAAGTGGCTGACTTGGCCAAGGTGAGTCGCTGGTATCAAGACGTTGCGCGGTTGGATTTATTGCGGCAAAACGGCAGTACGGTTTATCTGGGCACGCGGTTAAATCAGCAGGTGTTAGTCGTGTTGCATGAGATTAGCGGATTAACCCCTCAAGAAGCGGTCACCGGACTGGATTATTTTGCCATTTTATTACCGAATCCGGGGGCTTTAGGGGCGGCGTATCGCATTGTTAAGCAGGATCAGGCAGTGACCAAGGCATTTCAGACAAATTATCGGCAAGGCTTTTTGGCGCATGATCCGGAAGGTAATGGCGTGGCCTTTACAATTGATCGTGCAATTGAACAGTATCAAGAGGAGCGTCAATACAATTGGGATGATGAAGTGGAACAGGCGCTTGATCCCGAAGAAATTGGCAAGCATGCGGTGCGCGATTATGACCGCCTGCCATCAGGGACGGCGATTGGCTACGTTCAGTTTCGAGTAGCTGATTTACAAACGACCAGTCATTATTTGGCGCAAGGACTTGGGTTTCGCGAAAAGGCAACACAGGTAAAAGATGAGATCTTTCTTGCTGCAGGCGACTATCGCCATCACATTGGGATTAATTTACGCCGGGATCCCAAATTATTGTTACCGACGCCTGATATGTATGGATTGGACTATGTGAGCTTTATTTTGCCTGACAAAATGACGATGGCCAACATTTTGATGAACCTTGATGCAGCTGGCTTAACGGATTACGATTATCACCATGAGAACCAGTTTTTGATGATCGCTGGGCCGAATCGACTGACGCTATGGTTTCGAGTGGCGTAACCGATCTGGCCTTGGATTGGAAAGAAGGCCAGGATGGATTTTCAAGCAGTAACGACGGAGTTGCAAAAATGGGTAGCGGAGCAGATTGTGCCGGGTTTTAGTGTTGCATTGTTAACCGGTAAGCGGGTTCAAACCAAGGTGGCAGGTGAAGCGCAGTGGCTGCCGCATCCGGAACCGCTGCGGCCTAAGATGCTTTATGATCTTGCTTCGTTAACCAAGGTGGTCGGTACTACCACTGTCTTTTTGCAGGCGTGGGATCATGGGCTGGTTGCGCCGACAATGCCGTTAAAACAACTGTTGCCGGCGTTTCCACATGCGACCACGTTTCAGCAGGCCTTGACGCATACATCGGGACTTGAGGGGTACATTCCTCATCGCGATGCTTTACCTGCTCCAGCATTAAAACATGCGCTGCTGACTCAATTAGCGGTGACGGATGAAGTGAATCGCAAGGTGGTTTACCGAGATGTGAATTTGCTGCTGGTTGGTTGGGCACTTGAGGAAGTGTATCATCAACCGATTCAGAAACTAGTGACACGGCAGGTTTTGCGTCCACTGGATTTACCACGTGCCACTTTTCAACCTGAAACAGCCCAGTGTGTGCCAACTACTTATCAGCCACTTTCGGGATTACGGCGCGGGGTTGTGCATGATCCCAAGAGTGCCATTTTAGGGGCGCATAGTGGGGCAGCCGGCTTATTTGCCAGTTTGGATGATCTGATCATATTTACCCAGTATTTATTCGGACTTCGAATCGCCGCAGCTTGGCCGAAACATGCCCAAGACCTAACGCGTGACTGGACCGTTCATCATCTTGGGCGCAGTCTCGGCTGGGATCTCAAACATGACAATCAGGGCCGCTTATGGCTTTATCACACTGGCTATACCGGAACTTTTTGGTTGGTTCAACCGCAAAGTCAACTGGCACTGATTGTCTTGACGAATCGCGTCCATCCGCAGCCAAATCAGGAATTTCTGGGAAGACGCGATCAGTTGGTTCACCGGTTTTTGAATGATCAGCCGATATTAGTCCAGTAATGCGTACACAAAAACAGGGTCGAAATTCACGACCCTGTTTTTGTGTGTATGATAGCTTTAACCGTTTAAAAACCGCCTTTAATATAGCCACCATCACTGAGCTTTTTCCGTAGTTGCAGCATCGCCGTATACGTTGCGAGGACATAGAGTTGTTGCTGCGGCATTTCCTGAAGCGTTGTGAGCACGTCGCCGAGATCTGGTTTAATGGTAAGCTTGGTTTCTGGCACTCCGGCTACTTTCAGTCTTAGGGCAATATCTTGATAGCGCTCGCCGCCAACCAGGTAGTCGGCGGCTTTTTTGCTCGCAACGAATTCTTCAAAGTTACCGTCCCAAATCCAGCTCGTGTCAATACCATCCGCGTAATTGGCGTTCAATAGCATTGCAAACCCAAAAGGCTGCTTGGCGGTTTGAATCATGCTCAGAACCTGATTCAGGCCAACGGGATTTTTAACTAAAATCAATGTCAGCTTTTTGGCCCCGAGCTGAATGACTTCCTGACGTCCGAAGACTTTTTCATCGTAGGCAAACGCTTGGCTGATTTGTTCAGGGCTGACATCAAACGTTCGGCCAACTGCAAATGCGGCAAGGGCATTGTAGATGTTGTACATGCCGCCGATGTCAATGTGACAGGGTTGACCGTCAATGACAAACTCACTGCTTTGCGGCGTCATTTTGGTAACGGCATTAACTTGATAAGTCAACTCTGGTCGTTTGAAACCGCAATTAGGGCAAAAGAAGTTGCCTAGATTAGCGTAAGTCAAAGCGTGATAATGCAAAATGTGCTGGCAAACCGGGCAAAGAACGCCATCCGTATTCGGCGGGGCCTTGTGATCGCCTTCGTTGGTCAACGTAAAGCCGTAATAATAAATCGGATTGGGCAACTTCCGCGAACTGAAAATCGGCGCATCCCCATTAGCAAGCACGACAGCGGTGGGATCAAGCGTGATACCATCCAGAATCTTTTGGTAAGTTGTGTAAAACTCACCATAGCGGTCCATTTGGTCACGGAAAATATTGGTCAGCACAAACGCTTTAGGCTTCAACTGCGCGGCAACGGGAGCGACATTGGCTTCGTCGACTTCCAAAACAGCGATCCCGCGACCATGACCGCTTTTGGGCTGGGCTAAAAAAGCGGTCGTAATCCCTTGTAACATGTTGGAGCCGGTGGGATTGGTTAGGACTTCCTGATATTTTTGTTTGAGTACCTTGACGATCAAGCTAGTTGTGAGCGTTTTACCATTCGTACCGGTGACCACGATCACATCATAGTTATGGCCTAATGCTTGCAGAACATGGGGATCGAGGCGGTTAGCGAGTTTTCCGGGGAGACTCGATCCACCTTTGAAAAATGTGTGTAAGAACCAGTAGCTGCTGCGACCAATGGCAGTTGCCAGGCTGGCTTTTGCTGAAAATGCCACGGCGTTCTTCCTCTCAACTTAATGGGACTATTTTAGCATAACTTGAAATCAAACCGGCAGCCGGAGTGTTCTTTGCGAAAAAAATCCGTTATACTGTGAGACGTGAGATTTTAAATGGAGGCGGCATATGGCCCAGCTTTTCTTTCGTTATGGCGCAATGAACTCAGGAAAAAGTATTGAAATTCTGAAAGTTGCCCACAATTATGAAGAACAAAATAAGCGCGTGATTTTAATGACCAGCGCCGTGGATGATCGCGCCGGTGTTGGCATGATCGCCAGTCGCATTGGTCTTGAGCGGACTGCGATTCCGATTGCGCATGAAACGAATCTGTATGATGTCATTAAAACGACTGATCCGAAAGCGGCATGTGTTTTAATTGATGAGGCGCAGTTTTTGCAGAAGCATCATATTTTTGAAGCTGCGCGGGTGGTTGACGAGTTGCATATTCCAGTCATGGCGTTTGGCTTGAAGAACGATTTCCGCAATGAGCTGTTTGAAGGTTCAAAATATTTGTTGCTGTATGCGGATAAGATTGAAGAAATGAAGACGATTTGCTGGTTTTGCGCGAAAAAGGCGATTATGAATTTACGGATTCATGATGGTAAACCGGTGTACGAAGGCGAGCAGGTTTTGATTGGTGGCAATGAATCGTATTATCCGGTTTGCCGGCATCATTATTTTCACCCGCCGTTGGATAAGATTGATCAGGATGAGGAATAGGTGCTTGGTCGGTGCGGTTTGGCTGGTTCGCGCTCTATCATAACGCGCTCACCGGCGCAATGACCGGAGTGTAAGGACCTTGGTCGCAATGGTCAAAGTGCGACCATCACGCCCAAGGCCACTTACACTCCGGTCATTAAGCGCGCCGGTTCGCGCTCAGGAGGATTTTATGGATAAGATTTTTGAACAGTTGGACGGGCTTTTGGTTCGTTATGAGGAACTAGAAGAGTTGATGTCGGATCCTGAGGTTATCAGTGATACGAAACGTTACTTGGCTTTGTCCAAAGAAGAAGGCGGCATGCGAGATGTTGTGGCTGCCTATAAGAAATATAAACAGGTGCTTTCTGATATTAAAGAAAGCGAAGAAGTGCTTCGTGAGAGTAAAGACGAAGACATGGAAGCGCTGGCTAAGGAAGATCTGGAGGACTTGCAGAAGCAAAAGGCCGATCTTGAAGAGAAGATTAAGGTGCTGATGCTGCCTAAGGACCCGAATGACGATAAGAACATTATTATGGAAATTCGCGGGGCTGCCGGTGGTGACGAAGCGAGTCTTTTTGCTGGCGACTTGTTGAATATGTACATGCACTATGCGGAACGGCAAGGCTGGAAGGCGGAGATTGTTGATTCAACCCCTACTGAAGTCGGCGGTTATAAAGAAGTCGTCGTGATGATTACCGGTGACAACGTATACTCCAAGCTTAAGTACGAAAACGGTGCCCACCGCGTGCAACGGGTTCCAGTAACCGAAAGTGCCGGCCGGGTGCATACCAGTACCGCAACTGTTGGTGTCATGCCGGAATATGACGAGGTTGATTTGAAGATTGACCCTAAAGATATTCGGACGGATGTTTACCGTTCTTCCGGTGCCGGTGGTCAGCATGTCAACAAGACCAGTTCAGCGGTCCGGATGACCCATATTCCAACCGGGATTGTTGTTTCCATGCAAGACGAGCGTAGTCAGCAGGAAAATCGTGCCCGCGCTATGCAGATTTTACGGTCACGGGTTTATGACTATTACGAAACCGAAAATCAGGAAAAATACGATCAAAATCGTAAGAATGCGATTGGAACCGGGGATCGTTCCGAACGCATTCGAACCTATAATTACCCACAAAATCGGGTGACCGATCACCGTATTGGCTTGACGCTTAATAAGCTAGACCGCATTATGAATGGCGAACTGGATGAAATTATTGATGCGCTGATTGTCCACGATCAGGCGCAGAAGATGGAATCGCTCAATGTCTAAAACATACGCTGAGGCGCTCAAGTGGGCGTCTTTGTTATTGACCAAGCAAAAAGTTGATCCTGACGGCGCCCGTTATGTTCTCATGACACGCGCTGACTGGACGCCGAGCCAACTGATTTTACATCGCCAAGATCCGATGCCGGATGCTGCCTGGCGTCAATTTCAGGCGGATGTTGCGCGATTGGCCCACTTTGAGCCGGCGCAATACATTACCGGTCAAGCGCCTTTTTTTGGCACGATGTTTGCTGTGACCCCAGCGGTTTTAATTCCCCGATTTGAAACCGAAGAACTTGTTGCGTGGGTTGCAGAGGAGCAAACGAATGCACAAACCGGCCTTGATATGGGGACAGGCAGTGGGGCGATTGGGTTAACCCTCGCTCGTCAGTTGCCACAAATTGACATGACGTTGAGTGACGTTTCTCCGTCTGCTTTGGCTGTCGCGAAGCAAAATGCCGCGGCACAGAAAGTGAACGTGCATTTTGTGACCAGTGATTTATTCAACCACGTGCCTGGACGCTTTGATTTTGTGGTGACCAATCTGCCTTACATTGCGCCTGAAGAAACCTCGGTGATGGATCAAAGTACGTTACGTTATGAACCCAAGTTGGCGCTGTTTGCTGATCATCATGGCTTGGCATTATTTGAACGGTTTGTCACTGAACTACCGCAACATCTGAACCCCCATGGCGCAGCGTATTTGGAGTTTGGTTATCATCAGGAACCGGCACTGCGGCAATTATTTGCCGAAAAGCTGCCGCAAGCTCAAGCAACTTTTCGCCGCGACATGGCCGGGCATCCGCGCATGGTCAAGCTTCAATTTTAGGTTGCCATTGTCAGAAGAAGACACGTCATCTTTCAGCTCAAGTCCGATGATGTGGTATTTTAATAAAAATGAACAGTCAATGGATATGGAGGCATCATTTTGGCAAAACGTTATCATGAATCAGATATTCCGGAAGCAGCAGCCGCTTTAAAACGTGGTGAGTTGGTCGCTTTTCCAACTGAAACGGTTTATGGGTTGGGAGCGGATGCGACTAATGTTACGGCGGTTAGTCAAGTTTATGCTGCTAAAGGGCGCCCATCGGATAATCCATTGATTGTGACAGTGGCAGACGCGGCAATGGTTAGTCAGTATGCCACGATTACCCCGGATGCGGCGAAACTCATGGACACCTTTTGGCCGGGGCCGCTGACGATTATTTTGAATATTTTGCCAGGGCGCTTGTCGATGAAGGTGACAGGTGGATTGCAAACCGCGGCATTTCGCAATCCGGATGACGCGTTAACCCGAAAGTTGATCGCAACCGCTGGCGTGCCGATTGTGGGACCGTCTGCCAATACATCGGGCAAGCCAAGTCCGACAACTGCCGATCACGTGTTGCACGATCTAGCCGATAAAATTGCTGGCGTCCTTGATGATGGGCCAACCCGAGTCGGAGTTGAATCAACCATTATTGATTTAACCGTGACCCCACCCGCTATTTTGCGACCGGGTGCAATTGGACCGCATGAATTGGAACCGTTGCTTGGACCGGTCGACTCGGCGGCGCATCACGTAGGCAAAAACGAAGCACCGAAAGCGCCGGGGATGAAATACAAACATTACGCACCAGCAGCGCAAGTCGTTGTAGTGGATACGATTGATCAATTTGATGATGCAGTGGCGTGGGCTAAAAAGACGGGCCAAACTTTTGGACTTTTGGCGACGGATCCGATTCTTGCCCATTTTCCCGATGTGCCTAGTTACTCGTTGGGTCAAGATATTACCAGTGCTACACATGCCTTATTTGCCGGGTTGCGCTGGTTTGACTTACATCCGGACGTGACACTCGTGCTGGCCCAAGCCTTTAGCCATAGCGAATTAAGTGCCGCTTATATGAATCGACTGCTTAAATCGGCTGGGAACATGCACTATCAACCGAATATGCCAACGGATCGGTTTTGATTTGCTATAATATAGCCAACTGACAGTAACAAGTCGGTTGGCTATTTTTGTGAGCGCGAGCCAGCCCGGTTAGAAACCGGAGTGTAAGTGGCCTTGGCGTGATGGTCGGGCTTTGACCATTGCGCCAAGGTCCTTACACGCAGGTTTCTGGGCTGGGGAGCGCGTTATGAGTGAGCGTGAACCGGCGCGGTTAGGGATCGGAGTGTAAGCGGCCTCAGGCGTGATGGCCGGGTTTTGGTCATTGCGCCTGAGGTCCTTACACGCAGATCCCTGCGCCAGTGAACGCGTTATGATTAAGCGCAAAGTGTTGGGGAAATCTAGTCAACGTGCTTTGGCATTTGCTAGTGTGCACGGGTTAAACGGCGATCATCTATCGATAGGTGGATGAATCGATTTTAAAAGGAGAGTGGTAGGCATGGATTTAATGGCGCATGATCCAGAAGTTTTCCGCGCAATTCACGAAGAAGAAGCGCGTCAGGAACATAATATCGAACTAATCGCTTCGGAAAATATTGTTTCACCGGCAGTGCGGGCGGCACAAGGGTCGGTGTTGACGAATAAGTATTCTGAAGGCTATCCCGGTCATCGTTATTACGGTGGCAATCAATACATAGACGTGGTTGAAAATCTTGCTATTGAGCGGGCGAAGAAGCTTTTTGGTGCTGAATTTGCCAATGTTCAGCCGCATTCTGGTTCGCAGGCAAACATGGCGGCATATCGGGCGTTTCTTGAAGACGGCGATAAGGTTTTGGCCATGGACTTGACGGATGGCGGGCATCTCACCCATGGCAGTCCAGTCAGTTTTAGTGGTCAGGAATATCATTTCTACCATTATGGTTTGGACCCGAAAACAGAGCGCCTCGACTATGCCAAAATTCGCGAGCAGGCAGAACAAGTCAAGCCGCGTTTGATTGTGGCTGGTGCGTCCGCTTACAGTCGGGAAATTGATTTTAAAAAATTCCGCGAAATTGCTGATCATGTCGGTGCCTTTTTAATGGTTGATATGGCGCACATTGCGGGCTTGGTTGCGGCGGGATTGCACATGAATCCGGTGCCGTATTCAGATGTGGTCACGACCACAACGCATAAGACCTTGCGGGGACCGCGTGGGGGCATGATTTTGGCTAAGGCGGAGTATGGCAAAGCAATTAATTCAGCCTTGTTCCCCGGCATTCAAGGCGGACCACTGGATCATGTAGTGGCAGCTAAGGCGGTGGCATTAGGCGAAGCGTTGCAGCCGGCGTTTAAGACTTACGCGCAGCAGATTATTGACAACATGCATGCGATGGTGGCAGGTTTCAAGGAGGATGAACACTTACGCTTGATTTCCGGCGGGTCTGACAATCACATGGTCTTAGTCGATGTCACCGGTTACGGGGTCAATGGACGCCAGGTTCAGGACTTGCTGGATGAAGTCGATATCACCACGAACAAGAATCAAATTCCCGGCGAGCAAAATGGTCCGTTTAAAACCAGCGGCATTCGGGTCGGGACAGCTGCGATTACGACGCGTGGATTTACGCCAGAAGAAAGCAAACGCGTGGCAGAACTCATCAGCATGGCCATTGCGCATCGCGACGAACAACCGGTTTTGGATCAAATTCGGCAAGAAGTTCTTGCACTGACTGCCCGTCATCCCTTATCATAGATAGGGTTTGCAAACAAATGGTTCTCACAGGAGGCGCTTCATGGGTAAATTTACAGTTTTAAATCACCCGTTGATTCAGCACAAGCTTACGTTAATTCGCGACAAGCATGCTGGCACCAAGGAATTTCGCGAAATCGCTAATGAAATCGCGGAATTAATGGTGTATGAAATTACGCGGGATCTGCCGCTTGAAAGTATCGAAATCGAAACGCCGATGGGCAAAACGGTTCAAAAACAGCTTGCTGGCAAGAAGCTTGCTGTGATTCCGATTCTTCGGGCCGGGCTAGGGATGGTTGATGGCGTCTTGCGGCTAATTCCTGCTGCAAAAGTTGGCCATATCGGTATGTATCGTGACGAAAAGACGCTAAAGCCGCACGAGTATTTTGTTAAGATGCCGCCGGATATTGACCAGCGTGATCTGATCATTGTTGATCCGATGCTGGCAACTGGGGGCTCGGCTAACATGGCCATTGAAGCGCTCAAAAAGCGTGGCGCTACTTCTATGCGGTTGGTAGTGCTGGTGGCGGCACCGGAAGGCGTTAAAGCAGTTCAGGCGGCTAACCCGGATGTTGATATTTATGCCGCTGCACTTGATGATCATTTAAATGAGAACGGTTATATTGTTCCTGGTCTCGGTGACGCCGGCGACAGACTTTTTGGGACAAAATAACATGATTTGGCATGTGGCCGTACACATGCCTTTTTCATTTTTAGTTAAAATAATTTTTATGGTGCGTCAAGGCAGGGAGAATCTGTTGTCTGATGTGAAAACATGAGTGAAAAAGCCTCTATGGCGGCAAAAGTTTCTGCTTTTCTGGCTTTGTCTTTTCATCGAAATGGTGTTAGAGTAATGATTGTGTTTCAAGGGTATACCCTAGTATCAACGATTATCGAAGTCTCCGTAATCTTGCATCATCGGTTTGATGATACATACGATATGACGCCGCTTCAGTAAGGAGGTGAATTCTGTGAACGAACAATATCCCTCGATCAAGCTTTTCGGCTTAAATTTCAACCTGACCAATGACATTGGCGTATTGGTTTCGGCGATCTTGGTATTCTTACTGGTGTTTTGGCTGTCACGCAATTTGCAGATGCGGCCTGGCGCAAAGCAAAACATCTTGGAATGGATTATGAATTTTACGAACGGCATTGTGAAGGGTGCAATTCCCGGTTTACAACGGTACACTTTTAACCTGTTTGCATTTACGCTGTTCTTGTTCATTTTCATTAGTAATCAGATTGGGTTGTTCCTTGAGCTTGATATTGGCAAAGACACCTGGTTTCGTTCGCCAACAGCATCGCCTGTCATTACCATGACATTGGCCATGACAGTATTGGTTATTTCACATTATTTTGGGATTGTTTTTAAGGGTTTCAAGGGATATCTCAAGGGATATGTGTCACCGATCGGAATCCTGCTTCCAATCAACCTATTGGAAGAGTTTACGAACTTTATTACACTTTCCTTACGGTTGTATGGGAATATTTTCGCCGGTGAAGTTTTAGTTTTACTCATTAGGCAGCTTGCTTTTTCGGGCGGAGCGTTTAGTTTTGTTTCAGGGTTCTTGCTTGAGATCGTTTGGCAAGGCTTCTCAGTCTTCATTGGTAGTATTCAAGCGTACGTTTTCGTCACGCTTGGTATGGTTTATACGTCACACAAAGTTGTGTCCGAGTAATTAATTTAGGAGGAAATTTCATATGCAATTCATCGCTGCATCAATCGCCGCTGGCATCGCTGCTCTAGGTGCTTCAATCGGTAATGGGATGGTTATCAGCAAGACACTTGAAGGTATGGCGCGTCAGCCAGAAATGGCCGGGACCTTGCGTGGTACGATGTTCATCGGTGTTGGCTTGATCGAAGCTGTTCCGATTATTTCTGTTGTTATTGCCTTCATGTTGATGCTTCGTTAATTTTGAGTCATCAATAAAGAAGGGAGTGGCAAAAGATGAGTTTAGGTGACACACTCTTCACACTCGTCACATTTTTGGTCCTGATGATCGCGGTCGGGAAAGTTGCTTGGAAGCCCGTCTCAAAGATGATGGCGGAGCGCCAACAAAAAATTTCCGGCGACTTAGATTATGCTGAAAAGTCCCGCAAAGATGCCGAGGCATTAGCGGCTAAGCGTCGAGAAGCACTGCAACACTCCCAAGCCGATGCTGTTAAGATTGTCAATCAAGCTAAAGAAAATGGTGAAAAGCAACGCCAATCATTGGTTGACGCTGCTAACACCGAAGTCGCTATGTTAAAGAAAAATGCGCAAGCTGACATTGACCAAGCGCGCAAAGACGCACTGGCCAGTGCCAAAAATGATGTGGCAGATTTAAGTTTAACCATTGCCCAGAAGCTGATTGGCAAGGAGCTTAATGCAGACGATCAAAAAGACTTGATCGACGACTATATCAAACGGTTAGGTGATGCAAATGGCAGTCACTAATCAAATGGTTGCACCGCGTTATGCTAAAGCGTTGTTAGAAGCGGCGCATGACCAAAATCAGGTGGAGACGGTTCATGAAGAGTTACAGGCGTTAGCGTCTGTATTCAAAGAAAATCCAACAATCCTGACAATTTTTGACAATGCCCGAATTTCAGCCGCAGACAAAGCCAACTTGTTGACAACTTTGACCAAGGATGCAAGCCCACTTGTTGCTAACTTGTTAAAGTTGACCCAACAGTATGGCCGATTCGGTGCATTACCGGCAATTATCACGACGTTTAATCGCGCCTATGATGATGAAGCCGGCATTATTGCAGCAACTGTGACGACTGCAGTTGCTTTGTCAGCCGACCAAGCCGATGCTTTACGCAGTTCTATTGCTGCGCGTTTTGGCATGAAATCGACCCAGCTTAAGCAAATCGTTGATCCAAGTGTGATCGGCGGTGTTCGCATTCAAGCTCGCGGTTCGGTTATTGATGGTACGGTCAAGCACCGCTTTGAGAAGATGAAAGCGGCACTGCTGGCAGATTAGAGATAAGTAAAGAGGTGAACCGGATGAGCATCAAGACTGAGGAAATCAGTTCTCTGATCAAAAAACAACTTGAAGGATATCAAGATGATTTGGCGGCTGAAGAAGTTGGCACTGTAACCTACATTGGTGACGGGATTGCCCGCGCCACGGGGTTGGAAAATGCCATGGCCAACGAATTGCTCCAATTTAGTAATGGCTCATACGGGATGGCGTTAAACCTTGAAACGAATGATGTCGGGATCATCATCTTAGGTGACTTCGACGAGATTCGCGAAGGTGACCAGGTTAAACGAACCGGTCGTATTATGGAAGTTCCTGTTGGGGAAGCCATGATTGGTCGGGTTGTTAACTCCTTGGGTCAGCCAGTTGATGGCTTAGGTGCGATTAAGACGGATAAAACCCGCCCAATCGAATTTAAGGCACCGGGGGTTATGCAACGTCAATCCGTGTCAGAACCTTTGCAAACCGGACTAAAAGCGATTGATGCCTTGGTTCCGATCGGCCGTGGTCAGCGTGAGTTGATTATCGGTGATCGGAAGACCGGAAAAACATCAATTGCGATTGATACGATTTTGAATCAAAAAGATCAAAATATGATCTGTGTTTACGTTGCGATTGGGCAAAAGGACAGCACGGTTCGTGCCCAAGTTGAAACGTTGAAGAAATATGGCGCGATGGATTATACCATTGTGCTAACCGCTGGCCCATCCGAACCCGCACCAATGCTATACATTGCGCCTTATGCCGGTGCGGCGATGGGTGAGGAATTCATGTACAATGGCAAACACGTTTTGATCGTGTATGATGACCTAAGCAAGCAGGCAACTTCATATCGTGAGCTGTCCTTGCTGCTTCGTCGTCCGCCTGGTCGTGAAGCCTATCCTGGGGATATTTTCTATACGCACAGTCGTTTACTAGAACGGGCCGCAAAACTAAGCGACAAGCTTGGCGGTGGCTCCATGACGGCTTTGCCTGTGATTGAAACCCAGGCAGGCGATATTTCTGCTTATATTCCGACCAACGTTATTTCAATTACGGATGGTCAGATTTTCCTGCAAAGTGATTTGTTCTATGCGGGCACACGTCCAGCGATTGATGCTGGTGCGTCTGTTTCTCGTGTCGGCGGTGATGCTCAAGTCAAAGCGATGAAGAAGGTTGCTGGGACATTGCGGTTGGATCTGGCATCCTTCCGTGAACTTGAAGCCTTTACGCAGTTTGGCTCTGACTTGGATGCAGCTACACAGGCAAAACTGAATCGTGGCCGTCGAACAGTTGAAGTGTTGAAGCAGCCGGTACACAAGCCATTGCCAGTCGAAAAGCAAGTGCTGATTCTTTATGCCTTGACCCATGGCTTCCTTGATCCAATTCCAATTGAAGATATTGGCCGTTTCCAAGACGAAATGTTTGATTTCTTTGATAGCAATGCAGCTGATCTGCTGAAGCAAATTCGCGATACCGGTAATTTACCGGATACCGATAAGCTTGATGCGCAGATTAAGGAGTTTGCTGGCGGCTTCCAAACAAGCAAACAACTTGCTGCAGCTAAAGGTTAAGGAGGTGCCGCATGGCTGAGTCATTAATGGATATCAAGCGCAAGATCGCTTCGACCAAGAAAACCGGTCAGATCACGCAAGCCATGCAGATGGTTTCCGGCGCCAAATTGAGCCAGATCGAAAAGCGTGCCAAGAAGTATCAAATTTACTCTGACAAAGTGCGCCAGATTGTGACTCATTTAGCTGCGGGTCAACTTCTTGAACTAGCTACTGCTGCGAATGATGACACTGAGACAGATAAGAATCAGGTCATTTCCGTTGCCAGCTTGCTTCAGAAGCGACCTGTCAAAAAGACGGGCTATCTTGTGATCACAAGTGATCGCGGATTAGTCGGCAGTTATAACAGCACGGTATTAAAAGCCATGATGCAGATGATTAAAGATGACCACGAAAGCCCTGACGATTACGTCATGATGGCAATCGGTGGTGTCGGCGCTGACTTTTTTAAAGCCCGCGGTATGAATCTGGCTTATGAATATCGTGGCGTTTCCGATATCCCGACTTTTAATGAGGTACGGGAGATTGTGAAAACTGCTGTGACCATGTATGACAACGGTGTCTTTGACGAGCTATACGTTTGTTATAACCACCATGTCAACACATTAACCTCTGCTTTTCGGGCAGAGAAAATGTTGCCAATTAGTGATTTGGATGTCAGTGAAGTTGAAGATACCAATGTTGAGTATCTTGTCGAACCTGATCTTGATGCCGTCTTAGATGCGGTGTTACCGCAATATGCGGAAAGCTTGATCTTTGGTGCGATCATGGATGCGAAAACAGCGGAGCACGCGGCTTCGACAACTGCTATGCGTAGTGCTACTGATAATGCCAATGATCTGATTTCACATCTGTCGACTCAGTATAACCGAGCACGACAGGCTGCGATTACGACCGAGATTACCGAAATTGTCGGTGGTGCGGCAGCATTGGAATAATATTGCGTTTGTTGGCGCAGGGGGCTGTTTGTGAGGAGTTTGGTTGTAATGGCTGGAGTCGAGCCATCAAGTCTAGAGACACTTACATTCAGGACTCTAATGTGCCAGCTTATGCCCATAACGCGTTCACTAGCGCAGGGACCTGCATGTAAGGACCTTAGTCGCAATGACCAAAGCCCGGTCATCACTCCCAAGGCCGCTTACATTTCGGTCCCTAACCGCGCCAGTTCACGCTCATAACGCGTTCACCAGCGTAGAAGTCTGCGTGTAAGGACCTTAGCCGCAATGGCCAAGCCCGGGCCATCACGTCTAAGGCCACTTACACTCCGACTTCTAAGCGCGCTGGTTCACGCTCACTTTTACAACAGGAGGACGAATATGCCAAATTCAACTGGTAAAATCGCGCAAGTGATCGGTCCTGTTGTCGACGTAGCCTTCCCAATCAATGACAATTTGCCAGAAATCAACAACGCCTTGACGATTACCCGTAAGGACGGCTCTCAGCTTGTGCTGGAAGTTGCGCTGGAACTGGGTGATGGTGTGATGCGGACTATCGCGATGGATTCGACTGATGGTTTGCAACGCGGCATGGCGGTTGAAGATACTGGCGGTCCGATTTCAGTGCCTGTCGGTAAAGACACACTGGGTCGCGTGTTCAATGTATTGGGTGACCCGATCGATGACGGTGAGGCTTTTGGACCTGATCATCGGCGTGACAGCATCCACCGTGATGCACCAAAATTTGAAGATTTGAATACCAGTTCTGAGATTCTGGAAACTGGCATCAAAGTCATCGATTTGCTCGAACCTTACCTGCGAGGCGGGAAGGTTGGACTTTTCGGTGGTGCTGGTGTTGGTAAAACCGTTTTGATTCAGGAACTGATTCATAACATTGCTGAAGAGCATGGCGGCATCTCCGTCTTCACCGGGGTCGGCGAACGAACCCGTGAAGGGAACGACCTTTACTTCGAAATGAAGGAAAGCGGCGTTCTGGAGAATACAGCGATGGTCTTTGGTCAGATGAATGAGCCGCCTGGTGCCCGGATGCGGGTTGCCTTGACTGGACTGACGATTGCGGAGTACTTCCGTGATGTCGAAGGTCAAGACGTCCTGCTGTTCATCGACAACATTTTCCGGTTCACCCAGGCTGGTTCTGAAGTTTCGGCCTTGCTTGGTCGGATTCCTTCAGCTGTTGGTTATCAGCCAACACTGGCCACTGAAATGGGTCAGTTGCAGGAACGGATTACGTCGACGAAAAAAGGATCGGTTACATCGATTCAGGCGATTTATGTGCCTGCCGATGACTATACTGATCCGGCACCAGCGACAACATTTGCCCACTTGGATGCCACGACTAACTTGGAACGGCGTTTGACTGAACAAGGGATTTATCCGGCTGTGGATCCGCTGGAGTCATCTTCAAGTGCTTTGACCCCGGAAATTGTCGGTGAAGAACACTATAAAGTCGCAACAGAAGTCCAACAGGTTCTCCAACGTTACCGTGAGTTGCAGGATATTATCTCTATCTTAGGGATGGATGAATTATCAGACGAGGAAAAGGTTATCGTTGCCCGTGCTCGTCGGGTTCAATTCTTCCTATCACAGAACTTTAACGTTGCGGAACGGTTCACTGGTCAGCCGGGTTCTTATGTACCGGTTGAAGAAACGGTCAAAGGCTTCAAACAAATTCTGGAAGGCAAGTATGATGACTATCCAGAAGACGCATTCCGTTCAGTTGGACGGATTGAAGAAGTCGTTGAAAAGGCTAAAAAGATGGGCTTTGCTCCTGATGATCAGGACACGGATGCTGACGAAAAGCCAGCTGCACAAGCTGCAGCTAACTAAGGAGGCGACGCGTTTTGGCAGAAACGAGCAATGTTCTGCGGGTTAACATCGTGACGCCTGATGGTTTGGTATATGACCATCATGCAAAGATGTTAGTCGTTCATTCGGTCGCCGGTGAATTGGGGATCATGGCGAATCATGAGCCGATTGTCACGCCTCTTGAAATAGGGGAAGTTGACGTTCAGCGGGTTGATTCAAGTGATCATAACGACTCAATTGCGGTGAATGGCGGCTTTATGGAAGTTTCAGATAATGTTGCTTCTATTGTCGCTGATTCAGCCGAGCGTGAACGCGATATTGACCTTAGTCGTGCGCAAGCTGCACGTGACCGGGCCAAGAAGCGGATCGCTCAGGCCAAGGATGAAAATAACCAAGATGATCTACGGCGGGCGCAAGTCGCACTACGACGGGCAATCAACCGGATCAACGTTAAAACCAGTCACTAGTCAGTGATTGGAAGGTGATCAGTCGTTGCGGCGTTAGCTCCACGATAATCACCTTGATACGCCAATGTGGCTGGATTGACACATTGGCGCAAAAGAAGGTGTCCTATTTTCCAAACTTAACGGAAAAATAGGACGCCTTTTTTGAATGGGTTGGTTTTTTATGATCCTAATCCCGAGTCGGGTATATACCATGAGGTGCTTCTGGACGCAGAAGTCGGGGTGTGAGGGTCTTGAGCGCAATGGCCAAGCCCGGGGTCGTCACACCTGAGGACACTTATGTTCTGGTTTATGCCCATAACGCGTTCGCCAGCCCAGAAACCTGCACATAAGGACCTTGGGCGCAATGGCCAAGCCCGGGCCATCACGCCCAAGGCCGCTTATGCTCCGGTTTCTAACCGGGCTGGCTCACGCTCACTTAGGCTTGCGTGATTGTTGAAAGTGCGGGAAGATGTTCTGTGAGGTGATCGCATGTTTCAGGAAATCGGCCTAAATGCTGCCATAACCCTTGTTTCCCATTTTGTTTTCATCATGTTGGCGTTTCGGGCGTTGAATGCATTACGCTTTGAGCAGTTTATTAAGGCCAATCATGTTCGCGAGGCACAGGTGCTGTTACTTTTTATGGCAGTTGGCTTAGGTTATTTAGTGAGCTCCTTCTTTTTATCACTGGTTCAAGCAGCTTTAAACTTACCTAAACTTTTCCTATAAAAACCTCGTCTTAACTATGTTATAATGCGATAGTTAGTCAATTTACGAGGAGAGATATATACCCATGGCAAAAGATATTGGGATCGACTTAGGGACGGCCAATGTACTAATCAATGTTAAAGGCAAAGGCATCGTCTTGAATGAGCCGTCCGTTGTCGCCATTGATACCCATACCGGCAAAGTGCTGGCAGTTGGGACAGAAGCCTACAAAATGGTTGGGCGCACACCGGGTAACATTCGATCAATTCGCCCATTGAAAGATGGCGTGATCGCTGATTTCGACATTACCGAAGCAATGCTTGAATATTTCATTAACAAATTAAATGTAAAAGGCGTTTTTTCAAAACCAAATATTTTGATTTGTGCCCCTACTAATATTACGGACATTGAACAAAAGGCTATTATCCAGGCAGCGGAAAAGTCTGGTGGCCGCCATGTTTACCTTGAGTTTGAGCCTAAGGTAGCAGCGGTCGGAGCAGGATTGGACATTTTCCAGCCGCAAGGAAACATGGTGATTGATATCGGTGGCGGGACCAGCGATATTGCCGTGCTTTCGCTGGGGGAGATTGTTACCAGTCGTTCACTGCGGTTAGCCGGCGATAAAATGGATGCGTCCATTGCTGCTTACGTCAAGAACAAGCACAAACTGATTATTGGTGAACATACTGCCGAACAAATCAAGATCAAGATCGGTGCGGTTTATGATGCCGATCCCAAAGAAACGATTGAAGTTCGGGGTCGTGATATTGCCACCGGACTGCCTCGCGAAGTTTCGGTAACCTCAGCTGAAGTGTCAGATGCGTTACATGAAACCATGATGGCGATTATTGATGGTGCCAAAGGGGTTTTGGAGAAGACCCCGCCGGAACTTTCGGCAGATATTATTGATCGCGGTATCATGCTGACAGGTGGCGGTGCCTTATTGAAAGGTATTTCACAGCTATTTGCCGACGAATTGAAAGTACCGGTTCTACTAGCTGACGATCCTTTAGATGCGGTGGCACTGGGAACAGGCGTGTTATTAGACAATATTGAACATCATCGCCAATACTAGGAGTTGTCACTTATGGACTCGCAATATCCTAAACGCGTTTTTCATCACGTCAAGATTTGGCTGATTATTGCGTTGATTGCCTTGATTTTGGGCTTGTTAATCGGCTTTGGTATGGGTGGCGATAATCCATTTAAGGTGTTTTTGCCTTCAACCTGGATCCATTTCTTTAACTTCTTACGTTAGGAGTGGACATGAAACAAATCCTGACCTGGCTGGTGCGGGGCTACCAGCGATTTATTTCCCCGTTATTTCCGCCGAGTTGTCGGTATTATCCGACTTGTTCGACGTATATGATTCAGGCGTTGCAACGACATGGGGCGGTAAAAGGGCTTTTAATGGGGATTGCTCGGATTTTACGATGCAACCCCTTTGTTAAAGGTGGGCTAGATCCGGTGCCAGCTTATTTTACGTTGCGGCGTAATCCGCATCCCGAAAATGATTTGGATCTTAGTGACATTCAAAATCTTAATCGCAAGCTAGGAGGCCATCATGGCTAAAGAAAAAAATATTAAAGTCGCACAGATGGATGAAACCCGCAATGGCCACACGGTTTCCGTCTTAAGAATCGGCGATCAGGAGATTGGTTTTATCGAACCGGATGGCACTCGATTTGCCGCTTATGTTGCCGGTTCTAACAAGCCCAATCGCTTTAAAAATATTGATGATGCAGTGAATGCTTTAATTGCGGAATATCATTTGCATCAAGGCTGAGCAATTTTCTTTTGTTAAAATAACGGTAACAATAACCTAGCGAAACACTGTAGGTAAATGACTAACCTAGCTTTTAACGGTGTGGCAATGGGTTCGTGAATGTGGTGTAAGGAGGCTGGCCGTGGAATCGCATGAAATCAAATCCAATTCTGAAGGCGATCGCATCGACTACGGTATTATTCTGTCGGTCATGCTGCTGGCTTTGATTGGACTAGTCTCGATTTATTTGGCGACCGCTCATGATACGACAACGCTTCAAAATCCGGTTCGCGCAACCATCATGCAGGCTGCTTGGTACGTGATTGGCGGCATCGGAATTTTCTTTGTGATGCGTTTTGACGCTGAGCAACTTTGGCGGATTGCGCCTTATCTTTACGGGATTGGCATTTTCTTGATGATTGCCGTTTTGATTTTTTATGATAAAACGACGGCGATTAATACAGGGGCTAAAAGCTGGTTTGCTTTGGGACCGGTTAGTTTTCAGCCTTCAGAGATTATGAAACCTGCGTATATTTTGATGCTGAGTCGGGTCGTGACCCAGCACAATGCCGCTTTTTCGCACACGATTCAGCATGATTGGCAGCTGATCGGACGCATGGTTTTATGGACCTTGCCGATTGCGGTATTGATGAAATTGCAAAACGACTTTGGGACAACGCTGGTATTTTTGGCGATTTTTGCCGGGGTTACTTTAGTTGCCGGCATTAACTGGCGCATTTTATTGCCCATCGCTTTAATTGGGGCAGCCATTGGAACACTGGCAATCTTGCTGGTAACCCAATCGTGGGGGCGGTCTTTCCTTGGATCCATTGGCTTTAAGACGTATCAGTTTGCACGGATTGACTCATGGTTGAACCCTTCCGGCAGCACAAGTGGCGACAGTTATCAATTGTGGCAATCGATGAAAGCGATCGGATCCGGACAATTAACCGGGAAAGGCGCGTTTCATATCGCCGTTGCGGTTCCGGTTCGGGAATCGGATATGATTTTCTCGGTCATCGGTGAGGCGTTCGGATTTATCGGCGCGGCTGTGTTGATTCTGTTATACTTTATGTTGATCTATCAGATGATTCGGGTGACATTTGACACCAAGAATGAGTTCTATGCTTATATCTCGACAGGAGTCATCATGATGATCTTATTCCATGTGTTTGAAAATATCGGTATGAATATTGGCTTGTTGCCGCTGACAGGGATTCCGTTACCGTTCATTTCGCAAGGGGGATCATTCTTATTGGCGAATATGTTATCGGTTGGGATGGTACTATCCATGCGTTATCATCACACGAGCTATATGTTCAGCCGGGACACAGAAGATTTTGAATAGGGGAGATTATAATGGCGACAACGTATTTTTGGCAAGATGAATTGGCTGCAGGACAAGTTCGCTTGGGCTTGACGCAAGAAGCTCAGGAAGCGTTGGGTAAGATCAAGTTTGTGGACCTGCCTGAAATTGGTACCAGCTTAACCGTGGGCAAATCCTTCTTGAGTGTGGAAGCTGAAAAGGCCGTGCTAGATCTTGAGGCACCGCTGGCTGGTACGGTTGTTGATGTTCATCGTGAGCTCAGCGACAAACCTGCTTTGTTAGACGAAACCGATCATAACGATAATTGGGTTGTCACGGTTTCAACCAAATAAGCGTCAGCAGTCAATCGTGTTGTGACTTCTCACAGCGTAAAAAAAGCAGTCGGGTCAACGATAATGACTCGGCTGCTTTTGACTTTTGGAAAAGGTTACTGACACTGCCATAAGTGGCGGAAGTGAGCTTCAGGCAAAAAAGCGTTTGGCAATTTCTTCGTAAGTTTTAATCGCTGTCGTGTAGCTATCTAAATCAACATGTTCGTCAATCTGATGACTGAAATGATTATCGCCGGGACCATAGACAATCACGTCAAACTGGTTATCGGAACGGATGAATTCTGACGCGTCGGTTCCGCCAAAAGCCACCGCTAACTCGGCTGGCTTACCAGTCACAGCGGCAATGGCTTCGTTAGCGGTTGTCACGAGATGCCCGTTTTTGTCAGAGTGTACCGGCAAAAAACGATGTAAAACGTTCAACGTCAAGTTAGCGGCGGTGGCTTTATTTGCCTGATCGACTAATTTTTCCAATAACCCGACGACTAATTCGATATTTGCTGCAGGGGTCGGGCGCAGATTACCGCGTAAGTATGCATGGGCCGGAATGGTGTTGACTTGATCGCCGCCTTTGATCACGGTAATGGAGTGGCGGAATGGACCGAGGTCAGGATCATCAGGGGCCTGATCAAAGGCGTGCGGTTCGCGAGTAGCAAATGCCACCAACCCTTCAATTGCGTTAACGCCTTTTTCCGGCCGGGAGCTGTGGACGGAAACGCCTTCGCTGTCAATTTCGTAGTTAACCGTTCCGCCGTGTGCGTATTTTAGCAATTTGTTCGTTGGTTCGCCTACCACGAGTCCGGCTAAGTCATCGGCATAACCTTGTTCGGTGAGTTGGCGCGCTCCCATTGCACCAAACTCTTCACCGACCGTGGCCATGAAACGTATTGGATGGGCAAAGCCGCTTTGCTTAAGGTGGATCAGTGCCAAGGTCATGGCTGCTAGCCCACTTTTCATATCATCGGTGCCGCGACCGTACATGGTGTTGTTCACGATCTTTCCGGAAAAAGGCGGATAGGTCCAGGCGTTCTCATCGCCGGGACTCACCACGTCTTCATGGCCGGTGAAGCCTAATACGCGGTCACCGTGATTGAGCTGGGCAACTAAATTGACCCGATCATCTTTGTATGGGATCAATTTGGTCGGAATATCGGCCGCTTCGAGTTCAGCTTGCAAAACGCGGGCTACTGCAAGTTCGTTTCCATTTGCAGAGTCAATTTGGATTAGTTTTTGCAAAAACGCAATGGGATCTGTCATGTTTGATCATCCTTTCCGTATGCCGGCTGTGTGATTGGCGATTTGAAAATGTCATGTCGGTGTTGAAGACAGCTTACACTCTTTTTGAATTAAAATTCAATGATTGACTACCAAGAAATTTGTGCTAAACTCATGAATACAAACTTGAAATTGATGATAAACGGACTGAGTGAGTAGTGATCGCAAGACAGTACAGAAAACCTGTAGTGATGAGAGCAGGGTTGTGAGTGATCATGAATATGGCTTAGTGCACACGGCACACCGAGCATTTTTGCAAGGCTGTGATGGTTGGCGCCCATTATCGTGCTCCCGGATGAATACGTCCGGTGAGTGGGTCGCGTTTTTCGTGGCCAATTAGAATGGTACCGTGGGCCAAAGCTCACTTCTAACAGCAACTGTTAGGGGTGGGCTTTTTTTATTGGGTTCATTGATTGGCGATTTCAGGTAAATGCGGCAAGTTAATAAATCGTACTTGGTGCAAACAAACGAGGAGGATGCAGGATGAAGCGTATCTGGAAAATTTTTGCAACGGTGGTTCTTTTAGGATTGATTTTGGTAGGCTGCGGAAAAAGTGGCAGTCAAGCTAGCAGTCAAAAGCAGACAACGGTCAAGATTGGGGTTGTCGGTGCTGATAATCGCGTTTTAAAGGCAGTCGCCAAGAAAGTTAAAAAGCAAGGAATCAATATTAAGATTGTTCAGTTTTCAGATTACAACCAGCCCAACACCGCTTTGAAAGATCATGATATTGACTTGAACTTATTCCAGCATCAATATTTCTTGAATAACTGGAATAAAACCCATAACGCTGATTTGGTTAGCATCGGGCAGACCATTATTGCACCGCTAGCCATTTATTCCAAAAAGATCACGAAAATCAGCCAAATTAAGCAAGGCGACACAATTGCCTTACCAAATGATCCGACAAATGAAGGTCGTGCGCTGCAATTGCTGCAAACAGCTGGGTTGATCAAGCTTAACAAGAAAGTGGCTTTGCCGACAACGCGCGATGTGACCACCAATAAATTGAATCTGAAACTTAAAGCCGTTGATGCTGCTCAAACTGCCAGCTCTTTGCCAGATGTGGCAGCGTCCGTTGTTAATTCCGGCGTTGCTCAGGATGCTAAGTTAAATCCGAAAAAGGCAGTCTTCACGGAGAAAGTGAACAAGCAAAGCCAACCGTGGATTAACGTCTTTGTGGCTAATAAGAAAGATAAGAATAACGCCACTTACAAGAAGATTGTGAAGGCTTTTCGGACTAAGGATATCGCTGATTTGATCGAGAAGTTGTATCACGGAAGCGAAGTACCGGCTTGGACGCAGAAGTTTTAGTTAGATGTTTGTTTTGGGGGATGTGAGCGGGGTTGGATTATGCTTCAGTATGGCGCGCTTCTGGATGCGGAGGTCTGTGTGTAAGGACCTTAGACGCAATGGTCAAAGCTCGGCCGTTACGTTTGAGGCCGCTGACATTATAGCTTACGCCCATAACGCGCTCCCCGGCGCAGAAGTCTGCGTGTAAGGACCTTAAGCGCAATGGCCAAAGCCGGGTAATCACGTCTGGGGCCGCTGACATTCTGGCTTACGCCCATAACGCGCTCCCCGGCGCAGAAGTCTGCGTGTAAGGACCTTAAGCGCAATGGCCAAAGCCGGGTAATCACGTCTGGGGCCGCTGACATTCTGGCTTACGCCCATAACGCGCTCCCCGGCGCAGGGACCTGCATGTAAGGACCTTGGTCGCAATGGCCAGACTTGGGCCATCACGCCCAAGGCCACAAGTCCGTCTTTACGCCCATAACGCGTTCGCCAGCCCAGAAACCTGCACATAAGGACCTTGGTCGCAATGGCCAGACCCGGGCCATCACGCCCAAGGCCACAAGTCCGCCTTTACGCCCATAACGCGTTCACCGGCGCAGGAATCTGCGTGTAAGGACCTGAGTCGCAATGGCCAAGAGCGGGCCATCACGTCTCAGGCCGCTTACACTCCGATTCCTAACCGCGCCGGTTCACGCTCACTTTACTTTTTACTTGACAATGACCACTTTTATCGTCTAGAATCGATTTAATTCATTTAGGGAAACGAATGATATGAGTGAGTAGATTTGATGAGACTGTACAGAAAACCTGGTTGGCTGAGAGCAGGGTAGTTGATTGAATTGAAGATGGCTCATTGATCGGCATCGCTGAGCATTGGTTAAGCGATGATGGCTGGCGGTCATTATTCCGCACACAGGTTATTGCCTGTTACTGAGGGCGCTTTGGCGTCGAATTAGAATGGTACCGCGAGTTAACTCGCTTCTAAAACATTGTTTTGGAAGCGGGTTTTTTAATTTTCGGCAAATTGCTGACACATATTATTTGTGACCCGAACGAGGAGGAAAAAGTTTATGAAGTTTTGGAAAAGAGCCATTATAACCCTTGCATTGGTTTTACCTGTCTTCGTCTTGGCAGCGTGCGGTAAGTCGTCATCGAGTTCCAGTAAGAATGAGACGGTTAAAGTCGGCATTATGAGTACTGACAAAGAAATCTGGACCGATATTCAGTCCCGCTTGAAGAAGCAAGGCGTCACCATCAAGTTGGTGCAGTTTACTGATTATAACCAGCCGAACCAAGCACTTGAAGATGGCGATATTCAACTGAACGCTTTTCAGCATCATAATTTCCTGAATAACTGGAATAAGAAGCACAATACCAAGATTGCCGATATTGGCGATACTTATATCGGCCCAATGCGTGCGTATTCCAGTAAGATCAAGTCACTTAAAGAGGTTAAGCAAGGCGATCAGATTTCCTTGCCAAACGATCCATCCAACGAAGGCCGCGCATTACAACTTTTGGCACAAAATAAGTTAATCACTTTGAAGAAAGGCGTTGCTTCACCAACGATCCGCGATATTACTTCAAACAAGCTTAACTTGAAATTCACGGAACTGGATGCCGCCCAAACAGCACGCTCATTGAACGATGTGGCCGTTGCGGTTGTCAACAATGATATTGCCGCAGCAGCTAATCTGAAACCGTCCAACGCGATTGCCGTTGAAAAGATTACGAGCCAATCCAAGCCGTGGGTAAACTTTATCGCTGCTAAGTCTTCTAAGGATAAGAACAATGCAACCTATAAGAAGATTGTTAAGGCCTATCAGACGAAGCGGACAGCTGAATTGTTGAAGAAGGTTTATAAAGGTTCAACATTACCGGCTTGGAACTATAAGTTTTAATTAGAAACGGGGACAATTATGTCAGATCAAGCAGTTGTGACTTTAAAAGATGTGGACGTCGAATTCCACGGTAAAAACCGTTCAGTCCATGCCGTTGACCATGTAAGCTTAACCGTCAACCGCGGCGACATTTATGGCATTGTCGGCTATTCAGGCGCCGGTAAGTCCACACTTGTTCGGACAATCAATTTACTGCAACGGCCAACTGGCGGCAGCATTCATGTATTAGGACAGGATATGCTTGCTTTATCACCGGCAGAATTACGTAAAGAACGTAAACGGATCGGGATGATTTTCCAGCATTTTAATTTGATGAATAGCCGCACCATTGCCGATAATGTTGCGTTTCCGCTAAAAGGTATCAAGTCCAAGCAGGAGATTCAAAAGAAGGTTGCTGAGCTGTTAGACCTCGTTGGGTTGACAGATCGCGCCAATGCTTATCCGGCCCAATTATCCGGTGGCCAAAAGCAGCGCGTCGGTATTGCGCGGGCGCTTGCTTCTGATCCTGAGATTTTGATTTCAGATGAAGCGACGAGTGCGTTGGATCCTAAAACGACCAGTTCGATTCTGGAATTACTGCAGTCGCTGAACAAACGGCTGGGACTGACCATTGTTCTCATTACCCACCAGATGGAAGCGGTGAAGCAGATTTGTAATCGGGTCGCCGTGATGGATGCCGGCGCGATCATTGAGCGTGGTGACTTATTGCAAGTCTTTTCTGATCCTAAGCAACAGTTGACTAAAGATTTCATTGATACAACTTTGCAACTGGATCAGGCAATTGAAGCCGTGATGCAGCAGCCGGCAGTTAAGAATCTGGGTGCTAATGACCGGCTATTGCGCTTAACGTATGTAGGAGATTCTGCGGATAAGCCGCTGGTTGCCAAGTTGTTTGAAAGCTATCATGTGACCGCCAATATCTTGTTTGGTGATATTCAAATCCTGCAGGACACGCCTTTTGGCAATCTGATTGTGGTGTTATCAGGTGCTCAGGCGGATGTTAATGCCGGGATTCATTATCTGGAACAACAGGATGTCAAGATTGAAGACATTCTTAAGAAGGAGGCCTAAGCAGATGGCACAATTTTTTACAAAATATTTTCCTAACGTTGTTCCCATCTGGTCCGGTGATGGCGGCGTAACTCAAGCCATTAATGAAACGCTGTATATGACCGCTTTAACCGCAATCGTGGCTGGTATCTTGGGAATTGTCATCGGCATCTTGCTAGTTTTGACTGATGAAGGCGGGTTACTTGCCAATCATCCGTTTTACTTTATTCTGGATAAATTGGTTAATATTTTCCGGGCGGTCCCGTTCATCATCTTGCTGGCGATTATGACCCCGGTGACCCGGGCGATTGTTGGCACCGGGATTGGACCGACTGCGGCATTGGTACCTTTAATCGCCGGCACGACCCCGTTTTACGCGCGGCAGGTACAAAACGCGTTGTTAACGGTTGATCCAGGTGTGATTGAAGCGGCAGAGGCTATGGGTGTTTCGCCATTAGGAATTGTCTGGCGGGTTTATCTGCGTGAAGGACTTTCCGAATTGATTCGGGTTTCGGTTTTGACCATTATCTCCGTGATTGGCTTAACTGCAATGGCAGGCGCGGTCGGTGGCGGCGGCCTCGGGAACCTTGCTATCGCCGTGGGTTACCAACGTTATCAATATGATGTGATCATCGTATCTTTGATCTTCATCTTGGCATTGGTCTTCCTGGTTCAATTCATCGGCGACTTCTTTGCCCGCAAGAGTCATCATTAGAATTTAAGCTGATTTGGCAGCACTCTCGTTTGAGTGCTGCCTTTTCCTTTACAGGCGTCCAAACAACCATGAACGATTAACTTTATAGAAAGCAAAAAAAGTTGCCGTGTTTGCCGGTATACTGTTTCTGACGTAAAATGACCCTATAACTAAAAGTCAAATCCATTCGGGGGTAACGTTGTGCATACACTTGAGATTAAAGATTTACATGTCAAAATTAAAGCTGAACCAGAGCATCCGGAGATTCTGACCGGCGTTAACTTAAAATTAGCAACCGGCGAGATTCATGCAATCATGGGGCCTAATGGTACGGGCAAGTCAACGCTAGCCGAAACGATTATGGGCAATCCTGCTTATGAGGTAACGCAAGGCGACATTTTGATTGACGGCCAATCGATTCTCGATCTTGCCGTGGATGAGCGTGCGCGAGCCGGATTGTTTCTTGGCATGCAGTATCCCCAAGAAATAGCCGGCGTGACAAATGCTGAATTCATTCGGGCGGCAATCAATGCGCGGCGCCCAGAAGATGACCAAATTCGCATTACTGACTTTTTGAACCAGTTGGATAAAACCATGGCAACGCTGGAAATGCCGGAGTCAATGGCGGATCGGTACCTGAATCAAGGCTTTTCCGGCGGTGAGAAGAAGCGTAACGAAATTCTGCAGCTGATGATGATTCACCCGCATTTTGGCCTGCTGGACGAGATTGATTCTGGGTTAGATATTGATGCACTGCGGATTGTCGCAAAAGGCGTCAACTTGATGCGCGGTCCTGAGTTTGGCAGCATGATCATTACCCACTATCAACGCTTGCTCGATTATATTATTCCGGATGTGGTGCATGTCATGAAAGGCGGGCGGATCATCGAAAGCGGCGGCCCGGAACTCGCCAAAGAATTGGAAAAGACCGGATATGAACACCTTAAAGTAGGTGATCAGAATGGTTGAGACCACCACCTTACCAGCACCTAATCTGCCGAAATTCTCACTTGCACGTTATTTAAAAAATCAACCTGATGCCGTTGAGGATCGCGTGATTTTACATGCTCCTCAAGACATTGCCTATGCTGCCGGCTCCAGCGAAGCGCAACGATTTACTCCCAAAACGAGCCTTGATGCCTGGCTGTTGCAATCACCTCAAGGCGCAACGACTATCGATATTCCAGCGCATTTTGTCAGTGGGGACGATCCGATTGTCTTAACTGGCCCCAAGAACGCTGGCGGCTTGTTGTATGTTCATGTTGGCAAAGGGGCTAACGTCACCGTCCAGGAAAAGTGGGCTAGTGGCGGCCATGTGCTGGGTATTTGGTTGATGCTAGTGATTGAAGCTGATGCCCAGGTCAATTGGTTAAGCTATGATAGTTTCTCTGCGGATACCGTTTTGGTTAATCGCACCGCCACTTTGGCTGACAATGCTAAACTTAACTGGACATTAGCCGGTTTTTCGCATAACTCCGGCCTGAATCGGGTTGACGTCCGCTTATTAGGTCAAAATGCTGAGGCAACAGTAAATGTCGGCGTGTTGGCTTCAGGGAGTCAGCATGTCAGCTACACAACTTCTGTGACCAACGAAGGGCAGCACACAGTTGGCCATATTAACCAGCGCGGTGTCATTACCGGGAGCGCCCATTTGTTATTCAATGGGATTGGCCATATTGTCAAAGGTGCCCGGGGAAGCGATGCCCAGCAGGAAAATCGGGTACTGATGCTGTCGCCGCGTGCGGAAGGCGATGCCAATCCGATTTTGCTCATTGATGAAAATGACGTCACCGCGGGGCATGCTGCTTCGGTGACGCGCGTGAATGCTGATCAACTCTACTATTTAATGAGTCGCGGCCTTTCAGCAACGTTAGCCAAACGCCTCGTGATTCGTGGCTTTTTGGAAGGCGGTTTGGCTGAGATTGATGATCAGCGGTTGAAGAAAGAACTGTTTGCAACGATTGATCGAACGTTGGTGGCTGAAGATGCGTGAACAATTTCCTTTTTTTAAGGCTCATCCAGGATTGGTTTATTTAGATACTGCGGCGACTTCGCAAAAACCGCAAGCTTTATTGGATAGTCTGCAAAACTACTATATTAATGAAAATGCCAATGTACATCGCGGCCTTTATAAGCTGGCTTATGATACGACTGAAGCCTATGAAGGTGTGCGGCAGGAAGTCGCGGATTTTCTGGGAGCTCAAAGTGCTGATGAAATCATCTTTACGCGTGGCACGACTGATAGCCTGAACCTGGTGGCGAGTGCATTCGGACCGCATGCAGTTCCTGAAGGCGGACGGATTGTGGTTAGCGGTGCGGAACATCACAGTAACTTTATTCCGTGGCAGCAATTAGCCAAGCGTCAACATGCCAAGTTTGAAGTGACCCCCGTGCATCCTGATGGGGTGGTGGATGTACCTGCCTTGCTTGCAGCGATTACGCCTGAGACCAATTTAGTTGCCATCGCCCAAGTGACTAATGTTGCCGGTGATACGCTACCGGTTGCCGCCATTGCCAAAAAGGCGCATGCAGTTGGTGCGGTGGTGGTGGTTGATGGTGCTCAGGCCGTGGCACATTTGCCCGTTGACGTGCAGACGTTAGGCGCGGATTTTTACGCTTTTTCTGGGCATAAAATTTATGGGCCGACCGGTATCGGGGTTCTTTATGGTCGCGCTAATCTTCTGGCCAAAATGCCGCCGATTCAGTTTGGCGGCGAAATGATTTCAGAAGTTCGCGATGATGTCAGCACTTGGGCAGAGGGGCCGATTAAATATGAGGCTGGAACCCCCAATATTGCCGGTGTGATCGGATTAGGGACAGCGCTGCACTGGTTTAAGCAAAATGTTGATGCAGCGGTATTAAAAACCGAACACGACCTGGCTGATCAGTTGCGTTCTGGTTTGGCGGCGATACCGGATGTCACGGTTTATGGCAATCAAGCAAGTCTGGCGACGGTGTCATTTAACTTGGCGGGCATTCATCCTCATGATCTGGCCACCTTTTTAGATGAGCAGCAGATTGCCGTTCGTGCTGGTCATCATTGCGCTCAACCATTGATGGCACGATTAGGGGTTCCGGCAACCGTTCGCGCAAGCTTTGGCGTTTACAACAATGCTGATGATGTTGCTAAGCTAGTCGAAGCGGTGCAAGCGGCAAGGAGGTATTTCCATGGCGTTGACTAAACTGGATCAAATGTATCGTGCGGTCATTCTTGACGAGGCCCAACACCCGCGGCATCATGGTACGTTAACCGATTTCGATCATGAAATAACCGTCCGTAATCCCAGCTGTGGCGATGTTTTGCGTTTGCAGATTCGCGAACAGGCCGGCCGGGTGGAGGACGTTGCTTTTTCCGGCAGCGGGTGTACGATCTCGCAAGCAAGTGCCAGTTTGATGACGGAGCAGATTTTAGGGAAAACGCCTGCAGAAATTGAGCAGATGGTCGAGACTTTTTCTGACTTGATTATCAATGGTTCGGTGCCTGATGCCGAGATTCTGGGGGATGCTGCTGTTTTAAAAGGTGTCCATCAGTTTCCGGCGCGCATCAAATGTGCCACTTTAGCTTGGAAAGCAGCCGCGCAAGTTTTGACGCAGAGAGGTGAAACCGATGACTGAAACCAAAAACACTAAAAATAATGAAGTCGTTGCCGCGGATATCGACTTTTTACCGGATGAGAATCCCGCTGATTTCAAAGATGATATCAAGCCGGTTTACTCGACCGGGCGCGGTTTGACCGAAGACACGGTTCGGGCTATTTCCGCTGAAAAGCATGAGCCGGATTGGATGTTGGCATATCGGTTAAAGGCTTATGCCACTTACCGCAAACTGGCCATGCCTAACTTTGGACCGGACTTATCCGACTTGGACTTAGACAATATGCTGTATTTCCAAAAGGCTACGGATCGCACCTATCGTGACTGGGAAGACGTTCCTGATACCATCAAGAAAACGTTCGACCGTCTCGGGGTGCCACAAGCCGAGCGAAAATATCTAGCTGGGGCGAGTGCGCAATATGAATCCGAAGTGGTTTACCATAATATGCGGGATGAATTTGAAAAGCTTGGCATTATTTTCATGGATATGGATTCGGCCTTGAAGGAATATCCGGAATTGGTTCACGAATACTTCGGAAAATTGGTTAAACCTAGCGACAACAAGTTTGCGGCGCTCAACGGGGCAGTGTGGTCCGGCGGTAGTTTTATCTATGTGCCTAAGGGTGTGCAAACCGATGTTCCGATTCAAAGCTATTTTCGGATTAATGCCGAGAACACCGGCCAGTTTGAACGCACGTTGATCATTGTTGAACCCGGCGCACATGTGAACTATGTCGAAGGCTGCACGGCGCCGAACTATTCAAGCGACAGCCTGCATGCCGCGGTGGTTGAAGTCTTTGTCAAAAACGATGCCTACTGTCGCTATACCACGATTCAAAACTGGAGCAAGAATGTTTTCTCGCTTGAAACGAAGCGGGCGCAAGCATTGGATAATGCCACGATGGAATGGGTCGATGGTAATCTCGGCAGTAAGACGACCATGAAGTATCCCAGCGTTTATTTGGATGGTAAAGGCGCACACGGCACCATGTTGAGCATTGCGGTCGCTGGCGAAGGAGTCGATCAGGATAATGGCGCGCGCATGATTCACAATGCCCCCAATACTAGCAGCTCGATTGTGTCCAAGTCGATTGCCAAAGATGGCGGCGCGGTGGATTATCGCGGCACCGTGCGTTTCACCAAGAAAGCCGACAACGCTTTTTGCCACGTTGAATGCGACACCATTTTAATGGACGAAAAGAGCTCCAGCGATACGATCCCATACAATGAGATTCACAATTCAACCGTTTCAATGGAACATGAAGCTAAGGTTTCAAAGGTTTCCGAAGAACAGCTGTATTATTTAATGAGTCGCGGCATTTCTGAAGCCAAAGCAACCGAAATGATTATTATGGGCTTTGTTGAACCCTTTACCAAAGAATTGCCAATGGAATATGCGGTTGAACTTAATCGCTTGATCGGCATGGAAATGGATGGGTCTGTCGGTTAATGCTTTGGTGGCGCGGTTTGTCAGACTTTCAGGTCACCTTCCAAGCCTTTCAGGTATCTGGCAAAAACAGCTAAGTGCAAGTTTTTAAGATGTATTTATCAGTCAAATATCAATGTAGCCTCAGTTGTGGATGGAGCTACGGTGATGTTTGACTGTTTTTTTGTATAAAATATTAGGCAAGCCTAACTTTTTGGGCTATGATAGATGCGGCACCAAAAATGATTCTATTGAGGGGGCTGCAGATGGATAACTACGACAAGGCAAGAAAGGTCTTGCAATCAATGGCGTTGTCCAAAATTGCGCAGGAAACAGGCATCAGTATCGGTCAGATCTGGCATTACCGGGATCGCTATGAGGGCATTCAAAAGGCGCCACCGGCATATGTTGAGCGAATCGCAAGCTTGTATCGAAAAAAACGGGTCTAGTTGGGGCATACGCTGGTCCGGATACGAAAGGGGAGACTTTCGTAAGATCGGTTGGATTGATTGAAAAGTCCGGCACTTTGAGTGTGGTGACTGATCAGTCTTGATAGGTTGACAACGTCGATAAGGCTCAATGACTCAGCAAAGTGGGTCATTGAGCCTTGTCGACGTTTTTGCAGGTTTAATGATGACAGTGGTTGGATACTTACATGCGATTTAGCGGGCTGGCTCACGTTATGTGGGGGTGCTACAATGAATGAATGTATGAATACTCACCTTAAGCTAAAGAATGCGGCTGGGGTCGGGTAACAATGTAGCTGGATTAATAGGAGGCGGATGATGGCTGAGGACTTGGAGCATTTCATCAAGGCGATGGCGCTGGGGATTCCAACCATTAAACCGGATGAGAAGCGAGCATTTTTGGGGAATTTTCGCGAACGGGTGGCGATGGCAGTGACGATTCGCCAACTGCGCGATGCCCGGATCACCGCAATGCTTGATTCAGTTTTGAAGCGTTACCCCGGTTACCGAATATTTTTAAACGGTCGGATGGGTGAGAGCTTGGTGAATCAGTATATGATGCAGGCGCTGGCACATCAGTATCCGTTTACGATCATGAATCAGCCCGGTATGCGCGTGACCAAACGGGTATTGCCGACAGACTTTGGATGGGTATTGGCGCATCCAACCGAGAAAATAAGTCGGCCGATTTTGTTATAAGTAAACATGCTAATCATGAAACAGCTAAGGATTTTTTAGAGGAGGATCATTTTGACGCAACTTGATACCATTCAAACCACCGTGCAACAGTTGCGGATTTCGTTGAATCAAGGCAAGATCTTCGCGACTTTACCGGACATGCTGGGCAAAGTCATCACTAGCATCGCGACTGAGCCAAAAACGAGTCTGAAAATTCCCCGGGATGATAAAACGGCTGTCGCCAGAATTCGGGCTATTCAAAAGCGGGTTAAACAAACGAGCGATCCAAGTGTGACCGATGATGAAATTGCTTTTTTGGTCGCACACTTAGCCAGTACCAATCCGGCTGTTCGCGATAAAGGCGTGTTTTTCCTGTTTAACGATTTGTTTCAGGCTGAAGCGTTCACGAATGAACAAGTTAAGGCACTTTTTAAGCGTTTGCAGGCACCCGACATTTTGTTCAGCCACATCTTTGAACCGGAAAATGACGCGATTTTTCTGCGGAGTTTTGCCGTTATGATTCTCAGTGGGATGATCTATGCGGATCAGAATCGTTACCATGTTCTTAGCAAAAATGATTATTTGAGCACTGTGCAAAATATCGGTACTTATATTTTGCTGGAGAAAGATGGTCGCGGTTATGTTCCGAATAAAGGCTGGGCACATGCTTTTACCCATATCGGGAATATGCTTGAGGAATTGAGCCAAGTGCCGGTTCTCCCGCGTTCAGAAAAGGTCTTTTTGATGACTGCCGTTGTTGAGGCGTGGCGCCGGGTCGAAACCCCGTTGATTTTTGGGGAAGATCATCGGCTGGCGCTTTATTTCAGTAGCTTAACCAACGTCAATCAGTTTTATAGTGAGACCTTTTTGATGTGTCTGAAAAATTGGCAACACACGCTGGTCAATGTGCGGCCACAGGAATCGTACCGTTTTTGGGTACAATGGTATAATCGCAATCGCTTGTTGCAGGCATTAACGTTGCGCGCTGATTTACCACAGCCGATTGCGGATTATATTCAACAGATTGTTGATCTTTTTTGAGCGTTCGAAGCGCCAGGTCATTAAGATATTTATTTTTGGTATTAATCGGCGTTGCAGCTGACGTTCGCCGATATGAGCTGGTTCCGAATGATTAAAAATGTGATAACGCGGTTTTGAATCGGTTTTTTATTAGAATGGCGTGTGTTGCAACGGCACAATTAGGTTGACGTGATACTTGACGAAGCGCAGGTGAAACATCCTGCACTAAATGCAGATCAGAAAATTATTTACCACGTTAAAAAAGGCAGATCAAGGTATACGTAGTCGTTGCCCAGGTGAAGATGCTTTCGAAAGGCAAATGGGTAAAAAGCATGCGATCATTCAACTGATACTTGAGTACTATGGGTTAAGGCCTAAATGAGATTAAAACCGAGCTGATGAACGTATTAGCTAACTTTTAACAATTTATAGATGGTTGACCAATAAAAATAGTTATAAATGATTATAAGTGAGTAGATATTATAGTATATTAGTTTTAACGTTGTGAGCCTTTTCATTATCAAAGCTCAAAATTTAAAAAATTTTTTTACAAAAATAGAATAAATATCGGTTGTTATTATTAGCTTTTAAAACCAGTTATCCGTATAATTGACACTAGGTTAAGGGGGAGATCCCGCCGATTTCTATGTTGATATGTAAGAAGGAACACTGGGGAGTGATAAGTGTGCGAAAGGAGCAGCAAACGCTACGGATTTTGGGGGATAAAGTCCGCTACTATCGTAAGTTGAAAGGCCTATCTCAGGCGGAACTGGCAGCAAATATCTGTACGCAAGCTACCATTAGCCTCATTGAGAAGCGGAACAAAGTACCAAGCATGAATATTCTGATGCGGCTTATTAGTCGACTAGGTATTCAACTCGATGATATTGTCGTTGAGCATCATGATCGGGCTCAACAAATGCTTAATGCGATTGATTATCAGATTCACCATCACCAATATGCAATCGCTGCAGACAATCTGAGCAAAATTCGGTTCGAAAAGATTAAGAATGAAGACGATCAGAAACGGTATTACTACTACCAAGGTATTGTTGAGTTATTCAAGAACAATGCCCCTGATGAATCCATCTACTTTTTTGGTCGGGTCTTAAGCCCGCTTGTTAATTCGGAGCGGGATTTATACGGTATTCTAGCCACGCTTGGCTTAGGCTTAGCATATGCAGACAAGCATACCTTTGATCGTTCGCGGGTCTATATTGATCAGGCGCTACGAATGTTGAAGCATGTACCATTGTCCGATAGCAAATATCTCGATATTGAGTTGACGATTTATTGGCATATTGCCCGCGTTTACTATGAGTTAAGTGACTTCAAGGCCGTTTTGAAGTATGCCGATCATGGGATTCGCGAAGCAGTTAAGCACGATAAACTGTTTTTGCTTGACGAACTGTTTACCCTAAAAGCTCGTGCCATGAAACTACTGGGCGATCCACAGGCAGATAAGATTTACCAAATCGCGATTGCCTTTGCTGAAGTCAGCGGTTCAACAACATTAGCTGCTGGGTTAAGTGCAGAGATGGCAGCGCAGAAGCCCAATATTGAAACTGCATAATCCGGTTATGCGGTGATGTTTAAAAATACCTGAGATAGTCGTCTTGCAGCATCGTTGCTGCAGCTGACGACATTCTCAGGTATTTTTTGGTGCGATCCGGCATCTTTGCCGAGGCGCAAGATGGCGTGATTAACTTACAAAAGTAGTTCGTTCTCGATTAAACCATTTATATGATGAAGTCGTTGATTTAACTAATCATTTGGTTCGTGTGGGGTAGGCTTTTTTGTACTTGCTAGAGCCGGCTTGTTTGATAAATCGGTCCGAACCACCAGGACGTCGCATAAGGCGTTTCGGGTGACATATTCGGTTACCGAACCAATAAGCAGACGTTCAACGGCATTTAACCCTGTAGCCCCAATCATAATGAGATCAATATTCTTAGCTTTGGGGATGTCGCGGGCGATGATTGTTTTTGGCGCGCCGTACTCAATACTGAAACTGACTTTTTCTAGTCCCGCTTTTTTGGCCTGATCGACGTAACCTTCCATGGTGGTCTTGGCATTTTCCGTAACTTGTTCAACCATTGCGGAATCAAAACTCGAAACATTTTGAAACGCTCGGGTATCAACAATATGAATGAGAATTAGTTCTGCTTGATTTCGTTTTGCAACGGCAACTGCTTTTTTGAACGCTAGCTCGGCTTCATATGAGCCATCGATCGCAACCAAAATATGTTGATATTGTTGTAACATTCCTCATCACCTCTACCTTCATTGTACTTGATTCCATCATGAAATTAAATGAAAAGCGTTTCACAACTTGATCTGGGTAAGACTGATAAAAATGAAAATGGTGGCCAGAAAAGCCCCACTGACCAGAATCACCAGATTTGCCCATGTTGGGAAGGCTAATCCCCCAATAATGGCAAAGACACCGACCACCGTAAAAAGAACCGTAAAGATCTTCAAAAAACGGGTAAGGGCTGGGGCTGGTTTTTTGATCATTAAAAAGTTTTGGTTGCGGTGACGCCATGTATAGGCGGCTAAGGCAAACACGAAAAGCGCATAGATGCTCATTAAAATGAGTGTCACGGGTAAAAGTCCCTCCTAGCTGTTTGGTTCTATTATGCCACAGTGAGTGGGGGTGCTGGTGGAGATTTTTGTGGTGAAGTGTTTGGGTGGGGGTGGTTAAGTTTTGATACATGAGCGCCTGTTTACGCCCATAACGCGTTCACCGGCGCAGGAGTCTGCGTGTAAGGACCTGAGGCGCAATGGTCAAAGTGCGGTCATCACGCCTCAGGCCGCTTAAGCTCTGGTTTACGCCCATAACGCGTTCGCTAGCCCAGAAACCTGCACATAAGGACCTTGGACGCAATGACCAAAGCCCGGTCATTACGTCCAAGGCCACTTAAGTTCTGGTTTACGTCCATAACGCGCTCCCCGGCGCAGGAGTCTGCGTGTAAGGACCTGAGGCGCAATGGTCACAGCCCGACCATCACGCCTCAGGCCACTTACACTCCGACTCCTAAGCGCGCCGGCTCGCGCTCACACAAAAAAAGCCGGCGCTTGGCCGGCCAAAAACATGATTGGTTTTTATGAAAGACTAACTGGTGCCGTTTTCTTCCCGGATCGTTGAAACCCGCTGCTAGCTATGTGGGCCCAGACGCCAAGGACATTAGCCGCTAAGTGAAATAGCAGCACCGTCAATGACTCTTCCGGTCCCAAGGTCTCGATACTGTTCGGTCAACTGATAGTTAAGGAAGCGCGAACACCTTAGAACTTTCACCGTTATAGTAGCACGAGAACGACCATTCGTGCAAGCGAAACCGCTTTCGTTACTTTTTCTTCACCTTTTTGGCTTCGTGTTGCCAGCTTTTAAGTTGTTGCTGACGTTGGGCAAGTGCAGCTTCATAGCGACCCGTTGTCTTGGGTTGATAGTATTGTTTATTTTTGAGGTTATCTGGCAGGTATTGTTGTGCCACCCAGCCGTTGGGGTAATTGTGAGGCAACTTGTAGCCTTGGCCGTGTCCCAGTTGTTTGGCCCCGCGATAGTGTGCATCGCGTAAGTCATCAGGAATCTGACCAGCTTGTCCACTTTCGACGTCAGCTAGTGCCGCATCGATTGCTTTGATGCCAGAGTTGCTTTTTGGTGCCAGACAAAGATCAATGACGGCATCGGCCAGTGGAATCCGTCCTTCTGGTAGACCCAGGCGTTCCGCACTTTGAATCGCGGTTAGTGTTCGACTGGCCGTGGTTGGGTTGGCTAAACCGATGTCTTCATACGCAATGACTAATAGTCGACGCGTAATGCTATTTAAATCACCGATCGCAATTAAACGTGCCAGATAGTGCAACGCGGCGTTAACATCAGAACCGCGGATCGATTTTTGAAAAGCCGAGATGATGTCATAATGGGCGTCACCATTTGTATCGCCGGAAATCGCCGGTTTTTGAAGGCTTTGCTGAATGGTTGTTAAATCTATTATGATCGTGCCGTCACTTTTAGCAGGCGTAGAGAGTACTGCAAGCTCTAGACCGTTTAGTGCCGCCCGCAAATCGCCATTGGTGGTGTGGGTCAGGTAATCGCGTGCTTCTGGCGTTAAGTCAACCTGATACTTACCTAGTCCGCGTTTGTCGTCTGCAAGGGCGCGGTCAATGGCGGTTGAAATGTCAGTCGGGGTTAATGGCTTGACCTGAAAAATCTGAGTCCGACTACGAATGGCCGGTTGGATGTTCATATACGGATTTTCGGTCGTGGCGCCAATGAGAACGATGCGCCCGCTTTCTAATAGTGGTAATAGAAAATCCTGCTTGGTTTTGTCCAATCGGTGGATTTCATCAAGCAACAGGATAACGGTTCCGCTCATCTTGGCTTCTTCGGCAACGATTTGTAGATCCTTTTTGGTATCGGTAGCGGCATTTAAGATTCGAAACGCATATTTTGTGCTGCCGGCAATGGCACTGGCAATACTCGTCTTACCGGTACCAGGCGGACCATAAAGAATCATAGAACTCAAACGGTGCGCACTAACCATGCGGCGAATAATTCGTCCGGGACCAACAAGCTCTTGTTGACCGACAACTTCATCTAGATTTTGAGGACGCATGCGAAAAGCAAGCGGTTGTTGCAAAAAGATCCCTCCTAAAAAGTGAGCGTGGACCAGCGCGGTTAGAAGTCGGAGTGTAAGTGGCCTCAGCCGTGATGGCCCGGTTTTGGCCATTGCGGCTGAGGTCCTTACACGCAGACTTCTGCGCTGGGGAACGCGTTAAAGAAAGTGAGCGTGAGCCGGCGCGGTTAGGAGTCGGAGTGTAAGTGGCCTCAAGCCTAAATGGCCGGGCTTTGGCCATTTAGGCTTGAGGTCTTCACACGTAGATTGCTGCGACTGCGAACGCGTTAAAGAAAGTGAGCGTGAGCCGAGTCTACGTCGACGAGCACCTCATACGATCACCTGACACATTAAAAAATCATATTTAAAATTCGGCTGCTTGCAGTTCTAACAGTCAAAAAATGCTGTAACCCTTACAAGCATGCTGTTAAACCTGACTGCTGCGTGTTAATCTAATTTTAAATCATCAATTAAAGGAATGACACATTGTGAATCATTATTGGCAACTGATTCAAAAAGAACATTTGTTTGGCTTGGCCGCTCAGACGCGAATGGGTGTGATTCGAACTGTCAAACCCATTCTGCCGGCAGAAACCAACTTACCGCAGTGGCCGCAACGTAGCCGCCATGCTTTGGTTCAGCCACTTTCTGCTTCAGTGTTGCAAATCGTAACCCCATTACTAGACGATTTTCCTGCCGTTATTGACCAGTTACGGGCTGGGCTAAGTCGAATTTGGACGGCATTACCGGAAGCAGGGCACTTATCGGCTTTTACCGCGGAAAAAGTGAACCAGCAAACGGTCCGGATAGTTTTACCGGAAACACTATTTGAACGGTTGTACACAGCAGAGAATTTTCAGGGCCATGGTCCGGAATATGTTGCCTATCGTAATGAAGTTTATCAGTTGGTAGCAGACGGGTTAACACGGCAGTTGCCATTGTTGACTTACTTGTTTTCTGCTTCTCCAGCTGACGGTCACCGCGCATTTTGGCCGTCACCGGATCAGGAACGGCAACTGGTTCAAAAAGTGACGGATCCAGACCACTTGGATCGAATTCTTGCGCTGGACATTGTGGTGGAGCTTGATCCGTACGCTGCTAGCGGGATCACGACCCAAATGCTGACATTCTTGCGTGATAGCTGCTGGTTTGCGCTAAGTCAACCGGCCATTCCGGTAGCGGCGGCAAGTGAAGTGCGCCGGCATGCTGTCATGCAGGCGCGGACAATTGCCCAGCTGGCACCTGATGCCAAAGTCGCCGAGCTGCCGGCAATGCTGGATGCGATGGCGACATGGTTAAATCATGGTGGCATTGATGCGCAACAAAAACAAGCTTTTGAATTGATGCAGACGCGATTAGTGAAGCCGGAAACGAGCATCGCCAGTCAAGTTCTTGCTGCGTTTCATGACCAAACAGCTGCGGATGCGTCATTGAGTCGGGAAGCACAGGCGGACTTAACCACTACCAATGAGTTGCCGGGGATGACAGATTTATCGGAAAACACCCAGGCACTGCTACAAGCTGCTATGGATGGGGGGTATCAGTTCACGATACTGGATCGTCAACAGAACCTGGTGCAAATTGCCACGGATACCCAGACACAAGTCATTGCAGACGGCGTTGTTACCAAGTATACGCCAGCCAATGCCATGATCGTTGCCACTCATCGGCACACAGCCAAACAGTTGCTGGCCGCAGCAGGAATACCAGTTGCACGTGGGGCTAAGTTTACTAAATGGCCGGATGCCAAAGCAGCTTTTGAGCACAGCTTTGCGCATAAAAGTATTGTGGTGAAACCCGAGGCACGCAGCCAAGGCAAAGCGGTTGAGCAGTTTTCGATACCACCGACTGAAAAGCAGTTTGACCGAGCCTTTCATGAAGCCAATCGCCATCATGGGGTGCTCATTGAAATGATGGCACGCGGCACGACCTACCATTTTACCATCATCGGGCAACAAGTGCTCAGCGTCTTGGAAACAGCAGCAGCTAATGTTGTAGGCGATGGGCGCAAAGCCATTAAGGAATTGATCGCCTTGAAAAATGGTCACCGCGCGACTTCCCGGCAATTGCAGCTTGACGCCAGTGCACGGCGTCAGTTAAAGGCTCAAGCGTTAACACCCGAGACTGTGCTTCAACGCGGGCAGCAGGTTTTCTTAACCACTGCCGCGCATCCGCAAACCGGTGGCGATTTGTATGACGTGACGGACGAGATTGATGACAGTTACAAGCAACTGGCGCTAAAAGCTGCTGCCACGCTTGATTTGCCGGTAGCAGCTGTCGACATTGTGATTGATAATCTGTATGCACCGTATGATCCGGAGGCAGATGGGCAGGCAATCGTGATTAGCCTCAATCCGGTACCGGATCTCGCTGTGCCGTTGCATCCGGACATGGGCGAATCACGCGCACTTGCCCCGGCATTGCTAAACTGGCTGTTTGCTGTGAGATAAGTAAACGAGGTCATATTAAAACCGACCTCAGCATGGTAAATTTGCTCTAAGGTCGGTTGGTTACACCGTTCATGATCATGCTTCTGCGCGTTACGGTCACGATGCTGACATTTAGGTGCGGCCACACTCCATTATATTGGTTAAGTTGCGCCAAACGTCTTTAGCGGTTGCTTAGATAGGTTAAAACCACTTTTTCTTAGGCTTTTCTTGCGTGTCATCAAGTGGCGGTAAGGTGATGTTAGCCTGATTGATGGCAGTGGCTGCCACAATAAGTAGCCCTGGCGCGGTATCGGCAGTTTGCGCCGTTTCGTTAGCAACCAATGTAAATGGCACATTGGCATCGGTGAGGAGCTTCATGTAAGGACCGGTAATGGCATTATCAAGTTTGCCGTTGAGTAGGGCTTTATAGTTGCGGTCATGGAAATCTTTTAATAATGGGGCAACCTGATGCTGTCGTTTGGGATCAGCCAGTTCCTGATTGCTGATACATAAAGCGACCCGTTCACGTAACGAGCCCATGTACTTGCGGCGTTCGTCGGGTTTGGTTTGCTGTGGGCCGTATAGTGCACTGTTGAGATGTTCCTGCATATTGTCTTCTGCCATGATGAAAAGCCTCCTTATGATGGGTTTGATCAAATAACGATTTAACGATCCTTGGTGAACCGTCTTGTTGTGTGAACGCGAGTCGTAATGTTGAAACCTGACAACGCGTTGCAATATGACCTCATTGTAACATGTTCTAGCGTAAAGAAAGGAATGACGAAAGGGTGTTTACCAGTAACGACTTTGCGGTTTTTGCTGCGCCAACGCTAAGTGCGCGGATGGCCTTGATCCGGCAACAGTTGGATCCGAAGTTTACGCAAGCCGCGCAGAGCATTGTGCCAGTGCTGCAGACGCCGAACCAACCAATCTTTGCCCATATTGCCCAACATCGGCGTCGGCATAAGAACCCGCCGCCAAACACTTGGGTAGCCTTTTCCACGAGTCGCCGCGGCTATAAAATGTTGCCGCATCTGGCGTTAGGTTTTTGGGATGACCGGCTGTTTTTGTGGCTGTCCTGTTTGCGCGAAAGTAAACCTGTACCGAATGATTTTTCAGGTATCACTGATGTTATTTCGACATTACCTGACAGTTGGTTACTGGCTAGTGAGCATACAGCAAAGGCAACTGTGCCGTTAACCGCTGCGTCATTGGCACAGACGATTGAACGATTTGAGACCGTAAAAAGTGCGGAATTTCTGGTTGGCTGGGTTTATTTGGCAAGCGACCCGCTTTGGCAAATACCTGATAAGCTATGGTTAGACATACAACAGCGGGTGCGAACCTTAGCGCCGGTATTTGCGCGGTTAGTTCAAAATACTGCCGCTGTCCGGTAAGCATAACTACTTGTCATGATTTCGATTCTTGATGTGATTTCAAAAAAAGCTGATAAAAACTTAGCAGTGAAAACATCAGGGTGGTAAAATCACACTGATTAAGGAACGGGTTGTCGGCTTGAACGACTGAAAACTTCGACTTCGGTCATCTAAAGGAGAAAACTATGCCAGATGTACGTTTTCACAGCGTCTTTGATATTATTGGACCGGTTATGGTGGGGCCAAGTAGCTCACATACAGCCGGGGCAGCGCGGATTGGTAAAGTCGTGCGCGACATTTTTGGCGAACCCCCGGAGACGATTACGATTTACCTTTACGAATCATTTGCCAAAACCTATCGCGGTCATGGTACCGATGTGGCGCTAGTAGCAGGGCTGTTGGGGATGGCACCCGATGATCCGCGGTTGCCGGAATCGCTGAAGCTGGCCTATGACCAAGGCATTAAAGTGAGTTTTGTGCCGAAAAGCGATAAGGTTGATCATCCTAACACGGCACATATTGTCTTGCAAGCCGGTGATCACCGGTTAGCGGTCACTGGGGTTTCCATTGGTGGCGGGAATATTCAGATCACGGAAATCAATGGGTTTAAGATATCGTTGAGCATGGGTCAGCCGACTTATATCACCATTCATGACGATGTGCCGGGGATGATTGCGCAGGTCACCAAGATTTTCTCCGATGCCGGCATTAATATCGGGACAATGACGGTGACCCGCACCGCTAAAGGGGAACAGGCAATTATGATCATTGAAACGGATGATTATCATGATGATATTTTGGCCAAATTGAAATTATTACCGCATATGCGCAATGTCACTTACTTTGAGTGATGACGCGCTAACAACTGGTTACGAACTGGCTAATAAAGGAGCTTATCATGTTTTATACCGTTAAAGAACTTGTAGAACAAAGTCATGCCTTCTCCTCGGTTGCTGAACTCATGGTGCATACGGAAGTCGAAAACTCAACGCGGACTGAAGCACAGATCCGTCATTTAATGAGCCGTAATCTGGAAGTGATGGAACGCTCGGTTAAGGAAGGTATTGCCGGGGTCAAAAGTGTCACCGGGTTAACCGGCGGCGAGGCCAAAAAGCTGAACCATTATATTGCTGATGACCGGTTCATGAGCGGTAAACCGATCATGGAGGCTGTTCGCAATGCAGTGGCAGTTAATGAAGTGAACGCTAAAATGGGGCTGATTTGTGCGACGCCGACTGCGGGATCGGCAGGAGTTCTGGCCGGTGTTTTGTTGGCGATGCGTGATCGCCTGCACCTGACGCATGATCAGCAGCTTGATTTTCTTTTTACCGCTGGGGCGTTTGGCTTGGTCATTGCAAATAATGCCGGGATTGCCGGAGCAGAAGGCGGGTGCCAGGAAGAAGTTGGCTCGGCCAGTGCGATGGCTGCGGCGGCGTTGGTTTGTGCTAATGGCGGCAGTGCTGAACAGGCAGCCACCGCCGTTGCGATTACATTGCAAAACATGCTGGGGTTGGTTTGTGACCCAGTTGCCGGCTTGGTGGAGGTTCCGTGTGTGAAGCGAAATGCATTGGGAGCAAGTCAAGCCATGATTTCCGCTGACATGGCATTGGCCGGTTGCATCAGTGTGATTCCGGCCGATGAGGTGATTGAAGCGGTTAATCGCGTCGGCCTGCAGTTGCCAGCAACATTGCGGGAAACCGGTGAGGGCGGCCTAGCAACGACACCAACTGGCTTACGGCTGAAAGAACAAATCTTCGGCAAAAAGTAATTGTGATTCAATGACGGCACGACAAATTTTTGCTCGGCATGAGTTTTATTTAAACGGCGTTACCGGCAACAAGGCATTTGGAAAGGGTCAATCGTGATTAATTTATATATTATTCGACATGGTGAAACAGCAGGCAATGTGCGCCGCTTAATTCAAGGCGTGACGAATTCACACTTGAATGCGCGCGGACGTAAACAGGCGTATGCTTTGGGAGTCGGTTTGCGTATCAGTGGTTTGAAGGTAGAGCGTATAGTGGCAAGTGATCTCATTCGCGCGCAGGAAACCGCCCAGCAGATCTTATTAGGGATGCAAAAAAAGTTGCCAGTTGAAACTGACAGCGGTCTACGTGAACAAAATGATGGCATTTTTGAAGGCCGTGAACTGGAAGATGTTTCCCAGGAAGTTTTTCAGGTTCCAGATTATCATCAGCTGGTCACCAGTGGCAAAGTGCCGATTGAAGCGATTGCGGACGGGTTTCATGCCGCCGATACCACGAATCAGGCGGAAGACAGTCAACAAGTTATTGCTCGCTATGATTTTGCCTTGCGTCGGATTGTTGCGGCGGCGGAAACAGCCGGCCAGTCCAATGTACTCGTCGTGAGTCACGGCACGGCTAGCTTGTTATGGTTACGTGCACATGGAGGCGTTTTGTCCAATCGTACCGAACTAACCAATGCCAGTGTTAGCAAGGTGACCTACCAAGATGGCCGGTTTAAAGTCGCCTGGCTGGATAATACGAGTTTTCGCGATCAGGGTTTGAAGGAAGCCTGGACCCACGATGCTTGAAAAGAAACGTCTGCTTAGTCACCTCATCAAGTAGGCGTTTTTTTGCGCCTGTGAGTGCTGGTGAACGGAGAATCAAGTCATTTTTTTGCGGGTACCCTGTCATTTTCGAAAAGATTGTGCACTATCTAAATCGGCCGTGCGCGCGTATACTTAAGGTGAATTTTGAAGTGGAGGCGGTGGATGATGAAGCTGACAGTCGAAGCTTATCTTGCCAAGTTGACCAATTTACTATTAGCGCCAGGCACGCGTGCGTTTGAGCGCCAACAGTTAGTGCGGGCCAAACAGCAGGTGGAAGGCGGCGCTTCAGTCGGGGCGAGCTGGGATCAATTAAAAGCAAGCTTGCGACCCTTGGCGATTCGCGATAACCTGACGCCGGATGTAGCCGATTTTTATCGGGCGCAAACAGGTGATCCTGAAGGTGCGCAGACAACGGATATTAGTGCACATTTTCAGCATGATCTGGCTTATCAGGAGCGAGCCATTTTTGCAGGTGGCTGTTTCTGGTGCATGGTTGAGCCATTTGTTGATCAGCCCGGTATTCAGTCAGTCATTTCTGGTTACACAGGTGGGGACGTACCGAATCCGACATATGAGCAAGTCATCAGTGACCAGACTGGCCATGTCGAAGCAGTGGAGATTATTTTCGATACGCGACGGATTCGCTATCAGGAATTGGTTGACTTGTATTTTCAATTAACGGATCCAACCGATGCATTGGGGCAATTTCAAGATCGCGGTGGTCATTATCGCCCTGTCATTTTCGTTGCCGGACCGAGCCAACGTCAAATTGCTGAAGCCGCTAAAGTTAAGGTGGCGGCTTCCGGTCGTTATGTGCGGCCGATTGTGACGGCCATTGAACCTGCTGCCACTTTCTGGCCTGCAGAAAATTATCATCAGGACTTTTACAAAAAGAATCCGCAACGTTACCGGTTGGTTGAAAAAACCCGCCAGCAATTTCTTAAGTTTCAGCATGCGCAAGGTGATTTGCGGGTGTTGCTGAAACGCCGTAAAGCTAAGTAGCTTGGCCGAGGGGATGATGACATGCAAAAACCTAAACGTCATTGGAGCGAGCGTGATATGCCTAATCTTGCGGGTAAGGTTATCGTGGTGACCGGTGGAACAAGCGGGGTTGGCCTAGCCATGAGCGCAGCGTTATTGCGACATGGCGCGGCGGTGACGATTGTAGGTAAAAATAAATCCAAAGGCGAGCTGGCGGTTGTGAAGTTAAAGCAGCAGACGAAGCGGCAAGCCATTACCTTCATGGCCGCGGATCTTAGTGAGCAACAGGCAGTTAACCGGCTGGCAGATCGGCTTTTGCAGGTGCTGCCGCATTTAGATATTTTGATCAATAATGCCGGGGTTATGATGCCGGCTAAGCGAATCGTGACGGCTGACGGCGTTGAATTGACGTGGGCGGTGAACTATTTTTCCGGATTTATGCTCACGTTGCGGCTGGCGGGATTACTAGAGAAAGCACCGTCAGCTCGGGTGGTCAATGTTGCGTCAATTGCAATGGGCAACCCGCAGCTGACGTTTAACCAGTTTGATGGCCGCAACTATCGACCATGGCATTTTTATATCACTTCCAAATTGGCTCAAGCCATGATGGCGGTCAAACTCAACCAGCTTTTTAAAGCAGCTGGACATGCGGTCATGGTGAATGCGTCCAGCCCGGGACTGGCGGCAACCAGTCTTAAGGTGATTCAATCGAAAGCAACGGCCTGGCCCATACGGCTGGCAGCACTGAGTTTTCGGGTGCTGCCTTGGGTGCGCCAATCCCCGCAGCAAGCAGCCTTATCCGCACTGTATGCCGCAACTGCACCTCAAGCAGAAGGCGGGGTCGTCTATGCCCCGGCATTATGGCACGGTCTACGCGGATATCCTGGCTTATCCGCATGGAATCAGCGGCCTGAACTTCATGATCAAGCGCTGTTAAACCGCCTGTATCTAGCTTCCCGACAGGTGACGGGCATTTAGTCTGTCTTCGAAATGTTCAACCAGATGCTGGGGCTATGTTTTTCACAACAATCCTGATTTAATCACCATGAAAAGGGTTTCCTAAGATTAGCACATGTTGTGGTGACCTTCCCTATTACCACCAATATATTGTATATTCAAGACTTACATTTCAGATTTTCTTGCGGCATAATAAAAACGGTCGTTGTCGTACAACGAAAACTGAAACTTAAGGGAGTCTTGTTTTGTGCAAACGTCTGGGAATTATTTTAGTTGGTTGCTGCATCAGTTAAAAGGATGGCCGCAACAGAATTATTATTTATTTTGGTTTGCCTTTGGGTGTCAGCTGATGACGTTGGTGGATGCAAAAATTACTGCTGTTACCGTCATTACTTTTATCGGCACAACCTTAGGGGTACTTTGTGTGCTGGCAATTAACGCGACCAAGGCTGTCAATGGCTGGCTTGGGTTGCTGAGTGCGGCCTGCTTTATTTTTGTTGGTTATACCGCCCGTAATTACCTTTCCATGTTCGAACAGATTGCTTACGTGGTTACCCTGGATCTGCCGGTGTTAATTAGTGTGCGGACTTGGAATGATGATACCAAGAACCATCTGAAGACTTTCAACTTGCAGAAATGGGTGTTGTCCATTGGCTTCACCTTGGTGGTTTGGGCAGTCAGTGCGTACTTAATCGGTCAATTCACGAATGATCCTCGCCCAGTTTATGATGGTATGGCATTTGCAATTTCGTTAACAGGCGGCATTGTTTGCTTCTTGCGGTACAACAATCAATATTTCTGGTGGTTGTTCAGCGGGATTGCACAGCTTATTTTGTGGGCTGTCACCTTTGCGCAAGGCGATGCGAGCTTGGCAATGGCGATCAACTCCAGCATTTATGTCATCAATGATATCCTTGCGTTCACTGTGAGTCCTTGGTTCAATCGTGGGCGTAAGCAACTTGGTTTAAAGACACTTTAAATAGCACTTTTGCTATTGATGTGGTAATGTTTTAATTTGTTATAACCTAATTAAGCTAATTGAGGAGCGAGATTTGTGATCTACATTCTGGGCAGTATTGGTGCAGGAAAAACGTCTTTGACAAAAGTTTTGTCAGCGGATATGGAAGCACCTGCGTATTATGAAGATGTTGAAGGTAATGGGATGATTGCCAATATGCTGCAGAAGTTCTATGGTGCCGGCGCTGACAGTCGTAAACGAACCGGGGCCATGTTGCAGATTGCATTTTTGACCTTCCGTTATCAGCAATTGAAAAAAGCCGTGACGCAGGAAAATGCGATTATGGATTCGTCACTGGAATCAGACTTTGTGATGGCGTCACAATTGCATAAACATGGCGAAATCGACGACATTGATTACAACGTCTATGTCACGTTGTCTCAGGAAATGCAAAGTAACGTCAATGGCAGTCCGTGGAACGGGTTACCGGATTTAGCCGTTTATCTCAAAATCGATCCGGATCATGAACTCGATGAAATTCAAAGTCGCGGTCGGGATATGGAAGACATTCGCCAAAAGCCGGAATTGGTCGCATATTATCGACGTGTCAATGCTGCCTATCAAGATTGGGCAAAAGGTTACACGCGCTCATCCATGATTACCATTGACCGTGATCGGTATGATTTCATGCATTCTGCAGCAGATCGGGCGACAGTGCTTGATCAGATCGAGTCTAAGCTAGTTGATCTAGGCAAGCTATCACCCCAGACTTTTGAGGCGTTACAAGCCAAACATGCAGCCGGTCCAATTTCAAAGTTTGCATAATTTTGATGGTTGCCACCAAAAAAGGTTCCAAGTAGCTATCCTGATTGGCAGGATCGTTAACTTAGAACCTTTTTGTTTGGCGTTCATCACTAAGATTTAAAAACAGGGTACTGAAATTGCACGGGGAAAGCTGCATCGGTGCGTTTTAAGGTTTTGCAATCATTACCGCGTGTCTATGCTATGATTAAATCAAAATGTGAGTAGGCGTCATCCATGGCGTTTTGGCTTAGATGTGGTGAACTATTGAAGGAGGAAACCATTCGTGACGATTTATGATCAGCATATGCATACACTGTATTCATTTGATTCTGAAGCCCAGTTGCGGGATTATTTAGCGCAGACTCAGGCACCTGTTGTCACCACTGAGCATCTTGAGTTTGATAATCCGGACGATGGCGGGCGTGATGATCTGCCGGATTATGCCGGGATGAAACGAACACAAGCCGCTCTTGCTAGTCACTATCAAAACGAAATGTTACTTGGGATAGAGGCAGGCTACTCTGCGCCGGCAGAGGAACGATTACGCGATTATCTGGCCAACCACGACTTTGATTTGACGCTGTTGAGTTTTCATCATGATGGGCAGCATGATTACCTAGATGCGCAGCTGGCTGGATTACCGGCAAAACAGCAATTGGAAGATTACTTTACGCGGATGCTGGCTGGACTCAAACAGTTTCACGATGCGGATGTTCTTGCTCATTTTGATTATGGCTTGCGGCTCTTTGATATCACACCGGAGCAGTTGGAAGCATGGGGCAAGCCACTGCTGGATCAGATCTTTGCCATTGCAGTCGCGCATGATCTTGCATTGGAGTTAAACACCAAGTCGATGTATCGCTGGCACAATGCGCCTTTGTATGACCAAGCCATCTCATGGTATCAGCAGGCAGGTGGCCATTTGTTCACGATTGGCAGTGATGCTCATGAAGGTCCGCATTATGAAGCCAACTTTAAACAGGCACTGGCCATGTTAAAGCGGCACGGCGTCAAAGAAATTGCAACTTATCGTCGTCATCATCGGACAATGGTGCCAATTGAGCCGCCTGTGGTTGATGCAGATAATGTTTATTGAAGGTTAGCGCACTAAAAAGCCGTTTCCGCAGATGATGAGCGGAAACGGCTTTCGTTTACTTCAAATAAGCATAGACAAAGTTGAAACTGTTACCCGGGCTGGTTTTTAGATCGTGCATTTTTGGATTAACCATCCGCGCGGCAACGAGTTGATAAAGCGGAATCGCGCCGGCTTGATTGACAAGTAGTTGTTCGGCCTGCGTCATGTCCTTAAATCGCGCCGTTGGATTGTTGGCATCAGCACCATTGGCCTTGGCCATGAGCTGGTCGTAATCGCTATTTTGCCATTGACCGTGGTTGTACTCACTGGTGCTGGTGAACAGATCCAGATACGTATTCGGATCAGGGTAATCTGCGCCCCAAGTACTTAGCACCATGTCAAAATCACGCGTCGACGCCCGCTGTTGGCGATTCTTGGCCGGCACGCTGGCAATACTGATCTTCAAGCCAGGCAGATTTTCCTGAAGCGTTCCTTGAAGATACTCCTGGGTCGCCTTGACTGCATCAACGTCATCACCGAGAAGCTCAACACTAACATTCTTAATGCCGAGTTCCTTAAGCCCTTGATTCCAGAGCGTTTGGGCCTTTTTCTTGTTATATGTGGTGATTGTTTTTGTGCCCTTACCAACCGCAGTGGCAAAATCGGTTGAGCTGTCAGGTAATTGACTCAAGTCGGCCGGGGTGATGCCGCGCGCAACGATTGAGCCGTCAGCAAGAACATTTTTAACAAAAGAATCGCGATTAATGGCCATTGAAATTGCCTGACGGATCTTCGTGTTCTTAAACGCGGGCACTTTGTTTTCGTTTAGTTCCAGGAAATACGTGCGGGCGCGTTTGGTGGCGACATAACCGGTCTTACCTTTTTGTTGTGCGGCAAGTTGGCCGGTTAACGTGGCATCATCCAGTTTGCCGGTGTGGTAAAGGTCGAGTGCCGTATTGGTGTCTTTGACCACTTGAACATCGATTTGAGTCAGGTGAACATTCTTTTGATTCCAATAACGGTTGTTTTTGACCTCGGTCCACTTGTCGCCGGTACCGGTCCAACCTTTGGATTTAAAGGCACCGTTTGAAAGGGTGTATTCGGACTTGGTGCCGTATTTGTTGCCCCATTCCTGTACTTTTTTAGCGGGTTGCGGGAAGAAGGCAACATTGTTTAGCAGGCTGTTGAAGTAGGGAATCGGATGTTCCAGCGTGACTTCAAGCGTCTTGCTGTTGATTGCCTTGACGCCAAGGGTCGCGGCCGGTTTTTTGCCAGCACGGATGTCGTCAGCATTCTTGATGCCGGAATACATATTGGCTTGAGATGACTTAGTGGCCGGGTTGACCGTTCGCTGCCAGGCGAAAACGAAATCCTGTGCCGTGACCGGGGTGCCGTCACTCCACTTAGCATCGCGTAACGTAAAAGTATAAGTAAGCCCATTGTTAGTTGGCTTCACAATCTTGGTTGCCATTGCCGGCTGTAGTTTATGACCGTAATACTTGTACAGGCCATTCATGGTATCGATAATCGCCTGGCCGGAAACGCCTTCCGATGCCTTACTTGGATCAAGCGTTTGCAGCACATCTGATTCCATGCGGTGCCAGACCTGTTGTTTGCTCGAACTGGAACTCGATTGTTTGCCTTGCTGACCGCATGCAGCTAGAACAATTGTGAGTGCTGCCGTGATCATAACGAGCCATTTATGTTGTGTTTTCAAGTCTTGCCCCTCCAGTTAATAGACTGTTAATAGAATAACAATCTCCTTACAAAAAGCAAGCGTTTTAGCTCAAAAAAACCTCGTATTCAGCTGTTCTGAAGTGGGTCTCGGATAAGGAGCATCGCAGAATCTAGCGTGCTGGCAGCTTATCAGTCCGAAATGTCAATTTAACGGTGAATGAGTCGTCATGGGCCTCAAGCTTCATTTTTCCGCCAAGTGTGGTCGTCAGCGATTGGACGATGCTTAAACCCAAGCCGACACTTTGCGTGGTGCGCGCCGCATCGGTGGTGTAGAAGCGATCGACTAATTGATCGACGTGCGAAACCGGTTGTGCCGTGTCATTTGAGAAGGTCATGACCAAGTGATGGTTATCTTGGCGGGCAAAAGAAAGCTTGGCCTGACTTTTGGCGTATTTAAGCCAATTGCCAATTAAATTCTGAATAATTCGGCGCATGAGGGTTTCATCGGTTTCGAGCATTAATTGATCGGTGATGGCAGGTGTCACTTTTAATCCGCTGGCGGTGAGTTGGTCATAGTAATCAAAGAGTTCGTTTTTAAGTAATTCCGAAACGTTAACGGCTTGATGGTTCAAACTGCGGGTCTTTTCCTGAATCAGATTGAAGTCCATCAGATAATGCAGATAGTAGTTGACTGAACGCAGGTTGTTGGCAATCCGGGCGAGGGAAGGCTTGGGATCGGCTTCGGGTTGACGGTCAAGTAGTTGAACATAACCGGTTGCCACTGTGAGCGGGGTTTTGATATCGTGCGTCAGATCCATGAGCATTTGGTGAATCTTTTTTTCCTGTTCAACTTGTTCGATTTGAAGTTGATGCATCGTATTGAGATTTTGATTGATGCCCGCGCTAAGTTTGCGAATCAAAGGTAGGTTCGTGTTACTTGTGATCCCTGCATTGGTGTTATGGTGATTAATATAATCAAGATCACGGCTGATGCGATGAACATCGGTTATCACCAGTAATAGCAAGGCAAAGAGTACTAGACAGATCACGATAAGTAAGATAAGGATGCCAAGCATAATGATTTCTCCTTGCTAAATCAAACGTACACCGATGCCCCAGATTGAAATGATGTATTTGGGATCATGGGCAAGTTCATTGATTTTTGTCCGTAAGTTGCTGATGTGAACGTTTAAGGTATTGTCGGCATTTAAAAACGGCTCACCCCATACATGTTCATAAAGTTGGCTTTTATCAAAGACTTGATGGGGATCACGCATCATTAACGCCAACATGTCATATTCTTTTTTAGGCAGCGTTAGGGTTTGCTGATTAACGGTCACCACATGGCGCTTAGGGTCTAATTGAATTTCGCCGACTTTTAGTTGATCGTTCATCGTTACCGGTTGGCCGCTGACTTGGCGCAGTTGGACTTGAATGCGTGCCAGTAATTCGTCAATGTCAAACGGTTTGGTCAAATAATCGTTTGCGCCTTGCTGCAACAGAGCAACAGTTTTGGCTTTTTCCTGAATCGCCGTTAACACCAGTACGGGAACTTGGGATGTTTTACGAATGGTTGTTAAAACACTTTCGCCGGTCACGTTGGGCAGCATTAAATCGAGAATGATCAAGTCCGGTTGTTCTCGATGAAAGGCCGTTAAAGCCTGAATGCCGTCATAAGCCTGAGTGACCGTATAAGTCGGGGTTAGCACATCTTTTAATAAGGCCTGGATATCCTGATGATCTTCAACAATTAATATCTTCGCCATCATCGTCACTCCTTTCCTCCAATGATAGTGTAAGCTATTAATGCACCTTTTCACAATTTAGGTTTAATTAAGGATTGATTATGCTGGTAATTAAGGAATGATCGCTATGCTGGTTTTGTAAAGCAAAATAATGGAGGTAAGGACGATGGATGAACCGGTTTTAACGATTGATCAGGTCAGTAAACAATTCGGTCATTTTCAGGCACTGGATCAAGTGAGTTTTACGGTTGAACGCGGTGATATTTATGGCTTAATTGGCGAAAACGGGGCGGGAAAAACGACCTTGATGCGGCTGATTACCAGCTTATCCCCAATGCAGGCAGGCACGATTACACTGCTGGGCGAGCGGGCCGGTCATTACCAGCGCGCTTTAAGTCGAGTAGGGGCGATTATTGAAAGCCCGGCAGCGTTTGAAAAATTAACCGTCACTCAGAACTTGCGACTTTGCGCTATTCAGCATGGCATCAATGATCAACAGTTCATTGCAGAGACGATTGATTTTGTGGGCCTTCGGGAAAAGCGAACCACTAGAGTTAAGCACCTTTCACTTGGGCAGCGGCAACGTTTGGGGTTAGCATTAGCGATTTTGCCACGGCCGGATTTTTTGATTTTAGATGAGCCGATCAACGGTTTGGATCCGGCCGGGATTATGGAATTTCGACGATTACTTAAGTTATTAAATGAAGAACGCAAGACGACGATTTTGATTTCGAGCCATATTTTGAGTGAACTTTATCAAGTATCCACTCGGTTTGGCATCATTCACCATGGTCAAATGATCAAGCAATTAAGCAAGGCGGAATTGGATCAGGCTAATCAATCAGGACTGGCCATTACCGTTGACCGGGCGACGGTGGCCGCACAGGTACTGGATCAGCACGGTTATCAGCCGTTTGATGTACTTGACGATCAGCATCTGTTATTACGCCAAAAAGATGTCGATGCGGCCGCGGTCAATCAATTACTGGTGACCAGTGGGGTGAGTGTTCAAGACGTCAGCCACCAAGCCGGTTCATTGGAGCAATTTTACATGCGCTTGCTGGGGCAGACTGAAAAACAGGAGGGACAGGCATGATGAATCAAATTCGCGCCGATTTCTATCGCCAACGCCGTACACTAGGCATGTATGTCATCGTTCTTATCACCATCGCCTATGCTGTTTGGTCTGTTACAAGCAAGAATGTCGGCGGTGTGACAGTACATGGAGATGACAATCTCTTTGCCCGAGTCGCGGCAAAAACGTGGACGGTTCAGTTTGGCGTCCAGGCCGCCAATATGACGGACACGCTCTTACTTTATTTCTTTATCGGGGTCTTTGTGATTGTTTTTGGCTATGAGTTTAGCCAAAAGGTTTACAAGAACACGCTGATTTCAGGGATTTCGCGCCTCCAATTTGTTCTGGCGAAATACTTAGTGATGTTGCTTGACTTACTTATCTTATTTACCGTTAACTTTGGTATTGCGCTGCTTGGCGGTTTAGCGAAGGGGCGCGCATTAGGTGCCAGCTGGCCAAGTGTTTTGAATACCATGGGCTTAAGTATTGTTGCAGCCACCTTTTTCCTGAGTGTCATCTTTAGTCTGGGTGTCTTTTTATTAATCGCGACTGGCTCGATGACAATTGCCACGATTGTCGTGGTTATTTTCCCGATTCTCGTAGGGGTGATCCATCTAATTGGAGAGTGGTCATGGTTGAAGTATATTGATTTCTTGGCAGTTTCCCAGAACTTGGGCGTTGGTAGCATGAAAATGAGCGAGTTGCCGCCGTATATTGCAGTTAGCCTCGGATTTTTGATTGTGATGATCGGTTCGTCAGCATGGCTTTTGCAGAAAAAAGAGTTATAACCTGAGTCACTTTCAATCATAGCTTGAATAAACAACCAGCAGATAACGTCTCCTCAGTCGGCGCATCTGCTGGTTGTTTGCGTTAATCTTCAAGTGGCGGATGACGGGTTTTGTTGCTGAAAGATCGTCAGAAACTTTTGCGCGGTTCGCGACATGGGCGCATGGCGGGTCCAGATCAACGTCATACGGGTCGTGAGTTTAGGTGAAAATGGGATAAATGATAAGGCCATTTCCCGGTTATCGAGTAAATGATCAAGGCCCACAGTGTAACCTAAGCCAAGGTTCGTCAGTATTCCGGCATTGTAGGCTAAATTGAAGCGGCTAACGATTTGCGCGGGGTCAAAATTTGGGCCGGCCCATTTTTCAAACAAAGTGACAACTGGTTGTCGTTCTGAAATGATGAGTGGCTGATGGCGGATCATTTTGGGCGTGACAGCCGCGAATTTAGCCATCGGGTCGGTTTTAGGAACCACTAATCCCCAGATGTTTTCACCGGGAATCGGGGTATAGGCATATTTATAAGTATCGGCTGGATCGATCACAACGCCAAAGTCGAGTAAGCCATGATCAAGTTGTTCGGTGATTTCGGCCGCATTACCACTGTAGATTTTTAATTTAACATCAAGAAATGTGGTCACCAAGGTCTTGGCCGCATGCAGAACACTGCGATTAAGCCTGGATTCACCAAGACCAATGGTAAGGCTGCCGTTAATGGCTTGGTCATCGGTCATATCGGTGATAGCAGCGTCTGTCAGGTTAAGGATTTGGCGCGCTCGGTTGACGAGATAAGTGCCATTAGCAGTCAAGCTGATCGCCCGATTTTTCCGATTAAAAAGTTTGGTGCCAAGTTCACGTTCTAGTTCCTGCATTTGGCGCGACAAGGCAGGTTGGGAGATGTGAATCTTATTGGCAGCAGCCGTGATCGTGCCTGCGTCGGCAATTGCTACCAGATAACGTAACGTGCGTAATTCCAAGGCCAAGGCTCCTAATCATAATAAAAATGCATAATGATACATGCTATATAAGTATTATACATTTTTCGCTCGCTGACTCATAATGAACTCAATGACGAAAGAAGGTAGATCGTGTGACTAAAGAGAATGATCATGCGGGTCTTTTCGGACTAGGCCAAGCTAACACCGCTTATCAACAATATTTTAAAGGCCAGAGCTATTTGCATTCACTTGTTGGCGCGGAAAATGAAATTGATGTCCATGTCGCCAATGTGACGTTTGAACCTGGGTGCCGCAATAACTGGCACATTCATCATCACGGATTTCAAATATTGCTGGTAACAAGTGGTGAAGGCTGGTACCAAGAAGCTGGTAAACCGGCGCAAAAATTACATCCAGGCGATGTTGTCACGATTCACGAAGGTATCAAACATTGGCACGGGGCCACAAAAGATCATTGGATGAGCCATATTGCAATTACAAAGGGAACTAGCGAATGGCTTGAACCTGTCAGTGATGAAGCATATGCAGCATTACCGGAGGTTGACTAATTAATGAAGAAACAAACAGCAGGAAGAAAACAGTTAGGCGATTTTGCCCCGCAATTCGCCGCACTAAATGATGATGTCTTGTTCGGCGAAGTCTGGGCCAAAGAAAACGAGTTGTCGGCGCGTGATCGCAGTTTGATCACCATCGCCTGTCTTATGACGAGCGGCGATTTCCCCCAGTTAAAAGCACACCTGAAAATGGGTAAAGATCATGGCTTGACGAAAGCGGAAGTCGTTGCAACCATCACGCATTTGGCATTTTATGCAGGGTGGCCCAAGGCGTGGTCGGCTATGGGCTTGGCTAAAGAAGTGTATGGCAAATGAGCGGATGCGGCACCATTTGAGTATTTAGAAGTGTTGCGTGTGAAGGGCAAATCGCACCGTTTGGCAACGTGGTCACTGGTCATCGGATGCAAGAGGTTGCTGATTTTATCAAGGGTTATAACGCTGCTAAAGTAGAATTAACTGAACATATGAAAGATTAATATTGAGCGCCTGTGGGGATTATCAAGGTAAGTTGATGATCTAACCACGGGCTTTTTATTTTAACCGAGTATGCGTTTTTAGACGATGACCGAGTCACCCTAAAAAGTATCAACCACCGTTGTATGGCTATGTCCACGATAAGCAACTTGCCGTCCTCGGTGAAAAACCTGCATGAGAATTAAATTAGACTAATGTATACTTAAAAAGTAACTGATACAAGGTGGAAAGTCAGCAAAGGGACGATGGCATGGTGTTAAAAGCGGATTTTTTTGATTATTATCACTACAAGACCGAGCTGACTGCACTTTGCCGTGAGTATCATTTGGCTGCTTCCGGTACCAAAGCGGAATTGAATCAGCGGCTAAGGGCGGTAATGTTAGGTGAGCCTCCTGAGACCCCAACGCGAACTAGCGGGCCGACAGCCAAGGTTAATCTTGGTGTGATCACGCTCACGACCCCACTTGCCGGATCGGGTTTCGCGTTTAACGCGGCCGCACGTTGCTTTTTTGCGGCGTATTTTAAGACATCTAAGTTTGCGTTCACCAAGCCAATGGCAGTTATCAAACGGCAAGCCGAGTCACGGCCTGAGTTAGGATTGACAGTGGCCGATCTAGTTGCGGTTTATCAAGCGACGCAAACACCAGCGGCGCGCAAACAGTTTCTTGCCCATAATGCCGAGGAACAGACTTACGAGTGGAATCGATTTGTACGCGACTTCTTTGCTGATCCTGCTACTGTTGTCTTTAGTCCTCGATTAAAAGTTGCAGCAATTCTCTGGAAAAACGTCAAAAGATCAATGACTCCCAAGCGTTATACACATCAGTTATTGAGCCGATATCGTGAGGAAATCGCACGATATAAATTATAATTTGCGAGTCCTTTTCCGGAAGGGACACTCAATATGCGGTGAAATACCACGATAGCTTTTCATGACCTCTTTGATTTTCATTTTATTTTAGTTGAATATTCAGTATAATCAAAGCCAAGTAAGCGTACCACTTTACAAATGCTATGATCAAAAGTCTTTGAACAAAGCAATTACTTTTGAGTCTTTATTACTTTATTTATAATGACTGGAGGGTGAAATGAAAATCAAATCAGGCACCTCGGATCAAGGGTGGGAACTGGTAGACCGATTAGATCACGATAATGTAAAGTCGCACCCTTTTTCCGGGAAAGGGGCTGACTTGACCATTAATCTCGTTGCTAAACAAGGCACTCAAGTTATTGGCGGCGTGGCAGCGAGTTCGGATGATTACGGGATCGGCTATTTGGAGATGCTGTGGGTTGATCCAATGTTTCGTCGGCAAGGAATTGGCCAGGCTTTGCTGGTGGCAGTCGAGCAGGCACTTTTCAAAGCGGGCTGTCGCAAAGTCAGGTTAGAAACTTTCGATTATCAGGCGCCGGCTTTTTATCGCGCCAATCAATATCAAGCGTTCGGCAAGTTGCATTATACCCATGCAGCGTTGACCGAATACTTTTTTGTCAAACCATTGCAATTGCAAGTATCACCAGTCTTGCCAGCGACCTATACGTTAGCCTCAGGGGATGATGCAGCGATGACTTGGGTTGAAGATCAGTTTGAAGCGGAGAATTTGGCGAAGAAGCCGCTTTTGCAGGCAAAACCGGGAATCACGTTCACTTTTTTGGCCGAAGAAGATGGCCAGTGTGTTGGCGGTATCTTTGGCTATAGCGCTATGTATCGAATCGGCTACATTGAAGCCTTGTGGGTCGCACCGGCGTATCGGCGTAAGGGACTTGGCACGCGGCTGGTGAACCAACTATTGGCCGCGTTCAAGGAAATTAATTGCCCGATCGTCCATTTAGATACATTGTCATTCCAAGGTCCGCAGTTTTATCCTGCGCTAGGATTTCAACAATTTGGAACCGTTGATTATCCTGACAGTGGCGTGAGTGAATTGTTTTTCGTCAAGTTGATCCAAGATTGAAAAGAGATGCAGCATGGTCAGCAGCAACAGTATCATCGTCACCCGTGAAAAAGTACCAGCAAAAAAGCAGGCCATTGTGCGCGAAGTTTTAGCCGACTTACCTGAATGGTTTGGGCTACCCGCATCAACACAGGAATATATTGAGGCGGCGGCAACTTTGCCACTGTGGGTCGCTAAACAGGATGATCAAGTCATTGGGTTCATTGATTTTGATAAAACGAGTCAAGCAACAGGTGAGATTAACTGTATGGGCGTCAAGAAAGCTTACCACCACAAGGGAGTTGGCCGGCAATTATTTCAGGCGTTGGCGGCCTTTGCGCGGCAACGTGCACATTATCTGCAGGTTAAAACGGTTGATGAAGGTCATTATCCGGAATATGATCGAACGATTCGTTTTTATGAAGCGATGGGGTTTGAGCGCTTAGAGGTCTTTCCGCAGTTGTGGGATGCCTGGAATCCGTGTTTGGTTTTGGTTAAAAAGTTATAAAAATCGCTATGGTTCTGAGAACACAGTGTTTGTGAGTCTCAGAGCCATTTTTGTTTGTGGAAGACTACAGATCAAAGTGATAAACGTTATGAACCTATTTACATCTAGTTTTTAAAACTATATAATATAGTCATTAAAGCTGATGGAGGCGCAACATGACCGAAAAAATTGCAATTCTCGTTGATTCAGGTTCGGATGTTCCTAAAAGTGTGCTGGATGCGAACCCGAATATTGCGGTTGTCCCATTGAACATTACGATGAACGGGCATAACTATTTGGACGCAGTTGAGATTACCCCGGATGAATTTTATTCGGCATTGGCAACGGCTGAAACCTTGCCGAAAACATCCAGTCCTTCACCGCATGCAGCCAAAGAAGCGCTGGCAGGACTGTTTGCGGCGGGTTATACGCAGATTCTTGGGATTACAATTTCGAGTGCGTTGTCAGTCACGCACCATGTCTTTCAACTAGCGGCGGAGGAATTTCCCGACAAGCAGATTGCTATCCTAGACACGAAAAGCATCGGCATTGGCAGTGGCATTCAAGTTGCCTATGCGACCTCGCTAATCAATGCCGGCGAATCGTTTCAGACGCTGGTGGCAAAAGTTGAAGCGTCAATTGTTAAAAGTCGGATCTATTTTTACGTGCCAACGCTGAAATATTTGAGTGCCGGGGGACGAATTGGTCGGGTTGCCGGGTTAGTCGGCTCAGTCTTACATATTAAACCGGTTATTTCATGTGATCCGGAAGGCGTTTATTATCCAATCTTCAAAGCCCGTTCGGAGGAAAAGGCGCTGCAAAAACTGGTCAATCAGATTGAGCAGGATTGCAAGAACAGTGATCATTATCGAATCGGAGTCGCGCACGGCCAGAATCCAACGCTGGTGAAGAAACTAGCCGCAAAAATAGAAGAAGCCACAGGCCACCCAGTTGATTTTATCGGTGAAGTGTCACCATCGTTGGGAGTTCATACTGGACCGGGGTTGATTGGTGCTACTGTGCAATCGTATTGAATCAGCAATAAAAACTGGGTACAACAGGTTAACGGCAAAAAAATCGTTCATTTCTTTTTACTGATTTTAAAAGAATGAACGATTTTTTTGCGTATTTTTTATTTGAGCTCAAAAAATTTATGCCAACCACTTATTCCGCTTCGCCATCTCAATTGCCTCAATCCGATTATGCACCCCTAGCTTACTAAAGATGGCCGACAAGTAGTTACGTACGGTGCCTTCAGAGAGAAAAAGCGAGGCTGCAATTTGCTTCGAAGACAAGCCACTGGCGACTTCACCAAGAACAGCCAATTCACGCTCGGTCAGCGGGTTGCTTTCAGCCGTGACCATGTTTGCAACTAATTCCGGTGCGTAAACTGTTTGCCCCGTCATCACTTTCCGGATAACGGCGATTAGGTCATCGCTTGGGCTGTCTTTCAAAAGATAACCGTTCACTTGAGCAGCAATAGCGCGTTGAAAATATGCTTTTTGGGCGAAGGTGGTGAGGATAATGACTTTGGTAGGCAAAGCGTGCGTGTGAATTTGATCAGCAACATCCAGGCCGGTCATTTTCGGCATTTCAATGTCGAGGATCGCGACATCAGGCGGGCGCGATTGAATGGCTTGCCAAGCGGTGGCGCCGTCTTGTGCGCTGCCGATGACGGTTAAATCCTCTTCCAAGTTAAGTAACTGCGACAGTGCCGAGTTTAACATGCTTTGATCTTCGGCAAGGTATAACGTGATCATCATCAGGCCTCCTTTGGCAAAGTAAGTGAAACCCGTGTGCCTTGGCGATTATGGACAATGGAAAAAGTGCCGTTGACCGCTTGCATGCGTTGTTGCATGCCGCTAATACCATTTGACCCAGCGCGAACATAGCTTTTTGAATGACCGTCATCTTGAACCTCAACCAGATAAGCGGTGGGAGTTTGATCGAAGGTAATGATCGCTTGGTGAGCGTGCGCATGGCGAATCACATTGGTAATGGCTTCGGAAATGACGGCACTCAATTGGGCTTGAACGGTTGTCGGCCATTCAGTGGCTTCATTTTCCCCGTTTGTCAGTAAAACCACATCCGCTTCGGCAAGATTTTTACCTTGCTCCAACATCATTTCGCTGAGGGACTGCTGATGAAGGTCGTTGACAATGGCGCGGACCAATTGTAGGTTGTCGCGGCTGGTTTTAGCAATATCGTCTAATTCTTGGGCCACCCGTTCCGGCGCTTTGATGAGTAACTTTTTTGCCAATTCGGTTTTGAGCGTGATCATCGAGAAGCTTTGGCCAAGTGTGTCGTGCAAGTCACGCGCGATGCGTTCACGCTCACCGCGGCGAACAACCGCCTGCAGCCGCCGATTGGTTTGACTTAACTGGCGGCGACGGATAACTGAGCGCGCAACCGCGTATGAAATCAGCGGTGAGGCTAATGGAAAAACAAGGTCGCTAATATTCGCATTGTCGAGACCAATGACGCCAGGATGAAACTGATTATAACGCCAGAGTCCGATGAATATAATCACGTAAAATGCGGTGGCAAACCAGCGAAAATATTTTCGCGGGTACCGGGCCAAGATAAATGAAATCTGCCATCCTGGGTAAATAATCATGTAGTTATTGAAGGCAAAGATCGAAAACAAGCCGGCAATGAAGAGTTCTAGTGGAATCGTCACCGCCAGCCACCGATCGATTTCATTAACGAGAATATAAACGAACAGGAAAAGGACCCCTAAGCCGATCCACAGCCAGTCAATACTGGACTTGGTGGGGATGAACTCGCTCATAATATATGGCAGATAAAGCAGCCATATATAACTGGTCCATTCCAGATTACTTAACCATAGTCGAAAGCTATGCCTCACCCAATGCCACGCCTCTCCGTTGTTCTTTTCGAGTCATTGCCACAACGACCAAGCCGGCAAGTAAGACCCAAACAGCTATGCCAATCAAATTGGTTAAGTCTACTTTAGCACGTGACGTCAGTTCATTTAAGAGATTGTTGACGAAATAAGTCGGCATCAGCTTGCCAATCGCTTGAAGCCAACTTGGCAACATGCTGATGGGCCACCATAAGCCACTGACAAGGGCCATCGGGAAAGTCAGCAAGTTACTGGCAAGACTGAGCATTTCTTCTCGATGGATATGCGACAACGCAATTCCGATCATGAGCAAAGGCAGCTGGCCAATTAAGACCACAACTATCAGCCCCAACCATTGGGTGATTTCGAGCCGAACGCCATTAACCCCAACTGCAATCCCGCCTAGCACCACAACTGACAGCAGACTCATCATCAACATCCAAAAGGAGATGGACGTGTAATAAGGTAAGGTGCCATGTGGAGAAAGCCGCAAAAAAGTTGTCAGTCCTTTTTCACGGTCACGTCTTAAGATAGAAGCAATGCTGAAGAAAGCCTCAATCAAAACACTGTAGACGATCATCTGGCCCATGTAAGTGAGATTGAATTGCTTGATTTCTGCGGCGGATCCACTCACCATGATTTTAGTGAAAAGTAGATAAAAACCAGCGGGCATGATGATTGAAAAGAAAATGAATGACACGTTACGGACGACTAATCGCTTGCCGTCAAAAGCTAATTGTGCAAAGAATGTTTTCATTTTAGTTGGCCTCCTGTTGGGTTAACTGTAGGAAAATATCTTCCAATGATTCACGATTCACACTCACTTGGTGTAGACGGTCAAGCAGCGGTGTCAATGCGCGCAAGGTCTGGTCACCATCTGTGCTGTGAATGACGAGTTTATGCTTGAGATGATCAACGCGATCAACTGCAGGCAAGCCGTTGAAAATGGGCAGTTGCAGGTCAGTTTCGAATGTAATGGTGGCACCGAGATGCTGTTTTTGCAGTTGCTGGAGGGAGCCGTCAAATGTGAAGCGACCTTTTTGCAGAATCAGCAGGCGGTCCGCAACTTGTTGGATTTCCTCGAGATAATGGCTGGTAATCACGATGGTTTTACCTTCTTGGCGCAATTGCTCGATGTTGTCCCAAAATGCTTTACGCGAGTTGGCGTCCATCCCGACAGTAGGTTCATCGAGGAAAAGTAAGTCCGGTTGGTTGATTAAGGCAACGGCAAATGTCACCCGACGCAATTGCCCACCGGAAAGACTGCCGAGTCGCTGTGTTTTAAAAGGTTCTAAGCGTAAGTCCGTGAGCAATTTATTAGTGTTAAGCGGATGATCGCTTTCAGCCGCAGCAAGCTTTAGTAAATCTGCAATCGTGATGCCGGGAACAACCATGTCGCCTTGAAGCATCGACCCGATCCGTGCCTTGCTAATGGCCGATCCGGGCTGCTGTTCAAAAACGCTGACCGCGCCTTCACCTTTAAGTAGTCCTAGTAAAATGTTTAGCAGGGTGGTTTTACCTGCGCCGTTAACGCCGATCAAACCGATGATTTCACCGGCGTTTACCGTTAAGTTAATATCATTTAAAACTTGTTTTTTACCATAGCTGAATTTCAGATGTTCAGTTCGAATAATTGTGTGCATGTCATCCACCTCCAACATCGATACTACGCGGCCACCATGATTGCCAGTAGTCGCGATTGTCATGTATGTGATGTGACAAATGTCATGACTGACGATTTTTATTGCGCTGGAGAGGCACACGACCTTTTGTTGCTATGATGATGAATCATCGGAAGCGTCAGATCAAAGGAGCAGCAGCATCTCTATTGTGCGAACCGTACTTCTTGTATAATGGAAGGAATATGGACGCGGATTAAAAGAGGGGAATCAGGAAGATGGCAGCGACATTATCGGAGCCTTTGCGTAATCTATTATTAGCAAGTCAATTAGGACTGAGTGTGCATCATCCTTTAGCCGGCTGGTCAGTATTGACGATTCTTTATCGCGATGCTGGCAGCAGCAGTGAACCGATTACCTTGAGTTATTTAGCCCGGAAGTACAACAACGATTATCTTGATGGCCTCAGTGGGGAAACGCCCATTGCCGATGACGTCTTGAAAAAGGTGCTCGATGTCCTCGTGACGCAAGCGGGGTTAGTTGAAGTAAGCCCGCGAAAAGTACGCGCCCGCATGCGCAGCGGTCAGTACCATATCCGCCAGTCGTATGTTTACCGGATCACAAGCAGCGGCATTGAATACTTGAAAATGATGCAAAAAGTCATCGATGCCGAAAGTACCATTACGGCCAACACCAATCGGATTCAGGAATACGTGGATCTGGTCGAAAAACTGAGTGTACCGGTTCGTTCGGGGGCCGACACCCGGCTTTACAATGATTTTAAAAATATGCTCGATGCCTATGACGATGTGATGAAAGGCATTCATAAATTAGAAGATGATCTTGATGAGATTGCAAACGATATTGCCTTTAACCATGGAAGTCAGGCTGCAGCCCACTTGCAGCAAATGTTGCGCCAAGAAGCGATCCCGGCATACCGGCAAATGTTGAATCAGGCAGCACGTATTCAAGGGTTGGCTGACGACCGTACTTTTCCTGATCAGATTGCCCATTCCCAGCAAGGTGAGGGGGACTTGGATGCTGCCCATGCTGCTGGCCGCCAAGATGTGTTGGTAACGCGGTTTCAGCGGAACAAGCAATGGGCACAGTCGCAGCTCAATCGGTTATCGCTAAGCATGAGCCCAACGACGACCGCGATTGATAGTAGTCTTGACTCGATTTATCTTGTCTTTAATACCTTGTTAGGCATTGTGCGCTTACTTAGCCAGGAATTTGAACATGCCAAGCGCCAAACGATCGACTTGAAAGTACTGTCTAAGAAAATTGATGGGTTACTCGCACATTACGTCCAGCTGACGATTCCTGCCCAGATCCCACGGCACTTGCCGGCGGATCGTGAAGTTGATGACCCCAATGATTTGCTAGATGCGTCTACGATGGGGCCAGTTCATTATTTAGCCAATCCCATTACAAAGCAGCCGGCCAGTGCCGCCGACAATCCGACCGTCACCGATGATGCGCCGAGTGAGCAGGCTCAACTGGCAGGACTGCGAGAATTTCGGCAGACGTTGATGGTGGATGATTTCCATGGCCGGGTTGATCACAATTTGACGCTCAAGACAGTTACCGCGCGCGATGAAATCGTTAAACTATTTGCTGCCACCTATCACAAAGATCTTGCTGCTTTTGCTCCATTTGGTCGCGCAACCAAATCAGTCGAAGCATTACCGGATTCGCCGCCGTTACAGCTGCAAGTGGCAGGCGAAGATTATGCAGTTGTGCTGCCGCATGGGTTCACGTTTTCGTTTGATTAAGGAGAAGAAATAAGATGGCGCAAATAACTAAACGCGATCAACTGGTGATTAATGAATTGTTGGATCACGGGGTGTTTACCACCACGCCGCTTGCTGCCGCCACGCAATTGAGTCGAGGTGCCATTGCGGATTTAAAGAAACCTTCTGTGCAGAAACGAATCGGCTTTTACTTTAAGAATATGTTCGGCATCATGCCCGAAAACTTTCAAGAAAATCTGCTTTTTCTATTGGGAACCGAGAAACTTTCGCCGGTGCAGGTTCATGTTCTTTTGGCAACGGTTAAAACGATCATTAATGAGCCGGAATTACAGAATAATCAAGCGGACCGGGCCATTGCCACCCAAAAAATAGTTCGGCAGGTGCATAGCGAGGTTACGGAGCTAGATGAGCGGGAATTGTTGCGTACCATTGATGCACTGTTCGTAAAACGATTCGGGTTGTTCACCCCAGATCGCCTTGAAGACGACTCGGAAAATGTACCGGCTGAAATTGATGATTATTGGGAGGTTCATCCGGATTTCAATGAATTTGCCCAGAACCTGGTGAATTATTTGGTCAATACCCAAACGCCAGAGGAACTAAGTGAAATTCAAAAAGTTAACCGTGTTTTACTGACAGAACAATTTATGAGTCCTAAAGCCAATCCGCAACTTTGGTCAACGTTGGCTGTCAACAAGCAAGAGATTGCCGAACAGTGGGCGCAAGGCGGGCGGTTTGTTTTAGAAATCGGGGATCGGTATGCGCTGCTACTGGACACGCAACTTCAACCTAGTGTTGCTAAGCCTTATCTGGTCGCTTTGACAGTGGCCCATCAGCTTGGGGCAGGGGTGGCGGCTGCTGATTTAACCGCACTCATTAGAAAAGTGACGGGAGAAATTTTTCCGGGATTTACCATTCAACCCAGCCAAGTAAAAGCAGCATTATTGGAGAATGATTTGATGGTTAGTCAAGATGACTACTGGCTGCCAACACCGATTGTAGAACGCTTTTTAGTTACTCAGGAGGAAGATATAAAGGGAGATACGGCATCATGACGCAAATTTTGGTACCTGTCAGTTACCATTTACGCAACTTTAACAAATACGCCAAATTAGATATGCAAGCTGCAAGAAATGGCAACCTGACTTTAATTGGCGAAAACGCGGTCGGCAAAACGACACTAGCTAACTGCTTCTTCCCGATGCTCATTGATGGCGCGATTACGACGCCATCGTTCAACCCTGCCAAGAATACAGAAAAAGTGTCGCAAAGTACCAGTGCCCGCAATAGTAGTCGGGACACGCGGACGTTTGAATCAATGCTGCTTGGCTGGGGGCCGGGAGCAATGAAAGTACGGACCGGCTATAGTTATGTCTTGTTGCGTTCTGACCAGCGCCAGGTAGTGCTTGGTTTAGGGGCCACCCGCGTACAAGACGATCCCCGCAAGCCAACATGGTGGTTTGTGGTCATTTCGAATGAAACTCAAACACCAATAGACTTGCAAACGACTGATAATAAAGGAAAAAGTTTAGACAAGCTCGGTTTTAAGGCCGCCAATGCAGCTCTAGGCGATCAGTTGCATGTTTTTGAGCGCCCTGAAGACTACCGCGAATTTGTCGCCACTCGTGTTTATGGCTTTAGCGATGGCAAAGTGCTGGGCCGGTTAGCCAATGCTTATCGTCTCTTGGCCTCGCCGACTTTGACTTCCGGGAATGAAAAGTTTGCGCCGATACTGGCAGCCTTAAAAGATGCGCAAGAAGGCATTGATCCAATGGTGATTCGCCGAGTTGCTGACAGTCAGCGTCAAGTCAATTTTTATCGCGGGCTTTTGAAGCGCATCGGCGAAGGTCAGCGGCGATTGAAGCGGATGAAATCGCGAATCTTTTGGCATAATCTGAACCATCTTCAGGAGATTCTGCTGACGCCATACAGTCGCTTGTTTGCCAGTAACGCTGACGATCGGGAGAATCTGATTCATACTGAGCAAGAGGTGGCGGCATATAAAGCGCAGTTAGGGGATCTGAGTCAGGCATTAGCAGAAGTGACGACGCTATTAGAGCAGTTGCGCGATGAAAAAGCCGAGCAGGATCAGCTGATTAAACGCCGGACGCAATATGACGAACAAATCGCGACACTCCAGGGAAAACTCGATGACTATCAGGCAACTCAAGCCAAGATCAAGAAGTATCAAACCAAATTGAATGAGCTAATGGCGCAACATGACGCGTTAACACAGCAACTAAACGCACATCTACAAACTCAGTTGGCACCAATTAAAATGCAGTTACTTGCGCGCACGAGTGAATTAAATGATTTTTCCAATGTGATGCAAGCCGATGCGTGGGAAGAGATCCAAACCCGGCTAAGTCATTACCTTCATCAGCTGTCGGCCGCCAAAGTACAATATGACGGACTTGAAGAAACCATGAATCGTCTCAGTGCCGATATCGAGATCACCAAACAGATGCAAACCAAGATGGGCGATGCGATCGATACACGGGTACAAGGATTTGGTAGTGGCCGAGTGCATGATGGTTTGAAGCAAGACAACCAAACGATTCACGAAGCCGGTGCGGCGCAAATGAATAAGCAGTATCAGCCGCTGCTTGATCAGCAAACGGCCATTTTGGCAAAGCATCCGGACCTAAAAGTGATACTAAAGAATGCGACCATTTTGCCGCAGCTGACGGCGATTCAAAAGCAGCTCAAACCGCTGATTAAAACGTTAAGTAAGTTGCAGACTGAACTGCGCGCAAGTGAAGGACAGCAATCCGCGCAACAAGCCACTTTAGACGCATTAAACGGTACGATCGATCCTGAATTTGATCCCGCGGGTTTGCAAGCAACGATTACCCGATTGAAGGCAGAGCGGGCTACGCTGAAAGTTGATCCCGACTTACCTAAACGTTTGTCGGCGACTGCTACCAAACAACAGAAACTGAATCAACAAGTCCAAAGTGTTGAATCGGAAATCAATCAGCGTCAAGGGACGATCCATGTTTTAACCGCAAACATCAAAAGCGCCACCACTCGCCTTGAAGAATGGGCCGCGGATGGTGCTTCGAAGTTGAAGACGTTAAAACCGTATTTTCCCGAAGACGTTCAGCTTAAGAATATTGATGAACTACTGGTATTTGCGCATAGCAACCGCAGTCGCATCCGCAGCAGTAGTTTTGGAGATATCAGCGAACAAATCGGGCGCCTGATTCATCGCCATGATGGACAAGTGGAAGATCGAAACGCGCTAGATGTGTTGTTTGCCGAGCGGGGATTTCCAGCCGAGGCAAGCGCTATGCGGCAGCAACGTTCGACTTCTAACAACGGCTTGACAGTGGTGGCATTTGATATCAACGATGCCATGCGTCTTTTGCGTGAAGATTACGCCGGCGTTGAAAAAGCATTAGCCGAAGAAAAAAGCGGTAATGATATAGCTTATACCACCTTTGTGCAAGCAGCCGTTGCAGCCATTAGTGCTCAGTATCATGTCATGACGACTTACAATGAAATCCTCGCTCAAGGCGCCAGTCATCAGCACATCAAGTTAAAGGTACGACTCAGCCCGGTTGAAGGCATCGCCCCGGAGGCCATCACCGAAGCCTGCGACTCTCAGCGTCAACAGCGGCCACATTTGGAAGCGTTGGTTAAACAGCGACTTGAACAGCTGGCCAACAATACTGAAGTCTCCGACGACGATGATGCTTTCTTTGTAGCAGCTGAAAACTTACTTGATACGCGTACATGGTCAGATTTTCAGGTGTTGATTCGGCGCCGTCAAAGTGGCGAAAACGACTTCGAAGTGGTGGACGACAAATTCGTTCAATCCGGTGGCTCCGGCGCGGAAAAGGCGCAAGCGATGGTCTTGCCATTGCTTCTAGTGCCCAAGATGGTGTTACAGCGGTCAAAAATGCGTGACGCCCCGCATTTGGTGATGTTTGATGAGTTTGCAGATAAGTTAGATCCTGAAACCGCAAAATCCTTTGCGAAGACCATTGTCAACTTTGGTTTCAGTTTTATTGCGACTATGCCAAGCGGGGCTCAGAACAAGCTTTTGGCCGATGGGGTGGATAATATCGTCTGGGATGTCATGGGCTCGCCACAACAAGGCGATGGGAAGTTCCATCTTAATCGGGTGCAGCAGAACTTTATTTGGAAGAAGGATACCTGATTCCAGATTGATAGGGCTATTGCCGAGCGAGGTAAAAGCAAGCCAATACTGAAGTCATCACTGTTTTTGAGAATAAATTGACGTCATATCAATCTGTAGCCTATAATATAAGTGTTGAAAAGAGGCCACCGGGGGGCCTCCCGATGACCTCAACGCGTTTCAGATGACGAGGGGAAAAGCTAGCCGTTTTGGTTAGCTTTTTTGATTATCGCGTACGCTTTCGCAATACTGGTAATCAGTATGCTTAGCGCGATGATAATCGACGCCACATCCAATGCGGCGACCCCCTTTCGTCTCCTGAACTTGGCATGGCCATCACCTCCGCGTTTCCAGAATATTGAGGGGTGTGAGCCATCCAATCCGCTAGGCAAAGAAGAAAGGGTAATTGGTCCTTTTTCGATGCTTGGTTACAGTTTATAGATGTTGAAATAAGAGGTCAATCAGTAAATCTTTTGGCACAAAAAAAGCTTAAATACATACAACGACACAGTAGCAACATGCCCAAAGCAAGATAGGTGTTACCAAATAACTTTCCAACAATTATTTTTCAAACGCTGACTGAAAACCGGTTTTATTAAGGGAATAATTGTGGTCAGTGCGAAATGTAATAAGGGGTGACAAAGTGAGTCAATATATTGAGGTATTTGAAAAGGCAACGGGACAATCAGCACCAGACCGGGCAGCTAAACTTGACGAGTTGTTTAACCAAATTAAACGCGGTAAAGCCTTGCCACCGCGGGGACAGCAGGCAGTCGCCATGGGACTCACAGCGCATACACTCAACGATGCTCGTGAAGATCCGGCGCTGTTTGCCTACTACCGGTGGGTCATGACGCATTGCTTTCAGTCTGGACAGGTCAATGAACTGACAGCGCGGTTGATCGGCATGGCGTTCACCTCTGCAAATGTTTTTGAAACCGACTTACCCCAACCATTGACGTTGAATCCTTGGCAACTCACACCGATGCTCGACTTTCCGTTGAAAAACAAACAGGCGGTGGTCATCGAAAATAACGGGGTGTTTGCGTTGCTTCATCAGGAGCATCCAGACTGGCCGTTGATTTTACAGTCCGGCAATGATTTCAATGACGTGTATGTGCGACTCATTCAACGACTGGAAGAACGTGGGATGCGTTATGCATACTTGGGCGATATTGATAGTGCTGGTATCCGCATGGCTGATCGATTTGCCAGTCTTTTGAAGCAAACGCCAGAAGCAGTGGCGGCCTTGCAAACGCCAAGGGATGTCCGACTTTGGCTGGCAGAATTAGGGAAACGCAACTCGGCCCGGACACGTGCGCTTCAAGTCACTTCGCCGGTTTTCCAAGCTGAAATGGTCTCGGTCACAATGCTTGGAAAATTTGTGGAACAGGAACAGCTCATGCCGATTTATACCCAGCGGATCGCGGACTGGCTGAAACAGGAAGATTAGTAAGAAACTGAGCAAGCGCTTTTAATCAATTGCAAAGGAAAATAGCCCAATGTATACGATCGAAAATTATCGCCCCGAGCTACTAGAAAGTTGGTTGCGTTGTCGTGCCCTAGCATATATGCGCAGTGGGTTTCAGGATGAGATCACCGGTGAAAAAGAAACCGTGACGGCAGAAAATGGCATCTCACTAGTGGCAACGGTTGATAGCCAAGTTGTTGGGATCGCTGAAGCCATCTTTTTAAATCAAGAACAGGCCAAACCGGAATCTTATGGTTTGCCCGCAAAGATGCCATTGAGCACCCTTGACACCATGGCAGTTCATCCTGATTTTCAACATCAAGGAATTGCTAAGGCGTTGTTGGCTCAGCTGAAACGGCGGTTACAAAGTCGTGGCGGTGCGTTATTGATCTATACGCTGGATGACGAACCAGCGAATCAACTGTATCGAGCAGTTGGCGCCAAGTTGTGTTATACAGCGGCAATTGTCCATGGGCACAGTTCTCATAATAAAGTGCCGCAGTGGGTGAATTTTCACGTGACAGATGATCATCAAATGACGCTTTATGATGCTCAAGGTGCTGAGATTCCGTACGGGCAGGATATGGAGACGTACTTTGTTGGTAAAAAGGTAAATATTGACCTGCTTAAAGATGTCAGTAAGATTGTCACGGAACATGTTTATGTGTTAGATATCTGATGATCAAGTGCTGCATTTAATTAGATGTTATCTTATCAAGAAAATAATCTTAAACGAATCGCTAAACGAGCTTTTTCACGATTAGATATAAAAGAGCACAGCCTGATCCTAGTCAGTGATCTGTCCCCCAAAGTTTTGTGCCAACTTTGGGGGACAGATCACTGTTTTATCTCGCTCACTGGGTTGCTATAATGATATTTGCTGAGTAACTAAGCAGACTGAACAGAAATTGTGGGGAAGATATTTTGATTGAAGACCAAACCATTCAAATCGTACAACAAGACTTGACGGGAATGACGAGTCGGCAAATCAGTACGGTTTTGAATTTGATGAATGAGGGCAATACGGTTCCGTTTATTGCGCGGTATCGTAAAGAAATGACCGGGAGTCTGGATGAAGTTCAGATTCAGGCGATTGAGGAAGCCTATAAACGGGTGACGTCGCTGCAGGATCGTAAAGCTGCGGTGATCAAGAGTATTGCCGAACAAGGGGCGCTGACACCAGAGCTGGAGCAGCAAATCCATGCTAGTACCAAGTTGCAGGATGTTGAGGATATTTATTTACCTTATAAGCAAAAGCGTCAGACCAAGGCAACCATTGCTAAAGCGCGCGGACTTGAACCTTTTGCGCAGTGGATTCTTTCTTTCCCAGTAGGCGATTTGACGTCTGAAGCGGCCAAATTTGTGAATCCGGACAAAGAGGTTGCGACTGAGCAGGACGTGTTGGACGGTGCTCATGAAATTCTTGCGGAGAAGTTTAGCGAAATGGCGTCGATCCGCAATTGGGTGCGCAATTTTACCATACGTACCGGTACGATCAAAACGACTGTCAAAACCAAGGGCAAGGAACTGGACGAAAAAGGCGTTTATCAGCAATTTTACGATTTTGAAGAGACCGTCAAAAAAATGTCATCGACCCGGACACTGGCCATTAATCGTGGCGAAAAAGAAAAGATTTTGACGGTTAAGGTTCAAGTTGACCCAGCTTCAGTGATGCAGTATTGCCATTTTAAATTGATTGATAATCGCCCGAGCACCGAAGCAACAGCGTTTATTGAAGCGGCGTATCAGGATGCCTACAAACGCTTCATTGGTCCGGCGATTGAACGTGAAGTGCGGAATACTTTAACCGAAAGTGCTGAGGAGCAGTCGATTAAGGTCTTTGGTCAGAATCTGTACAACTTGCTGATGCAGGCACCGATTAAAGGCAAGGTGGTTCTCGGCTTTGATCCGGCTTACCGCACCGGCTGCAAGCTAGCCGTGGTGGACGAAAATGGTAAGTTTTTGGACAAAGCTGTCATTTATCCGCACAAACCGGCGCCAGAGAAGAAGCGTCAGGCCGCGGCTTCGGAACTGATCGCGCTACTCGAAAAGTATCATGTGACGATGATTGCGATCGGCAACGGCACAGCAAGTCGGGAATCGGAACAATTTGTGGCGGAAACGCTCAAGCAGATTAAGCGGGATATTTATTATGTCATCGTCAACGAAGCTGGTGCATCGGTGTATTCAGCCAGTCAAGAGGCGCGGGATGAGTTCCCTGATCTGCATGTCGAACAACGCAGCGCAATCAGCATTGCTCGCCGCTTGCAGGATCCACTGGCGGAATTAGTGAAGATTGATCCGGAATCGATTGGTGTGGGGCAGTATCAGCACGATTTACCCGCCAAGGCGCTGGCAAGTGAAGTCGATGCAGTCGTGGAACGGGCGGTTAATCAGGTCGGCGTTAACCTGAACACAGCTAGTTACCAACTATTGACCCACATTTCCGGATTATCGAAAACGATTGCGACAAATATTGTGAAATACCGCGATGAAAATGGCCGCTATAACAGCCGTGCCGAATTGAAAAAAGTACCACGGCTGGGACCGAAATCATTTGAACAGTCAGTTGGTTTTCTGCGAATCATCGGCGGTAAACAGCCACTTGATAACACTGATATTCACCCGGAAAGTTACCCTGTTGCCAAAAAGATTCTGGCTGCGGCGGGGTTATCCACGGCTGATTTAGGTGATCATGAAGTAATTGCCAAGGTTGCTAGTGTTGATGTGGCCCCATTTGTCAACGATGGTGTTGGCGTTGAGACAGTGCATGACATCATTAGCAGCCTGCAAAATCCCGGTCGCGATCTTCGTGACAACATGGCTGCACCGCTTCTTCGGCAAGACGTCCTCACCATGGAAGACCTGAAGCCGGGCATGAAGCTGGAAGGAACTGTCCGCAATGTCGTGGATTTCGGCGCGTTTGTCGACATTGGCGTTAAGCACGATGGTTTAGTCCATGTCTCTAAAATGACTCGGAAGTTTGTCCGTGATCCTAAAACGGTTGTGGCAGTTGGTGATATTGTGACGGTCTGGATTGAATCGGTGGATCTCAATCGCGAGCGGATACAACTGACGATGATCGCGCCGACTGTCGGTTAAGCGTAAAGACAGTTACAGGTTTAATTATCGTAAAAAGGCGTTGCCATTAGATGCTGGGTATTAACCAGTATCTAACAGCAATGCCTTTTTGTAATGGAACTTGAATTGTTGCACCGGCAATGGAAGTACACTTAAAAAATTCTAAGAGTTACTTTTGCAAAAAACTTTGCCGCCATTCGTTTAATTCCGCTGAATGCAAGGGCAGCCGGCCATCATGATGACGGAGCGGCCAGTAACGAGGGTCATCATAGTTCGTTTTTTTGACTGGGATTTCGCGTTGCACCCATTCATAAATAGGCTTAGTGTTCACGCGTTTCTGCAGCCGATTGATTAAATCATCAAGTAAATGAACCCGCTCGTAGGCCCAAATTAATTTCAGCGGCTGGGCAGCCTCGTGTAAATCATATCTGGCGGCATAATCTGAAATGTTCCACGATTCATAAACTCGCCGATAGCGATTACTTTTACCGCTAAGTAGATCGTCAAGCTCACCGCGCTTTATTTTTGCTCGTAAGCTACGATTGGTGCGCTGCTTCATTCCTTGATGCCAGTCTTTGACAACGGGATATTTTTTGAAACTTCGACTCATGATATGAGCACTCCTTTCAGGGTACTCACAAATCGTGGATGCGTTTCATAATGTCATCTCCTCAAACGTTTTCTTGCAAATATTGTACTGAAATTTAGGCTTAATGTCATTTGTAAGGGTCGACTTTGATGTAAAATTGCGGTTTTGCGTTCATTTTATGAAACCGGTTTCCTTCTTTGGTGTCAGTCTATCAAGGATTCTGAGACGTAACCGTATATTAAAATAATGGTTGAAATTAATTATAGAAAGATTAAAATACTAGAATATCTAAAAAAGGAGCTGACAGTATGCGACCAATCATCGCACTTACCGGAGATTCAATGGTCGCGCCTTCGCCTGTCATTAATCTGAACTATGCAGACATGGCGCCAAACATGATCAAAAATGCAATTGTAAAAGTTGGCGGGGCACCGTTAATCTTGCCGTATCCTGAAGATGACGCTGCAGCAGTGTCGTTGGCAGCACAATATGTTGATGTTTTTGACGGTTTGGTTTTGCCAGGCGGACCTGATGTTGATCCGACATTTTATCACGAAGAACCCATTCAAGCGATGGGGCGGGCTACTTATCAAAAGGATCGGTTCGAAATTGCCTTAATTAAAGCAACTTTGAAGGCGAATAAACCGATTTTTGCGATTTGTCGGGGCATTCAGATTCTTAACGTGGCATTAGGTGGCAACCTTTATCAGGATTTGCCAAGCCAAAACCCGCAAGCCACCATTCGCCATGCCCAAGCTGCACCGGGACAGTGGCCGACCCATCACGTTGCTATTACGCCGGGCTCCCATTTAGCAGCATTGTTAGGGACGAGTAGTTATGTTAACTCCCGGCACCATCAGGCAGTTAAGGATGTTGCAGCGAGTCTTAAAGTCACAGCTAAAGCGCCGGATGGAGTCGTTGAAGCCGTTGAAAGCAAGGAGTCGAATCTGATTCTCGGCGTTCAGTGGCATCCGGAAAATATGTGGCAACAATTTCCGGAACAACTACCATTATTTGCCGATATTGTTAAACGTGCAGGAGGTGATGGCAATGAATAATGTTGTGAAGAAAGAACAAATGGGTTATTGGAGCATGATTTTGCTGGGGATCAACGGCATTATCGGTTCCGGAATTTTTCTGTTACCCAATCAGGCTGCTAAGTTAATTGGGTCAGCTAGTATTTTTGTCTTACTTTTTGATGCTTTGTTGGTCATCAGTATTGCACTTTGTTTTGCTCAAGCCGCGACCTATTTTGATCGTGATGGTGGTCCGTACTTATATGCCAAAGATGCATTTGGCGATTTTGTCGGCTTTGAGGTCGGCTTTGTCACTTGGGCGATTCGGATTATCGCTGAGGCCACGATGGCGGTTGCTTTCACAACTGCATTAGTCGGGACTTTTCCAGCGTTAAACCAGCCTATTATTCGCGATTCGATTATTTCGGTTATGGTCATCGGCTTGGCACTCATGAATATCGCCGGTGTCCGGGTTTCAACCGTGGTCAACAATGTGATTAGCGTTTCAAAATTGGTTCCGCTAGTTTTGTTTGTTGCAATCGGCATTTTCTTCATCAAAGGCAGCAATTTCACGCCATTATTCCCAGGCGGCAGCTATAAGTCCGGTAGTTTCGGGCAAGCCGCGGTGGTCATGTTTTATGCTTTCACCGGTTTTGAAGGCTTAGTCGTTGCGGCGGGCGACATGAAAAATGCCAAGCGTAATTTACCCAAAGCCGTTGCTACCGTCATGACGGTGGTTGCACTTTTTTACATCCTGATTCAGGTTGTCAGCACCGGTATTTTGGGAAACGCGTTGGCAAGTACAGATACACCAATTCAAACCGCTTTCGCTAAAATCACCGGTGGCTTTGGCAATGCTTTGGTGGCCGCCGGGACGCTGTTATCGACTGGGGGACTGCTTGTTGCCAGTTCCTTTATCACCCCGCGGTCTGGAGTTGCCCTCGCCGAAAATCACATGATGCCGCAATTGTTGGCCAAACGTAATCGGGTCAACTCGCCGTATATTGCGATCATCGTGTCCGCAACCATTACCTTACTCATTGCGTATTCCGGCACATTCGGCTACCTCGCTCAAATCAGCGCGGTTTCAAGATTTGCCCAATACATTCCAACATGTTTGGCGGTGATCGTGTTTGCCAAAACCAAGACCAAGGATAAAAGCAGTACCTTCCATCTGCCGCTTGGCCCCGTCATTCCTGCAGTAGCAATTTTAGTCAGCATCTGGCTATTGGTTCAGGTTCAGGTAAGTCAGCTGGTCATTGGCCTTGGCGCGTTGCTCGTGGCGGTACCGTTTTATTTCTTGACATACACGTACCGGCAGCATGGGAAAGCATGAAGTTTGGAAAATAAAATATATTATAAAAACCAGTTCAACTTATGCTAGAAAGTTGAACTGGTTTTTTAGGGAAGGCGGTTCTAATCTGGATTTTTCACAGATGCCAAGGGCTGCGCTTGGTTAATTTTCTTTTATCAATGTTGCGACTAGTATTCAGCTGATAACAAGAATAATCCGGCTATACATTGTTAGGCGTTTCGGTTGCGTTTTTTTCGGGTTTTCGCCAGACGGTAATCGTTGTGGGTGTGCGATAAATGTCACCGTTTTCGGCGGTGCGTTCTTCGACAGTCACACGCGGTTCGCCGACTTGTTCATACCCAAGTGCGCTGTTCAAAATGTTTCCTGCTTCATCCTTGGTAATCGTAATGTAAGTGTAATACCGATCAATTTTATGGTAAACATTGGTTGTTGTGATGTAAGTGTCAAATGGGTTGAGGCTCATTCCTGAGGTTAAACTAAATCATCGAAGTGTAAGAGGTTTCAATTTCCTTCTTATAAAGAACAAGAAAGGGCTTTATTTTTAAAAATAGTGGTATTAAACGAGCTTTCGTTATACAATTTATGCTAAAGAGGTGGGAGGTTATGACGGATATAGAATATGCAATGTTCTCAGAAATCAAAAAGAAATCTGGAGCAGTATATAAGCATGATGCTCTTAAAATAACAATCACTACGCTGCTATTATTTATTCTCTATATGCTGGCGCTTTCAAGTTATCTAGTGGCTGGTAATTTAGCCATAAAATAAAGTCATATCAATTATTCTCCCGTTATCGTTGTATAATAAATGCGTGGGAATTGCTTTGATTCCAACGTTTCTCGTGCATTTTTTGACAACCTATCGGAGGTATATCATGGTTTATCGTTTACAGAAGCCGATTCAGCTATCGTTTGAGTCCTTTAACACCGGTTTGGGGACGCCGATCAGCCCTAACAACGACTGGGTGCAACTCGCCAACCAAATTCCTTGGCTCAAGTTGGAAGAGGCTTACCGATTAGTTTTCTCCTCCAAAGCTGGTCGGGCGGGCAAACCGTTTCGTGAGCTTTATGGCGCACTCTTGATTAAGCAAAAGGCGCGGCTGTCCGATCGCGAGTTATTGGACGCGATTCGTGATACACCGGCCTTCCAATATTTCATGGGCTTCCCAGACTACCAAGCTAAACGGCCTTTTACGCATGTGACCCTCGTCCATTTTTGCGAGCGAATTGCGCCAATTTTTGAATTAATTCGTAACATAATGCTCGATTCGTTTCGGGGAGACATTCAACAGGCATTGCCTGATAAAGCCTTGTTAATCACGGATGCGACGGCCGTCCCAGTTCACATTAAGTATCCGCAAGATGCGCACCTGCTTAATGAAGCTCGGCTTAACTTGGAAGGCGACATCAAGCAATTAGCGAAACAGCTTCACCAAGCACCGCCACGAACATACAAACGCATTGCCCATCAAGAATGGACGGCATACTCACGCAAGCCTCGGCGGTGGGCAAAGACGACCCGCAAGCAAATCAAGAAACAGCTTCAATACGTTCGCCGGGACTTACGCTATGTCGATGAACGCTTAGCCCAAGGCGGCAAACTGACGAAGCGGCAGCAAGAACGGCTTGCGACAATTCGCAAAGTTTATGAACAACAAACTTTCATGTACGTTCATCACACCCACCAAGTCGATAACCGAATTGTCAGTTTGAGTGGACCATTCATTCGTCCGATCAAACGTGGTAAAGCCAAGGCTCCGGTTGAGTTTGGCCCCAAGATCAACTGCTCAATCATGGATGGCATCGTTGACATCGAGCATTACTCTTATCAAGCTTTTAATGAAAGTGCCGACTTGAAAGCAACTCTTGATCATTACCAAGATGTTCACGGTTACTACCCCGACATTGCCTTGGCGGACACGCTTTACCGGGCCAAGGAAAATATTGCCTGGTGTAAGAAGCATCACATTGCGCTTAACGGTCCGAGGCTTGGCCGAAATCCCAAGCACGTTGATCCTCAGAAATGTCACGATGATAAGAGATCTGAGAACCGGCGCAGGGCAATTGAGCGTGAACTCGCTTTCATTAAAGCTAAGAAAATTGCCAGTGATGCCAACATTTGTGAGACTATCAGCTCAAATATCACTTTAAATGGCTATAGGATTATCATTAGAAAGCTTTTTAAGGCAACTATCGATTATAATGTGTGTAAAGGTTTAAGTATTAACGCGTTACTTAGTAGCCGTAAGTGTTGATTGGGAGGATTTCATGAGTGAATAATTCGGTAATAGAAATACTAAAAAAAGTTATATATGGTCAACGACTCAATTTACTAATCGGGTCAGGAGCATCTATGCCTGCTATTAAGCTGATGAAGGATTTTGAAAATACTGAAGATGGGAACGCAAAGTTATTAAAGAACATAGTTGGGGTTTCACGCGCGCTAATATCTCAGTGCTCTAGGAAGAGGAGTGAGGAGGTAAATCGTACTTTAGCTAATTATACAAAAGTACTATCAAGTTTTATCGAGATATTACTGGCATCAAATTCTCGAGTCAAGCCCAGAGTACTTAATATTTTTTCTACAAATTATGATTTATTCATTGAAAAAACTGTCGATGAAATGATGAATTCAGGACTAGAATTTATTTTTAATGATGGCGCTAATGGCTACTTCAGCAGAAAATTAGATAGTCATAACTTTGACAATTCGGTCTCCTACCGAGGACAATTCGAAAATCATACTGATGAAATTCCAACACTCAAGCTCATTAAGCCTCATGGTTCGGTAAACTGGAAACGGTGTAGAGATGATCAACTTTATATTTATCCCAGTGTGCAAGACGATCCATTTGTGGTTTTACCAGATGGATCTGAAGCTAGGCAGACTTTCGAAAGCAATCACTTTTTTGATATGCTTCGAACCTTTCAGCTAGAGTTGGCCAAATCGGATAGCGTATTAATAACTATTGGCTTTTCGTTTGGTGATCAACACATCGCAAAATTGGTTAAACGTGCTTTAAATAGTCCTGACTTTATGGCATTTATTGTATGCTACAACCATGATGATCTTGTAAAGATTGAAAATTCTTTAATTGGCCAGCGCACAAGGCCTTCAAATTTGTTTTTTGTTGAGCCAGGTAATCTAAATTTATCTTCAGATTTAGATACTAAAGATTCTGATAAGCACATGAACCAGTTGGCTGAAATTACTATGAAAGAGTTTTCCGATTTGATTGCAGAACTTTCCAGGGGAGTGAATATCATAGATGACTAGTATTACCAAGAAACTAGGTGTAGTGGTTGCTGTAGAAGGCGATATTGCTACGGTGGGAATGTACGAAATGTCTAATGAAAGTAGTTATATTTGGAATGGTGAGGTTTTATCCGGCCCAAAAGTTGGTGCATTTCTTACAATACATCAAAACAATATAAGCCTAATTGCCAGTGTGTCTTCCGAGGGGGTGATGGATCAGCAAAACACAATAAGAAGCAATGAGTTTGATAATCGCTATTCAAAGAACTCGATAAATCGTGTTGTTAAGCTTAAAACGCAGGGAGTAATTAGAGATAGTGGTTTTTCAGTTACGAGCGAATTTGTGCCTATGATTGGCAACGAAGTCTCAGTTACAACGAATCGTGAGCTGAGTATAATATACGGACTTAAAAGGAAAAGTGCGTCAATTCGAATCGGCAAATCAATTTTAGATGGTCAACCAGTGAAAATTCCGATTAATGCTTTTTTCGCTTCTCATATAGGCGTGTTTGGAAATACAGGCAGTGGGAAATCGAATACGTTACACAAATTATTTTTAGAATTATTCAGATCAAGGTATCGGTCCGGTATCCTGCAAAAAAGTCAATTTTTTGTTATTGATTTTAATGGAGAATATGTAGATCAAAATATCTTTGGAGTTCCGCACGAAAATAAAGCCGTTTTTCATTTAAATACAAGGAAAAAGTATCAAAGTGAAAGGTTACCTGTCTCCTCAGAGTATCTTTTTGACGCGGATATTCTTTCTATACTCTTCGATGCGCGTCCTGCAACGCAGGTACCATTTCTTAGGAAAACAATTACTCTATTTAATCAGTTAAATGTGCAAACTAATCTTAACATGGGGCAGTTTTTCGTAGGAATAGTTGCCAAAATACTTGTGACAGGCAATAGTACATCTGACGACGCACTGTCTAATTGGACAGAGAAAGCAAATAAATATCTTGGAAAAAACACAAGAATTCTTAATGATCTGAACTCTGTTAAAAAAAACAGTAGCACTGGCTCGTATTATTTCACTGACGGAAAAGAAACAACATATTTTAATTCTGCATCTGTGTTAACTGACGATCAAAAGAGTCTTTTGAGAATAAATGAAATTGAGCGTCAGTTATCTGATTATTATTTAAATAAGAAAACATGCCCACTAGAACAACTGAAAATGTTTTTGGACTTTGAGTTAGTTTTTGAGACCTCGTGGGGCGGCACAAAGGCAGAGTATTTACGACCACTGTTCGCGCGAATTGAGTCAGCTCTTCGGAGTCTGGATGAAGTCTTAGAAGTCTGTGAAGATCCATACACTCGTTTTAGAGCACTGAATATTATTTCCCTTGTTAACACTAACCTTGAAGTGAAGCGCGTTGCACCTATGTTACTTTCCAAAATGATTTATGATCATCAAAAAAATCGGGCAAGTGGATTACAACGAGATGGAACTGTTCATTTGATTATTGACGAGGCACATAACATTCTTAATAATATGAATACCGAAATAGGAGATGATTGGCGAGATTATCGACTTTCAGTTTTTGAGGAAATTGTTAAAGAAGGACGCAAATTTGACTTTTTTTTAACTTTAGCCTCGCAACGGCCCGCCGACATTTCTCCTACGATTTTGTCGCAACTGCATAATTATTTCGTTCACCGCCTTGTTAATGAAAAAGATTTAATTGCTGTGGCTAATACTATGCCCACAATAGATCGGACAAGTTTTCAACGACTTCCTTCGTTGGGGAAGGGAGAAGCTATTGTTAGCGGCGTGGCTGTTCAGATTCCAATTCTTGTTAAGATTGATTTGGAACCGACCATCCATCCAAGCAGTGACGATATTGTACTGACCGATCTTTGGGGTCGATCTGTGTAACTCAGTTGGTTTGAGCTGCTCTGGTGTTCAAATAATTAAAAAACTTTGGCCAACCATTATGCTTTCTAAATGTAATCTCAAGCGTTCAAGAGAATTCATTATGTTTTAATATAATACGTATTCTACTATTATCTTGTTTTAATTATTCAAAAATAAGTTAACGACATGTGTTAAATGATCACTTAGGAGGTTAGTTTCTGAATTGAAAAAATCGGACTTTTTTCAAATCGAAAATTTTCTTTGCTTTCGTCAAGATGTTTCTACTTCTAGAGCGGGTTTAGTGAAAGATTCATATGCGGGCAGATTAAGAGCAGTGATTTCAGCAAACATTGACTGGTCTAATATAAATCTAAGTGATCTTTCAGATCAAAGAACCTTAAAAACTGCTATTTTTGGTGTTGCTGAACCTGAAATAGCTTTTGCTCGACAGAAAGGGCTTTTTGAATACGATGAGATTTTGAAACTCTGGTTTCGCATGAACATAGATCAAAAAAAGAAACTTGCGTCATATAATGATGTGGATGTTGATATGACACCTGAAGAGTTTATTTCTAAGCTTCCCGAGCGTAGCTTCCTCGAATCCCTAGATTTTGATGATGATTGGTTTTTCCCTGTTGCTTATAAGATAGAAGACGCGTCCAAAGATGAATATTGGCGTTTCGACACAATTCCGTTAATGGCGGAGGGCGATGCTTGTGGATTTTTATTTGTTAGCACTAGGGAATTGACTACGCATGTCTTGACAAATATTTTTGAACGGAAAAACGCATATTCGCGTATGACAACAGTTTGGCAAGATTTATATAAGATTTTGAGGCGTTCTGCTGATATCTCAGGGATATTTATTGGCGGTAAGCATCAGCCAACTCTGTCGGTTGATAGTTTGAGCATTCTACGAAACCGATTAGTCGGTCAATCTGAAGTGGCTCACTATATCGAAGTCCAAAATGGTCGATCTTTGGAAGAGCTTGGACAGCCGGTAGATATAGATACGACTCGTGCACAATCTCTCATGGCAAAACAACAATCTGCGAGGAGTAGTACAATTCACATTGCTACGGAGCAAAACATCACAGCAATTAGTCAGGTTAATCAGCGGCTCAAGGTTTTCCACAGTGAATTGGAACAACGACTGAGTGAGGGAAATTCTGCGCGAGATAAATGGGATGAGAAATCATTTCAAAGTTTATTATTTAAGATATTTCCCTTCATTTTCCCTCAGTATACCCACTTTATTAGAGAATACCGATTTAAGATTAATGGTAATTTATTGAAAAAAGAGGAAATTCCAGATTTTATCGCGTTGAGTGCATCTTTAAGTGTAGATGTAATTGAAATTAAGACTCCTTATTTTCCTCTCTTTAGAAGGAGTCTCTATCGGAAAAATTGGGTTTTTGGATCTGAAGTACAGGGCTTAATTTCACAGAGCCAGAAGTACATCTATAATTTGACTAGAAATTCAGCGAGAGAAGAGCCTAACCTTCAGCGGCGCTTTATAAAGGATGGAGGTCTAATTCTTTCGGACGACTCGTCGGGGGTACATATTAGATCTCCGAAAGCTATTATTATTGTTGGGCGGTGTCCAAGTTATATGATTGATGATCCTGGAGTGGCGCATCAGCGAGAACAAGACTTTGACATCTACAAACGTCGTTACGAGGATATACTTTCGTTTTTAACGTTTGATGACGTTCTTGATTTAACGAGGAGGATGATTTCACGTCAGACTAAGATTTGAATTTGCTTGTAATTTTGGTGCACAAACATGTTAAATCCAGGATAAGCTTTGCATTAGATGAGGTTCATGGAGATATTGAGCTGCGAATAAGTGAACCGATAGAAAAAGTGACATATGATCAATTGCTTAAGGTGTTTTAGCAAAGGGGAAAATCTGAACTTTCTTGATTTGTTTTATTAAATGGATTCTCTTAATTTTTTTGCGATACCTAATGGTATTTCTTATTCTTAATAGGTGATTATACTTACTTGATTCGATTCTTACGTCATTCATTTCATCTTAATCAGTGGCTAATACGAGTCAAATCGTTGAGTGCAATAGTTAATTTAAAAGTGTTCTCTCCCCTCCTTCGCCTGGAAAGTAATCAATTAATCATCTTTGGTTAGTTCCTAAGCTGGCCAAAATCGCCACACAGTCGATGTTTGTCGCAAGAGTCTCTGTGATCTTGGTGGGCACCGCATTCACTTCCAATCTTTGCTTTAATGAAGGCGAGCTTGCGTTTCATTATGCTTAGTCAATTCTCGGCTTGCTGATCATCGTAGCTTTTTTTAGGAACAACTTCATTTGGTTTCGGCTTAGACACGGGTCGTAGAGCGTAATTTGATGTTTCTGGCACGAGCCAATATTCTCCTTTTTGTTGCCGTGAACAATGAGCAGTAAAAAATCCCCGTATAAGTAGGGGAATAGTTCTAGGAATAGAATTTCATATCACTTGGATACCAAAAAACACGCCCAAGACGGACGTGTTCGACAATTATTTGACCTATTGAACTGAGTGCACGAAACTGCACGCGATAGATCGCAACAAACGCCAGTGTAACGGTATTTGTTGACAGAAGTATTAAAGCTTCTGATTATAGTATTCAACAACCAGTGATTCGTCAACTTCTGGTTCGAGTTCGCCACGTTCTGGTAAGCGGACAAGGGAACCTTCCTTCTTATTGTCGTCAAAGGTTACGTAAGCTGGACGGGAAACTGTGTTCTCGATAGCTTCATTGACAACAGCGAGGTTTTGTGAGCGTTCGCGAAGACCGATCACTTGGCCAGGCTGTACTTCATAGGAAGGAATATCAAGGCGCTTGCCATCAACTGTGATGTGGCCGTGGTTGACAAGTTGGCGCGCTTGAGGACGGCTGGAAGCCAAGCCCAAACGGAAAACCAAGTTATCTAAACGGGTTTCAAGCAGGATCATGAAGTTATCACCATGGGTACCTTCTTTGATCTTACCAGCGCGCAGGAACAAGTTCTGGAATTGGCGTTCGTTTAAACCGTACATCCAACGCAGCTTCTGCTTTTCGCGCAGTTGCTGACCGTATTCGGAAATCTTACGGCGGTTGTTGGCACCGTGATCACCGGGTGCATAAGGACGACGAGCTAATTCTTTACCAGTGCCGGAAAGGGACAAGCCGAGACGACGGCTTTGCTTCCAGCGAGGACCTGTATAACGAGACATATGAGTATTCCTCCAAGTTTTTATTTGGAGTAAAATAACGAATTGCGGCTTTAGCACACGGGCAGTCCTGCAAAGGTTCACCTTCGCAGCCGCGGTTACTACTGTCATCGGCGTGATGCCGAGGCAGGACTGGAGCCGACCATGCCGGCCGCTGCTGCATTATTTTACACGCGAGCTAGTATACCGTGTTTAGCGCAGCGGTGTCAAGGTGATTGGCGAGCGTTTGACCGAACTGTGTCAGGATCTGTTCGTCGTTTTCGCTAAAACGGTTGAGTTTCGGGGAGTCAATGTCCATGATGGCAACGGTTTCGCCATTAACGTTGATCGGCACGACGATTTCGGCGTTGCTGGCTGAATCGCAGGCGATGTGACCGGCAAATTCATGGACGTTAGCAACGCGAATCACGCTATTTTGCTGGTAGCTGGTTCCAACGACGCCTTTGCCCGGTTGAATGTGCATGCAGGCAACTTTTCCTTGGAAGGGGCCGAGGTCGAGCTGCCCGGTTTTGCCATTATAAAGGTAGAAACCAGCCCAGTTGAGCTCGGACATGCTGTCATTTAGCAGTGCACTGGCATTGGCAAGTACGGTGATGGGGTTGGTTTCGCCTGTAAGTAGGCCATCAAGTTGATCGATAATAATAGGATCAAGGGTTGTCATTTGATCAGTCCTTTTAGGAATTTATGAAAAGCAGCATCTAGGCCTTTTAACTGCGGGCTTTTTTTGCGATACTGGTAGCTAGGATGTTATCGTTTTTAACACTTAACGGCATTTTAGCCGGTAAGTAGGCAAAATGCAATTAGAAAGATAATCGGTAAAGCAGAGGGTGTAGGGATGATCTGGTTCTTCATTATTGTTGCGATTATAATTGTGGCTGCTGGCAGTGTCTGGTGGCTGCAGCATTATTTTCAAACGCGTATCAAAGACTTAGACGAAAAAGTCGAAGCGATTGATATTGGTGCGCTCTCGAGTCAGATTCGCAGCATTGAGCAACTGAAGCTGACCGGTGACAGTCTGGCAACCTTTGGCAAGTGGGAGCGGGCGTTTGATCAATTAAACGACCATGATCTAGCTGAGCTGCAAAAAATTCTGCTTGATCTCGAAGACCAGGTTAAACGCTTCCGTTTAGATCGGGCATCGAAAATTGCTAAGGTGCTGGAAGATAAAATCGAGACGGCTCAGCGCCAATACGAACTGATTAGCCAGGCACTACAAGACATTCGGCACGACGAAGCAGATAACCGTAGTAAAATGTTGCAATTGCGAGATGATTACCAGGTTTCACGCAAGACGATTCTTGCCAAGAGTTTTGTCTTCGGTGATGCTCAGCCAGCATTGGAGCAACAGTTGCAGCAATTGGCGCAGCTTTTTCAAAAAATTGACCAGATCAATAATGATGGCGATCATCAGGCGGCAAAGGCAGAAATTAAACAGTTAGCCGAGCAGATGCGGGTTTTGAAGAAGCAGGTTAAGGAATTACCACCACTGGTAAACGAGCAGGTCAACGAGTTTCCTGGACAAATTAACGAAATTCAGCACGGTTACCGGCAACTCACCACCGCCCATTATGTGTTCACCGATGATATTCCGGGGATGGTTGCGGATGTCGAGGCCAAGATGAAGGATGCCAATGCGGCTCTTAAATCGATTGATGTGGAGGCAACAGAGGCAGCCAATGCGGAAATCGAAGCTGAAATCGATAAAATGTACGCCATTATGGAAAAAGAGATGCAGGCCAAGAAACGGGTGGATGTTGCGTCCCCTGATTTGCGGCGCTTCATCGATCATGCACTGCGCCAAAATCGGGAATTGCAGGCAGAATTGGATCATCTGAACCAAAGCTATACGCTGAATCATCATGAAATCAAAACCGCTAAAAATTTAAAAATGCAGTTAGATGCGATTGACGCAAATTACACGAAGGATACCGATGCGATTGAAGCAGGCGAGGCCGTGTACTCGGACGTGATTGCGCGGTTTGATGAAACCAAAGAACAGTTAACGGCGATTGAAAAGCAACAGGTCCAGATTAACCAAGACGTGGCAGGTTTGAAAAAAGGCGAGATCATCGCTAATAAACAAGCAGAGAGTTTTGAACTCGATATGCGGAATATTAAGCATGAAATCGTCCGCCATCACTTGCCGGGGTTGCCGCAAGACTATGTGGATAAGGTTAAACATGTTACTGCCGAAATTGATCAGCTTAATCACGATTTGGATCAGGTTAAAATTAACATGGATGCGATTGCCAAGTTTCTGATTAAGATTGCCAGTGATATTGATGATTTAAAGAAAACAACCAGTGCCTTAATTGATGCGGCCGGATTAACCGAAGAATTGATGCAATATGCCAACCGTTACAAAATAACGGTTAAGCCGGTAGCAGACGCGGTTAAGCATGCGACCGAACTGTATATGCAATTTGACTATCAGCAGGCTGCCGATACGTTGGCGACCGCGTTGGAGCAGACGGAGCAGGGCAGCTACAAGAAAGTTGAAGATGCTTATCTTGCGCGGAAGAAAGCTTCATTATATTGATTTGCGTGATTGGAAAGCCAGCCTGGGTTGGGGCTGGCTTTTGGTTTGGGGTAGAGGTTGTGATATGGTGCAGGGATCTGCAGGGAAAATTGCAGACTTAAATGGTTAATAATCATTCAGTAGGGTATATACGTCTCCGAAACGCGTTCACCGGCGCAGAAGTCTGCGTGTAAGGACCTCGAGCGCAATGGCCAAGACCGGGCCATCACGCTCAAGGCCACTTACACTCCGACTTCTACCCGCGCCGGTTCACGCTCTTGCTTAAACGCGTTCGCCAGCCCAGAAACCTGCACATAAGGACCTTGAGCGCAATGACCAAAGCCCGGTCATCACGCTCAAGGCCACTTATGCTTCGGTTTCTAACCGGGCTGGCTCACGCTCTTGAAACTTACTAACTTTTTGTCTATAATTCAATCCAGTCGAATTAACGGAAGGGGCCGGCTGATGATTTATTTTGATAATAGTGCAACGACGAAGATTTCGCCTGATGCGTTGGCGACTTATAACAAGGTCAGCACGGATTTTTTTGGTAATCCCAGCAGTTTGCATGCTTTGGGGACTAAAGCAAATGAGGTTTTGCAGAGTTCGCGAGCCCAGATTGCTAAATTAATCGGTGCTAAGCCGGACGAGATTTATTTTACGAGCGGTGGAACTGAAGGCGATAACTGGGTGATTAAAGGCACTGCCATGGCTAAGCGCGAATTTGGCCGTCATCTGATTACGACCAGTATCGAGCATCCGGCTGTGATTAATACGATGAAACAGCTAGAGAAACTGGGATTTGAAGTGACTTATTTGCCGGTTGATCGGCGCGGTTTTATTCATATTGACGATTTGAAAGCGGCTATTCGCAAAGATACGATTTTGGTGTCGATTATGGCGGTTAATAATGAAACTGGCAGTATGCAGCCGATTGTTCAGGCCGCGCGGGTGTTGGATAATTATCCGAATATTCATTTTCATGTCGATGCTGTGCAAGCCGTTGGTAAGGGTTTGGATGCAGCGTTACAAGATCCGCGGATTGATTTTCTCAGTTTTTCCGGCCATAAGTTTCATGCTCCCCGCGGTACCGGCTTTATCTATGCCAAAGAGGGTCGCATGCTTGATCCGTTGCTAACCGGTGGCGGTCAGGAACGTGATTGGCGCTCAGGCACGGAAAATGTTCCGGCGATTGCGGCGATGGCCAAGTCGCTGCGCTTACTTTTGGCTAATGAAGATGCTAATGTGGCCCGGCAGCAAGCAGTTCGCAAGCGGGTTTTTGAACATGTCAGCCAAAAGCCCAAGGTGACGATGTTTAGTCAGTTAACACCGGATTTTGCCCCACATGTTTTATGTTTTGCCATTGCTGGTGTCCGCGGCGAAACGATTGTTCATGCGTTTGAGGATCATCAGATTTACATTTCCACAACCAGTGCCTGCTCAAGTAAGAAAGGCACGGAAAGCAGTACCTTGGCCGCCATGCATACGGACCCGAAAATTGCCACTTCCGCGATTCGGGTGAGTTTGGATGAAGCTAATACTTTGGATGAAGCGGATGCGTTTAATGCAGCGTTTGATACGATTTATGCAAAGTTTGCCAAGCTTGATAAAGCGACCGTCTAAACGAGCATCAGCCATTGCCAGTGCAAGGAGTGGCAGGGTGTCAGTTATAGCGGCTGATACTGCCAACTTGTTTTGACGCATCACCGATTTTCACTGGATCGGTTACCGCCTACATGAAAGGATTTTAAGATGCAATATTCAGAAATTATGGTTCGTTACGGCGAGCTTTCGACCAAGGGAAAAAATCGGCAAGCGTTTATCGGTCGTTTGAACGGTAACGTTACACGAGCGCTGCATGAATTCCCCAACCTCACCATTCGGCCTAAACGTGATCGGATGCACATTGAATTGAATGGCGAGCCTAGTGATCAGGTGATGGCACGACTGTCACAGGTATTCGGCATCCAGAATTTTTCACCAAGTATTGCCGTGGAAAAGGATATGGCAAAAGTCCACGAGGTTGCGTTGCAGCTGATGAATGAAACGGCATCGCACGGCATTAGTTATAAGGTTAATACGCGGCGGAGCGATCATGACTTTGCCTTGGATACCAATGCTATGAACCTTGATTTAGGCGATTTCTTGACGGATAAGCGGCCGGACTTGGTGGTCAAAATGCATCATCCTGATATGATTTTGCGGGTTGAAGTCCGTCGTGAGGCGATTTATTTATCCACTAAAACAATTCAAGGTGCTGGCGGATTGCCGGTTGGAACGGCAGGGCGCGCGGCCTTGATGCTTAGTGGCGGGATTGATTCGCCGGTCGCGGGTTACTATGCGTTAAAACGTGGCGTGGACATTGAAATGGTGCACTTTTTCAGCCCGCCTTACACCAGTCAACAGGCGCTGAATAAGGCTAAACAACTCACGGCCAAGCTGACCCCTTATGTTGGCCGGATTTACTTTATTGAAGTGCCGTTTACCGAGATTCAGGAGGCAGTCAAAGCAACGGTTCCGGAAGGTTATCTGATGACCGTACAACGCCGAATGATGTTGCGATTGACCGAAGCGATTGCCAAACAACGTGGCGATCTGGCTATCTTTAATGGTGAGTCAGTCGGCCAGGTGGCTTCACAGACGCTGGAATCAATGGCAGCAATCAATGATGTCACCACGATGCCGATTATTCGTCCGGTTGCGACCATGGATAAGAATGAGATCATTGCCGAGGCAGAAAAGATCGACACGTATGATTTATCGATCATGCCGTTTGAAGACTGTTGTACCATTTTTGCCCCGCCGTCGCCTAAAACCAAACCAAAGACGGATCGCGCACGGTATTACGAAAGCAAACTTGATGTCGATGGTTTGATGGCGCGTGCGTTGGCCGGGATCAAGGTTCAGGAGATCAAGTCGTCTGATCAGTTCCTGAATCAGGATCAGGATGTTATCGCAGAATTGCTTTAAAAATTGAATAAAAGCGGTAGTTGCTGATAAGTTATTTGCTTATCGGTAACTACCGCTTTTTTAGTTTAGCGTTAAAAGTCGGCGAATGATCTTAAAAAAGAAATAATTCACAAGATTTCGCGATATTAATAAGCTGCTGGAGCGAATGCCATCATGGTTGCCCGAAAAATGGTTGTCACCTGCAGAAGACGCATTGTGCTTAATTCCTGGTTTGAAAAGATCGTTAATATAAAATAGCTCAGTAAAAACTGTGGTAAAAGAGCGCGCAATTTGTTAAACTGAATATGTGAAAATGGTAACAAACACGTGCGGAGGTGTTGATGGTGGTCGTCAGTAAACAAACGTTATCACAGGCAACGATTAAACGAATCCCGGTTTATTATCGAACCGTCAAAGATTTGCAACAGACGGGGGTTAAGCGGGTTCGGTCTGATCGGCTAAGTAAGCTGGTTCATATCGCGCCAGCAACCATTCGGCGGGACTTCTCCAATTTTGGCGATTTAGGGCGCAGCGGCTATGGCTATTCGGTTGATTTACTTGCGCAGGTGTTTGGCGAGTTATTAGAAGTGCACTCGGAAGAACAGATGTTACTGGTGGGGTGTGGCAACCTCGGACGGGCGTTGTTGACCAATAATTTTCGCCGGAATCCGGATCTAACCATTGTGATGGGATTCGACACGGATCCGCAGCTCATTGGGACGACAATTGCCGGGGTGCCGATTTTTGATCTTACAACTTTAGCCAAAAATATTCGCCCGGGGATGCATACTGCCATTGTCTGTGTGCCGAGTTCCGCCCAGACCAGCGTTATTAACCAACTTGAGGCTAATCGCATAACCGCTATTTTAACCTTTGCCCCTAAGCCGGTCCCGGCAAAACCGACAACCACGATTCGCTATATTGATCTTACGAGTGAGCTACAGGCGTTATTGTTTGTTGATCATCAAAAACAGGTTTCGCGACAGGTGACGGAACCGTTGCGCTAGCGTTACTTGACGCGCTGGATCACGCTCGTTATAAGGCGTTCAGCTGCCCAGAAATTTGCATATAAAGATCTTGGGCACAAATCCGCTTTTACGCCCATAACGCGCTCCCCGGCGCAGGGACCTGCATGTAAGGACCTTGGTCGCAATGGCCAGACCCGGGCCATCACGACCAAGGCCACTTACACTCCGGTCCCTAACCGCGCCGGCTCGCGCTCACCTCACATTGACCCCGTCATAATCACGGGTTATAATGCAGCTAATGCAATGATCAAGAGGGTTGCGTTCTTTTTTTTCAGCGACGGGATGGTTGGTGTGAATCTCGAAAGAAGGGCGTGATTGTAGCTTGTGAGCTGCCGTCCTGAAGTGAGTAGGGAACGGCCGGTGACAGCCGTTATCCTGAACCAAGTGGGGATTGATTCCCAATTTAGGTGGTACCGCGAGTAGACTCGTCCTAATAATCGATATTAGGGCGTTTTTTTGTGTATACGCACGGCGCGACCCAGCTTTCGGGCTGGCGTGCGTGTGATGCATCAGCGCGTGCCAATTCTAGAAACCGGATGGACGAAAAAATTTTGTGAGGTGGAGCCAGTGAGTGATGAAACGTTAGCACCAAAGTATGATCATAAAGCAGTCGAGGAAGGCCGGTATCAGGAATGGCTTGATGAAGATGTCTTCAAACCAAGTGGTGATAAGAAGGCTAAGCCGTATTCAATCGTAATTCCGCCGCCGAATGTCACCGGTAAGTTACACATGGGGCATGCATGGGATACCACGCTTCAAGACATCGTGATCCGCCAAAAGCGTATGCAGGGGTTTGATACCTTGTGGCTGCCAGGGATGGATCATGCCGGAATCGCCACGCAGGCTAAAGTTGAGGCCAAGTTGCGCAAAGAAGGCATCAGCCGCTATGACTTAGGCCGTGAAAAGTTTGTCCAGAAAGTCTGGGAATGGAAGGACGAATTTGCCAAGACGATTCATGGACAATGGGCCAAAATGGGCTTGTCACTGGATTATAGTCGGGAACGCTTTACTTTGGATAAGGGCCTGAATCAAGCGGTTCGACGGGTGTTTGTTGACCTTTATAACCAGGGTTTGATTTACCGTGGCGAATATATCGTTAACTGGGATCCGCAAGCGCGCACGGCACTATCGGATATTGAAGTCATTCATAAAGACGATAAAGGTGCTTTTTACCATGTAAAATATCCATTCGCAGACGGTAGCGGCTACATTGAAATTGCAACAACGCGTCCGGAAACCATGATGGGTGATACTGCGGTGGCGGTTCACCCAGGTGATGAGCGGTATAAAGATATGGTGGGTAAGGAACTTATTTTGCCATTAGCCAATCGCAAAATCCCGATCATTGAAGATGCTTACGTTGATCCTGAGTTTGGGACTGGGGCGGTTAAAATCACGCCGGCCCATGACCCTAACGACTTTCAGGTGGGCAATCGTCATGATTTGAAACGAATTAACACCATGAATGACGATGGCACGATGAACGAAAATGCCGGCAAATACCAAGGAATGGATCGCTTTGAAGCCCGTAAAGCCATGGTGGCCGATTTGGATAAGGCCGGTTTATTGCTTAAAGTTGAACCGATTGTGCATAGTGTCGGCCATAGCGAACGTACGGGCGTTCAAGTTGAAGCACGGTTGTCAACACAATGGTTTGTCAAAATGAAACCATTAGCTGAAGCGGCAATCAAAGCGCAGCAAGAGCCGGACAAGAAAGTGACATTTGTTCCTGAGCGGTTTGAACATACCTATTTGCAGTGGATGGAAAATATTCATGACTGGGTTATTTCGCGGCAGTTGTGGTGGGGCCATCAAATTCCGGCTTGGTACAACAAGCAGACCGGCGAAACCTATGTCGGGATGGAAGCGCCTAAAGACATTGAAAACTGGAAGCAGGATCCTGACGTGCTGGACACTTGGTTTTCAAGTGCGTTGTGGCCATTTTCCACGATGGGGTGGCCGAATACCGATGCGTCGGATTACAAGCGTTATTACCCAACAGATACCTTAGTGACCGGCTATGATATCATTCCATTCTGGGTTGCGCGGATGATTTTCCAAGGGTTGCATTTTACCCATCAACGTCCGTTCCAGTACACCTTGATTCACGGGTTAATGCGTGACGAACAAGGCCGGAAGATGAGTAAGTCACTGGGTAATGGGATTGACCCGATGGATGTGATTGAAAAATACGGCGCCGATGCCTTGCGGTGGTTCCTGATTACCGGTAATAAACCGGGACAGGATACACGGTTTAGCTATAAACAGGTTGAAGCAGCTTGGAATTTTATCAATAAGATTTGGAACATTTCCCGATTTGTGATGATGAACTTAGGCGACTTGGATACGCCGCAACAGCCAGATCCAAGTACCTTTGATTTGTCCGACAAATGGCTTTTTGCGCAATTGAACGAAACCATCAAGCAGGTAACGGATTTGTCTGCGCGGTTCGAATTTGGTGAAATGGGTCGAACCCTGTATAACTTCACCTGGAATGTTTTCGCGGACTGGTACGTTGAAATGAGTAAGGAAGTACTGTACGGCGATGATGACAAAGCCAAAGCAGCCAAGCGCGTCAACCTTGCTTATGCACTGGATCAGATTTTACGGCTATTGCACCCAGTGATGCCGTTTGTGACGGAAAAACTATGGTTGGCGTTACCGCATACGGGCAAATCAATTGTGACGGCGAGCTATCCAGTGGCAAACACTGCCTTTGAAAATGCTGACGCTACCAGTGCAATGGATGCGATTATTGCGCTCATCCGTGGCGTTCGCGGGATTCGTAAAGAGGCCGGCGCTCCGCTTAAGACCAAAGTCGATATTATCGTTAAATTGACGGATCCTGCTTTGAAGCCAATCTTTGAACAGAACTTTGAGTTTATCGATCGGTTCGTCAATAGCAAAGCCTTCACGGTTGGAACCGATGTGGCCGAGCCTAAAATGGCGGGCAGTGCGGTGATCACAGGCGCCACCATTTTCGTACCGCTCAATGAATTAATTGATTTGGACGAGGAAAAGGCCAAACTGACTAAAGATGCTAAGAAGCTCGAGCAAGAAATTGCCCGAATTGACAAGAAGCTCAATAACCAAGGCTTCTTATCCAAAGCACCGGAAGCGGTTGTTGCGGAACAACGCACTAAGCGCAGTGATTTTGAAGATCAGCTAACGAGCACTAAGCAACGGTTGGAACAATTACAACAGGCTTAAGTTACCAAGTGGCTTTAAGCGATTTTATGATGAAAAAACCGGTATTAGGGTTGAGTTTTAAGCCCTAGTACCGGCTTTTTTGATGGTCGTGGTTGAAGCATGCCGCAAGCAGGCATTTTGGCGTGTGACTGGTTATCAGATGAGTTCTGGCAGCAATGAAAACGTAAATTTGGCTGGCTAAGCTCATAAGTTGGACCCATTTTTCTGGTATGATGAATCTATATATCGCAGCAGCATGAAAGCTAGCTGCTTAAATGATTGAAATAAGGAAAGTTAACAATGAATTACACAGAAAGCGTTGCCTATATTCATTCTTTTCCGCGCTTGGCCAAGACCGGTGACCATCGGCGGATTTTAACGTTATTACATGCACTCGGCAATCCGCAGCAACAAGGGCGGTATATTCACGTGACTGGTACTAATGGAAAAGGCTCAGCCGCTAATGCGATTGCACATGTCCTTGAGGCAAGCGGTTTGACAGTCGGGTTATATACCTCGCCGTTTATCATGCGGTTTAATGAACGGATCATGATTGACCATGAACCGATTCCGGATGCTGCGTTAGTCAAAGCGGTTGCGTTTGTCAGGACTGCACTGGAACGGCTTCAGCAGCAACAAGCTGATTTTAACGTGACGGAATTTGAATTCATTACTGCGCTGGCGTATTGGTATTTTCGGCAGCGTCAGGTTGATGTTGCGGTGATTGAAGTCGGCATTGGTGGCGACACGGATTCGACCAATGTCATCACGCCGGTTGTCAGTGTTTTGACCGAGGTTGCTTTAGATCACCAAAAATTGCTGGGACGTACGATTACGGCAATTGCCACACATAAGGCTGGTATTATCAAACCGGGTATTCCGGTTGTAACCGGTAACTTGGTGTCGGATGCTGCTGCCGTTGTCGCAGCCAAGGTCGCGACAACAGGGAGTCAATGGTTGCGTTTTGACCGCGATTTTTCGGTTCCTAAGGCTAAGCTTCACGGTTGGGGCCAACGGTTTACTTATGAAGACCAAGATGGACGTATTAGCGATCTGGAGGTGCCGTTGGTTGGCGATTACCAGCAACGCAATATGGCAATTGCGATTCAAACGGCAAAAGTGTATGCCAAGCAGACAGAATGGCCTTTGACGCCCCAGAATATTCGCCAGGGGATTGCTGCTAGTCATTGGCCAGCCAGACTCGAAAAGATAAGTGATACGCCTTTGATCGTCATTGACGGGGCGCACAATCCGGATGGCATCAATGGTTTGATTACGGCGCTAAAGCAACTTTTTTCCCAACCCATTACTGTTATTGCCGGCATCTTGGCAGATAAAGACTATGCGGCGATGGCGGATAAGCTGACCGCGGCATTTTCCACGGTTTATCTGGTTCCGGTGCCAGGGACGCCGCGCGCCTTGCCTGAGGCTGGTTATGAGGCACTGCACGAAGGTCGGTTAAAGGATTCGTGGCAGGAAGCATTGGCGGCGAGTCTTAATGATGTGCCGGATCAGCCGATTGTGATCACCGGTTCGCTGTATTTAGCCTCAGCTGTTCGTCAAACTTTATTAGGGGGAAAATCATGACCGCAACAGTCATCTTTGATCTTGACGGGACACTGGTTAACACTGAAGCACTTTACCTTAAAAGTAATGTTAAAGCCGCGGCAGTATTGGGACTGCACCGGACAGAAGCAGATTTTCGGCCATTAGTCGGATCTGCCGGACCAAGTGAAGCTAAAATCATTGCCGATTTGGTTGGGGCCGATCATGCCGCATGGTTCCAGCAATTTTCAACCCAGGATGTTTTGGACCAGATTCGCAGCGGTGCCGATTTTGTCTTACCCGGAGTTGACAAAACGTTGCAGACGCTTGATCGGATGGGTTATCGATTAGCGTTGGCAACAAGTAGTGCCAAACATTACGTTGACGTGGTGTTGGCTGCAACTGGTTGGGTGAAGCGGTTTGACCCGATTCTGACTGGCAGTGATGTGACGGCACACAAACCTGATCCGGAAATTTATCACGTGATGAAAACCAAGTTGCCTGAGACACCGGCGATTGTCGTTGAAGATACGCATGTGGGTGTGGCCGCAGCAGAAGGGGCCGGGCTCCCGGTCGTCATGATTCCAGGCATCGGTCAAGCGCCGGATCATAAGGCGACCGCGATTTTAGCTGCGATCACGGATTTGCCTGACTGGCTGCAAAGTCATCCTGCTTTTGCGTAATGTCCATAATGAGTCCTCAGATGACTCAAAATGGCGGCCCCATCAGAGAAGGCTGAAGAGCATGCAGCGCCTCACTCTGAAAGCGGCATGACGGAGGGAAAGACGATGGCAGATGCGACTGAACAACCACGTGAGCGTTTATTGGCGCATGGACCACAGGCACTGACGGATGCGGAATTATTGCAATTGATTGTACGCGCAGGCAACCAGCACTATCCGGTCCAGGAAATTGTCAGCGAGGTGTTGACCACTTATCCAGCATTACGAGGCTTAGCAGAAGGTGATGGTGATTCACTGGACCATATTCGCGGACTGGGCGCGGCTAAACGGGCCAGTATTTTGGCGGGTGTGGAGCTAGGACGGCGGGTCATGCGTCGTCAATCGGTTCGATATGGGCAGATCAAAAATAGCGAGCAACTGGGTAAAACGATGGTGTCACGCTTTGCCGGAGCTAATCAAGAATCCATGTTGATTTTATTTTTGGATGTCAAGAATCAGATCATCACGGAACAAATCGTGGCAATTGGAACGGTGGATTCAGCCTTAGCCGATCCGCGGGTGGTGTTTCGGGAAGCATTAAAGCTAAGCGCCACGAATTTGATCATGGTTCACAATCATCCCAGCGGCGATCCTTCTCCGAGTCAGGCCGATCGTGATACAACAACGCGATTTCAGCTGGCGGCAGCGTTACTCGGCATGCACCTGCTTGACCACTTGATCATTGGGCGGCAGTCGTATTATTCGTTTGCGCGCGATGATCCGGAATTTAATTAATTTGCCAAAAAGTTGTAAGGTTTTCTGAAATTGGCGCAATGAGGGCAAAAACAGGCGGTTTCACATTTTGTCATAGAAAATAATATGCTATAATGCATGGAGTTAATACGAAATGAGTCAGCATAAGGAGAGAACGTCTTGTTTGGATTTGGATCAAAGAATATCGGGATCGATCTTGGCACCGCAAATACCTTAGTTTACGTCGACGGCAAGGGCATTGTGTTAAATGAGCCCTCCGTAGTCGCGAAGAATACCCAGACGGAAGAAGTCATTGCCGTTGGTGAAGAAGCCCGCGACATGATCGGTCGTACCCCGACCAATATCGTGGCGATCCGACCAATGAAAGATGGGGTCATCGCTGACTACGACACAACTGCGGCCATGTTAAAATACTTCATGCAAAAAGCATTAGGTAACGGCAGCCACCCGCAAGTGATGATTTGTGTGCCAAGCGGCGTGACGGAAGTTGAAAAACGGGCCGTTATTGACGCTGCAAAAGTCGCAGGAGCACGCGATGCTTTCGTCATTGAAGAACCTTACGCTGCTGCAATCGGTGCCGGTCTGCCGGTTATGGACCCGACCGGTAGTATGGTTGTTGATATTGGCGGCGGGACCACTGATGTCGCAACGATTTCATTAGGCGGTATTGTTTCGAGTCGCTCGATTCGGGTGGCTGGTGACAAGTTTGATGAAGCCATCATCAATCATTTACGCCAGAACTTTAATTTGCTCATCGGCGAACGTACGGCTGAAGCCATGAAGATTCAAATTGGTTCGGCGTCGGTTGAAAAGGCTGCCGATATCGATGGGATGACCGTGCGCGGACGTGATTTATTGAGCGGCCTGCCAAAGACCATCGATATTTCGGCAACGGATATTGCCTCAGCTGTTCATGAAAACGTGCTTGATATCATCACGGCGATTAAAGAAACACTAGAGGAAACCTCACCAGAAATCGCTGCCGATGTCATTGATCATGGGATTGTGTTGACAGGCGGTGGTGCGCTTTTGAAGCATTTACCGGATGTCATTTCCGATGAGACCAAAGTACCGGTCTTCATTGCGCAGGATCCACTAGATTGTGTGGCAATCGGCACTGGTGAATCGTTGAAGAATATTGACGTTTTAAAGAAGCGTTAACAGCCCATAAATGAAGATGGTTTGCGTGTGGCAAGAGGCTGGGATGAAGGATCCTGGCCTCTTTTCGCGAGTGTGACGGAGGAACCAATGCAGAAATTCTTTTCCAACAAAAAATTGATCGCCCTCATGATCGCATTGCTGGTCAGTCTTGGTCTGGTCGCTGGATCAATCTATGCGAGCAATAATCGCAATACGCCGCCGTTTATTCAGCGGATTGCCAATGATGTTGTTGGCATCGGCGGGCGGTTAGTCGCGTTGCCGGGAGATTTTGCCCGCAATGGATTAGATGACATCAATAATCTCATGGATACGTTTCAGGAGAATCAGCGCCTCAAGCAACAGCTGGATAATTTAGCGCAGACAAAGGTGCAGGTACAAACTTTAAAACGCGAAAATAAGCAGTTGAAGCAACAGTTGAAACTTAACGGTACTTTGACGGATTACGCGCAGATCAGTGCTGCTGTCATTTTACGGACACCGAGTGACTGGCGCAACATGGTCGTTATTAACCAAGGAAGTGCCGCCGGGGTTAAGAAAGGCATGCCGGTTATGGCCGGTTCCGGCTTGATTGGCCGTGTGGTTGAGGTCAATCGGACGAGTTCAAAAGTTGAGATGCTATCAACGGCCAATAAATCCAGTGACCGGATTGCGGCGGCTGTTGAGACCAAAGGCGAAAAAGAAGTTAACGGCATCATTACCGGATATGACGAAAAAACCGGTGATTTGATTCTCGGCGAGCTGAATACGGATACCGCGATTAAAAAAGGCGATGAGGTGGTTACCAGTGGTTTAGGTGGCATGACACCTAAAGGATTACTGATTGGCAAAGTCGCCAGCGTCAAGAAAGATGACTATGGGCTGGCCAACACCGTTTATTTGGATCCCGCCGCAAATCTAAACGATGTCACCGTTGTAACCGTCATCTCACGTACGATCAAAGGTGACTAACATGTTAAACGAAAAACATTTCACAGGACATTGGTGGATCTTTTTACTGCTGCTTTTGTTATTATTAATTGATGGCAGCCTAGCATCAGTGCTGGCACAGTGGATCATGCAGCCGAACTTTATGGGGACGCCGCAATTGACCTTGTTAGGGTTAGTCATGGTGACGTTGTTGGTGCCGCAAGAAAAGTATATAACCTGGATTGCGGCATTGATTGGGTTGCTATTCGACAGTTTTTACACGGGTATTCTAGGGATTAATGCGTTGCTGTTTGCCTTGGTCATTTACGTGGTTCGCCAGATTCGGCCGTATATCCCGCACACGCCGATTTTTGTTGGCATGGTTTATATTATTGCGTTGTTGCTCTATGGGGTTGCCAGTTATGCTGCGAATCATTTTATTGGCTACGGATCCGCCAGTGTTGTTATGCTGATAGCGAATCATTTAGGGCCGGGATTAACGGTCAATCTCATCCTTTTTGTGATTGTCTATGGTCCATTACATCGATTGTTGATGAATTTAGCGGAAGAATAATTTGGGGTGATAATGTGGACAGTGTGGTCTTAAAAGGTCGAAATGATAGTCTGGCGCTGCACCTTCAAGATACAGCGGACTTTACGCAGATTATCCAGACACTGAAAACATTACTAGGCAAATTGTACGAAGAAACGCCAACCGGTGATGTCAGCTATCGTTTGGAGACGGGCAATCGGCTTTTAACGGAAGAGCAGTTGGCGCAAATTCAGGCTGTGTTTGAAGATTACCCGCGCTTTTCAATTAATGGCATCACGAGTGCTGTGGTTGATAAAGCGGTCGTTGCCGATATGGTGACGGCTAAAATGACCCATCGTATCGGTGGCGTTGTTCGATCAGGGCAAACAATTGATGTCATGGGCGATGTGCTGTTTTTAGGCGATTTACATGCCGGTGCCTCGCTGTGTGCTTCTGGCAATGTCTTTGTGATGGGCAAAGTTAGTGGCGTTATCCAAGCAGGCAGTCAAGGAGACACCCGCGCAGTTGTTGTGGGTGACTTGCAAGGTGCTAGTCAGGTTCGAATCGCCGATGTCATCGAAATTGTCGCTGACCATTATGATCCGGTTAAACCGGTTGCTTATTTGAGCGAATTACATACGATGGCACATACCAAGTTGGCTGAACTAGCAAATCTTCGGCCGCGATTATTTAAGCAAATGGAGGCAATGTAGATGGGGACAGCGTTAGTAGTGACTTCCGGTAAAGGCGGCGTTGGCAAAACCACCACTTCGGCAAATATCGGTACCGCGTTGGCTTTACAAGGCAAGCGGGTCGTCTTGTTGGACCTTGATATTGGACTACGCAACTTAGACGTTGTCATGGGTTTGTCCAACCGGATTATTTACGACATTGTCGATGTTGCCACTGGCCGCGCGAAGCTACACCAAGCGTTGATCAAGGACAAACGATTTGACGATTTGCTTTATTTACTGCCAGCAGCGCAAAATGCGGAAAAAGACGCGTTAGAACCTGATCAGGTCGTTGAGATTGTTGAACAGTTGCGGCCGGATTTTGATTTTATTATTTTGGACTCACCTGCCGGAATCGAACAAGGGTTTCGGAATGCGACTGGGGCGGCTGACGGTGCGATTGTGGTCACGACCCCGGAGATATCGGCGGTGAGTGATGCGGATCGAGTCGTTGGCTTACTGGAACAACGTGATATGCCGCTCAAATCGCGACTCATTATCAACCGCATTCGCCAAAATATGTTAGCTGATGGACGCTCGATGGATATTGACGAAATTACCAGTCATCTGGGACTTGATTTACTCGGCATCATTGTTGACGATGATGGGGTGATTGAGAGTTCAAACAAAGGTGAAGCGATTGTGATGGATCCGGATGACCTTGCTAGTAAAGGTTACCGCAATATTGCCCGCCGGTTACTAGGTGATAGCGTGCCGTTGATGGACATTCGTTTGAAAAAACAAGGCTTTTGGTCAAAATTGTTCCATCGCCATCATTAGACGGTTTATGGTGATTTTGTGCCGGCTGTTAAAGATTAATTTTCTGAAACAGTTGACTTTCGTTAAAGTTCGGTGTAATTTAGTGACAATTCATTAAAGCGTTGAGTGGAATCGATAAGCGGTCATGGTTCACAGCGAGTTCGGGTTGATGGAAACCGAATAGCCATCCGCTTATCACACATCCATGAGTGGACGATTGAACAACAGTAGGTCGTCTCGGTTGGGCTCGTTATCGCCGTGGTTGAAGCAACTACATGAGGTTGATTGTGTGAGCAATTGACAAATCTGAGGTGGAACCGCGGTTTAAGCCGTCCTCTTACAGCAAAGTGCTGTAAGAGGATTTTTTAATGGTCGCGATTTTTCCGAAATCATGTGTGGTGCTGCAACCACATGAGGCCGAGTGTGTGAACAATCGGTAAACTGAGGTGGTACCGCGCAGAAGCGTCCTCTTGCATCAAGCAAGAGGGCGCTTTTTTCATACCACGAACAAGTTGCCCAACCGCTCAACTCATCGACAGCCACAAAGCGCAATTAGAAAAGAAACGGATCTGTGCGACTCAAATACAGGCAGGTTCAAAGGAGGAAGCACCATGACTTATATTTTTCAGATTTTACCGGCATTATTATCTGGTGTGAAAATGACGTTGGGGATTTTTGCCATCACTTTAGTCGGAGCCATTCCACTGGGTCTCATTTTATCAGTCGGCTTAATTCCCAAGCCTAAATCGCTACTTGGTAAGGCAGGAAAAAGCTTGCTGGAAGGCTATGTGTGGGTATTTCGGGGCACGCCACTGTTGTTGCAGCTGATGTTTATCTTTTACGGCTTGCCGATTATCGGTATCGTGTTTGACCGCTTCTCAGCTGCTTTAGTCGCGTTTATTTTGAATTATGCTGCTTACTTCGCAGAAATCTTCCGTGGTGGCTTTGGCGCAATTGATGAAGGTCAGTTCGAAGCAAGTACGGTCCTCAACATGACCCGCTGGCAGGCACTGCGGTTTGTGGTGATTCCTCAGGTTGTCAAGATTGTGCTACCTTCCATCGGTAATGAAGTCATCAACTTGGTTAAGGATTCTAGCCTGGTTTACGTCATTGGCTTAGGCGATTTGCTTCGAGCAGGTAACATTGCCAGTGCGCGGGATGTCACCTTGCTGCCACTGGTATTGGTCGGGGTCATCTACTTACTGCTGACGCTGATTCTGACGTTCCTACAAAAACGGATCGAAGCAGCATTTTCATATTATCGCTAGGAGGGTTAAAAATGTTAGAACTCAAGAATATCAGCAAAGCGTTTAACGGGCGGCCAGTTTTAAAAGATGTTAACGTCACGATTGAGGATGGCAAAACATTGGCGATTGTGGGTCCCAGTGGTGCCGGTAAAACCACCTTATTGCGGATCATCAGTGGTTTGGAAAATGCTGATGGCGGCACCATGATCTGGAACGGTCAGCCCACGACCGCACAGGCTTTACGCAAACAAGGCGTTATCGGCGTTGTGTTTCAGAACTTTGAATTATTCCCGAATTTATCGGTTATGCGCAATATTACCTTGGCGCCTACCTTGCAGGGTATTGATCAACAAAAAGCCGATGCGACAGCCAAGAAACTTCTGAATCAACTTGAACTAACCGATCAGGCACAGGCGTATCCTTATTCACTGTCTGGCGGCCAAAAGCAGCGGGTGGCAATTGCACGGGCGTTGGCATTAAATCCGCAAATTCTTTTGTACGATGAACCGACTAGTGCGCTTGATCCGATGTTGCGCGATAATGTTGCCGCAATGGTCAACCAATTTAAAGTATCAGGTATGACTCAGGTGGTTGTGACCCATGACATGGACTTTGCCCAAAGTGTTGCAGACACGACTTACCACGTTGGCAAAGGCGGTGATGGTCAATGAAACGGCGAATGATAATGGCTGTCATGGTGTTTTTGACCATGGCCGGTATCGTAATCAGTGGATGTGCGCGCGAAACAGTCGACAATTCCTGGCCGCGCATTGAACGGACCAAAAAAGTTGTGATTGGGTTAGATGATACCTTTGTTCCCATGGGTTTTCGTCAAAAAAATGGGCAGTTGGCCGGCTATGACATTGATTTAGCCAAAGCGGTTTTCAAACGATATGGCATTAAAGCGGATTTCCAGACCATCGACTGGTCGATGAAGGAAACCGAATTGAAAAATCAGACCATTGATTTAATTTGGAATGGCTATTCCGTGACCCCGGAGCGGAAAGCAAAGGTTGCTTTTTCGAATGATTATCTGATTAACCATCAAATTCTGGTGACCAAAACCAAAAGTCAGATTAACACGTTGAAGGATATGAAGGGGAAAACCTTGGGCGTGCAAACCGGATCAAGCGGGGCGTTTGATTTAGATGCCCAACCCAAATTGTTAAAAAATATGATCGCCAACAAAACCCCGATCCTCTACGATACCTTCAATGATGCATTTATTGACTTGGATGCTGGGCGAATTCAAGGCATTTTAATGGATGAGGTTTACGCACGTTACTACATTGACCACAAGCCGGATCCTGCAAGTTATCACATTATCGGCGACTCATTCCCGCCAGAAGAGTTCGCGGTTGGTATGCGCAAGTCCGATCATGTTTTACGAGAGAAAATTAACGCGGGATTGAAGGCGTTGAAGGCAGACGGAACGATTGCTAAACTGCAGAAGAAATGGTTTGGCAAGGTCGAACAATGAGTTGTTTGTTAGCGCTGATAAGGGTTCAGAGTTTAGACATCGTGGCAATTTTATGTTGAGGCTGGAATCATTGTGGTTGTGTGGATACTGTCTATTGCGACAGGTAACTGCATGAAAACTTTGATTCTGGCTTTTTTGTTGGTTGCTCAACACGCCTCCCTTAACGCGTTCACCGGCGTAGGGACCTGCACATCAAGACCTTGGGCGCAATGACCAAAGCCTGGCCATCACGCCTGAGGCCGCTTGGGTTCTGGTTTATGTCCATAACGCGTTCGCCAGCCCAGAAACCTGCACATAAGGACCTTGGGCGCAATGACCAAAACCCGGTCATCACGCCTGAGGCCACTTATGTTCCGGCTTATGCCCATAACGCGCTCACCGGCGCAAAAGTCTGCGCGTAAGGATCTCAGTCGCAATGGCCAAAGCCCGGCCATCACGCCTGAGGCCACTTATGTTCCGGTTTATGCCCATAACGCGCTCACCGGCGCAGAAGTCTGCGTGTAAGGACCTCAGGCGCAATGACCAAAGCCCGGTCATCACGCCTGAGGCCACTAGTCCGCTTTTACGCCCATAACGCGCTCGCCAGCCCAGAAACCTGCACATAAGGACCCTGGGCGCAATGACCAAAGCCCAGTCATCACGCCCAAGGCCGCTTATGTTCCGGTTTCTAACCGGGCTGGCTCACGCTCACTGGACTTTTTCCCCTGATTATCGGTAAAGTAGAGTATGATAATCGCATGTAGAGACTGGACGAATGGCTGAGGTGTGACACTGTCTGGTTAGGGAGGCGAAATTTATGTGGCTTGGGCTGATTGTTGGCGGTCTTTATATCATCAATGCATTTATTGCGATTGTGACGGTGTTTCGGTCCCATCGTGATATTTCTGCTGTATGGGCGTGGCTGCTTGTGCTGTTGCTGCTGCCGTTTGTTGGTTTCTTAATTTATTTTGTCTTTGGGCGTAAACTGCGGGCGGATCGCATGCAGGATTTAATGACGCAACGGCTATTGGGTATTAATGATTTGGTGGTTCAGCAACAAGAAGCGCTTGCGGCAGGGCAGCCGTTGATTGGGACGCCAGGTAGCGGTGGGGTTTCGGAGCTGGTGCGAACGTTATTGCGGGCGGACGATGCGTTGGTCACAACTCACAATGAAGTTCAGGTGCTTTCTTTGCGGGAAGCCTTTTTTAAACAGTTATTTGAAGATATTGGCTTGGCTACCGAACATATTCATATTGAAGCCTATACGATTCAGCCTGATGCAGTGGGCCGGCAATTGCGTGATTTACTGATTGAAAAGGCGCAAGCAGGGATCACCGTGCGCGTTTTATACGATACGTTTGGTTCCCACGGTTTACCGATTAGCTTTTGGAAAGGCTTGACAGCAGCCGGTGGTCAGGTGGAGCGATTTGTGGCGACCAAACTCGGACGGTGGAATCCGCGCATCAACTTTCGCAATCATCGTAAACTGATTGTGATTGATGGGCATTTGGCATACTTGGGCGGGTTTAATCTGGGCAAAGAACATCGCGGTTTGCCAACACTGCGGGATACTCAACTACGAATTCAAGGTAAGGCGGTTGCCGTGATTCAAGCGCGTTTCCTGATGGATTGGAATGGTACTAGCAAGAGGCAACAGGTCAAAGACGTCGATGTGCTGTTTCGTGAACCGGTTGTCACCGGAAACACAACCATGCAGATTGTCGCTGGTGGACCGGGGCAGCAGGTTGAAGCAATTAAACTTGGCTATTTAGGATTGATTAATCAAGCCAAGCGTAGTATCTGGATCGAGTCGCCTTATTTTGTTCCCGATGACAGTTTGTTGGACGCATTGACCATTGCGGCTAATGCGGGAGTCGATGTTCGCATTATGGTGCCGAAGAAAACAAATCAGAGTCTGATGGCCAAAGCATCGCAGTTTTACCTCAATCAAGTAGTTGCCAATGGTGGTCAGGCCTTTTTATATGAAGAAGGTTTCTTACACGCTAAAACGATTGTGGTTGACGGCAAGTATGTTTCAACCGGCACCGCAAATTTCGATATCCGTTCATTTAAATTGAACTTTGAAGTTGCTGCGTTTCTTTATGATCATCATTTAGGCAAAACATTTCAAAAACTATTTCTTGCGGATATGGAACGTGCCATGCCGTATACGCAAAAGGTCATTAAGGCCAAGAAACGACCAGCGCGCTTGGCCGAAGAGTTATCGCGGTTGCTGGCGCCGATTTTGTGATGGGCGAACCATTCACTGATTTTTTGGTAATTAAAAAAGCCGCTGAAAAATCAGCGGCTTTGTGGTCATTTGGTGATCGGATTAGATGATTTGCAAACTTGCGAGCGCGGTGAGAACAACACCAAGCACGGTGATAATAATCATCACCCAAGCACTAATAATTGTCATTTTCTGGAATTTGCTCTTTTTCTTTTTCTGCACCGAAAACACCACCTTTAAAGTTCTGCTGGGTCTCATTGTACTGGTTTTTGGAAAAAACGGCAACTAAAACTGAGCGCGAGCCGGCGCGGTTAGAAACCGGAGTGTAAGTGGCCTCGGACGTGATGGCCCGCTTTTGGCCATTGCGTTCGAGGTCCTTACACGCAGGTTTCTGCGCCGGGGAGCGCGTTATGGGCGTAAAGGGGAACTATTGGCCTTGGGTGTGATGACCGGGTTTTGGTCATTGCACCCAAGGTCCTTATGTGCAGGTTTCTGGGCTGGCGAACGCGTTATGGGCATAAAGGGGGACTAGTGGCCTTGGGTGTGATGACCGGGCTTTGGTCATTGCACCCAATACAATGTCCGTACACGCGAATTCCTGCGCTGAAGAGCGTTAACTTCTGCTTGACGCCTTTCTTTCCTTTGGGTACGGTTAATTGAGAAGTATCAACAGACAGCACCTTACGTGGTTGCTGCCGCTGGAGGGAATTGTCATGGTGTTGCTTGCGTTGGGATTACCAATTTTAGTGTGGCTCTTGGTTGTCGCCGCTGTCGTCTATTTCGACTTTCATGGTGGTTCGTGGTTTTTCTTACTGACAATGGTGAACCTCTGGGCCATTTTCGAGTTAACCTTTACCAAAAGTCCGAATTTCATCTGGGTGATTCTGTTTACGGCGATGGTGATTGCCTTAATCCTGGTTGTTTGGCAGGTAATCCGCGAATATGACCTGATTATTCACCGATATTGGCGGATGTTGACGCGCATTCTCTCCCTGGCAACCACTTGTTGGTGGCTTAGCGGTATTTTTATTTATTTTATGGGCTGAGTCACCACCGACTTACCACTTGTGAAAAAATCCCGTGATCCTTGTGATCGCGGGATTTTTTGTGGCTTAAATGTTTTTTAAACAATAAAATAACTAAATTTTGCTTCAGAAGTGGTTAGATGTGGAGAAGAGTGGGGCGTTGTGGTAGACTGAAAATCGTAGGGAGGTGCAGGCCATGCTCATGGGTGAATTTGAACGCAGTATCGATGCTAAAGGGCGTCTGATTATTCCAGCCAAATTTCGTGAGCAATTGGGTGCATCGTTTGTTTTGACCCGAGGCATGGATGGCTGCCTTTTTGGTTATCCAATCGCGGAATGGGACAAACTGCAGGCAAAATTGGCCACATTACCCTTAGCTAAAAAAGATGCCCGCACCTTCACGCGTTTTCTTTTTTCGGCCGCGACCGAATGTGAAATTGACAAGCAGGGACGGATCAATATTCCCAAGCCACTGTTCAAACATGCGGCGTTGAAAAAGGATTGCGTCCTTGTAGGGGTCAATACCCGCATTGAAGTCTGGGATGCCGAGCGCTGGCAACAATTTGCCGACACTGCTGAAGAAGACTTTGATGACATTTCAGAAAACTTAACGGACTTTGGGTTATAGCCATGACAGAATTTAAACACGAGACAGTTCTTTTAAAAGAAGCAACAGCGGCTTTGGCCGTGAAGTCGGATGGTACATATGTGGATGCCACTTTGGGACGCGGAGGCCATACCCGCCAGATTTTAAATCAGCTTACGAATGGGCGTCTGATCGCTTTTGATCAAGACGAAGCAGCCATTGCCGCGGTCAAGCGTCAGTTTGGGACGTTACCGCCGCAGTTAACGCTGGTTCACCGAAACTTTCGGGATTTAAGCGCAGCCTTGGCTGATTTGGATATTAGGCAGGTTGATGGCGTTTTGTACGATCTTGGCGTATCTTCGCCTCAATTTGACGATTCAAAGCGCGGTTTTTCTTATCGTTTCGATGCACCGCTTGATATGCGGATGGATCAGCGGCAAACGCTTGATGCCAAAACAATTGTCAATGAATGGCCGTATGCCGAATTGGTTCGGATCTTTTCGCGCTATGGCGAGGAGCACTTTTCTAAGCAGATTGCGCGTCGAATTGAGCAAGCTCGAGCCCAAGCGCCGATTACAACCACTTTTCAGCTTGTTGAGTTGATCAAGGCAGGAATTCCGGCTAAAGCAAGACGAACAGGTGGCCATCCGGCTAAAAAAGTCTTTCAGGCTATCCGAATCGCGGTTAATGATGAATTATCCGCGCTAGAAGCTTCTTTGGAACAGGCACTCAAGCTGATTAACGTTGGGGGACGCATCAGTGTCATTACCTTCCAGTCATTAGAAGACCGGCTGGTGAAAACCATGTTTAAAGAAGTGTCAACCGTCCAAGATGTTCCGCGCGGGTTGCCGGTGGTGCCGGAAGCTGCTCAACCACATTACCAGTTAGTCAATCGTAAACCGATTTTACCGAGTGCGGCCGAGCTGGCTGAAAACCATCGTGCCCACAGCGCCAAACTCAGGGTGATCGAAAAAATTCGCAATTAGGGGGGTTCCATATATGCTTGAGAGTACAGCAAGGCCTTTAGTGCAACAACCGGCACCGAAACCGGTACATAAATCAGCTCCTGCACCCGCACCGCACACACATATTGCTTTTAGCGGGTTCGAGAAAACGATGATGTTTGCCTGTGGCGTTTTAGCAACAGTTGTTTGTGTCGTTTGTTTGTTCATGCAAAATCGCTTGAGCAACACGCAACGCCAGTATGAAGATTTACAGGCGCAAATTATGAAGCAATCGCAAGCCACGGCGAATCTCAAGCAAGAAATTGGCGAACTCTCCAACTCCGAACGACTTGATGCCTTTGCTAAGGCCCATGGATTTAAAGTCATTAACGGCAATATAAGGCGTGTTGATAATCAATGAAAATTTTCAAATCAAAACGATCAACGAATGCACATCCAGCCCGCAACCGTAAATTTTTCGGTATTGGGCTGATCGGGTTTACGCTTCTGGTACTCGGTGGGTTCGTTCTTCGTTTTTCTTTTGTTGCAACCATTGGCGAAGTGGATTCAAATAATTTGGCGAAGCAGCGGCAAAAGCAGTATCAGACCGACACCGTTTTGCAAGCGCAGCGGGGTGCTATTTTGGATCGTAGTGGTAATGTGATCGCCGAAGATTCGAATACGTATACCATTTATGCCATCCTCGATAAGCAAAACAAAAATGGCGATAAGCCCGATTACGTCACCAACAAAGCTAAAACGGCCAAAATACTGAGTCGTTATTTGGCGATTGGTGAAGATAAAGTTTTAGCACGTTTAAATCCAAGTAAGAATCTTTTCCAAGTCGAATTTGGTCGGCCAGGGACGAAATTAAGTTTGGCGATCAAAAAACAAATCGAAGCTGAGAAATTGCCGGGGATTCATTTTCGCGAAACCCCATCGCGGCTTTATCCTAATGGTGTGTTTGCCAGTCATGTGATTGGGTTGGCACAAGCGCAGGATAATGGCGGCGGTTTGACCGGGGTGATGGGGTTAGAGAAACAATTTAACACCGTTTTAACCGGCACCAATGGCTATCGGCGAAGTGAAACAGATGCATATGGATATAAACTGCCTAATGCCAAGACCAAAGCAAAGACCCCAGTGAATGGCGGCAGTGTCTATACAACGCTTGATAGTGGCCTCCAAGCTTATTTGGAAACTCTTATGACAGATGTTCAAACCAAATATGAACCTAAAGGCATGACGGCGGTTTTGATGAATGCCAAAACCGGACGTATTTTAGCTGCCACACAGCGTCCGACGTTTGATGCTTCGACTGGCGAAGGATTAGGCGATATGTGGCGGGATTCTTTGGTTGAGGATAATTATGAGCCGGGATCGGTAATGAAGATCATGACCTTGGCTGCTGCTATTCAAAGCGGTAAGTATCACCCCAATGAATATTTCCAGTCCGGATCGGTTAAACTTGATGGCGGCACGGTTAACGATTGGCGGACAGGCGGCTGGGGATCCATTCCGCTGAGCAAAGCGTTTCCGTTATCGAGTAATGTCGGCATGGTTAAGATCGAACAGGAAATGGGTGCCGGCATTTGGAAGAGCTATTTGGATAAATTTAAATTTGGCCAAAAAACCGGCATTACGTTACCGGGAGAAACAAGTGGCCGGATTAGTTTTCAACGCCCATTGGATCAGGCTATCACCGCCTTTGGTCAAGGCATTGAAGTCAATGTGATGCAAATGATGCAGGCAATCAGTGCGGTGGCAAATAATGGCAAGATGCTTAAGCCGCAGATTGTATCTAAGGTGGTTAACAAGAACGGTAAAGCCACTGTTTATAAACCGGAAGTGGTGGGTCAGCCGATCTCAAAGGAAACGGCAGCTCAGGTTATTGATGCCATGCGTCACGTGGTTAATGACGAAGACGGAACCGGGGTGGCTTATAAAATGCCGGGTGTTGACTTAGCCGTTAAAACCGGGACCGGTCAGATTGCTAGTGCTCAAGGCGGCTATTTAACCGGGGATTCCAATTACACGTTTAGCGTTGCCGGAATTGCGCCGGCTTCCAATCCAAAGTATGTCTTATACGTTGCGATGAAACAGCCACAGAAGATGACGGAACCAGCGGAATCAATCTTGGCAAGCATCTTCAAGCCGATGATGCAACGGGCTTTGGACACAACCGCGAATAGCACGGTGTCAGGTGAAACCAACACTGCTGAAGTTCCTGCTGTCACCAATGCGGCGTTGGCGAGTGCACAGGATACCGTTAAAAAAGCCGGATTTGACGTAGCAACGATCGGAACTGGGAATAAAATCGTCCAACAGTTGCCAGCAAGCGGAACCAAAGCATTGCGGGATTCACGGGTGTTACTTTTGACGAATGGTGCCATGACAATGCCTGATCTCACTGGTTGGTCGAAATCCGATGTGTTAAAATTTGTACAATTGACCGGCAAGAAATTTAAGCTTGTCGGTGATGGCTTCGTTGTTCGGCAAAGTATTGCTAAAGGCACCTTATTAGGTAATGCCAGCGGGACAATTGAGTTTAAACAACAATAGAATTGGGGATAGTCATGCAACTTGCTCAAATGCTCATTCCGATGGTTTCGGCATTTGCCATTACCATTATGTTTATGCCGCTTTTTATCGGTTACATGCGGTATAAGAAAGAAGGCCAGGTGATTCGTGAAGAAGGACCAAGCTGGCACGAAAAGAAGTCAGGAACCCCAACGATGGGTGGCTTGATATTCATTGCTGCGATCATCATCTCGGCTATTTGGGTCAGCATTTGGCAGCACCAATTAACGCTGAGTGTCTGGATTTCCTTATTTATTTTGGTTCTTTATGGCTTGTTAGGATTTTATGATGATTTCCAGAAATTGGTGCACCATCGTAATGAAGGCTTAAAGGCGTGGCAAAAATTAGCCGGTCAGATTCTTGGCGCTGTCATTTTTCTGATCGCTTATTTTCACGAAGGCTTTGATCATACGTTATGGGTTCCGGTTTTAGGTAATGTCAATGCCACTTGGTTTTATGTGATATTCGTTGTTTTTTGGCTCGTTGGTTTTAGTAATGCGGTTAATCTGACAGATGGTTTGGATGGCTTGGTTGCCGGACAGACGACCATTTCGTTTGCAACGTATGCAGTGATTGCGGTTCGTGAAGGCCGCGTTGACGTGTTAATTATTTGTCTAGTGACTGTCGGCGCGATGCTTGGATTTTTGATGTTCAATCATAAACCGGCTCAGATTTTCATGGGCGATTTGGGATCCTTGGCATTAGGCGGGATGCTGGCAGTTGTTGCCATCCTGCTTCATCGAGAATGGTCGTTATTATTGATCGGGATCATCTATGTGATTGAAACAGCCAGTGTGATCTTGCAGGTTGCTTCATTCAAATTAACCGGCAAGCGAATCTTCCTCATGTCGCCTATTCATCATCATTTTGAAATGAAAGGCTGGTCCGAGTGGCAGATTGACTTGACCTTCTGGCTGGTTGGACTGATCGCAAGCTGTGTTTATCTGGTATTTTTCCTATAAAATCAAGCTATAAAAAGAAGGAACGATTGTGAAAAACATTTCGGATTATCGTAATAAAAAGGTGCTTGTATTGGGACTGGCAAAAAGCGGCGTCAATGCAGCGCGCTTACTACATAAATTAGGGGCTTTGGTAACCGTCAACGATAAGAAGCAGTTCGATGACAACAAAGAGGCTCAGGAGTTGTTGGCAGACGGGATGCGCGTCATTACCGGACGCCATCCAGTTGAATTGTTAGATGAGCATTTTGAGTTGATGGTCAAAAACCCGGGTATTCCATACAGCAATCCGATGGTTCAGCGCGCGCAAGAATTGGGCCTGCCGATTATTACTGAGCCGGAGCTAGCTTTTCAGGTATCCGAAGCAGAGTGGATCGGCATTACCGGGACGAATGGCAAGACAACGACGACCACGCTGATCGGGTTAATGCTGAACCAACAATGGCCTCACCATGCGTTTGATGCCGGGAACATCGGCATTCCGGTCAGTCAGGTGGCACAAAAAGCAGGTAAAGATGACACCATTGTTGCTGAGCTATCGAGTTTTCAACTCTGCGGCATTAAGACCTTGCATCCCCATATCGCAGTGTTAACGAACATCTATGAGGCTCATTTGGACTGGCATGGCAACCGTGCCAATTACGTTGCGGCGAAAATGCGCATTACGATGAATCAAACACCGGATGATTATTTCATCATGAACTGGGATCTTCCCGAAATGCACCAGTTAGCAAAGCAAAGTCAAGCCCAGATTGTCCCGTTTTCGCGCAAACAGGCTGTTGGTGCACGGGCTTCGTTAATTGATGGCTGGTTGACGTTTGATGGTGACAAGATTATGCCTGCCAGTGACATGCAGATTCCGGGGTTGCACAATATCGAAAACGCCTTGGCTGCCATTGCCGCGGCCAAACTGAAGGGTGTGAGTGATGACGCAATTCGTGAGGTGCTGCGGACTTTTTCTGGCGTCAAACACCGAATTCAATATTTGGAAACGATCAATGGGCGTCGGGTATACAATGACTCCAAGGCAACCAATGTCGAGGCGGCAACTGTAGCTTTGAATGCATTTCAGCAGCCAATTGTTTGGTTGGCAGGCGGGCTTGATCGTGGTTTGCCGATGGACGCTTTAACCCCGCTCGTTAAGAAACACGTCAAAAGCATGGTCGTATTCGGTCAAACCGCGCCATTAATGGCAAAAATTGCTAAAGAAGCCGGCGTCCCGGTTCAAAAAACCGAGAATGTTATGACGGCGGTTCCATTGGCCTATGAAGCCAGCCGCCCCGGCGATGTGATTTTGCTCTCGCCAGCAGCAGCAAGTTGGGATCAGTATCCTAACTTTGAAGTGCGCGGCGATGATTTCATCAAGGCGGTTCATAGCCTACAGCAAAATCTTGAAAGCGAGGGTCATTAAATGCGGCTGGTTATTTCTGGTGGCGGTACCGGCGGCCACATTTATCCGGCTTTAGCTTTGATTGAAGCCCTAAAAGCAGAAGGCAAACTTGATGATGTGTTGTACGTGGGCACGCAAAGAGGCTTGGAAAGTCGGATCGTACCTGCAACCGGCTTGAAGTTTGCAACCCTGGACTTGCAAGGCTTTAAGCGCAGCCTTTCGTTAAGCAATGTGACAACGGTCAAAAAGTTTATCGGCAGTCTCGGTCAAGCCAAAAAGTTATTGCGAGATTTTAAGCCTGATATTGTCGTTGGGACTGGCGGTTATGTTTCAGGGGCCATTTTATATGCTGCGGCACGGTTGCATATTCCCACGGTGGTCCATGAGTCCAATTCGGTTGCTGGGGTGACGAATAAGTTTTTAAGTCATTTTGTCGATCGAGTGGCGATTGTCTTTCCGGAAGTTGCATCCTCATTTCCGGCTAAGAAAGTCGTTGTCACCGGTAATCCGCGGGCACAACAGGTTGCCGGCTTAAAGCCCAATGACCGGCTTAAAGATTTTGGACTGGATCCGCATAAACGAACGCTTTTGATCTTTGGCGGTTCGCGCGGTGCCCCTAAAATTAATGCAGCAGCTGTTGCGGCGTTGCCTATTTGGGCTAAGGCAGACTTTCAAGTGTTATTTGCCACTGGGCGCAGTCACTATGACGCCATTAATGCGGGCTTGCCAGCGTTACCGGCATCTATTAAGGTCGTTCCGTACATTGATGACATGCCATCGATTTTACCGGACATCGGCTTGTTGATTAGTCGCGCCGGTGCAACCACACTTGCTGAAATTACAGCACTGGGGATCCCGGCAATTCTCATTCCCAGCCCGAATGTGACCCACCACCATCAGTACCTGAATGCGCAAAGCCTAACCAAAAAAGGCGCGGCATTAACCATTACCGAACCAGAATTGAATCAGGATTTTCCTCAGCAGGTTGTGACCTTGATGGAAGATGATGCAAAACGCGCTGCAATGGCACAGGCATCCAAAAAATTGGGTGTACCTGATGCAAGTGATCAATTGATTGCGGTGATGACAACACTACTTACGAAACGTGGGTGATGACTTTGGCTTGGCTCCGAAAAAAAGAACAGCAATCTGATCCGCTGACGCCGTGGCAACAATACCAGGCACGCCAGCAGCAGACGCCGCGTCATGATCGGCGCCAAAAACCGAAGTTGGATGTTAATCTTCCGAAGATCCAGACGTTGCGGCGCCGTAAACTCGTGAAGAACCTTGTCTTGATTCTGCTCCCCCTGCTGCTATTGCTGGGGGTTTTTGGCTATTTTGCCAGCCCGTTATCCAAAGTCGGACTTGTGAGTGTTCAAGGCGTGACGACGGTTCCGGATCAGCAGGTCATCAACGCGACTAAATTATCAGACGATGACTTGATGTTGAGTGTGGCATTTCATAAAAATGCCATTGCGCAGCGGGTACAGAAATCTTTACCGGAAATTAAAACTGCCAGCCTGACGATCAAGGGATTCAATCGTATTATTATTAAAACCAGCGAATATCAGACAGTCGGGTATGTTTATCAAAAACACGCGTACCACAAGATTCTGGTTACGGGGGAAGTGTTAGCCGCCGGAACCCAAACGCCAGTCACGACTTACCCGGTTTTTTCCGGGTTTACAGCCAAAGAGTTACCACAAATGATTACGTTACTTAAACAGTTCCCTGCTGCCATTCGGCGTGATATCTCGGAAATTGACGCCAGTCGCGGGGATGCCAATCCTAACCAGATTGCGCTCAACATGAATGACGGTTATCGCATCATTGCCGATACGCGCACCATTGCCAAGAAAATCAAGTATTATCCGGCGATTGTTTCACAGGTTAAGCAAAAAGGCGTGGTTGATTTGGAAGTGGGAGCATTTTGGCGACCTTATTCTAGTAGCGAAAAGTCGTCAAATGACTGATTTTGTAAGGATTGTTTTCTCATCAGAAAATGAGTGTGTTACACTGATGATGGCACCGTTTTAATATGAAAATTGAGTTAATTAAAAAGTTACACAAGGAGGTTCCCGATACATGGATAATCAAGGTATTTACGTTGGACTTGATATCGGAACCACCTCAATAAAAGTCATTGTTGCCGAAGCAGTACAGGGACAAATGAATGTTATTGGTGTGGGAAGTCAGCGGTCTGAAGGCGTGAGTCGTGGGGTGATCGTTGATATCGATAAGGCAGTCGCAGTGATTCAAGCGGCCGTTGCCCAAGCTGAAGACAAGGCAAATATCAAGATCGATCGGGTTGTAGCTGGCATCCCTGCTAATATGTTGCAGATTGAACAGGTTTCGGGGATGATTGCGGTCGGCGAGGAAAACAAAGAAATTTCCGATAAAGACGTGCGCAGTGTTGCTGCGGCAGCATTAGTACGTAATCTACCGCCTGAGCGTGAAACATTATCGCTGGTTCCAACCGAATTTATCGTTGATGGGTTTGACGACATTAAAGATCCACGTGGGATGTTGGGTGTTCGGCTGGAGATGCGCGGTATTATGCTGACAGTTCCTAAGACTGTGATTCATAATACCAAAAAGGCAATCGAAAAAGCCGGCTTACGAGTTGGCGGCTTGGTTATTTCACCACTAGCCATTGGTCGGCTTGCGTTAACGGATGGTGAGCAGGACTTTGGCACCGTCTTGATTGATATGGGTGGCGGTCAAAGCACGGCAGCAGTGATTCATGACCGTAAGCTCAAGTTCACTTCGGTGGATCAAGAAGGCGGGGAATACATCACCAAAGACATTTCCGTGGTGTTGAATACCAGTTTTACCGATGCCGAGAAATTGAAGCGCGAGTATGGGAATGCGGATTCTCTGGCTACCAGTGAAGATGAAACTTTTCCGGTTACGGTTGTCGGCAAGCATGATCCGGCCATGATTTCGGAAAAATATCTGTCTGAAATTATCGAAGCGCGGGTTGCTCAGATATTCAAGCGACTCAAGAAGGCACTGGATGCGGTTAATGCGCTTGAGTTGCCGGGTGGGATTGTCATTACTGGCGGCACCACCGCACTGCCGGGTGTCACCGAGTTAGCCCAGGACATTTTAGAGCGACCGGTTAAACGGTTTATTCCGGAAGATATGGGCCTGCGCCATCCGTCATTTACTGAAGGGTTAGCGCTCATCAAGTACGCCGCTGAAATGACGGATATTGAAATGCTTGTTTCAAGCGTTTTGCCAACACCGTTTATGGTTGATGGAGCGCAAATGCCAACGCAACCGGCACGGCCGCAACCAGAAACCCCGGCGGCACCGGAAAATCAACGTTCTGCCAAGCGCAAACCTGATAAACAACCCGAAAAAGCAAAATCTAAGGAACCATCTCCCTTACGCCGGTTCTTTGGTAATTTCTTTGAATAAATCTCGATCCTAGGAGGAACACGAATGGATTTTCAAATGGACGCACAAAGTGAAAAAGGTGCAAACATTAAAGTAATCGGTGTCGGCGGTGCAGGCGGTAATGCCATTAATCGCATGATTGCAGAAGATGTCAAAGGCGTTGAATTTATCGCTGCCAATACCGATTTGCAAGCATTGAATGCCAGCAACGCAGAAACCAAGATCCAGCTCGGACCGAAATTGACGCGCGGCTTGGGCGCCGGTTCCAACCCGGAGATTGGGCAAAAGGCGGCTGAAGAAAGTGAAGAGGCGATTGGGGCAGCATTGCAAGGTGCCGACATGATTTTTGTGACTGCCGGGATGGGCGGCGGCTCCGGAACCGGGGCAGCGCCAATTGTGGCCAAAATTGCCAAAGATCAAGGTGCGCTGACCGTTGGGGTTGTTACCCGCCCATTTACGTTTGAAGGCCCTAAGCGTGCTAAAAACGCCACTGAGGGGATTGCTCAGTTAAAAGAGCATGTGGATACCTTGGTGATTATTGCCAACAATCGTTTATTAGAAATTGTCGACAAAAAAACGCCGATGCTGGAAGCCTTCCATGCTGCGGATAATGTTTTACGGCAAGGGGTTCAAGGTATCTCTGATCTGATTACAAGTCCAGGTTACGTTAACCTTGATTTTGCCGACGTAAAAACAGTTATGGCAAATCAAGGATCGGCGCTGATGGGGATTGGCAGTGCAACTGGTGAAAATCGCACCGTTGAAGCGACTAAAAAAGCGATTTCCAGCCCACTTCTGGAAGTTAATATCAGTGGAGCTAAGCAGGTGCTGCTTAATATTACCGGCGGCCCGGATCTCAGCTTGTTTGAGGCGCAGGATGCTTCACAAATCGTTGCGGATGCAGCTAAAGATGATGTCAATATTATCTTTGGGACTTCCATCAATGAAGAACTCGGAGATGAAGTGGTGGTAACCGTGATCGCCACTGGTATCGAAGAAGAAGACCAACGCCGCGAAACAACGCGCCGGCCAGCCGCTGCCAATCGTAACACTGATCAGACCCAGTCAAACGGGTCGTATCGGCCAACATTCGGCGGACATGAACAGTCTGCCGATCAAGCCCCTAAAAATGATGATCCGTTTGGTAATTGGGATTTGCGGCGGGAACCAAGCAAGCGCCAGACCCCGAGTGCAGATGATATGAACAACGTTAAGAAGAAAGATTTTGATATTTTCGAGAATCAAACCAATGCAGACGATGCAGGAAGCGATGATCAGCCGCCATTCTTTAAACAACGGCGGCGTCAGTAGTCAGGAGGTCATGAAACATGGCGTTTGGAAAGTTAGGGGAAAAATTCAACAATTTCTTTGCCATGGATGACGAAGATGAATATCAGGACCAAGAAGACGAACAAACGCAGGCTGCACCTAAGGAACCTTCAAATCATGGCCAGTATCGTAGCAACAAAGTCGTATCAATGAATAGTCCGATTGGTAAAACTGCCAAAATCGTTGTGTATGAACCACGGATTTATTCAGATGCCAAAGAGATTGGTTCGCATTTACTGAACAATCGCGCGGTTGTCATTAACTTTGATCGAATTGAGGCCGATGATGCACGGCGGATTGTTGATTTCTTAACTGGGACTGTTTTTGCGATTAATGGTGAGATTAAGCGGATTGGTGAGTCGATTTTCTTAGTCACGCCAGCCAATTTTGAAATTGATGGTTCATTGGCTAGTACCATTGATTCCGATGGTTTGAATCTCTCATCGCAACCATAAACGAGGTGTCATGTGTTTAATTTTCTTTATGCATTATTTCGAGTCGGCGATTGGGCGATTTATTTATACATGATCATGGTATTTATTTATATCCTGATTTCATGGTTTCCAAACGCTCAAGGAACCGCCATTGACCGTTTCCTAGATCGGTGGGTTGATCCGTTTCTGAGTATCTTTCGCCGTATCATTCCTGCTATTGGTGGACTCGATCTTTCGCCAATCCTGGCGTTCTTCGTGCTTTCGCTGATTAAGTTTGGATGGTCGCGGTTGTTTCTGATACTTGTTCAAATAATTGGGTGACAAGCATGGATGCCATCTATCAACATTTTCGCAAAGATGAAGCAGCATTGATTGATCATTTTGCAGAATTGATCGAAACTGCGCGGACTGAGTATCGGGCAGTATTAACCGATTTTACCGATCCTAGGCAGCGGTTGATTGCTGCGAGCCTGATCAATGCACATGATGATATGAAGTTGGTACATTTTGGCGGGTATCCGCATGCTGAACGGCAACGGCTGATTTTTGCACCGGACTACTTTGCCGCTCAGCCAGCTGATTTTGATATTCGGCTTTTACAAGTGGTGTATCCCGAAAAGTTTGCCGAAATGCATCACAGTACGATTCAAGGAACATTGTTAAATGCCGGGCTTGATCGGGATGTTTTCGGCGATATTGTGACGGATGGGCGTACCTGGCAGTTTTTTGTTGCCGCACATATGGAAGATTGGGTGATGAGTAATATCACCAAAATCGGGCGTGTCGGGGTTCACTTTACGGACTATCCGTTAGACGCTGCCGTTACGCCTGAAAATGACTGGGAACCCATCAGCTTTTCAGTTAGTGCACTAAGGTTGGATGCCATCGTGGCCCACGGTTTCAATATGTCACGGCAGCGGGCCAAGATGCTAATTCAGGCGGGAAAAGTCCGGCTGAACTTTGGCGAAAACGATGCACCTGACGCTGAGGTCGCCACTTCTGATATTATTTCAGTACGTGGATTTGGGCGATTGCGGCTAGATGCGATACTTGGTGAAAGCAAAAAAGGTAAATTGCGTGTCTCTGCTGCCGTGATTCATAAGTAAACCGTATCGTAGGCGGTTCAATGCGCTTAGTTTATCAGCAACTTTTTAACAGGTTGCAGCAATCAGCGCCTGATGAGGGACGTATCAATAAGCTAAAGTACGTTCATGATCACGCGTATGCCGGCCTAACAAGCGGTTGGCGCACGTTCACTAGAGGAGGAGGACTATTTATGGCTTTAAGTCCACTGGACATTCACAATAAAGAATTTAGCAGCAAGATGCGAGGTTATGACAAGGATGAGGTCAATGATTTTCTTGCGCAGATCGTTAAGGATTATAGTAGCCTGATCAAGGATAATGAGGGGCTTAAGAAGGAATTAGCGGATGCAAAAGAAAAGGTTCGTTACTTCACCGATATGAAAGAAGCCTTGAATCAGTCAATCATTGTGGCTCAAGAAAGCGCTGAAAAGGTGAAGAACAGTGCGCATCAAGAAGCCGATTTGATCAAGCAGCAGGCGCAACAAGATGCTCAGGGGATCCTCAACCGTGCTAAGGCTGATGCTGATCAGAAAGTCCACCAAGCCCAGGCGCAAACCGAGCAGACGTTGCATGATGCCGAACTTAAGCGTCAGAACATTTCTGTTCAAACAGAGGATTTGAAACGCCAGAGCCGGGTTTTCCGTCAGCGGTTACAGGTCATGCTGGAATCGCAGTTGGAAGTTGTGAAAAGTCCGGAATGGAAAGAATTACTGTCCAGTTCTCCTGAAGCTGCAGATACCACGGACCCAAGTCGAGAAGCACTTGACAATTCGCAGGCTGGTTTCGTAAACTCTAGTGGAGCAGTTTCCGGTGCTGATGCGTATACGGAGATTATTTTCCCAGATGATCAAAGTGCAACATCCGAGTCGGCAACTGCAACGCCGGCACCGGTGGATTCAGATCATTCTGAATCAGAAGCGCCAACAAGCGCAACCACAAGTGCCGATACCGATGTTACAACTGATCAAGACGCACAATAACGTATGAACACGCGTCATTTGCCGGTCCCCTTTGCAGCGAGTCAGGAATAGGTGTGAGCCTGATAAGTACCGCTGAATGATATCAGTTCGCAGTTGTCTCGCCGAATAACTAAGCGAGACCGGTTGATCACCGTTAAGCAATCACTGAGGGGGACTTGTTCCCTGAAGTTAGGTGGTACCACGTTTGCTCGTCCTAATATAGGGCGGGCTTTTTTCATTCAATTAACAAAGGAGCGGGACACGTGAAAATTAAAGATACGTTGAACATGGGCAAGACGACTTTTCCAATGCGAGCAGGCTTGCCTAAAAATGAACCGATTTGGCAAAAAAATTGGGATGAAGACCACGTTTACGAGCAACGGCAGAAATTAAATGAAGGCAAGCCGACGTTTATGCTGCATGATGGCCCACCGTTCGCCAACGGAAATATTCATATGGGGCATGCGCTTAATAAAATCAGTAAGGATATCATTGTTCGGTATAAGTCGATGAATGGCTTCCGGGCACCTTATGTTCCTGGCTGGGATACGCACGGTTTGCCAATTGAACAACAGTTGGCCAAACAAGGCGTTAAACGCAAGGAAATGTCGATGACCGACTATCGCGAGTTATGCCGGCAGTTTGCGATGAAGGAAATTGATAAGCAACGGACTGACTTCAAGCGGCTTGGCGTCATGGGTGACTGGGAACATCCGTATATTACGTTACAACATGCTTATGAAGCCAGTGAAATTCGGGTCTTTGGTGCCATGGCGAAGAAAGGTTACATCTATCATGGCTTAAAGCCGGTTTATTGGTCATGGTCATCCGAATCAACGCTAGCCGAAGCTGAGATTGAGTATCATGATGACAAATCACCTTCGATTTATGTTGCCTTTCCGGTGGTTGATGGCAAAGGAATCCTGGATCAAGATACGTCACTTGTTATTTGGACAACAACGCCTTGGACCATTCCTGCCAACTACGGCATTGCAGTCAATCCGCGCTTCGATTACGTCCAGGTGCAAGTTGGCGAGCATAAGTATGTCGTTGCTGCCGAGTTGCTTGATCGGGTAGCTGAAGAAGTCGGCTGGGAACAACCTAAGATCTTAAAGACTTTTAAAGGCACTGAAATGGATAAGATGACAGCCAAGCATCCGTTGTATGATCGGACAAGTCTAGTGATGAATGCGGATCATGTTACGCTTGATGCCGGGACTGGCTTGGTTCATACCGCCCCTGGTCATGGGGAAGACGACTACAAGGTCGGAATGAAATATGGCTTGCCGGTTATTTCAGTGGTTGATGCCAAAGGGTACCTGAATGAAAATGCCCCTGGTTTTGAAGGCGTTTTTTATGATGATGCCAACAAACTCGTCACGAAAGCTTTGGACGAAAAAGGCGCCTTGCTGAAGCTGGACTTCTTCACCCATAGTTATCCGCATGATTGGCGCACCAAAAAGCCGGTTATTTTCCGCGCCACTACCCAATGGTTTGCATCAATTGAGGCCTTTCGTGATCAAATTTTAAAGGCCATTGATACCGTTGACTTTAAACCAAGTTGGGGCAAAACGCGGCTGTACAATATGATTCGTGATCGCGGCGACTGGGTCATCTCCCGCCAGCGCGCATGGGGCGTCCCATTACCGATTTTCTATGCAGAAGACGGTGAGCCGATTATTGAAGAAGCAACGATCAATCATGTAGCGGATTTGTTTGGTAAATATGGTTCCAACGTCTGGTTTGAGCGCGACGCCAAGGATCTTTTACCTGATGGTTACACCAATCCGCACAGCCCAAATGGCAAGTTCACTAAAGAAAAAGATATTATGGATGTCTGGTTTGACTCAGGTTCATCACACCAAGCTGTTTTGGCGCAACGTCCTGAACTAAGCTTTCCGGCTGACTTATATCTGGAAGGTTCCGATCAATACCGCGGCTGGTTTAACTCCAGCTTGATTACCAGTGTTGCTGCAACCGGAATCGCGCCGTATCGCGGGATTTTGTCACAAGGCTTCACGCTTGATGGCAAAGGCCGGAAGATGAGCAAGAGCTTGGGCAATACGATTGTGCCGTCAACCATTGAAAAGCAGTTTGGCGCTGAGATCATTCGGCTCTGGGTCGCAACCGTTGATTCGTCATCTGATGTTCGGGTCTCTGTCGATAACTTCGCCCAGACTTCAGAAGCCTATCGTAAAATCCGTAACACGCTCCGGTTCATGGTTGCTAATACCGGCGATTTCGATCCGGAAAAAGACGCGGTTGCCTATGATCAGCTAGGTTCAGTGGATCGTTATTTGTTGGTTCGGCTTAATCAGGTCATCGCCAAAGTCAAAGAAGCGTATGATGCCTACGACTTTGCTACGGTAGAGAAAACCATCAGCAGTTTCCTGGTCAACGATTTAAGTGCCTTTTATCTCGATGTTGCCAAGGATGTGGTATACATTGAAGCCGCAAACGATCCTAAACGTCGCAACATGCAAACGGTTATGTATACCGCATTGCTGGATTTGACCAAGTTGTTGACGCCGATCCTGCCGCATACTGCCGAAGAAGTTTGGCCGTATCTTAAGCAGAAACAAGCATACGCAGCGTTATCCGACATGCCAGATGTGGCCCAGTTTGCTGATGAGGATCAGCTCTTAGATATCTGGGCAGCGTTTATGGATTTTCGTTCCGAAGTTCAAAAAGCCTTGGAAGTTGCCCGTGACAACAAGGTAATTGGTAAGTCCATGGAGGCAGCGGTAACAGTTTACCCAACGGAGCCGGTGCGCGACATGCTCGATGATGTTGAAGCCAATGTGATGCAATTGCTGATTACCAGTCACTTTGAAGTAGCGCCACTTGAGGCGAAGGCGCCGGAAAATGCCGAACAGTTTGAGGATATGGCTGTTGTGGTTGAACACGCCAAAGGAACGGTTTGCCCACGTTGCCGGATGGTACGAACCGATATCGGCACAGAGCCCAAATTACCGGAATTATGCAGTCGGTGTGCCGCGATTGTTGAAGCCAATTTCCCTGAAGCGGCAGCAAACGGATTTGATAAGTAAGCGGAGGCTATGATGCAAGGACGGGTCAAAAATTTCAACGTCGATAAAGGCTATGGGTTTATTGAAGCTGAAGGGCAGCCTGACATTTTTGTCCACTTTTCGGCGATCAATGAGTCTGGATTTAAAAGTCTGACGCCCGGTGAACAGGTCGATTTTGTCATTGTCGAAGGTCCGCGGGGTCCGCAAGCAGCAAATGTCACGATCCATCACGAACCCGACACTGAGGATCATGCATAAATTCTCGTTCAATCGTGTGACGTGATTCATTAAAAGCAATCCGAACAGTCTGTCTTTGGGTGACAAGCTAGTAATGCTTCCTAGCAAGTACGTCTGTGGCTGTCAGGATTGCTTTTTAATGTTGACGACTCAAGTTTATAGGACAATAAGAAAACCGCGATCATTGCGTTGATCGCGGCTTTTGTATACATGCTGCTTTTTATTTGGTGATGCTGGGTAGGTTACTTGTTAACTTCTTCAATCTTACCGTCATAAGTCCGAGCAACGGTCATCTTGGTGATTGGAATATAGCCTAACTTTGGAACCAGGGTCTTTTGAACGTTCTTGGACTGGATATAGTTGATAAATGCGGCAGTCGATGCATTCGGCTTGCCTTTGGTGTACATGTGTTCGTAAGCCCAAATCTTCCAGGTGTTTGTTGTAACGTTCTTATCAGTTGGTTGTACTTTATCCAGTGCCAGCTTTTGGACGCCATCTTTAATTGCCGAGAAGGCTAGATAGCTAATAGCACCGGGAGTTGAGGAGACCATCTGATAAACGGTACCGCTAGAATCCTGTTCCTGACTGGTCTTGACTTTATCGGTCTTGATCCCGAACTGTTCGAAGGTTGCCCGGGTACCTGAACCTTGCGCACGATTGATCAGAACAATTTGCTGATCTTTGCCGCCGACGTCTTTCCAGTTCGTAATCTTGCCTTGGAAGATATCGATCAATTGCTGGGTTGAGATGTTCTTAACCCCGGCATCTTTGTTGACCACCGGCGCAATGGCAACGACCGCTACCTGGTGATCCACCAGATCATCGGCCTTCAAGTCTTTCTTTTCTTGAGCGAAAATATCCGAGTTACCGATCGTGACCGATCCGGCTGCCACTTGGCTTAAGCCGGCACCGGAACCGCCGCCTTGGACAGTGATCTCCGCCTTTGGATTATCTGTCTGATATTGTTTCGCAGCTTGTTCTACCAGCGGTTGTAAGGCAGTGGATCCGACCGCTAGAATTTTGCTTTGTTTTGCCGGTGCTGAACTGGATGAACTTGAACTGCTGGCGGATTTTGACCCGCAACCCGTTAATACCAAAGTGGCAGTTAAGGCCACGGTCAAACCGACTAACAATTTCGAATGCTTCATTACTTTTCCCTCCAATACTTGAATAACTTTAGGATACGGTTTGTGTGTAAAGACTTGACCACTTTGATGTAAATAATGCGTTTTGCTTTTGTAAATATGTTCAACAGTCCTTTGAAAAAGTAACCAAAGTCGGCGTATAATGACTCAGTTAGGCGTTATTAAAGGAGCGGAAAATGTGAAAAATTACATTGAGGATCAAAAAGTTCAGAAAAACCGGTGGTGGATCATCACGGCAATTGGGATGTTTACCATTATGTCGACATTGGATGGGTCAATTGTCAATATTGCGCTGCCGGTCATGAGTCGCGATTTAAACATTCCAATGAATCAGGCGGAATGGGTTGTTTCCATTTATTTGATGATGATCTGCGGCTTGTTGCTGTTCTTTGGCAAACTTGGCGATTCGATCGGTAAAATCAAAGTATTTCGAATTGGCATGGTTTTGTTTTTAATCGGCTCGCTTTTTGCCGGTTTCAATAATAGTCTGGCGTTATTACTGGCGGCGCGAATTGTGCAGGCGACCGGTGCTTCTATGACCATGGCCAATAATAACGGCATCGTGACGGAAATTTTCCCGATGAATGAACGTGGCAAGGCGCTGGGATTGATTGGTTCATTTGTTTCGATCGGCGCCATTGCCGGACCCGGAATCGGCGGCCTGATTCTTGGTCAACTGCCATGGGGTTATATTTTCTGGATTAATATTCCAATTGGGATTGTTGCACTTATTCTGGGAACAGTCGTCTTGCCAAAAGATTTACCAAGTAAGCGGGTGCCAATCGATTGGTCAGGATTTATTAGTTTTCTGGCGTTCATTCTCACGCTTTTTATGGGAATCTTTTTGGGTCAGGAACGCGGGTTTACTGATCCGCTGATTCTTGGGTTATTTGTGATCGCCGTGATTGCGTTGGCTGCATTTGTACAAATTGAACGGCACAAAAATGATCCTCTGGTTAGTTTTAAATTATTCAGTAACAGTGCGTTTACACTGAGCTTGTTGTCGGCATTCTTCATTTTCGTGACCAACTTCTTTTTTAACGTGATTTCGCCGTTTTATTTGCAGAATGCGCGTGGATTATCACCGGAAAAGGCCGGGTACTTGTTGATGATTTTCCCGATTGTGCAGGTTATTGTGGCACCTGTAGCCGGTTCAATTGCGGATCGGATCGGACCTTATCGAATTACCATGGTCGGCTTGTTGTTTATTGTTGGCAGTCAGATCGGCTATGCATTGTTTAATTTACAAACGTCTTTTGTTTTTGTCGCGTTGATGATCGGCTTGGTTGGTTTTGGTAATGGGTTGTTTCAAGCGCCAAATAATACAGTCGTGATGTCGAGTGTGGCGCCGCGAGATCTTGGGATTGCTGGCGGGATGAATGCCTTGGCACGTAATTTGGGCATGGTTGTCGGCATTTCGAGTGCGACCACGGTGCTATTTTCCTCAATGAGTCATACTGCCGGACGCAAGGTGACGACTTATCTGACGGGTCAGCCGAATGTGTTCATCGCCGGTATGCATGTGTCATTTTGGGTTGCAACAGCCTTATGCTGCCTAGCTCTGGCCTTGACGGGTTATCGGATGTGGCAGATGCGCACACAAACACAGGCATGAATTCGGTGACGAGAACTGATAATTGCTGAATCGTACAACTACACGCAAAGGGACTGAGACATAATTCTATCTCAGTATGTGATACTTACTAAATCCGAATACTGTAGCTGAGAAATTAACTAAAGTAGTTCCGGGCCGTGCCAAACTCCGCAATCTCCGGCCAGATGGGGCTGGAACGCTGTGACGGCGCTTGGAGCCTGCAAGCCCGGCAGTCTCC